>Ga0074193_1000082_pt1 | contig 175918 bp, 149 predicted proteins | sample EPASupsiteHSE605_FD_64523 | JGI IMG/M metagenome (GOLD analysis project Ga0074193, IMG submission 64523) | Bioremediated contaminated groundwater from EPA Superfund site, New Mexico - Sample HSE6-05 | ecosystem: Environmental > Aquatic > Deep subsurface > Groundwater > Contaminated ... | reverse complement strand
TCTCTCCCAAGAGTCCATATCGACGGGGAGGTTTGGCACCTCGATGTCGGCTCATCACATCCTGGGGCTGAAGTCGGTCCCAAGGGTTGGGCTGTTCGCCCATTAAAGTGGTACGTGAGCTGGGTTCAGAACGTCGTGAGACAGTTCGGTCCCTATCCATCGCGGGCGCAAGAGATTTGAAGGGGGCTGCTCCTAGTACGAGAGGACCGGAGTGGACGAACCGCTGGTGTACCAATTATCCCGCCAGGGGTACAGTTGGGTAGCTACGTTCGGAAAGGATAAACGCTGAAAGCATCTAAGCGTGAAACCAGCCTTAAGATGAGATCTCTCACAGAGTAATCTGGTAAGACACCTTAAAGAAGATGAGGTTGATAGGCCGGGTGTGTAATTGCAGTAATGCATTTAGCTGACCGGTACTAATATGTCGAGGGCTTGACTTAAAAGAGCGCAAGCTCAAACTAATCGTTTGTTTTCTCTTCTGTGAAGTTTTGAGGGTTTCGGCCTTCAACTAAATACAATCCGGTGGCGATAGCTGGGGGGATCCACCTGTTCCCATCCCGAACACAGTAGTTAAGCCCCTAAACGTCGAAAGTACTTGGCTGGAAGCGGCCTGGGAGGATAGAAAGTTGCCGGTTTGAACAAAACACCATACCATTCGGTATGGTGTTTTGTTTTATATTGATAAATTTCTAGCCTAGCAAGGCCTTCTCTTACCTGGTTCGCAGTTAGTTGTTCCTCTGGACCATTCCACACGCGTTAAGCGACCGCAGTAAATTCGGCCGAACGCTGATGTATATGAGTCCCGTCACAGCAAACCTGCTCACCAGATAAAAGGACATATTACGAAAGAACAATTGTATGTTTACTCTTCTGTGGCGCAGCTGTTCGAGCGTAGTGAGTGTGGAAGCGCGGGGACGTTTCTTTTGCTTCCTTCATAATAATACACAAAAGTCCAATGACAATATACAGAAAGCTAATTAATTATTGATATGATGCATAAATATTGACATTTTGAACATTACCATATATTATTGTACGTATTGTTATATTTTTATTCACGTGGGAGGATTATGTTAAAAATGACTAATTTCAGGTGGAAAGTTGCTTGGCTTATTTTTATCCTCAGTTTTGTTTCTTACATGGATCGCGTTAATCTTTCAGTAGCAACACCGGTTATTATGAAGGAGTACGGCTTTGATAAGGTTGATATGGGGTTAATTCAGACCTTTTTCTTTGCTGGCTACGCTCTTATGCAGGTGCCGGGTGGTATGATGGCAGAAAAATTTGGTCACCGCATTACAGGCTCTTTGGCTGTTATCTGGTGGTCAGTGTTTACTGTTTTGACGGCTTGCGCCAAAGGAAAGTTTAGCTTTGCTGCAATTCGTTTCTTGTTCGGTATGGGTGAAGGTCCTGTTTATCCAGCTTTCGGTATAGCTATTTATAGGTGGTTTAATGTAAAAGAAAAAGGTAATGCCAGCTCTTTCCTTTTGACTGGTTCTTTCCTGGGACCGGTAATCGGACCAGCTGCGACAGTTGCCTTGCTTTCAATATTTGGCTGGCACATGGTTTTTATTCTTTTCGGTTTAGTTGGCTTTGTAATGGCCTATTTCTGGTATAAATACGTACCGGAAAACCCGGCTGACAGCCCTTACGTTAATAAAGAAGAACTGGCTTTTATCCAGGAAGGCCGTGGCACTGCTGATACCAAAAAGGAAGTTGCACCTTGGGGAAAACTTTTCCGTTCGACGCAGTTCTGGGCAATCGGCATCCAATATTTCATCACTGACTATGTCATGTTCGTATTCTTATCCTGGCTCCCATTATATTTAATGGAAGTACATGGTTTTTCTCTGGCAAAAATGGGTATGTGGGCCGCGTTACCATGGCTTACGCTCATTATCATTACTTTTGGCGCTGGCTATGTTTGTGACAAGGCTATTGCCGCTGGTGGCTCTCAATACTGGATTAGAACTATTACAGGTGCTTCTGGCATAGTACTGTGCTCAATAGCATTATATATGGCGACTTTGACGCCGGATCCAATGTGGAATGTTATGTGGCTATCTTTGTCATTAGGCTCTCTTGGTTTAACATTTAATGCTTCTTGGGCTTGTGCAATCAATCTGGGCGGTAAGTTTGCCGGTTCAGTTTCAGGTTGGATGAATTTCTGGGGCAATGTTGGCGGAGTCATCGCACCAACTCTGACGGCTTGGATTGCTACAGCCTATAGTTGGGATGCTGCCCTTTTGGCAACAGCTTTTTCCGGAATAATTGGCGTTATTGCCTGGATCTTTGTTCATCCGGATAAGTCGATTGTCTGATACTTGTCATTCATCAAGAAATAAGCTATAATACTTGGAGTGGTTGAGGAAAACTCACCACTCCTATTTTCATAGCAGACAGTTCGTAACCATCCTGTCTCTAAATAAAACTATGGGCGATACTGCTGACAGGCAGTGCTTTGTTGTTTATTTTAGAGGCCATTAGGCCTCTTTTTATTTGTCTGTCAAAGTGTCTGCAAAAGGGAGAGAAATCATGTTTAACAAAGAATTTACCAAAACCAGAAAATTAACTATTTCTGCACTATGCATTGCTCTATATGTTGTAGTAATGATGTGTACGCAAAGCTTTGCCTTTGGTCAGTACCAGATACGTATTGCAACAGCCCTCTATGCTTTGAGTGCTATATTTCCATTTTTAGTTGTGCCTTTTGGCCTTGCTAATTTTGTAAGCAATTCAATTATGGGTGGGCTAGGACTGCTGGACATGCTGGGAGGAGCTTTAGTTGGCATAGCAACCAGCGCAGCAATTGTCTGGTTAAAAAGCAAAGATCTGCCAAATTATTTAATTGCGGTGGCAATTACACTGATTCCTGGCTTGGCTGTACCTGTCTGGCTTTCATTGCTGCTGGGCATACCATACTGGGTATTGCTTTCTTCAATAATTTTAGGTCAGCTTGTTTCCGGCATTGTTGGCGCCGCATTCGTGACCGCTTTGGAGAAGAAGGAAGTTTTGACAGAAATAATTGATAAAAGGTAGGAGGCAAATATGGCTGGAAGAGATAAGGAAGACTTGGCAGGCGTTACATTACTAGGCAATCAGAATACGAAGTATCTAATGGATTATGCACCGGAAGTGCTGGAATCTTTTCCCAACAAGCATCCGGGCAATGATTATTTTGTGAAATTCAACTGTCCAGAATTTACCAGTCTTTGCCCAATGACAGGGCAACCTGATTTCGCCACTATTTATATATCTTACGTGCCGGATGAAAGACTGGTAGAAAGCAAGGCTCTTAAACTATATTTGTTTAGTTTCCGCAATCATGGCGATTTTCATGAAGACTGCGTTAATATTATTATGAAGGACCTTATAAAATTGTTAGAGCCAAAGTATATAGAAGTATTAGGAAAGTTTACGCCACGCGGCGGACTGAGTATTGATCCGTACTGCAATCATGGTAAGAAGGGAACCGAGTGGGAGGCAACAGCAAAAGAGCGCTTGCATTTTCATGACATGAATCCCGAAACGGTAAACTATCGCAAGTAATGAATTAAAACCACGTCAGATTTTTTAACAAACATCAGGCAGTAAATGCAAAGTATTTGTTTAGAAAAAGAGACGTGGTTTTTGTTTATTTAAGAAAAGTTGATTAGACTTCTCTTTTTTTGATTACTGTGCTACAATAGGCATGTATTTAAAAATAAGGGGATTTTTGTGTTTTGTGGGACTCAAAAAGTTCCGCGAGGGACAAAAGTCTAGTGCTTGAGGAGTTCAAATGGACAATATTATCAATTTACAGAAAAAAATTGTGCCTGAACTCAGCGAATTGTTGGTATTAAGGTATCAGGTACTTCGCCAAGTAAGTCACGAATCACCTATTGGCAGAAGAGCACTAGCCAATCGTTTGGGCCTTAGCGAAAGAGTTTTGCGCGCGCAGGTTGATTTTCTGAAGAACTGCGGACTTTTGAATTTTTCACCTTTGGGGATGTATGTTACGGATGAAGGAGAAGAAATTCTTAAGGAACTTGCGGATTATGTACGCAAATTGCAGGATCTTTCATCTTTAGAAAATCTGCTTAGTGAGAAACTCAATATTGCCAGGGTGGTAATTATTCCTGGAGATTGCGACCAGGAGGATGTAGTAAAACGAGAAATCGGACGTGCTGCAGCAGGCATACTTATTAATCTGCTTAGTGACGGTGAGGAGCATATCGTCGCAGTAAGCGGAGGAACTACGATGGCAGCTTTGGCTGCTAACGTCAGCGGTAGTGCACCAAAAGCAGTTGTCGTTCCGGCTCGTGGCGGTCTGGGCGATAATGTCGAAGACCAGGCTAATACGATTGCTTCAGTTTTGGCGCGAAAATTTGGAGCAAGGTACAAACAGCTTTATGTACCGGATGGTGTCAGCGAAGAGATTCTGAACAGCATTTTGGCAGAAGACACAACAGTCAAATCGGTAGTCGAAATTATCAGAAATGCTGATATTCTTGTACATGGTATGGGAAGAGCCGATAGCATGGCAAGACGACGTGGTCTGGCACCGGACATTTTACAGAAATTGGAAAAAGAAGGCGCTGTAGGTGAAGCCATAGGCCAATACTGCAGCCTGGATGGTAAGGTTGTTTATGTTACAAATAACGCCGGCCTGATGGTTAACGATTTAATGCACATCAGGAAAGTAATAGGCATCGGCGGAGGAAAGTCAAAAGCTGCCGCTATTCTGGCAGTTATCAGAGCATCACGACAGGATATCCTTATTACCGATGAAGCTGCGGCTAAGGACATAACCAAAATTATTACAGAAGAGCTTTAAGAATAATGTTTAATAAAAAAAGCAGATATTTTCAAGGAGGTTTTTGTATTATGACAAATGTAGCAAAGGTTGGTATTAATGGGTTTGGAAGAATAGGTAGAAACGTATTTCGTGCAGCATTAAACAACCCGGAAATTGAAATTATAGCAGTTAATGACCTTACAGATGCGGCTACCTTGGCACATCTCTTAAAATACGATTCTATTCATGGTACTTTTGATGCAGATGTAGCGGTTGATGGTGATAACCTGGTAGTAAACGGCAAAAAAGTAAAAGTATTGGCTCAGACAGATCCTGCAAAACTTCCTTGGGGAGAGCTTGGCGTGGATATTGTTGTTGAATCTACCGGCCGTTTTACAGTCGGCGAAAAAGCAAAAGCACATATTGACGGTGGTGCTAAAAAAGTTATTATTTCTGCACCTGCTAAAGGCGAAGATATCACTATCGTTATGGGTGTTAATGAAGCTAAATATGATGCTGCGAAACATAACATTGTTTCTAATGCATCTTGCACAACTAACTGTCTTGCACCTTTCACCAAAGTTCTGCTGGAAAACTTTGGTATTGAAAGCGGCTTGATGACCACAGTTCATTCCTATACAAATGATCAGAAAATACTTGATTTGCCGCACAGCGATTTACGTCGTGCACGTGCTGCTGCGATGTCAATTATTCCTACTACAACTGGTGCTGCCAAAGCTGTTGCTCTCGTTCTTCCTGAATTGAAAGGAAAAATGAATGGTTTTGCTATGCGTGTTCCTACTCCTAACGTTTCTATCACTGATTTGACAGTCGTGCTCAGCAAGGACACAAATGAAAAAGAAATCAATGAAGCACTGAAGAAAGCCGCAGAAGGCGAATTAAAAGGAATCATGGGTTACAATGAACTGCCTTTGGTTTCTAAAGATTATAATGGCTGTCCATTGAGCTCAATTGTTGACGGTCTCTCTACTATGATGGTTGGCCCAAGAATGGCAAAGGTTGTTGCCTGGTACGATAATGAGTGGGGCTATTCCAATAGAGTAGTCGATCTGGCTATTTACATGGCCAAAAAAGGTTTGTAATAGTCGAAAGAGAGGGTTCTGTTTGATGGATAAGAAAACCTTATGGGATTTGGACGTTGAAGGCTGCAAGGTTCTCGTTCGTGTGGATTATAATGTGCCAATGGATGAGAGCGGCAAAATAACGGACGATACCCGTATACGTGCTTCTTTAGATACTATAAAATATTTGCTCGATAATAAAGCAGCGGTAATTCTGATGGCCCATCTGGGCCGTCCCAAAGGAACGGTTAATAAAAAATATAGTCTGCAGCCTGTTGCAGCTTATTTAGCCGAGTTATTAGGTGTGCCTGTAAAATTTGCAGGCGACTGCATAGGACCTGAAGCAGAGGCTGCCGCAGGTAAACTTGTTCCAGGCGAAATATTAATGCTGGAAAATCTGCGTTTCCATGCTGAAGAAGAAAAAAATGATATGTCTTTTGCCGAACAACTGGCTTCTTTAGCTGATTTGTATGTTAATGATGGTTTTGGCGTTTCCCACCGGGCTCATGCCTCTGTAGAAGGGGTTACGCACTTTTTGCCGTCGGCAGCAGGCTTTTTGCTGGAAAAAGAAATTCGCTATGTCGGGCAGGCTGTTGAAAATCCGGTTCATCCCTTTGCTGCTATCATTGGCGGGGCGAAGGTATCGGACAAAATAGGTGTAATTGACAACCTCCTGGATAAGGTAGATTTTCTTTTAATTGGCGGTGGTATGGCCAATACGTTTTTGGCAGCGAAAGGCTATAAAGTCGGAAAATCACTTGTCGAGGCAGATAAAATTGCTTTGGCTAAAGAACTGTTGATAAAAGCAGAAAAGAAAAACGTTAAACTTTATTTGCCTGTTGACCTTGTTATGTCGGAAGCCTTTGCTGCTGACGCTAGAAACAAGGCACAAGACGTTGAAAATCTGGATCAAAGCTGCATGGCCTTGGATATCGGCCCTAAAACAGCGGAACTTTATGCTGGTGCACTGAAAAATGCTAAGATGATCGTCTGGAATGGGCCTATGGGTGTTTTTGAAATGGATGCCTTCTGCAAAGGAACGGAAGCGGTTGCGAAGGCTGTCGCTGCTAACAGAGGTGTAACAATCGTCGGCGGAGGAGATTCTGTCGCAGCTATTGATAAGTTAGGACTTGAAAAGAAAATAAAGCACATATCTACAGGCGGCGGAGCCTCGCTGGAATATTTGCAGGGATTGATATTGCCGGGCATTGCGGCTTTGGACGATATACGCAGACCGATGGTAGCTGGTAACTGGAAAATGCACAAGAACGTTAGCGAAAGCATTGCTTTGGCGGAAGATATCGTTGCTGAAACAAACGGTACTTTAAATGAAGTTGTTATTTTCCCTCCTTTTACGTCATTAGAGAGCGTAGCCGAAGCGATTGACGGCAAACATGTCGGTTATGGCGCACAAGACTTGCACTGGGAAGATCAAGGCGCCTTTACCGGAGCGGTATCAGGCACGATGATAGCTGATATTTGCTGCGAGTATGTAATTGTTGGCCATTCTGAGCGCAGAACGATGTTTGGCGATAATGAGGTTGCTGTAGCGAAGAAAGTAGCGGCAACTTTCAGAAACGGCATGAAACCGCTGTTGTGTGTAGGCGAAAATGCTAAGGAACGCACAGAAGGTAAAACGGCACGCAAAATAAGCATGCAGATTAATAATGCTTTTAAAGGCTTGCAAGCAGAGCAGGCAAAAGAGGTTGTCGTTGCCTACGAGCCGCTTTGGGCGATTGGCAGCGGACAGGCAGCAACAGCTAAAGACGCGCAGGAAGTATGTCATTTGATTCGTGAAAAATTAACCACAATGTTTGGCGAAAAGATTTCACGTCAGGTGAGGATATTGTATGGCGGCAGCGTTAACGAAAATAATGCTGTTGCTTTTAAAATCAGTGGTATTGATGGCGTGCTCGTAGGTGGAGCAAGTCTTAACGCCAAAGCTTTTTCTGCCATAGTCAGAAGTTTTTAAAAGGAGTAAATTGACATATGACTAAAAAACCTGTCATGCTTATGATTCTTGACGGATGGGGCATAGCACCAGATTCTCCTACGAACGCCGCAACGAGGGCAAGAACGCCAAATTTAACAAAACTTTTTGCAACATGTCCGCATACAGAACTTGTTTGTTCCGGTGAAGCCGTTGGTTTGCCTGAAGGGCAAATGGGCAATTCTGAGGTAGGACACCTGAATATTGGTTCCGGCAGGATTGTTTATCAGGAATTGACGCGTATTTCCAAAGCAATTAAAGATGGCGATTTCTTTAAAAATCCGGTGCTGACGACTGCCATGAAAGCAGCAAAGGAGAAAAAGTCTTCATTACACCTGATGGGCTTGCTTTCTGATGGTGGTGTTCATAGTCACTTAGAGCACTTGCTTGCTCTTCTTCGTATGGCTGCAGAACAAGGTCTTGAAGATGTCTATATCCATGCTTTTCTTGATGGACGCGATGTGGGACCAAAAACGGCGTTATGTTATATTGAAGAACTGGAAACAGCCCTTAAGGATATAAAAGTTGGCTGCATCGCAACTGTTTCCGGCCGTTATTATGCTATGGACAGGGATAAACGCTGGGAACGCCTGGAAAAAGCTTATAAAGCAATTGCCCTGCATGAGGGCAAAAAAGCTACTAGTGCAGCTCAAGGGATACAAGCTTCTTATGATGTCGGTGTAAACGACGAATTCGTGGAGCCATTTATCGTTGCTGATGATGCAAAGTCTTGCATTAAAGAAGATGATGAGGTTATTTTCTTTAATTTCAGACCGGACAGAGCCAGACAGCTTACAAGGGCTTTTGTCGACAAAGATTTTTCCTTTTTCCCCAGACCACTGGTGTTGCCGTCTGCAGCCTTTGTCTGCATGACTCAATACGATGAGACAATCAAAGCCAAAGTTGCTTTTCCACCGACAGCACTAAAAAACACTTTGGGCGAAGTTCTGGCAAAGGCAGGCTTGCACCAGCTGCGCATTGCTGAGACGGAAAAATATGCCCATGTAACATTTTTCTTTAATGGTGGAGAAGAAGTTCCTAACGAGTTAGAAGATAGGATACTCATTCCTTCACCGAAGGTAGCTACTTATGACTTGCAGCCCGAAATGAGCGCTTATCAGGTCACTGAGAAACTACTGGAAGCGTTGGATAAAGAAATTTATGATGTAATTATCCTTAACTTTGCGAATCCGGATATGGTTGGTCATACAGGTATTGTTGGTGCGGCTATAAAAGCCATGGAAGCAATTGATGATGTTGTGGGACGTATTACCCAGGCAATAACTGCCTTAGATGGTATAGTATGTATTACTGCCGACCATGGCAATCTGGAAAGAATGGAAGATGAGGGAAGCCATGAACCGTGCACCTCGCATACGACCAATAAGGTGCCATTCCTGCTGGTTGGGGACAAGCGAGAGAGAAATCTGCGCACAGGTATTTTGGCCGATATCGCACCTACTATTTTGGAATTGCTTTCTTTACCGCAGCCGGAAGAAATGACCGGCCGTAGTTTATTAATAAAATAATTATAAGAGGTGAATTGAAATGGCACTTATTTCCGCCGTTTATGCAAGAGAAATTCTGGATTCCCGTGGAAATCCAACTGTTGAAGTTGAAGTATGGCTGGATGACGGTTCTATGGGAAGAGCAGCTGTTCCTTCGGGAGCTTCTACCGGAGCCTATGAGGCCGTTGAACTAAGAGACGGTGACAAAGATCGTTATATGGGCAAAGGTGTTTCCAAAGCAGTTGATAATGTCAATGATATTATCGCGGAAGCATTAATTGGCCTTGATCCAATCAGACAAGTTGAAATCGATAAAATGCTGATCAGGCTTGATGGTACGCCTAATAAGGGCAATTTGGGTGCTAACGCCATTCTCGGCGTTTCTATGGCTGTGGCAAAGGCAGCGGCAGCGTCTGTTGATGTTCCTCTTTATATGTACCTTGGCGGTATCAATGCCAAAGAACTGCCAGTGCCGATGATGAACATCTTAAATGGCGGCGCACATGCCGATAATAACGTTGATATTCAGGAGTTTATGGCTATGCCTGTTGGTGCTCCAAGCTTCAGCGAAGCATTGCGTATGAATACTGAGATTTATCACAATTTGAAAGCAGTTTTGAAAGAACGCGGACTTTCAACAGCTATTGGCGATGAAGGCGGCTTTGCGCCTAACCTCTCTTCCAATGAAGAAGCAATTGAAGTTATCGTGGCTGCAATCGAAAAAGCTGGCTATAAACCAGGTGAAGAGGTAGCTATTGCCCTTGATATAGCTGCCAGCGAAATTTATAAGAATGGCAAATATAATCTGGCTGGCGAAGGCGTTGTTAAGACATCTGCACAAATGGTTGACTATTATGCGGCTCTTTGTGAAAAATATCCAATTGTTTCCATTGAAGATGGTCTTGATGAAGATGACTGGAAAGGCTGGGCTCTCTTAACTAAAAAGCTTGGCGGTAAAGTTCAATTAGTTGGTGACGATTTATTTGTAACCAATTCTGAACGTCTGAGCCGTGGTATTACCGAGGGTGTTGCCAACTCAATTTTGATCAAAGTAAACCAAATTGGCACTTTGACAGAAACTTTTAGTACAATTGAAATGGCTAAACGCGCAGGCTACACCTGTGTAATTTCTCACCGCAGCGGAGAAACCGAAGACACTACTTTGGCTGATATTGCGGTAGCTGTTAATGCTGGACAAATTAAAACCGGTGCTCCTGCACGTACAGATCGCGTTGCTAAATACAATCAATTGCTGCGTATTGAAGAAGATTTGGCTAGTGCTGCAGAATATAATGGCAAAAAAGTATTCTATAATCTTAAAAACTTGAAATAATATTTTACAAAAACAGAGCTGGCTATGGTCAGCTCTGTTTTTAATGTGGTAGAATAAGGGTTAGTGATGGTATTCAAAATAAGCTTTTAATTGTACCTGATTTTAGTTTGTGGTAAAATATCATGGTACGAACTGTAGAGGAGGTATAATTGTGTACGAAACGATTTTAATGGTACTAGAGGTTCTCGTCAGCCTGGCTTTGATTGCTGCAGTTCTCATGCAATCAGGCAAAAGTGCTGGCTTGTCAGGTTCTATCGGCGGCGGTGGAGAAAGCTTCTTCGGCGGTAAGAGCAATGACATGGATGCAATGCTTGCAAAAGTCACGATTTTTTTAGGTATTCTTTTTGGCGTTTTGACTTTGCTCATTGCTAAAATTTCCTAATGAATGCGTCATCATTAGGTGAAAGAGTCCTTTGTACCGATAAAATATAAAAACATATTTTGAAAGGGGTATAGGTCTTGAGTAATTATCTGATGTTGTCTATGATTACGGGGTTGCTTGCTTTAGCGGTTGCTTATGTGCTGACTGTCGGTATTGCAAAATCCAGCGCGGGTAACGCTCGCATGCAGGAAATAGCTGGGTATATTCATGAAGGGGCAATGGCTTTTTTGTACAGGGAGTATAAGTATCTTGCTGTCTTTATTGTTGTTGTAGCAGTTCTGATTTCCGCATTCTTACATGTTTCTACAGCCATTTGTTTTGTTTCAGGTGCTATTTTCTCTATTCTTACTGGTTACTTTGGTATGATTGCAGCTACTAAGGCTAATGTACGTACAGCTGAAGCCGCTCGCGGCGGTATAGCGCCCGCATTAAAGATCGCTTTTTCCGGCGGTGCAGTCATGGGTCTTGGTGTCGTAGGCCTCGGAGTAATCGGCCTCTCCGCTTGTTATTTTATATTTGATCAAAATATTGATATTGTTACCGGCTTTGGTTTGGGAGCAAGTTCTATAGCTTTGTTTGCCCGTGTTGGCGGTGGTATTTATACCAAAGCTGCTGACGTTGGTGCTGACCTTGTTGGCAAGGTCGAAGCAGGTATTCCTGAAGATGACCCGCGTAACCCTGCCGTTATCGCCGATAACGTCGGTGATAATGTCGGTGACGTAGCTGGCATGGGTGCTGACCTTTTTGAGTCTTATGTTGGTGCTATTATATCAGCTCTGACTTTGGGGGCAGTAATCTTCAAGCACGGCGAGGGCATTGAGTTTGTTTTCATGCTTATCATTGCTGGTATAATCGCATCTATTATAGGTGTCATTTATGCACGCAGCAGCAATTCTGAGAATCCTCAGGCTGCTTTGAACAATGGTACTTATGTTGCTGGTATCCTGGTTATAATCGCTGCAGGTTTCTTAAGCAATTCCATCTTCGGCAATCTGAATGCTTTCTATGCCATTATTTCCGGCCTTATCGTTGGTATGATTATCGGCAAAATTACCGAAATTTATACTTCCGCAGATTATGCTTCTGTCCAGAAGATTGCAAAACAGTCTGAGACAGGACCGGCTACGACGATTATTTCGGGACTTGCTGTTGGTATGTATTCAACTTTTTTCCCGGTAATATTCATTTGTATCGGCGTTCTCATTGCTTTCTTTGTAATGGGTGGAGCAACTAATTCTGATATGGGTATCTTCGGCATTTCTTTGGCAGCAGTAGGAATGCTTTCTACTACTGGCTTAACCGTTGCGGTTGATGCTTATGGCCCGATTTCTGACAATGCCGGCGGTATTGCCGAAATGTCTGAACTGCCACACGAAGTTCGTGAAATAACTGACAAACTTGACTCTGTAGGTAACACTACTGCCGCTATCGGCAAAGGTTTTGCAATTGGTTCCGCTGCCTTGACGGCTCTAGCACTGTTCTCTGCTTACGCGCAAACCGTTGAGCTTAAATCTATGGACTTGCTGAATCCGGTTACCTTGGTCGGTCTGTTTGTTGGGGCAACGCTTCCCTTTGTATTTGGTGCGATGACTATGGAGTCTGTTGGTAAGGCTGCATTTGAGATGATTGAAGAAGTACGCCACCAGTTCCGTACTATTCCTGGCTTGCTCGAAGGTACGGGCAAAGCAGATTATCGCCGTTGTGTAGATATTTCTACCGCTGCTGCTCTTCACGAAATGATGTTGCCTGGTATATTGGCAATTGTTTCCCCTCTTTTGATGGGTATGTTGTTTGGTGTTGAGGCTCTTGGCGGCATGATTGCTGGTGCGGTTGCTTCCGGTGTTCTTGTAGCCATTTTGATGGCTAATGCCGGCGGTGCTTGGGATAATGCCAAGAAATATATTGAAACCGGTGCTCATGGCGGCAAAGGCAGTGATGCCCACAAGGCTGCTGTTACTGGTGATACTGTAGGCGATCCTTTCAAGGATACCTCAGGACCGGCTATGAATATTCTTATTAAATTAATGACTATCGTATCCCTGGTATTTGCTCCGTTGCTTGCAAAGTACGGCGGTATCTTACTAGGCTTCATGAAATAGTATTGTTATTAAAGCCACATCGAAAGATGTGGCTTTTTTGTTGTCTTTTGGGGTTATGAGTTTTGTAGAAGCCGTAAAAATGCTATAATAGAATAAACTATGACACCGGAGGTAGCTAATCGTTGACAGTTATAGAGGGAGCAGAGCAATATTTTTGGCAGGACGGGAAAAAAGGCGTGCTGCTGATTCATGGCTATACCGGTTCTCCAGCTGAACTAAAGTTACTTGGAGAATATTTAAACAAAAATGGTTATTCAGTTTTTGGTGTGCGCTTACCTGGTCATGGCACTACACCTGAAGAATTGAATAAAACGAGCTGGCCGATGTGGTACGATGCCGTCACTAAGGCTTATGAAGAATTAAATGAGTGTTGTAGTGAGATATCGGTTATTGGGCTATCAATGGGCGGGCTGCTGGCGATGAAATTGGCCGCAGAACAACCAGTAAAAAAAGCCGTTTTTTTAGCTACTCCGATTTATATCTATGATAAAAGAGCGCGCTTTGTGCGTTTTGCCAAATTTTTCAAAAAATGGGTCAAGAAGAAAAGTCGCAACTATCGTGTTGATAAAAAATATAACATAGCTTATGATGTAATGCCGTTGAAAGCCTTGGACAGCTTAATGAAACTGATTGACCATTGTGTTAGCAAGGTCATACCGACAATTACAGTGCCTTGTTTGATTATGCAATCAAGGCAGGAGCACACTGTCCGACCGGAAAGTGCAGAATTTATTTGTGATAACATACCAGCTAAAGATAAAAAACTGGTCTGGGTTGAAAATGGCGGGCATATCCTGACCTTAGGTGATAATCGCGATGAAGTTTTTAAAAATATTTTTAATTTTTTAGAGGAGTAACAAAATGACGGAAGCAAAGGAATACACATGGTGCTTTGCCTGCGGCAAGGCTAATCCTATTGGCTTGAAGCTCGAATTTGAACGTACTGATGAAGAATGCAGTGCAACTTTTATACCACAGCGTGAGCATCAAAGTTATGATGGCAGAATGCACGGCGGCTTAATCAGTACTTTGCTTGATGAAGTTATGGGAAATTATTTGTACATTGCAACCGGTAAGCCTGCCTATACGGCAAAAATAGAAGTGCGTTTTCGCCAGCCGGTTTTTATTGGCGAAAAAATTAAAGCTGTCGCACGGTTAAAACGTAAAAAAGGCCGTCTTGTTGAAATGACGGCTCAAATTATAAAGGAAGACGGAGTTTTGGCTGCGGAAGCCGAAGCCAAAATGATGTGTGAAGGTGACTTATGAAAAACATTGAAGTTAAAGGCGCAATCCTGGAATTCATGCGGGGAAAGTGTTATGCACCGCTGAACGCTGAGGCACTGATTACGGAAATACCTATTGAAGGTCCGCAACTGAGCGAATTTTGGAAAAGCCTGCTGGAACTGGAGGCTAATGGTGAAATTGTCAAAACGAGATTCGCAACCTTTGGCCTGCCGGAGAAAATGGGTCTGGTCGCAGGCCGTTTTCAGCTGACCAGCAAGGGATTTGGGTTTGTAATACCAGATAATAAGGGGGAGGGTCCTGATGTATTTATTCCTCCACGTGCATTAAATGGTGCCATGAACAACGACAGGGTCATGGCCCGTGTCGAAACACGTGTTGGTGGAAAGAAACCTGAAGGCGAAATAATCCGGATTATTACCAGGGCTAATAACAAAGTTGTTGGTGTTTTTATCAAGACAGGCGATTTTGGGTTTGTTGTACCTGATGATAAACGTATAGGCCAGGATATTTATGTGGCACGTAAGAATTTTGGTGGTGCCAAGCCAAATCAAAAAGTTGTTGTGGAAGTTACTACTTGGCCGGAAGAACGTAAAAGTGCGGAAGGTAAGATTATTGAAATTCTTGGCAATCTAGGCGATGTAGGACTGGAAATTCTTTCAATCATTAAACAGAATGACTTACCGCTGGAGTTCCCAGAAGCAGTCATTAATGCCTCCAAGCGTGTGCCAAATACTATTAAAGAAACAGATTTAAAGGGCAGACGTGATGTGCGCTCCTTGCCGCTTGTTACGATTGATGGCGAAGATGCGAAGGATCTTGATGATGCTGTTTATGTTAGTCGTCAGGGCGAAGACTTTCTGCTTGGCGTTTATATTGCCGATGTCAGTCATTATGTCAAGGAAAATGCTATTTTGGACCAAGAAGCCAGAGAGCGCGCAACCAGCGTTTATTTGGTAGATCGCGTTATTCCTATGCTGCCGGAACGTTTATCGAACGGTATCTGCAGCTTAAATGCCGGTGAAGACAGGCTGGCAATGTCATGTGAAATGTTGATAGACTACAAAGGCAGGGTTAAGGCCTACGAAATATTTCCAAGTGTAATCCGTGTGCTGCATAGACTTAACTATCGGGAAGTACGTGAAATTCTTGTTAACAAAGACGCTGACTTGATGGATAAATATGCCAAAGTTGTCCCTATGCTGGAAGAAATGGAAGAACTTTGCAAACTGTTGCGCAATAAGCGTATGGTGCGTGGGGCGATTGATTTTGACATTCCAGAGCAAAAGGTACTGCTCGATGAAGAAGGGCGCCCAAGGGAAATAGTGCAGCGCGTGCGCAGTATTTCCGAGTCTATCATCGAGGAGTTTATGCTTTCTGCTAATGAAACTGTTGCTCGTCACATGAGCAATCAGGAATGGCCTTTTGTTTATCGTGTACATGACATACCGAATGAAGACAAAATGGCTGATTTGGCTAAACTGCTGAATAATTTCAATGTTAAAATGCCGCTATCTGATGAAATCAAACCTGTTGAGATTCAGAAGGCTTTGAAGCAAATGGAAGGACGGCCGGAAGAACGGCTTGTTTCTACCGTAGCCCTGCGTTCGCTTAAACAGGCAGTATATCAAGTGGATAATGTCGGACATTTTGGTTTAGCTGCCGAATATTATACCCACTTCACGTCGCCAATCAGACGTTATCCAGATCTGATCGTGCATCGGCTGCTGAGGGAATGGATGCATAATCATGATTTATCGACTAAACAAAGAGATAAGCTGGAAACAGAACTTGATGAAATTGCAACGCATTCTTCCATTCGCGAGCGAGCTGCCGCAGATGCTGAGAGAGCAACCGTGGACCTTAAAAAGACTGAATATATGGCTGGACATATTGGCGAAGAGTTCGAAGGAACCATTTCCGGTGTGACTGCTTTTGGTATGTTTGTCGAATTGGCAAATGGCGTTGAAGGTTTGGTACATATTTCCAGTCTGGCTGATGATTATTATGAATTCCAGGAGCAGCAATATTCTTTGATCGGTGAACACACACGTAAAGTTTATCGACTTGGTGATAAGGTTACGATTGAAGTTCTGCAGGTGAATATTGCCGAACGCAATATAGATTTCATCACGGCTGGGCAATCCGCTCAAATGCGTGAACACTTAAGGGCTCAACTCCTTGGCCGCAGGGAAGGGCCTTCACAGCAAAGAGGTTCAAAAGGCGGCACATCGAGTTTTTCTGCTAAAAAAGCTGCAGACCGCAAAAAAGGCAAGGAAAGCCGCGGTAAAAACGCAAAAGGCGATGTTGGCAAAAAGTTTGACAAAAGCAAAAAGAGAAAATAACAATATACTGACTGCTATAAATAATATTTAAAACAAGGTGGTGCGAAAATTGGCACAACAAGGAATCAAAATTGCAGCAGAAAATAGGAAAGCGCGCCACGATTATTCTATTCACGAAACATTTGAAGCAGGAATCGAATTGGTGGGCACGGAGGTTAAAGCTCTGCGCGCTGGCAAGGCAAACCTCAAGGATGCCTATGCGCAAGTAACCAAAACAGCGGAAGTTTATGTTTATAACCTCCATATCAGCCCCTATGAGCAGGGTAATCAATTCAATCATGAACCGCTAAGACCAAGACGATTGCTGCTACATAGAGCCGAGATAAGACGTCTTATCGGTAAGGTTAAAGAAAAAGGATATGCACTGATTCCTCTAAAGTTATATTTTACTCATGGCCTGGTCAAAATGGAATTGGCTTTGGCAACCGGTAAGAAACTCTATGATAAGAGACAAACAATGGCAGAAAAAGATGCCAAACGTGAAATGGACAGAACGCTGAAAGAACGTAACAGATAAATAGGGGGATATGCATGAAGTATGAATTTGGCGACGAACGCGCCAAGAGAAAAAAGCGTAATATGATAATAGCGGCAATAGCAGCCGCTATTCTTCTTGTAGCAGCTGGTTTAGGTTATATGTATTATACGCCTAAGTCATCAGTGCAAACGACTAATTCAAATGCCCAGCAGGCTGCTGATAGCAAAGGCCAGGAGAAAACTGAGACTAAGGCATCTGAAGTAAAATCTGCTGATACGCAAACGCCTGCTAATGAGCAGTCAAAGCAAATCACAGATGAACCAAAGAAATCATCAAAATATACGATTTTAATTGATAAAAGTGATTTTAGCTTAACTTTGAAACAAGATGACCAGGTAGAAAAAATATATTCTGTCGCCATAGGCAAAAATTCAGGCCAAAAGCAGCAACCGGGTGATTTGAGAACACCGTCTGGCGAGTTTACCGTTGATGAGATAATTGATTCTTCATCCTGGAAACATGACTTTAAGGATGGCAAGGGAGAGATAGAAGGTGCCTATGGCCCGTGGTTTATTTCTTTGGAAACTGGCTGGGATGGCATAGGCATTCATGGCACGCATGATCCGGCTTCTATCAGGACAATGGTATCTGAAGGATGTATAAGAATGAATAATGCTGATGTTGAAGAAGTGAAAGCAAAAATTCAGCCAGGCACGAAAGTCATAATACAGGAGTAACGGCTGAAACGCAGGCTATAAGCTAAAAGTCAAAAAGTTCACAAATAGTTTATTGTTTTTTAAACAGCCTTATGATACACTTATTACAGTAACTTATGTTACTCTTACAACCGGGGATGTACTGGTTTCGACGGGGGTAGGTGTGGCATGATAAGCGAGCCGGGGTCCCATCAGCCCGTGATACGATGGAACTTAAATTAAACGCAAAAACTGATTACGCTTTAGCAGCTTAATGCTAACGCTCTACCTCTCCTCCTCCCATGGGCGTGGATAGAGCGACAATTAGTGGGATACCCGAAGGCCAATTCTCGGAGGCTTGCTGGGGAAACTTATCGAGATAGCAACTGAGTAGCCTGTCGTTAGGCGACAAAGAAGCGAAACACCAAAATAGCGACTACGCTCGAAGAAAGTCATGTTTCATTGCTTTCGGACAGGGGTTCGACTCCCCTCATCTCCACCAGCAATAATTAAACAGTTGGTGGCGATAAAACTGTTTTTCAAAATAAAGTTAGTTATGTTCCAAGCTTTTAATAAAATAACAAAAAAGCTATGATTTAGATATCTGACCAGATACCTGAATCATAGCTTTTTTGTTTGACATAATAGCTATTTAGGTTGACAATGGAATTAAAATAATAATATTATATGTTACATTCATATTTTGAAGCGAGAAGAGGAGTTGAATGCTGTTGAAAGCGGAAAATGAAGGAAGAATTAAATTGGCGCGCAAGCATGCTTTGAAAATAACAGCAATATATCTTCTTGTAGGTTCACTTTGGATAATTTTCTCGGATATGCTTACAGAAAGACTTATTCCTGGACGATATGATGTTATGCTTGTTAGTATGACTAAGGGCATTTTATATGTTATTTCTACAGCTATCCTTTTGTATTTTTTAATATATTCTGCTTTAAAAAAGCTTACTGATTCCGAATTTAAACTGAACAAAAGTGAAGCAATGCTGCGTACCGTTTTCAACCAAGCTCCGATCGGCATTGTGATAGTGCTTAACGAAACAGATAAATACCTTGGAAATGATGATTTCCCTAGCATAAATCCTATGTTTGAAAAAATAACAGGCAGAACTAAGGAAGAACTTAAAGGATGTGGTTGGCGAACAATAACGCATCCTGAAGATCTTGAAAAAGAAATTGTTTTGACCGAAAAGTTAATCAAAAACGAAATTACCAGTTTTAGTATGCAAAAAAGATATTTGAAGCCAGACGGTTCGGTCAGCTGGGCAAGTAAGACTGCAGTACCGCTAATTTTTGAAGATGATGCTAAAAAATACAGCTTGTTTTTAATCCAGGATATCAATGAAAGCAAAGCAGTTGCAGAAGCCTTGGCAGAGAGTGAGAGAAGCAAAAGCTTTTTGCTTGCAAATTTGCTGGGCATGGCGTATCGCTGTAAATATGATGACATTTTAAGTATTCAATTTGTTTCCGATGGATGTCTGGAACTAACCGGCTACCCTTCTCAATATTTTTTGGATAACGGTGGACAGTCTTATGTCCATTTAATAGCTGATGAACATAAAGAGAGAATAGAAACAGAATTCGAAAAAATGCTTAATCAGCGGTTGCCTTATAAGTATGAATATGAAATAATAACAGCTTTGGGACAACGCAAATGGGTTTTGGATATCGGACGAGGGGTTTATGATAAAAGCGGTAATTTAGAAGCTATTGAGGGTATTACAATAGATATTACCGAGAGTAAGCAACATGAAATGGAATTGAAGTTCCTTAGCGAGCGTGATAGCCTAACGGGATTGTATAACAGACGATCCTTTGAAGAAATTTTGACACAGGAAGCTTCTAATGTTGATGTCAAAAGAGCAGTTATTCTTTTGGATTTAAAGAGAATTAATTCTTTTAATATGGTTTATGGCTATAGTTATAGTGAGAATTTAATTAAAGAAATTACAATGCAGCTTTCTTTGTTATGTGATAATGAATGCAGGCTTTTTCAGATATCTTTTGAAAGAATTGCCTTTTATATTAAAAACTATGAAGGAAGAAAAGAATTGACGAGTCTCTGCGAACGCATTCTGCATTTGCTGGAAAAAATGCAAGTCAGACAGTCGCTTGGATGCAATATTGGCGTGCTGGAAATTGATAAGTGTCAATCTTCTGCCTCAGATATTTTGAAAAATGTATCTATAGCTGCTGCCAAATCAGCCGAAAGTCAAGAAATGCCGTATTATTTTTTTGAAGATAAGTTGAAAGAAGCATTGGCTAGGGAAGCTATCATTAAAGAGGAGCTTGGTGCCTCTGAGTTGGATGATGCTGATGAAAGCATCTTTCTATTGTACCAGCCTATTTTTGAGGCCAAAACAGATAAGATTTATGGGTTTGAAGCTTTGGCAAGATTTGAAAGTAAAAAACTGGGCATAATATCACCGCTTGAATTTATCACCCTTGCTGAGGAAACACAGACGATCATTCCTATTGGCAGGAAGATTTTGCGCAAGGCTTGTGCTTTTGTTAAAGAATTGGAAGCACTTGGTCATAATAAAATTGTTATTTCAGTTAATGTTTCAGCTGTTCAAATGTTAAGGAATGATTTTGTGGCTGATGTTGAAAATATCATTAAAGAAACTGCTGTTAATCCAAAGATGTTAACTTTAGAAGTTACAGAGTCAATGCTTCTAACAAGCTATGAAAGTGTTAACAAAGCAATTGAGCAATTGAGAGAACTGGGTATAAGGTTTGCTATTGATGATTTTGGGGTAGGTTACTCCTCGCTTGCCCGTGAAAGAGAGCTTCATGTCGATATTATAAAGATGGATAAATATTTTGCTGATGATTTGCTTGCACATAAAGAAAATGAAATAATCGCTGGCGATATTATTTCTATGATGCATAAGCTTGGACACACAGTGGTTGCTGAAGGCGTTGAACGTGAAGAGCAAAAAGAATATTTGATCAGGCATGATTGTGATTATCTACAAGGTTACCTTTTCAGCAAACCAGTAAAATCCGAAAAAGCATTGGAATTGCTCAAAGGTAACGACTGATTTATATTGACATTTGGGGAAAAATGCTATATATTTTAGCTAAAGTAATATTCTGAAAATTCCGAATAAACATGACAAGGTATTATATCCAACTAAAGATAATTTGATCCTAATCAATAAACCAACATGTTATTACGAAAGGAGATTGTAGTATGAAAGGTAGAAGTTATTTAATTACTGTACTCGCTTTGCTTGTTTTAATGATTTCTTCTGTAGCTTTTGCAGCTTCAGATACGCCAACAAAGTATAAAGGGCTATCTGCCATTGTTGCGGCACGAGCGGAAGTGCCTTCAGGATCCAATTTATTGGGCTATAACAAAGACGGGGATGATATGCGTGTTGTCGTGTTCCAGGATCCTGCTACCCTTGAGTATTATTATGTAGAAGTGGTATATGCTACTTCTAAAGTAAAAGAAGTAAAAATTAATGGAGCTGTATTTGTTCTAGGGAGTACTGTTATTAATAAAACAGCAGATGATGTCAAGAAAGTCTTATTAAAAACATATCCAGATGCAATGAATATCGTCATAACTACAGATCATGACATGAATAATACATACTATCAGGCAAGTTTCACTACAAAAAAATTTAAGGGTGAAGCAAAGTTTAATCCTGCAACAGGCGTGATTATTGAGCGCACATTAGTATATTATTAATACCTGATTTAAAATGCCGCTAGCTTAATTGCTAGCGGCATTTTTGCCAATATGATGCTTATTAATAGAGTGCATTTAGTAAAGATATAATAGAACGCTTTAATCATAATAATTACACTTATTATAATGTTTTTGTTAACTTTATATGATTATTATGTAAAAATGCAATCACATCTGGCTTGAAAGTGCTATAATAATTGTATGCTTCAAATACTAAGGAGATGTTCAACATGGGAGATAAAAGCCCGAAAAACAAAGAAAAAATGAAGAAGAAGGCTACAAAGACCAAAGCAGCTACTCATACAAGTTCTGAGAATTCACAAACAGAACCTAAATAAAAGTTTGGAAAAAAGCAACTGCAATTTTAAAGTGCACCCCAAATGTCTTATAGCATTTGCAGGTGCACTTTTTCTGTACTATTTTTTATTCTTATGTTACTTGCAGATAAATTATGAAATTATTGTGAAGTATTGATTAGCGGCTTGAAGTTTGTTATAATAAATTATAAATAAATAGGCTCTAAAAGGGAGTAACTGTTATAACTGTCGTCAACATATATGCTGTAACAACAGCTGGCGATAGTATTGAATGCATAGCATTTGATTGGTGAGACTTTTAGTGTGATGGCGGCCCATTACGCTGAGAGTCTTTTTTATTTCTATTATTGAGGAGGAGATTTAGTTGGAGTTTTTGTCAATGGATTTTTTGGTAGCACTAGGTTCTATCATTGTATTGGATCTTGTTCTTGGTGGAGATAATGCAGTAGTAATTGCTATGGCATCACGTGATTTACCGGAATCGATAAGGAAAAGGGCAATATACGTAGGTACGGCTGGTGCTATTGCAATCAGGTTAGTAATGACATTTTTAGCAGTATGGGTTTTAACCATACCATATTTACAAGCTATCGGTGGGTTGGCACTGATACCTATAGCTGTTAAACTTCTTAAACCCGCTGAAGAAACGGAAGAAATTTCTTCTTGTGATGGTTTTTGGACGGCAATTAAGACAATTATTGTAGCCGATGTGGCTATGGGAATTGATAACGTTCTTGCTATAGCAGGCGCAGCAGACGGACATTTCGGATTAATAGTCATTGGTTTATTAATAAGTGTGCCGGTCATTGTTTGGGGTAGTCAGCTTATAGGTGCGTTGATGCAGAAATATCCTTCTCTTATTTTTCTAGGGGCGGGAATATTGGCCTGGACAGCTGGAACAATGGTACTTCATGATAAAATTATAGGCGGATATCTATCCAATTTGATGAATGGGTTCGAGTATGTGGTACCTCTTTTGATAACAGCCACTGTTTTGTTAATAGGTTATCGTGCTCAGCAAGCTACTGAAATTCCTGCAGATGCAGAAATGAATTAACTGTAATTCATTTGTTTAAGGGTCTATACATTAATGTATAGACCCTTTTTATTTACACAATATTAGTATTATTTGGAAGGATAAAATAAAAATATGTCGAACGGGTAAAATATAAAAACAAATAAGGAAGTGAGAACGATGGCTGCAAATCTGCCCTTCAAGATTGATGACTGTGTATATGACAGCGGCAATAGAAAGGGAAAGGTAGTTGATTTCAGGCAGGAAGACGTTTCAGATCCTAGTAATGGCAAGTTTGCTTATAAAGTTAATTGGGAAAACGGCAAGAGTGATTGGATGGAAGAAACAGATATCCATAAAAAAGGTTTCTTTGAGAGCTTATTGCAAAAATTTAAATAAATATACTAAAACTATGATTACATTTCATTTTATTGAAAATAATCATAGTTTTTTCTTTGCTATTGTAAGCTATAACGTTATATATTTTTATGCGGACAATATGTTAGAATAATAAAAAGACTGATTATTCAAAAAAGAAGCCTGAATTTTAAATCTGCTTTTCGTTGTTTGCTGGGGGTGTTCATAATGGGCATACTTAGTAAAAAAATAGTGCGGTATATATTTCGTAATTTAGGTCAGTTTTTTGCTGCTGTAACTGTAGTTATGTGCGGTATTGTTATTTATGTGGCTATGAACAGTTCTTACAGCAATCTTAAACAAGCCAAAGATAATTTTTATAGTGAGAACAACTTTGCGGACTACTATTTTCATTGTGTAAAAGCGCCGGATAGTGCGGTTAGCCAAATTGCAAATATTCCGGAAGTCAGGGCAGTAACCGGTAGGATACAAAAAGACCTGTCAATTATTAAAAAAAATGAAGAACGAGCAACAGCACGCATTATTAGTTATAATCTTCCTGATGACAACGAACTAAACAAAATTAATATTATAGATGGTAGAATTCTTGTGGAAAAAATTGGCGGCAGTATACCTGAAGTTGTCTTGGATCCACGATATTATTCTGCGAATCATCTGAAGTTTGGCGATGAAGTATCTGTAATAATAGATGCCAAAGAAAAGTATCTTATAGTCGCTGGAGTGGCTATAGGACCGGAATTCATCTATGCAATGGAGAACAGCAGCGATATCCTGCCTGATCCGGAAAAATTTGGAATATTTATTTTGGAAAAAAGACAGGCACAACAGCTTCTCAATATGAATGGTGAGATTAATCAGCTGCTGGTTCAGTTTGAGGCAGGATCAGAGCAAAACATAATAATAGAGGCAATTAAGGAAGTGCTAAGACCATATGGCTTATTGGCATCTTTTCCGCGCTCTGATCAGCTAAGCAACGCTGTAATTGATGGTGAGCTGAAAGAGCTGAGTTCGGTAGCCACGGTACTGCCATTAATATTTTTGTCTATTGCGGCTTCTGTTCAATTTATAATTTTAAGACGAATGATTAATAATCAGCGTTCACAAATAGGCCTTATGAAGGGTCTGGGCTACCATGGCTATGAAATCATTATCCACTATATCTACTATGCTTTGACCATTGCTTTTGCTGGTGTAGCTGTTGGTGTAGTTTTGGGAATACCGGCTTCAAATTATTTTTCTAAAATCTATAATACTTACTTTAATTTGCCTGGGAATTTGGAAGGTATAGCTATCCGACCTATTATTTTGGGCTTAAGCTTATGCCTCTTGACCAGCCTGCTAGCAGCCTTAACGGCGTCACGTGAAATTGTAGGCATCCTTCCGTCTTCAGCTATGCGGCCGGAACCGCCAAAGGCAGGTGCCAAAAGTTGGCTCGAACGGCACATCAAAAGTTTAGACAAGATAAGCGTTGGCTGGAAGATGACTATTCGCAACATGTTTCGCAATAAAGTGAGGACATCAATCACACAGCTGGTGGTAATTTTTGCCGTGGGGTTATTAGTCTGCTCATTTTTCCTTAATGATGCAGCGGACTATATGATGCGAAAGACATTTTACGAAAGTCAAAGTTATGACATGACAATTCGCTTTGATACCATGCAGCCGGAACGTGAGCTTTTGAATATAGGGCGGATTGACGGTGTGCAAAAGGTTGAAGCTTTTATGGAGATACCTGTAAGAATTTATTATCAGGGACGATATGAAGACGATGTTTTAATAGCATATGATACTGACTTAAGTATGAAAAAACTGGAGAACATACAGGGAGAACAAATTCATATACCGGCAGAAGGGTTACTTTTGAATCAAATGACCAAAGACAAATTGGGCGTTGCTAGCGGAGAGACAGTGGAGATAGAAACACTTTTATCCTATGGCCAGACTAATTGGAGCAAAACCCTTATTTTTGGCAGCGTAAACCAAATGATTGGAGCTGGTTCATATATAGATTTGCAACAGGCAAACCAGATTATGAAGGAACAGAAGCTGGTTTCTGGAGCAATGCTGAAAGTAGATCAAGACAAAATAAGTCATGTGGAAACTGAAATAAACAAAATGCTGGAGGTATCCTCAGTTTTGCAACAAAGAAAAGAGGTCGCAAACTGGGAACAGCTTCTGCAAACTCTTGATATTTCGACAGGGATTATTTCTTTGTTTGGAATACTTTTGGGGCTTGCCATCGTTTACAATTCGTCTGTTATGAATATGTCTGACAGGCGAAGGGAAATTGGGTACATGCGTGCTATTGGTTTTAGCAGTAGCGAGATTTCAAGGTTGCTATTCCGGGAGAATATCATATATTTGATTTTCGGAACAATTTTAGGCTTGCCTTTCGGCAGACAGCTTGTCGGAGCTTATATGAAATCGGTTGAAAATGATTTGTATACTTTGCCTATAATAATTTATCCTCGCACCTATGTTATCGCTACAGTGGGCGGCATTATTTTCATACTAATTGCTCATTTTTTATCAACAAAAGACATCAAGAAGTTGGATTTGGTAGAAGTGTTGAAGAGCCCTGAATAGATAAAATGTCAGATGAAAATATTTCCGGATGGGAGTACACCAATGGAAAATAAAGTGATTTTGAAACTGGAACGAATTACTAAAATATATGATATGGGTGAAGTCAAAGTTGAGGCTTTGAAAGAGACTTCCTTAGATATTTATGCAGGAGAAATTCTGGTTATTCTTGGTCCCAGCGGCAGCGGCAAAAGTACTCTTCTGAATATTATGGGCGGAATGGATTTGCCGACAAATGGGAATGTATTTTTTGAAAACCAAGATATCAGTGGTGGCAGCGAAACGGTGTTAACTCATTACAGACGTAATGAAGCTGGATTTGTCTTCCAGTTTTATAATTTGATCCCTGATCTGACTGCCCGCGAGAATATTGAACTAGCCGCAAATCTTGTGGCAAAGCCACTATCTATTGATAATGTTTTAAAAGAAATGAACATGCACGACAGGATGGATCATTTTCCTTCCCAGATGAGTGGCGGCGAACAGCAGCGCATTTCAATAGCAAGGGCTGTAGTAAAAAATCCGCGAATTATGTTTTGTGATGAACCGACAGGAGCTTTGGACTATCAAACCGGGAAGTTGATTTTGGAGCTGCTGAAAAAAATCAATGAAGAAACCGGTTGCACTATAGTTTTAATAACTCATAACGCTGCTATCGGAGCCATGGGGGACAGAGTAGCACGCATGCGCAGCGGTGAGATTGTGGAAATAACAGAGAACATAAGTCCTCTTTCTCCGGATAAGATTGAGTGGTAATTTGGTTTGGAGGTCTGGAATCATGAAAAAGATGATAATTTACGTAGGCATTATTGCATTGATTCTGGCGGGACTAATATATTATTTTTACTATAACGTTGCTGCGGTCGAAGTCGTTAAGGCCAAGAGAGGCAATATTGAACGCACTGTGGTGGATACCGGCTACGTACAAGCAGTTGACGATTATGAAATTTATTCTGAGCAAGATGGAAAAATTATCAAATTGGATGTTGTCAGAGGACAAAAAGTTCTTAAGGACCAGACTATTATGGTGCTGGAAAATCAAGACATTGCAATGGTTTCCCAGTATTTTCTGGCGGAAGTGACACGGGCCCAGACAGAAGTCAGCTCTACTGAGGCAGCATTGGCCAAAGCAAACCTGGAACTGGCTGATGCACAGATAAATTACGAGCGTACACGTAAATTATTTGAGGCAGGTGCTGTATCTCAGGCAGAATTAGATGCAAGCGCTCTGGCCAAGAACAAATCAAGAGAGAATGTTGATGAATTAATTTATAACTCTGAACTGGCAAATGAGCAAGCCAGTAATTACCGCGACTTATACAACACTTCTATCAAGAGAGAAGAAAAACTCATCATAAGAAGCCCAAGTGATGGCAGAATTTTAAAGCTGCCTGCAGAAGTAGGAAATGTGGTGACGACGGGAACACTGCTGGCATCATTAGGCATAGCAGATAATCTTGAGATCAAAGCTGATTTATTAGGAGATGACTTGGGTGATGTCGCGATAGGACAAAAAGTGCGAGTTATTGCACCTGTTCTGGGTAGCCAGACTTTATACGGTGAAATCGCTGAAATATATCCTCATGCTGAAGAAAAACTTTCAACATTGGGAGTTCTGCAGAGGAGAGTTCCGGTTATTATTAAATTAGACAATGCCGCTAATTTAAAACCAGGCTATGAAATAAGGGTAAGTGTCATAACTGCCAGCCGTGAGAACGTTATCATATTACCAAGACAGGCAATCTTCTCCGACTCTAGTGGTCAAAAAAAGGTAATGTTGGCCGTAGATAACAAGATAAGACATGTCAGTGTCAAGACTGGGCTGATGGATAACAGAAACATTGAAATAACAGAGGGTATAAATATAGATGATTTTGTGATAAAAGACGCCAATAAGATCATCAAAGAAAACACCCGGATTCGTTTTAAGAAAGAGTAAAAAATTGCAGGATATGCATAAAATTTGTAGAATTTAGAAAAAGTCAAAGAATATTTTGCCCAATAGGCAAAGGAGGGTAATTGATGAAAGTATTATTATTAAATGGCAGTCCGCATGAAAAAGGTTGTACATATACAGCTCTGACAGAAATTGCCAAAGAATTGGCAAAAGAAAGTATTGAGTCAGAAATTTTGCAAGTCGGCAGTAAGCCTGTTAAAGGTTGCATAGCTTGTTATGCCTGTATCAAACTGAACAACGGCCATTGCATTTTTAACGATGATTTGGTTAACCCCGTTATTGATAAAATTAAAGAGGCAGACGCCATTGTTGTAGGCAGTCCTGTTTACTATGCAGGGATCTCTGGTCAGATAAAGTCGCTGCTGGACAGGGTGTTTTTTGCGGGTCGCGATATTTTTGCCAATAAGCTTGCGGCAACAGTTGTCAGCTGCAGACGTGGAGGCGCAAGTGCTTCCTTTGATCAGCTGAACCACTATTTTATGATGAAGAACATGCCTGTTGTAAGTTCGCAGTATTGGAATCAGGTTCATGGCAGCAATGCGGAAGAAGTTGTGAAAGATTATGAAGGAATGCAGACTATGCGCACACTGGCCAAGAATATGAGCTGGCTTTTAAAGTCCATTGAAGCAGGCAAGCAGAATGGTGTTAAATTACCGGAATACGAAACAGTAATTCAGACGAACTTCATACGTTAGAAATATTACAAACAAATTTTGGAGGCCAAATATATGCTGGGATTAAAGGGAAAAACAGTTTTTATCAGCGGAGCTAGCAGTGGTATCGGCAAGGCTAGTGCTGAAGCTTTCGCTATGGTTGGTGCACGTCTGATCCTTTGTGCACGTGGTATAGATAAGATAACAGCGTTTGCGGAGAAGTTAAAGGAAAGATACGAGACACAAAGCATAGTTATAAAGCTGGATGTGCGGGATCGCGCAGCGGTCGAAGAAGCAGTTGATACTTTGCCGGAAGACTGGAAAAAGATAGATATTCTTGTGAACAATGCAGGCGGGGCACTAGGTCTTGAAAAACTCCATGAAGGTGATCCCGGGGATTGGGATACCATGATTGACACAAATATCAAGGGCTTGCTTTATCTTACACGCAAAATAGTGCCATTAATGCTGAAATACCAGCTGAATGGGCATGTTGTTAATATTGGTTCTATTGCCGGTATTGCCGCCTATCCTAATGGTGCCGTATACTGCGCAACAAAAGCGGCTGTTCATTGTCTGAGTGATGGCTTGCGGATGGATTTAGTTGATAAACCAATTCGGGTTACTAATATCCAGCCGGGTATGACCGAAACTAATTTTAGTAACGTGAGATTCCACGGCGATGAGAAAAAAGCAGCAAATGTTTACGCAGGCATCAAACCTTTGACAGCGGAGGATATAGCTGACATCGTTATTTATGCTACCAGCGCACCGAAACATGTGCAGATTTGCGAAGTAACTGTTACGCCTACCAACCAGGCTACTGGCGGCGTAGTTTATAAAACAAATTCATAAATGAGTATATGCAAAAATACCCTTACCTTTTGTGTAAGGGTATTTTTATTTGCAGATCAGTATTAATTTGCAAAAGATGAACCTAATATTGGACATATAAAAAATAAGATATTTCTAATTAAAGGAATGCCGGCTTTGTCGTCGAAAATAAGTAAAGATATTTAATGCTCTGGGAGGCTTTTGGATGGACAACATTGTTTTTTTAAGTTTATTTTTTAATGCATTAATTTTGATATTGCTATTTGTTTTATATCGCAAAACAGCTTCAAGCAACCAATCTGAGCAGTTATTGGGCATCAAGCTGCAGCTTGACCAGTTGCGTAATGATCTTTACAGGCAGCAGGAAGGGCTGCGCTCAGAACTGAATCGTAATATGCAGGAAACGATGAATAACTTTGGCAGTATTATCCTGAAAACTTTACGCAGCACCAATGACACGCAGAATGGTATCGTTAAAGATATGGATAAAAATATGCAGGAAAAACTCGACCAAAATCAACGCCTGTTATCCGATTCTTTGTCGCAGGTGGAAAAGCGGTTACAAACCTACTCCGCAGAATCGACTGCAAAGCTGGAAAATATCCGCTTGAGTGTTGAGCGGAAGCTTGGTGATCTGCAGGCAGACAACAATAAAAAACTTGATGATATGCGTCAATTAGTTGATGAAAAGCTGCAAAAAACACTAAATGAGCGAATGACGGAATCTTTCAAACTGGTTAATGACAGATTAGAACAGGTTTATAAAGGCCTTGGTGAAATGCAGTCTTTAGCTCAGGGTGTAGGCGATTTGAAAAAAGTTATGAGTAATGTTAAAACACGAGGGATTTTAGGCGAAATTCAATTAGGAGCTATTTTGGAAGAAATTTTGTCCGCTGAGCAGTATGCGGTCAATATTGAAACAAAAAAAGGCAGCGGCAAGGTTGTCGAGTACGCAATCAAACTACCTTCAGCAGATGGCTCGTTCGTCTATTTGCCGATAGACTCCAAGTTCCCTGGCGAAACTTATGGTAATCTACGTGACGCCTATGAAAGAGGCAATGCCGAAGAAATTCAAAACTGCGTCAAATTGCTGCTCAATACAATTAAGGCCGAAGCAAAGGATATTAGAGATAAATATATTGACGCACCTAATACAACAGATTTTGCCATCATGTTCTTACCATTTGAGGGTCTTTATGCCGAAGTTGTCAATCGGGGCATGATTGAAGTATTACAGCGCGATTATCACGTAAACTTAGCGGGACCAAGCACGATGGCAGCACTTTTAAACAGCCTGCAGATGGGCTTCAAGACCTTTGCCATTCAACAGCGCAGCAGTGAAGTCTGGAAAGTACTTGGCGCGGTAAAAACCGAGTTTGATAAATTTGCTGATGCCTTGAGGGCTACACAGACCAGACTGACGCAGGCCAATGAAGAACTTGATAAACTTGTGGGAACGCGAACACGCAGAATGCAGCTGAAATTACGCGGTCTTACGCAAACAACTTCTGCTGATGCCGAAAAAATTCTGCAATTGGATCAGACTGATTCTGAAAGTAAAAGTTAAAAAAACTCCGGAATGTATATTCCGGAGTTTTTTTATGTATTATTCTTATACTTTGATGCCTTCTTTATAGTAGTTGCATAGCTCAACTTGTCTGACTTCATTCATATATTCGTTTTGGTAGCCTTCTTTGTCCATTCTGTAAGAAATTATGCCAGTCGTTGAATAGAATTCTGATTTCACCGCTCGCAAGAATACGGAAGCAAAAAGGGTATTTGTCAAAAAATCATAGAATGGATGACAGACATCGAGTCCTTTAACTTTTCGATCAAAATCATCATTGCCTGTTAATTCAACAAGTTCGGTTTCTTTTTCAGCAGGCAAGCCATTTTCAGAATACTGAAGATAGCTGGTTTGGGTTTCCAAGGCACTTTTAATTAATTCATCCTGATTCATAAAAATGGTTATCGTACCAATGAGAAAAAGATTATCTTCAAAAAAGCTGCGGCTTTGTAGCCTCGGTATGCCTAAATATCTTAAATCAACAGCTTCATCGAATAGAGGGGAGGGTAATTCTTCTATTTCATCTTCGAGAAGCTGGTCTTCAAAACAAGAACTTAATCTGACGATTTGTTCTGCACAAGAAAAATCGGCAAAAATTTCTTCTCCGGGAGTAGGATAATATTTTAGAAGAAAGGTTGTTTCTTCTAAATCAGCGTGCTTATGCCATTTCTGCAAAACGAGTTCATATGGTCCGGCAATGCCTGGCAGCCAAAAGTACCAACCAAGCGCTTCACCATCAATAGGACATACTTTCTCCAATTCAGCTTGACTAGTATTTTCCAAAACCATTAAAATTGCTTGATTCAAGAGTTTGTCGGCATATGTCATTTTGCGCACTTCCCCTCATTGAATAATTTCAAACATGAAGAAGGGGGATTTAAACCCTCTAGAGGAAAACAGAATATTCGTTTATCTTGTTGTGACTAAATTATAGAATGAAATATTGATAAGTGTCAAGCATATATGCTTACATATTTGTGTTAAAAATGTAATATTGTCGACCATATATAAAAATAGCATATGCTATTTGACGAAATGATGACACGAAAATGTCACTTGACCAACTGTCATAGCAATATGATATGATTTTACAAGTAGCATTGTATTTTAAAATCTCAGTTTAATGGAGTAAAAATTATGAAAAAAATAATAATCATTTTAGTAGCTTTAATAGTGCTTGTGACTGGCGGCTGTAGCTTGATACAGAAACAGCAATTTCCGCCAGAGTTTTCTATAAAACCGCCGTCTGCGAATCTTGCTTTATCTGGCGGTACTCTTAAATCTGTATTTTCACAGACTCCGATTGTTGTCGGTGATGCTGATGCTTTTGCGGTTATGCAAAATATTACTAAAGATAATAGAACTGAACGTACTATCACGTGGCAGTCTAAATTGCCGCGTCCCATGTCTTTTCTCGAATACCGTGAACAAGGACATAGTGATGTATTAAAAATTACCGCAAAACAAAATGAGTTTGCGACCGACCAAGGTAAAAAGTATCAGCATATCATAAGAATAAGCGGCTTAAAGGGTAATACTTCTTATGAATACAGGATTAACGACGGCAAAGATTATACTGCGTGGGAAACCTTCAATACGGATAATGGTGTAAGAACGAAAGCTCTTATCTTTCCGGATTCGCAAAGCGTAGATTATGGCACGTGGGCAAGAACCGCAAAGATGGCTTGGGCTAAAAATCCTGATGCGCAATTCTTTATCAATATGGGTGACCTTGTTGATAACGGCGAACAATATTGGCAGTGGGCACGTTGGCTTGAGGCTGTTGATGGTATGATAGAAAAAATTCCTCTGGCACCTATCATCGGCAACCATGAAGACTATACTCTGAATTGGAAAATGACGGAACCCCATACCTATTTGAATCTTTTTACTCTGCCGGCAAACGGAATTGAGGACTTCAATGAATATTTTTATTCATACGATTATGGAGATGTGCATTTTACTGTAATCGACACACAAAAAGAAGAATTAGCAGAGTTTAAGCCTGATTTATTTGCCAAAGAATTAGCTTGGGCAGAAAAAGATCTTGCTTCTACTAATAAGCCTTGGAAAGTGGTTTTGATGCACAAACATATTTTCAATTTCAGAGTTGATGGCAGTTTTAATGAAATTGGCGACACTTTCATGCCACTTTTTGATAAATACAAGGTTGACGTGGTTTTTACCGGTCATATCCATTCCTACCGCAGAACAGTACCTTTATATGAAGGAGTGGCTGCAGAAAAGGGAACAATTTATATTTCTACAGGTGCAGCAGGAGAGCGGTTGAGGGTAAACGGGCCGAAACAAATTTCTCTGGAAGCTGCGGTAAACCCACAGCCATCTCTGCCAAATTATCTTGTGTTGGAAACCAATGCCGGCGAAATGAAGATTCAGGCATTTACGCAAAAAGGTGAAGAGATAGATTCTGTATCGTTAAAGAAGTAATATTTTGTGTTGACAAGATTATAAAAAATATTGTAATATGGGAAAGTTAAAAGGGAGTAGTTTTATATACAAAGTCAACATGCTGGCGAGAATGTTTGCCTGGCTTTGTAGCCTGTCAGGGTAACGAGACTTTTGGCGTGATTTGTTTTGAACAAATCATGCCGGAAGTCTTTTTTTTTTATCTAAAAAATTTGAGAGGATGAAGAGAATGTATTTGGATTTGGTTGCTTTTTTGGTTTCAGCTGGTGCCGTCGTTTTGGCGGAGATGGGGGACAAAACACAACTTTTGGCTATGGCTTTTGCTACAAAGTATAAGGCGTCGAAAGTAATGCTTGGTGTCTTTATTGCAACAATTTTTAATCATGCACTTGCTGTAGCAGTCGGTAACTACATAACACGTTTTCAGTCAGCTGAAATATGGATACAGGGAATAGCCTCTTTGTCTTTCATATTTTTTGGTCTTTGGACCATCCGCGGAGATAAGTTGGAAGGGGAAGAAAATCGTACTTCTAAATACGGCGCAGTAGCAACAGTTGCTATCGCCTTCTTTATTGCTGAAATGGGTGATAAAACTCAGCTTGCAACAATTGCCTTGGCTACAAAATTTCCTGAAAATCCTTTGTGGCTTCTTGTTGGTACAACAACTGGTATGATGATTGCTGACGGCATTGGCATTATAGTCGGTATAGTTATGTGTAAAAGAATTCCTGAAAGAACGATTAAACTTGTATCTGCAGCCGCTTTTATCTTCTTTGGATTCCTGGGCAGCTACGGTGTAGCTAGCGAAAAACTACACCTGGAGACAAGTATGATCGCACTTGGCTTAACGGCAATTGCTTCCCTTACCGGCGCAATAGCTTTTTACTTAATGAGGGAAGAAGACGAAGCTTCAACGTCGCTCTGTGAGGAAGAATAAAAAGCATATCCGTGAAACACTATTGCAAATTGCAATGGTGTTTTTTGCTTTTGTGTATACCGACTAGCAAATTAATGACACAAAAATTTGAAATGTACTGAAATATCAAACAAATCTGAATATCATTTTTAAAAGCATATTTAGGTATGATATAATTATTTTATAACCATATTTTGAGGAGGTTGTTATTATGAACTATACTCAGTATAAGGAAGCAATAATGGCATCTAAGTCCGATGAGTGGGTTGCGCAGAGGCGCCTTGGTACTTGGGTTTTTAAAAACGATCTTATGATAAGTATTGCAACAGAAAGAAAAAGTCTGATGGAAATGGATAAGAATGACTTTTTGGCACCCTATAGAGAAGATTGGGCAACCAAGTTTTCTGATCCAAGGGCTTATATGCAAAGATACGTGCTTAGATATGGCATCAATGCTGTTGATATTATTACGATGGTTGCACTTGACGGAGGTCGTGCCGTTGTGCCATTGCCAAAGATCGGTACAATGTTTATAACTCCCTGGCAGGACAAAATTGGACAAATTATTAGTTATAGCCTGCGTGAGTATATCGAATACAGGGATAAAGCTGGTATAACAGTAAAATAATATACATCAAAGGGGATGTAATTTAATGGATAGGGGCATGTTCTCATCTGGATTAGCGGTGTTTTTTGCAACTTTGGGGTCTGCTGTGGGGTTAGGAAATATTTGGAAGTTTCCTTACCTGACAGGACAATATGGCGGCGGTGCCTTTCTTCTGGTTTATTTGCTTTGTATTATATTTGTTGGTTTACCTGTAATGCTGAGCGAGTTTTATCTGGGAAGAAAATCGCGTAAAGGCGCTGTAGGCGCTTTTGCAACATTGGCACCAGGTACTGGTGGCAAATTCATCGGTAAAATGGGAGTTGCCTCTTCTTATTTAATAATGTTTTTTTATAGTTGTGTTGCCGGCTGGGTCTATTATTATTTGATAAAGGCAATCAGCGGGGATTTCGCAGAAATTACTATGGAAACTGCTAAGACCCAATTTGGTTCCGTTGTTATTGGACCGCTGACGCCAATCTTTTGGCAGTTTGTTGTTATGGTTGTAGTATCAGCGATTTTAATCATGGGTATTAAAAACGGTATCGAACGCGTTACAAAAACATTAATGCCGGTATTGTTTATTCTGATAATTATTTGTGATATAAGAGCTCTTTCTTTACCAGGAGCAATGGACGGCGTAAGATTTCTTTTTGAGGTAGATTTCAGTAAGCTTTCTGGTGCCGCAATATTGACTGCTTTAGGCCTGGCTTTTTTCAAACTCTCACTTGGTATTGGTACGATGATAACCTATGCAAGCTATTTTACCAAGGACAATAATCTTTTGGGCACAGCAGCCAAGGTTGCTTTGTCTGATACTCTTGTATCCTTGCTGGCTGGACTTGCTATTTTCCCAACAGTGTTTTCTTTTGGCCTCGAGCCGGGGGCAGGTCCGGGGTTGTTGTTTATGACAATTCCGTTAGTGTTTTCGCAGATGCCTTTTGGCAACCTTTTGCTGATTGCATTTTTCTTCTTGACTTCTATTGCAGCTACCACAGCTATGCTTTCGCTTGTTGAAGTGCCGGTTGCTTACATGACCGAAGAAAAAGGTATTTCCAGAACGGTAGCCGTTCTTATTAATGGGTTAATTATTTTTGTAATTGGCATTTTGGCAACGTTATCGGCTGATAAGGCAAGCCTGCTTGGCGATGTTACATTTATGGGCAGAGGATTCTTTGATTGGTTTGATTATTTGTCATCCAATATTTTGATGCCTTTAGGTGGTTTGTTAATCGTCATATTCATGAGCTATGTAGTTGATAAAAATAGTATTAAGGAAGAATTGACTAATAACGGCTCGCTTAACTTAAGCAAATTTTTACATTTCTTCTTTATCGTTATCCGTTATGTTACGCCTGCTTTGTTAGTTGTAATTTTCCTCAATGCAGTTGGTGTGATAAAATTGTAATTTTAAAAAATGCCTATAAGATTATCAGAACACCTGATTTCAATAATCGGGTGTTCTTTTTTGGCATAAAAAGGCAGTTTCCGCAGATAGAAAGATTTGCAATTTGCTTGTTATTGCAGTATAATCCCAATAATTAATTAAAGCTATTAAAAACAAATACAGAGGAGAGAGACTATGTTACTGAAAAGACTGGAGGCACTTCCTGTCGGAAGCTTCCACTATCGGCTGTTGATTCTGACGGGCTTGGGCTGGATGTTTGATGCTATGGATACGGGACTCATTTCCTTTGTATTACCTGTACTGGCAAAAGAGTGGAATCTTAGTACCAGTCAAATGGGTATGATCGGCAGCATTGGCTTACTGGGTATGGCTTTTGGTGCTGTTATAGCTGGTACGATAGCTGACAAAATTGGCCGCAAAAGCGTGTTTTCTCTGACGCTCTTGCTATATAGCATAGCTACAGGACTTTGTGCCTTGTCATGGAATTTCGAATCATTGCTGGTTTTTCGGTTTTTTGTTGGTTTTGGCCTTGGAGGTGAACTTCCAGTGGCAGCCACACTTGTTTCTGAGTATGCACCTACGAAAATAAGAGGTCGGTTTATCGTATTACTTGAAAGTTTTTGGGGATTAGGCTGGATCGTAGCTGCCTGCATAGCTTATTGGTTTATTCCTGTTTATGGATGGCACTGGGCTTTCATCATTGGAGCAATGCCTGCTCTTTATGTTTTTGTTATTCGTATTGGTATGCCTGAATCCGTTAGATATCTTTTGTCTAAAGGCAGAACAGAGGAAGCGGAAGAGATTGTCAGGAAATTAGAGGCAAAAGCAGGAGTAGAAACACGTGCTTTTGATAAAAACACCGAGTTATCAGCGCGCGAAAATTATGAACCAAGTTTAGCAACGATTTGGTCAGGACGTTTTTGGAAACGAACAGTAATGCTTTGGATTGCCTGGTTTGGCATAGTATTCACCTATTACGGTATTTTTACCTGGCTGCCCGCTTTAGTCTATAACCAAGGATTTACTTTTATTAAAACTTTTGAGTATGTTTTCATTATGACTTTGGCTCAGTTGCCTGGTTATTTTACTGCTGCCTGGCTTGTTGAAGTAATAGGCAGAAAATATACTTTATCCGTATTTCTTCTTATGACAGGTGTTGCCAGTTGTTTCTTTGGTCAAGCAAATACGGTTACCTCGATCGTAACCTGGGGCTGCATTATGTCTTTCTTTAATTTAGGGGCCTGGGGCGTTATCTACACTTATACTCCTGAGCTGTATCCAACATCAATAAGAGCGTTTGGCAGCGGTTGGGCAGCCGGAGTTGGCCGTATGGGCGGCATGCTCGCACCTGTTATGGTGGGAGTCCTGCTGGAGCAAGGTATGAAGATGGATGCAGTGTTCTATATGTTTACAGCTGTACTGGTTTTTGTATCTTTAATGATTGTTTTGCTTGGCATAGAAACTAAACAAAAGGATCTGGAAAATATATAGAAATGCTGATAAATGATAAGATGCAAAAACCAATTGATTACTCGTCTTATACTATTAAAAGGACAATATAATAGTTTGGCTTCGAAAACTCATCCTATGTACTTGTAATAAAGTGTAAAAAGATATACAATTTAGACTGTAGATTATGACCTTAATTTATCAATTGTATATTCGTTTGCTTTTGTTTTTAGGAAGTGAGGTTCGAAATGAAGAGATTTTTCATGAGAAATATTTCTTTACTTTCAGGCTTATCTGGAGCTGTCATTGCAATATTCATCTGCTCATTACTTTACTATGGCAATACATATTTTTCTGAAATATATGTTGCCTTAGTAGCTTTTTGCATAGCCTTTTTTTCTATTACCGGCATCTTAATTGGACGGGCTTTTGAAAAATTAAAACGCACAGCCATGCTTGATGACCTGACACAATTATGGAATAAGCGATATTTCAACATCAGGTTGTCGGAGGAATTAGAAAGAAGTAAAAGAAAAGGCGCTCCGCTTTGTCTCGCTTATGTAGACATTGATGATTTTAAAATAATTAATGATAAGTTTGGACATGTTGTAGGTGATACTGTATTAGTTAATATGGCAGATATTTTTAAGAGAAACACCAGAAATCTTGATATCGTTTCCCGGTGGGGCGGCGATGAATTTGTAATAATTTTCCCCGATACGACTCCAAGGTACGGCTTGGTAATAGCCAACCGCTTAAAAAAAGCAGTTACTGCAAGCAAAGACTGTTGTTATACTACGATTAGTATCGGCTTTGTTGACATTAGCGCGGGTTGGGAAGTTGACGATGTTTTGAGGGAAGTTGATTTTATGCTGCAAAAAGCCAAAACAATTAAGAATTCCGTTGTTGCATCTGATTTCAACTGATATTTCATCATCTTTAAGTAATATGTTGTTTTATATAATTCTATATGGTATAATCACAAAAAGCCTCTTTGCACTGCATAAAAAACTACAGTACAATCTGAGCAGGCGGTTAACGAAAGTTAATGCGGCTGGGCCAAAATGGCAACAGGACTCAAAGCCTGTGGGACAGTAAAATGTTCCACGGGCTTTTTTATATTCATTTTTGTCTATCTTAATATACGGGAGATAATTTTATGAACGGATTACATGAACAAGCAAAAATAGGGCTAACAACGGAGCAGGCAAAAGAATTACAACAACAATTTGGGAAAAATGAACTTGTTCCTAAAAAAACGGAAAGTGTCTTTTTGAAAATGCTCCGTGTTGTTTGTGAACCAATGTTTTTATTGCTGATTGCGGCATCAGTTATTTACTTCCTTCTCGGTGAACCAAAAGATGGCGCAATTATGCTGATATTTGTTGTCGCCGTGATTGGGATTGAAGCCATACAAGAATGGCGGACCGATAAGACCTTGGCTGCACTAAAAGATTTATCTGCTCCACGTATCAATGTTTTACGAGATGGTGTAGAACAAACGATAAACAGTGCGGACTTAGTTCCTGGTGACGTAATGTTTGTTGTCGAAGGACTGAAAGTTCCGGCAGACGGTATTGTTTTAAAAGCTAGCACTTTGCTTCTTGATGAGTCATCGCTCACTGGTGAATCAGTAGGTGTTTGGAAGCTGACAAGTGAGGAAGCGGGCCAAGACAGTCATGATTATTGGCGTCGAGATTATTGCTATGCTGGTACGCTTGTAACACAGGGCACCGGGATGATTTTAGTTGACAAAATTGGAACTGCTACTGAGTACGGAAAAATATGCAAAAATGTTGTAACAGCGCCAAGCCTGCAGACCCCGCTTCAAAAGCAAACTGAAAAAATGGTCAAATCCTTCGGAACATTTGCAATGATTTTGTTTGCTCTTGTCGGCATTGCTACTTATTTGAATTTATCCGATCATTCTTTTAAGGCAAGAGTCGTAGAAAGTATTCTTGGTGGAATAACCTTGGCTATGGCGATGATCCCGGAGGAATTCCCCGTTATCTTAACTGTATTTTTGTCTATGGGGGCCTGGCGTTTGGCAAGAAAACAATCGCTTGTACGAAAATTGCCATCAGTTGAAACATTAGGCGCAGTATCAGTACTTTGCGTTGACAAAACTGGAACGATCACAATGAACCAGATGAAGGTCCAGGATACATGGAATCCGGCTGGGGATGACAAAAAGTTAAACAAAATCATGGGTATGGCTTGCAAGGCAGATGCTTATGACCCTATGGAAAAAGCTATGATTGTTTTTTGCGAAGAACAGAAAATTTCCAAGGAAGAGCTTTTTGGCAGTGAACTTGTCAAGGAATATCCGTTTACTAACGACACAAAAATGATGGGTAACGTTTGGGCTCAAGACGGAAAAATGCTGGTTACGGCGAAAGGATCACCAGAAAAAATATTACAGATTTGCGAACTAACGCAACTCGAATTAGCGCATACAGAAAATAAAATCAACGCTATGGCAGAGAGAGGGCTTAGAGTCATAGCAGTTGGTGAAATGATTATATCGAATATTACTGATGTGCCGAAAAATCTGGCTGAGTGCAAACTGCAGTTCTGCGGTGTGGTCGGCCTCGCAGATCCTCCAAGGGATTCTGTGAAACAAGATGTTGAAACCTGCATCAAGGCTGGCGTAAGGGTTGTTATGATAACAGGCGACAATGGTATCACTGCCAGTGCGATTGCCAGACAGATAGGTATGGCTGACAGTGATAAAATTATCACTGGTGATGAAATTGATAAAATGAGCCAGGAAGAATTGAAGGAAAAAATCAAGAATGTCAGTATTTTTTCACGAGTTATTCCTGAGCACAAAATGCGGATAGTACAGGCTTTTAAAGCAAACGGTGAAATTGTTGCTATGACCGGAGACGGTGTTAATGATGCACCGGCACTTAAATACGCTGATATAGGTATAGCTATGGGCAAGCGTGGCTCAGAAGTGGCGCGTGAAGCTGCCGATTTGATCTTATTGGATGACAATTTTTCTACCATAGTTGATACCATAAAAGACGGCAGAAGAATTTATGATAATATCAAAAGGGCTTTTGGCTACGTTATTGTCATTCATATTCCAATTGCGTTTGCGGCTCTATTGGCGCCTCTATTGGGAATTAACCCGACCTGCTTGTTATTATTACCTGTACATGTAGTGCTCTTAGAACTTGTAATTGATCCTACGTGCTCAATTGTATTGGAACGGCAGCCGGCTGAAACAGATGTAATGGAGAGATCTCCTCGCAAGATGAATGAAAAACTAATTGATATTAATAGCTTAACAAAGAGCCTTTTTCAGGGTTTTGCTATCTTCGGGGCAGCCTTTGGCACCTATTTGACTTTCCTGGAGCAATATCCTGATAATGCAGCTTTGGCAAGAACAATGGGCTTAACAATTATGTTTATATCAAATATGCTGCTTGTTCACGTCAATAGTTCGGAATCGGAACTTGCCATCAGGTCAATTTTACGCCTTAGAGGTGATAAAGTGATCGCAGCTGTTAATATTGGTGTCATTTTGGGCTTAATTATAATGCTTTATACGCCTTTTGCAGACGTTCTTAAACTTGCTCCGCTTACTTGGCAAGAGATTATTTTAGCGGTTGGCATTGCTTGCGCTTCAGTATTGTGGTATGAAATCGTGAAATTAGTCAGATTAGTGATGACAAAATCAGTAAACTCATAATTATATCTTCTATATGTAAATATTTTCTTAAGAAAAAAGATATTATAAGCAATCAGCTTTGGCCAGAAATGAAAAAGTCAAAAAAAATAGGCCGTCATAATTTCGCCATATTTATTTGCTAAAATCCAAATGTAGGAAAAATCGGCAAAATAAGTTAGCGATGATGGGGGTTATTTTATGAGAAATATGACAAAAATGATTATGGCTTTTACATTGGCAGTTACAATGCAAGTGGGTTTTGGAAGTACTACAACTGAAGCTTCAGCATTGCGTCTGGAAGGCTCAAAAGAGGTTGTGCAGCTGCATAGCGGGCATCACGACAACGGTAATCATTATGGGGAGTATAAGCATAAGCACCATCATTATGATAAAGACGGCAATGAAATTATCGAAGGCGTTCTAATTGGAATAGCGATAGCTGAGGCTCTTGATTAGTCTCGCAAATCAAAATCTCTTTTGTTAGTTTTTAATGGGGAAATTTCTATCGACCAGGTATTATCTCCGAACGGAGCGCGTCATATTGACGCGCTTTTTATTTTTATAAAACAGTCTGATGTAAAAAAAGTGTAAGATTGGTGCCAGCAAATAAGAAAGATTATAATTCCGTGGCATTATGTCAGCAGTTATTGACAATGAATGATATTAGAACTACAATTAACGTGTTTAGGGGTTATAGCTCAGTTGGTTAGAGCGCTTCGTTCACATCGAAGAGGTCCCCGGTTCGAACCCGTGTAACCCCACCAGTAAAATACCTGCCTTCCGATATTTCGGGAGGTTTTTTGTATTTTTGGCCAACTATTTAATTATATTAGTAGCCTTTAAGATACAAATAAGCATAAAGTATACAGTATTCATAATGCCGTTTAAAAGATTTAATGGTTAAATTGTAATATAATATTACACGTTGTGGTTTTTTATTAATAAAAATTAAAACAAGGAGGCTTTATTATGTCAAATCAAACGGCCAACCAAGGGCCAAACGTAACGTGGAAAAGTTACGCAATTTTTATTTTCGCAATTATCTTCTTTTCAGGAATTTTCGCTGCAAGCAAAGGATGGCTGCAAGTATTTGATTTCACAGTTTTGAGCGGTGGTTTTGGTAAACTTGCCACTGCTGCCGGTGGAACTTCCAGTTTCCGCGGTGCTGGCGGTACTGGCGCCAAAGACGGATTTTTGTTTGCGCTGGAACTCATGCCTGCACTGATTTTTGCCATTGGCTTTATTAATGTTGTAGAAGGACTCGGCGGACTGGGTGTTGCTCAAAAATTTATGACGCCTCTTTTGCGGCCGTTATTGGGTATTCCTGGCGTATGCTCACTTGCAATGATTGCTAACCTTCAGACAACTGACGCTGGTGCTGGCATGACCAAGGAACTGATGGATGCTGGCGTGATAAACGATAAAGAACGCAGCATTTTTGCTGCTTACCAAATTAGCGGCAGCGCACCTCTGACAAACTACTTTTCTTCTGCAGTGGCAATTTTCCCTGTTTTGTTAGTGCCAATAATTGTACCGTTACTTGTTATACTTCTTTTCAAACTCATAGGTGGAAACATCGTTCGTATTTATCTGAACCTGATAGAGAAAAAGCAAGGAGGCGCAGTTAATGAGTAACTCAACAAATACTGAAGTAAAGCAAAATACCAATGTTATAGATTTATTTGTGGCTGGAGCTTACAAAGGCTTTAATATAGCCATTAAGAATATGATGCCTAATGTTATGCTGGCTTTTATCATTATTCATGCGTTAAAAGTTACCGGCCTTCTTGATTTAATCGGAATCTATGCAGGACCTATAATGGCTTTGTGGGGACTGCCAGGTCAGGCAATTGCTGTTATTCTGGCATCACTGATGAGCATGGGCGGCGCTGTTGGCGTAGCTGCTGGTTTACTGACTGCTGGAATTTTGACTCCCTATGATGCAACAATCATGCTGCCTAGTATGTACCTGATGGGAAATCCTGTGCAAAACGTAGGTCGTTGTCTTGGTACTTCGGGTGTCAATGCGGCGCATTATCCTGTTATCATCGGCATTTGTGTTTTTAATGCGCTTGTTTCTATTTGGTTCATGCGCTTAGTAATGGTATTATTCTAAGAGAGGGATGACAATATGTTCACTTTATTGCAACATGCTCATGTAATTTCACCAGAAGATTTAGGATTGAAGGATATTTTGCTGTGTGGTGAAAAAATAGCAGCAATTGAGGATAAGATTGAAATTCCTGCAGGTTGGAATATTAAAGTAATAAATTTGGAAGGAAAAACTGTCATTCCGGGCTTTATAGACAGTCACATTCATCTCATTGGTGGCGGCGGTGAAGGCGGACCTGCTACCCGGACTCCTGAAGTACTTCTGTCCAAGGTTACCAGATGCGGCGTGACTACAGTGATTGGATTGCTTGGTACGGATGGCAATACACGCCATATGGAAAGTTTGCTGGCTAAAGCACGAGGACTGGAAGATGAAGGCCTTTCTACCTTTATCTATGCCGGTGCTTATCAAATACCGACGCCGACGATTACCGGCAGTGTTCGCAGTGATATTATCCTGATAGACAAAATAATCGGGGCTGGTGAAATAGCGGTTTCTGACCATCGCAGTGCCCAACCTACACGCGAAGACCTGCAAAAATTACTGGCAGAGGCACGTGTGGGCGGCATGTTGAGTGGTAAAGCTGGTATTGTAGATTTTCATATGGGAGACGGAACACGTGGGTTGAAGGATATCCAATATGTTATGGAGAATACTGAAATCCCGTATACGCAATGTGTCCCTACACATGTAAACCGCAATCCTCATCTGTTTGAAGAAGCGTTGGAATGGGCAAAGGCTGGCGGCTATATGGATATTACTTCTGGTGTTAGTCCGGCTTCAGGATCGACGCACGCGGTAAAACCAAGTAAGGCCATTCGCAGAGCCATTGATAGCGGCGTTCCGTTAAACCGTATTCTCATGAGTTCTGATGGTAACGGCAGCGTTCCTGTTTTTGATGAACAAGGCAATACCATTGGTGTTGGTGTAGCGAATCAAAAATCGATGCTTACAGAAATTCAGGATGCTGTTCTTGAGGAAAAGATTGCACTAAGTGATGCTGTGCAAATTGTAAGTACGAATGTTGCCAGCGCCTATAAGCTGAAAAACAAAGGTAACATCGTGGTTGGATTTGATGCTGACTTGGTTGTTCTGGATAAGGACTTGGCAATACAACAAGTATGGGCTAAAGGACAACTTATGGTTGAAAACGGCAGTCCTATTGTTTTCGGTACTTTCGAAAATTTATAAAAATTCATTATGCACCCCCTGATTTCGCAGGGGGCATTTTTATATAAAATAGACAAAATTATTACATTTATCAGCAAAGCAATTTTCAAACATTATACATTGTGATAAAATATATTGTATTTGCAATCATACCCAAAATTCATATTAAGGAGAGGATTTTTATGGTGCAGGGACCAATGCTATTGGTTATTTTAGCAGCAGCAATTTTATTTATCGTTTTAATGATTTCCAAATTTAGGGTGCATGCATTCTTAGCCTTACTACTATCGGCATTTTTAGTAGGTTTGACCGCAGGAATGGATCCAGTAAAAGTTATCGGAGCTGTCGCAAAGGGATTTGGTGGCACAGCTGAAAAGATTGGTATCGTAATTATTGCTGGTACAATCATAGGCGTTATGTTGGAACGCAGTGGTGCTGCCTTTACTATGGCAGAAACAGTATTGAAGCTTGTAGGTGAAAAGAGACCTGCTTTAGCTATGACTATTATCGGTTATATCGTATCAATACCGGTATTCTGCGATTCTGGCTATGTTATTTTGTCTTCTTTAAATAAATCTTTGGGGAAACGCACGGGTGTATCGATGACTACTATGGCGGTTGCTTTGTCAACCGGTTTGTATGCTACACATACCTTGGTTCCGCCAACGCCAGGACCTATTGCGGCAGCAAATGCTTTGCATGCTGATTTGGGTATGGTTATTCTGATGGGGTTAATTGTTGCTATTCCAATAGCAGGTGCTGGTTATCTTTGGGCAACTAAGTTTGCCAGTAAATTTGAAATAGAAGATACAACTGGTAAAACCTATGAGGAGTTAGTGGCGCAATTCGATAAACTGCCTGGTGTTGCGGTATCTTTTGCACCGATCATCATTCCAATTATATTGATTGCGTCTAAATCTTTCGCTAATTTCCCTAGTTATCCACTGGGCAAAGGTGCTTTGAAAGCCGCTATTGATTTTGCAGGCGAGCCAATGGTTTCCTTGTTGCTTGGTGTTGCGCTTTGCTTATTCCTCGTGCCAAAATTGAATGAAGAAGTTTTGTCTGGTTGGGTTGGACAAGGCATAACTGATTCAGCTTCGATTATCATGATTACTGCGGCTGGTGGCTCTTTAGGTGCACTGTTGGCTGCCACTAAAATTGGTGACTATCTTGGTCAAAGCTTAGCTCAATTTAATTTAGGCATATTCTTGCCGTTCATTATTGCAGTTGCTCTTAAGACTGCACAAGGCTCTTCAACTGTTGCACTTATTACTACATCAACAATTGTGTATCCGCTGCTTGATTCCTTAGGTCTGGGCGGACCGATGGGGGCAGTTTTGGCTACTATGGCAATCGGCTGTGGTTCGATGGTTATATCCCATGCAAACGATTCTTATTTCTGGGTAGTTTCACAATTTTCTGGCATGAATGTCAGCGTTGCTTATAAATGTCAGACAATGGCAACCTTGATACAGGGATTAACTGGTATAACAGTCGTTTGGCTGTTGCACTTATTTTTAATGTAAAAGAAGGTGGCATTGGCTTATGAGAATTGTAATAGCTCCAGATTCTTATAAAGGAAGTTTATCTGCCTTTGAAGTTGCAAATTCGATTGCCAGAGGAATGCTTAAAGTTTTTCCTCTGGCGGAAGTGTTGAAAGTACCTATTGCTGACGGTGGTGAGGGCACAGTAGAGGCTCTTGTAACGGCAACAGGAGGCAAGATGATTGTTACCGAAGTTTCAGGACCACTCAATGAACGAGTCGAAGCTTGTTGGGGGATACTTGGAGACGGCGAAACAGCTGTAATTGAAATGGCGACTGCTTCTGGCTTGACTTTGATTTCCAAAGAAAAAAGGAATCCGCTCATTACCACTACTTATGGAACCGGGGAACTGATCAAAGAAGCACTTGATAGAGGTTTGCGCAAGCTAATCATAGGGATTGGCGGCAGCGCAACTAATGACGGTGGTGCTGGTGTTGCTCAGGCACTAGGTGTTAAGCTGCTTGATGGTCAAGGTAATGAATTGCCTCATGGTGGTGCTGCTTTAATTAATTTGGCAGAAATTGATATAGCTGGCTTGGATAAACGCTTGCAAGAATCGACAATCATGGTTGCTTGCGATGTAGATAATCCTCTTTGTGGCGAGAGGGGAGCCTCTGCCGTGTTTGGCCCTCAAAAAGGTGCTACTCCGGAAATGGTGGCAGAACTTGATGCTGCTTTACAAAACTATCAAAAAATTGCTTGCAAAGCCACTGGCAGAAACATAGCTGAACTTCCTGGCGCTGGTGCCGCGGGTGGACTTGGTGCCGGTCTGATGTTTTTCACTTCGGCAAAACTGCGCCCTGGTGTAGACATCGTAATAGAAGCTACCGGTCTTAGCGATCTGGTGGCAACAGCTGACCTGGTTATTACAGGCGAAGGTTGTACCGATTTTCAAACTGCTTTTGGTAAGGCGCCTGTTGGTGTGGCAAAACTTGCAAACCAGTTCGGTGTTCCTGTAGTTTGTTTGTCAGGAAGCCTTGGGCAAGGACACCATGATGTTTTAGATTGTGGTATAGATGCTTTAATGAATATCATACCGTGCCCAATATGCCTGGAAGAATGCATGGCGGGTGTTGATGTTTTTACAGAAGAAGCTGCTACCCGTTTGGGGATGTTGCTAAAAGTTGGTATGAGGATAGAAGAGTAGTATTGGTTGATTAAAAACAAAAAGAGAATACTGGTTTAAATAAAGCACGAGTGCGCCGCAAATCTGCGGAGCACTCGTGCTTTATTTTATTTATTAGTGAGATATATTTCAGAGTATTATGTAGCTGAGCAGAGACACACTTTAGGCAGGATTTACAGATTAAAACAAGAATAGACGGAAAATTTTAAATAATGAAAATTTTAGCAGGAATTAAAAAACTAAAGTAGAAGTAGTAGTAAAGATAATAATTTTTAAATAATATTTTTTAGAAATAGGCGCAAAATAACACTTTTAATTTTGAGGTTGCTAAATCACCTATTTATGCAAAAAAACACAAGAAATAGTGAAAAATTCATTGGTTTAAACACTAAGGAAGTGAAGAAAATGAAAAAAATGAAGATTATCGCCGCCCTATTTATTTTTTTGAGTATTGTGATAGGGACGATTGCGCCATCCCAATGCCTGGCATTAAATAAGGTTGTTCCAGAAATAACCAAGGATGAAATTATTGAGAAATACTTAAAAAACAGGCCGCTGGATATTGTGGAAGGCGTCTGGTCTTTTTCTATAATTGGCAGCTACGGAGAAATGGCTATTACAAAAAACACAACCAATTTCTATAATGACTGGGATTATATAGGCATAATGGTAAATGATGCGTTGGGAAACATTGGTGAAGCGAAAATTGTGTTGAAGAAAACAACTTCACCTGGCATCTACCCTGGTGGATATGTTGCTGTGGATTCACCGATTCTGAACTTTACAACGTTTGTGATGCAGCAAAATAATATTATGCAATTTATTCTGCCGGTTAAAGATATTGGGCTTGTAACCTTTTTAAGGATTGATAACTTGGCAAGCACACAGCCGGAAGGCACGGGCACAGGATTCTTCATAACTAATGACCTTGTTGCAACAAGTTACCATGTTATTGAAGGTGCAAAAAAAATAACAGTAACTCATGGGAAGCAAAAAGCAGTAGCAGCTATTGTAGCAAAAGATGCTAAAAATGATATTGCGATCCTTAGAGTGGATGGAATAGAACAAGAAATTGAGCCTTTGCCTTTAGGCGATCCGCGTATGGCAAAACTTGGTCAAGCAGTGAGTACTGTTGGCTTTCCAATGCCAAACTTAATGGGGGTTAGTCCAAAAGCCGGGGAAGGCATTATTAACAGCCTTACGGGAATTCAAGATGACATTGGCTCCTTCCAAGTCAGTATCCCTATCCAGCCTGGCAACAGCGGAGGGCCTTTGCTCAATGAAAAGGGACAGGTTATAGGAATAATTAGTTCGAAGCTTAATGAGCTGTATGCAATCAATTATAAGGGAACAATTATGCAGAACGTAAATTATGCAGTAAAAATATCTTATTTGATGAATGCCTCCCCTATTTTTTTACAGTATTCCAATGACGCCGAAGTATTATCGACGCAAGAAGTAGTAAGAAGAGCTGGCAATGCAGTTGTATTTATTAAAACTGAAGGGTAAAAAGTAAATCGGACTTGTTGAAAATATTGTTTTTCAACAAGTCCGATTTTTGATTTCATAAAACTTATGATTTTCACAGACAAGGTTTGCTGTCTCCTTTTAGAATGGTAGTGTGGTAACTTTCATTCTATGAGAGAGCAGAAACTCTTGTCTTTTTTCATATTTTTTCGTTATTGTATCTTACGGGAACATTGCCAATACTTTTAAACTGTTTTGGGGTAATACCGTATTTGTTTTTAAAAAGTAATATAAAATGCGAAATGTTAAAATACCCCAAATCATAGGCCACTTCTGTAACATTTTGAGTATTCAGCATTTCTTTTGCTTTAATTAGCTTAAGATTTGTAATGTACTCTCTCGGAGTAATGCCCATGATCTTTTTGAAATAATTAGAAAAATTGCCATCTGACATATTCAGATCGTATGCCAACTGACTAATACAGATAGGCTGCTTGATGTTTTCCTGAATGTACTTGATTGCTTTGTTTATTGGATTATCGGGCTCAAGATGGATTACCTGCTGAACACCCTTTATCTTAATCAAGTAATAAATGAGTTCCTGCGCATAGAGATCAAGTAAGAATTGTCTATTGTTATCTGGTATGGTACAAATGCTGGAAAGTTTATTCAGACATATTCCAAGTTCGTTGGAGGCCTCACCGTAAAAAAATCTGTCTTCATTTAGAGTATCATAACTGGTATTCAAATCAACATTTAACTTTTCAGTTACTTTTTTTAACAGGCTGTCATTAATCTCAAATACCAAAGCCTTTGTTGAGCTCTCAATATCCATACGAACATTCGAATGGGGGGGTAAGAGAATAAACTGCCCCGGATTATAGGTTAAATTTATATCTCCATTAACAGCAACGTGCTTGCGGCCTTCAAGAATCGTGCAAAGTCTGCTGTATTCATATGTTTTGTAATTGGAGCTCATTGGGGAAAGGTCATAATATAGAAGCTTAAGGTAGTCGCTTTCCAAGCCGTCAACTAGTTCCAGATCCCTATTGAAATTAGTAAGCATAGAATTCACCCCTAACCTAAAGATATCGCAAAGTTCACAGGGAAATTATACTATTGATAATTATATTTGTAAATAGAGTTGAAATATTCTGAAATAGCAAAATATGAAGGAATCAAATGCAGTTTTTGAGCTAATTCAACAATAAAAACTAGTACGATTACGAATATTTTTTTTGATGAAAAAACAGGACTATATTTTAAAGATTACCGTTAGATTTTTTTGGCGCAAACCATTAAAGTTGTTAATGTAATAAAAAATAAATAGCCAGATTAACAAAGTGCACAATCTCAACAGTAAAAAACAATCAAATTACAGAAGGGGGCGAAACTGGTATCGCGGTTGCGGTAACCAGAATGATCATGAGCAAAATTTTAACGATTTCTCCTGACAAATGCACGAACTGCAGAAGTTGCGAATTGGCCTGTTCATTTAACAAAATAGGTGAATTCAATCCTAGGGAGGCGGCAGTCAATGTGCTGTTTTACGAAGAAGCGGCAATTTCAGTACCTATAATGTGCATGCAATGTGAGGATGCAGCATGTATGAAAGTATGCCCTGTAGGAGCAATTTCGAGAGATAAAAACGGAGCTGTGATATCAAATCCTAAAAAATGTATGGTTTGCAAATTATGCGTCAGTGCTTGTCCTCTTGGCAATATTTCTGTCAGTACAGTTACAAAAAAAATCATAAAATGCGACTTGTGCGCTGGCGATCCTTATTGCGCTAAAGTTTGTCCTTCTGGGGCAATTAAGTATGAAGATGCCACCACAGCCAACGTAAGTAAGAAAAAAATTATCGGAGAAAAATTTAAAAACTTGTTTGCGGAGGTGGAAAAATAATGAACGGCTGGATGGGAAAAATAATTCGTGTTAATTTGGAAAATGAAACTATTACAACTGAACCGCTGGATATGCAGGATGCAAAACTTTATGTGGGAGGCAGGGGCCTTGGCACAAAAATCTATATGAATGAAGTTGATCCTAAGGTAGATCCCCTGAGTCCAGGAAATAAGATGATATTTATGACAGGACCGCTGACAGGTACGCTTGCTGCCTGTGCAGGCAGATATGAGGTAGTAGCAAAAGCACCCCTGACGGGAACAATTGGAGCTTGCAGTTCCGGTGGACATTTTGGACCGGAACTAAAGTTTGCAGGGTATGACGGAATTATCTTTGAAGGGAAAGCGAAAAAGCCCCTATATCTGTATATAAATGATGATCATATTGAGCTCAGAGATGCAAGTCACCTTTGGGGCAAGGATGTTCCTACTACAACAGATGAAGTGGTAAAGGAAACCGATGAGGACGCAAAAGTTGCTTGTATTGGGCCGGCGGGCGAAAAGTTGGTACTGTTCGCAGTAATTATGAATGACAAAAACAGGGCTGCCGGACGTTCTGGTCTCGGTGCCGTTATGGGTTCCAAAAATCTGAAGGCAATTGCTGTCAAAGGTACAAAATCGATACGAGTTGCTCAACAGAAGGAATTTTTGGACATATGCTTAAAATCTCGGCAAATGATGAAGGATAATCCTGTTACAGGAGCAGGGTTACCTGCATACGGGACACAAATTCTGGTAAATATTTTGAATCAATCAGGAGCGCACCCAACAAGAAACTGGCAGCATTCTTATTATGATAAAGCTGATGACATCAGTGGTGAAACACTTACGCAGAAACATCTTGTAAGAAACAGAGGCTGCTTTGATTGCTCCATAGGTTGCGGAAGAGTAACAAAGATTGAGAGATCACAGTTTACCAACTTTGGCGAAGGACCAGAGTATGAAGCAGGTTGGTCGTTCGGCTCGGACTGCGACAACAATGATCTGCAAGCAGTCTGTGAAGCTAACTTCTTGTGTAATGAACTTGGCATGGATCCTATTACTATGGGGGCAACTATTGCATGTGCAATGGAATTATATGAAGAAGGTTATGCCACCAAAAAAGATGTTGGCATGGATTTATCTTTCGGTAATGCCGAAGCGATTGTTGAACTGACAAAAATGACAGGCTATCGTGAGGGTTTTGGTGATAAGCTGGCACTGGGCTCCTATAGAATGGCCGACAGCTTCGGGCATCCAGAACTGTCGATGTCAGTTAAAAAGCAAGAGATGCCGGCTTACGACGGGCGTACAATGCAGGGAATGGGTCTTGAATATGCTACTTCCAATCGCGGAGGCTGCCATGTTCGTGGCTATATGACCTCTCCGGAAATTCTTGGCATACCTGTAAAGATGGACCCGCTTGTAACAGAAGGTAAGGCTGCAACACTGAAAGTATTCCAGGATTTAACAGCTGTTGTGGATTCTGTCGGAATCTGTCTTTTTACAACATTCGCCATTGGTTTGCCGGAAATTGCAGAAATGTACCGAACTTGTACAGGTTTGAAATATACAGATGAAGAGATTCTTTTGATTGGTGAGAGAATTTGGAATGCTGAAAAAATCTTCAACATGGAATGTGGGTTTTCTAAGAAAGATGATACGCTGCCGCCGAGACTTTTACATGAGCCTGTTGCTGAGGGACCTGCAAAAGGTAAAGTTAATGAGTTGGATGTCATGCTGCCTGAATACTATGCCTTAAGGGGATGGGACGAGGAAGGCGTGCCGACGGAAGAGAAGAAGAAAGAGCTCTCTATTTGATAAAGAACAACTGCCGACAGGTTTCAAACAACTTCTTGATCAACTTGCCGGCAAATTGTTTTTCAAGTTTTTTGCAAAGTTAGCAAAATCCCTTCCTATTAGCCAATGAAAAAGATTTTGCGCATGAAATAGTTTCATATGTACTTTTTTCTGAAGGTTTATAGGTAGCAGCCTTTTGGGCGTAAGATTTTTGGGCGAGGGGGTCAATGCATTGGATGCATTATCGTTAATTGGCGTAATCTTGCTACTACTCTTTGAAGTAATTGCTGTAATTAAAACAGAAAAACTGCTGTCACTGCTGATATATTCCTCTATTGCCGAAATTGGGTATGTCCTGCTTGGTATTGGCAGTGGCACTTTTACCGGGCAGACAGGGGCTCTCCTGCATCTGGAATATCAGATTATTATGAGGAGTCTGGTGTTTCTTTCAGCTTTTGTGATAGTAAAAAGGGCTGGAACTCAATATATTTCTCAACTGAAGAACATCGGCAGTCGTTATCCTTTCATAGCTACGATGTTTGCTTTCAGCATCTTTTCTGTCATGGGGCTTTCACCTTTCAAAGGTTCCGTCAGCAAGTTCCTGATTGTCTATTCCAGTATTGAAAACACTAATTACATTTTTGCAGCAGCAGCAATACTGGGAAGCATTATAGAAGCATGGTATTTTATCAAAATAATACACAAGGTATGTTTTGCGGAAAGCGCTGAAGATGAGCTCATCAGTCCCGACAAAACCTCCCTTTTGTTTAAAAGAATAAGCTACGGTATCATAATTATTCTTGCAACGCTTACTGCACTTACTTCCGTTTATCCATTTGTTTTAATAAATTTCAGCGAGAATCTGGCAAAGTCCTTATTCGGTATAGCTCACACTGGAGAGCTGCCAGAATTTGACTCACCATGGTCGCTGCTTATAATGGTACCGTATGTTGGCGCCTTTGCTGTATTTATCGTTGGATATTTTCTGCCCAAGCTCAGAGAAATTTCGGCAGTTGCTATCAGTGCCGCAACTGTTGCCATGGTCTGGATGGATGGAAGCATAGACAGCTTGTCGAAACTGTTCGCAATAGTAATTTCGATGGCTGTGTTTTTGGCTGTAGTCTATTCCATCGGATATTTTAAGGGTGAGAAGCATAATAATCGCTATTTTTTCTTCCTGCTACTGACCATGGGCAGTCTGATTGGCGTTGCGACCAGCACAGAGTTCGGTAATTTCTACGTGTTCTGGGAACTGATGACATGGTCTTCTTACCTGCTTATTGTTCACGAGCCATCGGAGAGAGCGCTGAAGGCAGGTTTCAAGTACTTTATGATGTGTACTTCCGGTGCTTATGTCATGCAGTTTGGCATACTGCTTCTGCAGAAATATACAGGAACGTTAGAGATGGAAGCGGTTGCAAGCAAGCTGCCAGAAATGTCCTCAGGAGTATTGCTTGTAGTAATTGCCACGTTTATTATCGGAATGGGTGTTAAAGCTGGTCTTGTGCCGATGCATAGCTGGCTGCCGGAAGCGCATCCTGCGGCTCCGTCACCTGTTTCAGCCATTCTTTCCGGTGTACTTACAAAAATCGGTGTATATGGGCTAATTAAGGTACTGTTTGCCGTTTTCGGCGTGGGCGTTTTGACCAAGTTAGGATCTATAGGGAATTTCTCTAATGTCGGGTTCATCATCTCCCTGCTCGGACTTGTTACGCTCTTCTACGGCGAGATTATGGCCTTGCTGCAAAAGGACATCAAACGTCTTTTGGCATTTTCAACAATGGCTCAAGTTGGTGAAATTATAACCACTTTGGGACTGGGCACCTATCTAAGCATGGTAGCTAGTCTTTACCACGTAATGAACCATGCGGCCATGAAGAGCCTGCTCTTTCTTGCCGTAGGAATTTTGGTATACCGTCTCAAGACCAGAGAGATCACCGCATATAAGGGGATAGGAAAAGTGATGCCATTCACGGCAGGGTGTATGTCAATCGGTATCCTTGCGATGATGGGATTGCCACCCTTTAATGGTTTTATCAGCAAGTTCCTTATGCTCTATGCAGCCGTCAACGCTGGTTACTGGTATATTGCGGCGCTGATTCTGCTAGGAAGCACTATCGGGGCAATTTACTATATCCGGCTGATCAAAACGATCTTTTTTGAAAAGTATGAAGGTCCTGAAGTTAAAGAAGCGCCACCGGTTATGCTTGTTCCAATTGGAATTCTTACCGGGCTTGTGCTCTTTAATGGGTTGTTTCCACAGTTTGCATTGGAGCTGGCTGTCTCCGCCGCAAATTTCATAGCATCTAAAGGCGAAATGATCATAACAGCTGTTCCGCAGATCCAGGTAATCTGGCCTGTAATAATTGTAATTCCAATGCTCGGCGGTTTACTTACATATTTTCTGGGCAAGCGTTCACCGAAGGTTGCCGGCTGGCTCTCAATAGCGGTCATGACCGCCACGTTAGCAGCAATTGCCGCCAGTCATGCTCAGTTTGACGTATATTCACTTAGTTTCGCATTGTTGATAGCTTTTGTCGGCTTGCTTAACATGCTTTACTCATTGGGATATATGGATCACGGGCATGCCCAAAGCCGCTACTACATGTTCTTCCTGATGATGATCGGTGGGCTTATCGGTGTTGCGACAAGCAAGGATTTCTTCTCTTTCTTCATATACTGGGAGATCATGAGCAGCTGGACACTGTATTTTTCCATTATCCATGAGGAAACAAAGGACGCATTAAGAGAAGGTTTCAAATACTTCATATTCAATTACATCGGTGCCAGCATTGCGTTTTTAGGCATTCTCATCATAACAGCAAATACGGGTGTATTTAACATGGATGTGCTTGCGCAGCGGCTAAAGGATATGGATACTAGTACAGCAGGATTGGGGTTGGCCCTGATCACGGTGGGTTTTTTGATGAAAGCCGCAGTGCTGCCGTTCCGCATCGATTACCAGATGCATCCCGCGACCGCACCTACGCCTGTCAGTGGCTATATTTCCTCTGTGTTACTGAAGAGTGCTCCCTACGCACTGATAAAGCTGTTTTTTATCATGGGTGGAGCCGTTGTAGTCAGAAATCTTGGAATGGCTGGCGATAATTCTGTTATTATGACTGTCGTTTCCTGGATTGCTGGTCTTACCATTATCGGCGCTGGCGCAATGGCGCTTGTACAGAGAGGAATCAAGAGGCTACTGATTTATAGTACTGTCAGCCAGATAGGGTATATTATCCTTGGCTTCAGCCTGGGTACAACTCTAGGACTTACCGGTGCTATACTGCATTTTGTCAACCATATGTTCTTCAAAGATCTGCTTTTCCTTGCTGCGGGAGCCATTATGATAAAGGCTCACGCTATGAATCTGGATGATGTAAGCGGTCTGGGCAGAAAAATGCCATTGACACTAGCTTTCTTCATGATTGGTGCCATGTCGTTGGCAGGCATACCGCCTTTTAGCGGGTTCACGTCCAAATGGATAATCTATGAGGCAGCGATGCAGAAGGGTGAGGTATTTCTCGCATTGCTTTCACTGATAGGCAGCGTCCTTACGATGGCTTATTTTGTGAAATTCATGCACTCAGCCTTCTTCGGTGTTCCTTCAAAAAATGCAGAGCAGATCAAGGAAGCGCCTTGGACCATGCTGGTGCCGATGGGTGTCTTGTCGGCGATAAGCATCCTGTTCGGCATTATGCCTGGCTTGCCACTTACTGTGATATCACAGGTATTGTCTTTGGCTGGTATTGCCCAACCGACCTTTACCATGTTCAGCGTTGAGACGCCAATTGGTATCTGGCAGGTCGGCACTATTACAGTAATACTGCTGCTGACTTCTGTTATTGGTTGGCTGTTCCTAATTTCAAGCAACAAAAAGATTCGCTATACTAACGCATACACTTGCGGAATAGGTGAACTTGATACAGATAAAATAAATGTGGCCTCTCAGAATCTATATGAGACTCCTAGCAAACTTATCAAGAGATTGCACAGCTTTATCGTACCTGTATTTGGGAATGGAGAGGAGGAAGAGAAAAAATGAATATCATGACATTGCTTATGGATATTCTGATTTTTCCCGGCGGCCTGTTTGCAATTGCATTGGGCCTGCTGCTTACCGGCCTCGACCGCAAATTATACGCACGCCTTCAGAGACGAGTAGGCCCTCCGATTTATCAGCCTTGCATAGATTTGATCAAGCTTTCGCAAAAGGAAACACTAATTCCCAGAACGGCAAACATCACAGCATTCAGGTTTGCTCCGCTTTTGGGTTTCGCAGGGATGCTTGCGGCCATCGCAATTATTCCTATTACTGGCATCTATTCCGGTCTCTATCAGTCTGCTGATCTTCTCGTTCTACTGTATTTGCTTTCAATGCCAGCATTGTCATTGGTAATCGGCGCATCAGCTTCGGGCTCTCCCTACAGTTCTGTCGGCCTTTCCCGAGAGATTACAATGGTATTGGCTTACGAGATACCGCTGTTAATTGTTTTTTTGACAGTTGGCATGAGAGTCGGAATGAGTACAGGAGCAACCGCGGTTTTCTCACTCAGCAGCATTGTGAATTACCAGCTCCAAAATGGGGCACTGCTCTTTGACCTTGTGATGCTGCCTGCTTTTTTCGCTTTTTTGTGCTGTATTCCTGGCACGATCGGGGTAGTGCCATTCGATATACCGGAAGCCGAAACTGAAATTGCCGAGGGAACCTTGCTTGAGTATTCCGGCGTAGGCCTCGCAATGTTTAAACTGACAGGCGGCCTGAAAATGCTTGTACTGTCAGCACTCACGGTGGCACTGTTTTTCCCGTCGGGACTTGGCAGCTTCTGGCTGATAAATCTCCTATGGTTCATATTTAAATGTATAGTAATCTGTACTGTCACAATCACGGTTGTGCGTGCGACAACAGCCAGAATGCGTCTGGATCAGGCATACAAGTTTTATCTGCTGATTCCAACGGCTATGGCGTTGATCAGTTTGTTTTTGACATTGTTCTCCGTCAGAGTGTGAATTTTAACTTAACCGTTTGGAAGAAGGAAAGTATATGACAGAATTGCTTCAGAAAATTGTAAAGAAATCTCCATGGATATACAGGATCAACGCTGGATCATGCAACGGCTGTGATGTGGAGATGGCGACAACTGCCCTGATTCCAAGGTATGATGTTGAGCGTCTCGGATGCAAGTACTGTGGAAGTCCGAAGCACGCTGACATCGTATTAATATCCGGCCCGGTTACAGCGGTTGTCAAGGATAAGGTATTACGTGTATATGATGAAATTCCTAACCCAAAGGTTGTTGTCGCAGTCGGTATTTGCCCAATTTCGGGCGGAGTTTTCAGGGACAGCTATGCCGTTGCCGGTCAGCTTGATTCTTATATTCCGGTTGATGTAAATGTTCCCGGATGTCCTCCCCGGCCCCAGGCAATTATTGACGGGATAGCAATGGCAATAGAAATCTGGAAGAAAAAATTCTAAAGGGGGGATATTAATGAGCACATTTTTAAAGGTTATTCTGCAGAATATCATAAAAGGTCCTTCCACAATCAAATACCCCTTTGAAGATTCCCTCGCACCTGAAAAGCTGAGAGGCAAAATAAAACATAATCCGGATGCGTGTGTGGCATGTCATATGTGTGAATATGTCTGCGCAGGCGGCGCGATAAGATTACAGGAATCTGCTGATAAAAAAGGAGTAGATTTTGTAGTATGGCATAATTCCTGCACCTTTTGCGGCTTGTGCGAACATTACTGCCCAACAAATGCGATTCATCTGACAAATGATTACCATACTGCACATCTGCAGGAAGATAAGTATCATTATGCTGAAAGGACTTTTGTTATGAAGCAGAAGTGTACCCGCTGCGGAGAGCCGATAATACCGCTTTCACCATCAACCGTTGAGAAGATATATGGTAAGGAAGGCGATGTGAAAGGCTTAAGCAAAATGTGCCCGCAATGCCGTAGAAAAGTCTTGTGGGAAGGCGGCGTGATTAAAAAATGAAAGAAGAAGCAATGAAGAGTTTCAGCAGTGAAATGGCACTGAAGCTAGGAAATAAATTTGATCTGCGCTGGGATATTGATAAAAAGGGCTTCGTATCTGGTTGGTGCAGATTGATGGATGCCGACGATATCTATCAGGTCGCAGAAATTGTAGCTGATTTTAAAGGCAGAGTCATTACGCTATCAGCTTTAAATACCCCTTCTGTTTTAAATGAGCCAAGCGATGCTTCCTCTAAAAATGAACCAATCAAACTAGTCATTAACTACCACTTATATTTCGATGGTATAAATTGTACGGTAACCATTACGCTGCCGGACAATGAACGAGCAGTAAGATCAATTACACCTGTATTGATCAGCGCTGACTGGCATGAGAGAGAAATGCAGGATCTTTTCAATATTAAACTTTTAGGTCATCCGAATCCCAAAAGATTATTTCTTGACAAAGATATTCATTTGGCAGATCATGCGATGATCCCACTGTCTGAAGCGATGAATGGGGCAGGTACCAATACTTTGTGGGAGAAAATAATGCGGTCTGGCAGAAAGGATGAGAATACCGATGAGCAGCTATAATATACCTGTCGGACCGATTCATGTTGTGCTGGAAGAGCCTATTTATTTCAATCTTCAGGTGGAGGGTGAGACAGTAATTGGTGTTGAAATCAATGCAGGGCATGTTCACCGCGGAATTGAATTTCTGACGATGCAAAGGAATTATTATCAAAATCTTACGCTCACAGAAAGAGTTTGTTCACTTTGCTCCAATAATCATCCTTTTACCTATTGCATGGCTGTTGAAAAACTCGCTGGTATTGAGGTTCCGGTAAGAGGCGAGTATTTAAGATCTCTTGCAGATGAAATCAAACGTATTGCATCACATTTATTCAATATTGGCCTGCATCCGCATATTATTGGTTTCGACTCTATGTTTATGCACGCAATGGAAATAAGAGAAACGATGCAGGATTTGAAAGAAATTGTTTTCGGCAACAGAATGAACATCTCTGTCAACACGATAGGCGGTGTCAGATATAACATTGACGACGAGCAGGCAAAGTATATTCTCAAAACAGTGAACGATTTGAAAAAACCGCTTGTGGACTTAGCAAAAATGATTAAGTCCAGCGCTTCAATCCGCCGCCGTTGCGAGGGCGTCGGTGTGCTAACCAAGGAGCAAGCCATCAAATATGGTGTTATAGGCCCTGTGGCAAGAGGTTCTGGTGTTCCATATGATGTAAGAGTTGATAACCCCTATGCCGCTTACGACAAAATCAAAGTAAATCCGGTAGTCGAACAAAATGGTGATGTATATTCAAGGCTTTTGGTTCGCATTGGGGAAGTTTTTGAATCCATAAGAATCGTCGAAGAGCTTTTGAGAACGCTTCCTGATGGCCCAACAGAATATCCATATATCCCGGACATTTCAGTCGGCGAAGCGATTGCAAAATCAGAAGCTCCCAGAGGAGAATTGATCTATTACGTACGCTCTAATGGAACGGATATTCCGGAGCGTATCAAATGGAGAGTGCCAACCTACCAGAACTGGGGAGCGTTGGACGTCATGATGCCAGGGTGCAAGATTGCCGATATCCCTGTAATAGTTGGCAGCATTGATCCATGTATTTCCTGTACTGAAAGATAAAGGGTAGGAATTATCTTCAGAAAGAGGTAGCGCAAAGTGCATGAACTGGCTATGGTAGCAAGTCTTTATGGCGTAATAGAAGATAAGATCAAGGAGTATGGTGTTCATCAAGTAAAGCAGGTCAAAATCGTTGTCGGAGAATTAACCGGTGTTGAAGATGCGACCATGAAGGCCTGCTTTGAGATGTATGTTCAGGCAACACCTGTAGAAGGGGCGGAACTTGTTATTAAGCGTGTTCCTGTGAAAGTAAGTTGCCGAATATGTGGAAATGAATATGAAACGAAAATTCCCTTTTCAGAATGTGCTTTATGCGGCAACAAAAGCTTTAAGATCATTGCCGGGAAAGAATTATACATTGATAGTCTGGAAGCAGAATAAATTCAAAGACGGTCCAATAGGGGGTGATTGATATGTGTGTTGCGGCATTTGGTCAGGTTACCGAACTCAGAGGGAAAAATGCGGTGGTCAGTTTCAGAGGAGCAATGAAGGAAGTGTCAATTGCACTGCTTCCCAACGTGCGGATCGGTGAAAATGTGGTCGTTCATGCGGGATTTGCAACCGAAATTGTCAAAGATCCCAAAAAAATGTTTCGTGATGTAGTTGCCACAGATGCGTATGCCAGACAATTGCTTGACGGTATCGAGAAACAGAATAAAAAACTTCACGAGCGGGAATTAAAAATCATGAACTTTTGCGGCACTCATGAAAACACCATTGCTCAGTATTCCCTGCGTGATCTCTTGCCATCAAATATACAACTGTTAAGTGGACCTGGTTGTCCGGTCTGTGTTACACCTGAAGAAGAAATCGCTATGGGGCTTCAACTTGCCAAAAAGGAGAATATTATTTTTACTACCTTTGGAGATCTTTTAAGGGTGCCGACAAGATGGGGCTCGTTTGAACAGTTAAGGCTTGACGGTGTTGACGTACGGATGGTTTATGACATTTCGCAAGCGCTTGATATTGCAAAAAATTCAAAATCCGAGGTTGTGCATTTTGCGGTGGGTTTTGAGACAACAGCTCCTGGTACTGCCTCAGCCGTACATGAAGCCGGAAACACAGAAAACTTCTCAATCATATCATCACATCGCATAACTTCTCCTGCAATGGAATATGTAATGCAGAATTCGAAAATGGATATTTTGCTTTGCCCCGGACATGTGGCAATGGTGATTGGAACCGACCCATTTGACATGCTCGTAAAAAAATACGGAATCCCATGTGTGATCGGGGGCTTTGAGCCGGTTGATATTCTGCAGTCAATTCTGCAGGCTATGTATAACCTTGAAAAAAATGACCTTTCCGTAATAAATCAATATCAGAACGTAGTAAGGGAAAAAGGTAATATTCTGGCCCAAAATCTTATGAATGATATTTTTATGCTGAAAGACGCAAATTGGAGAGGCGTGGGTAGGCTGCCACAATCCCGTATGGTGCTGAAAGGAGAGTTCGGCAGGTTTGATGCCGAAGTAAAATTTGGCCTGAAAATGCCGGAAGCGCAAGAGCATGGGAAAGATCATTCAGGCTGTATGTGCGGTGAGGTGCTGAAGGGCATGAAACCTCAGGCGTGCCCGAATTTTGGAAAAAATTGCACTCCCTTAAACCCTGCCGGGCCTTGTATGGTCACCGGTGAAGGCGCCTGCAGCATAGCCTATATGAATTTGAACTAAAACAAGTACATTGAAGGAGGAGGGTTCATTTGATCGAGGTGCGCTTATTTGCTACTTTTAGAGAGGGACGGGATAAGGTGTCTTTTCTTGATCAAAAGGATTTTAAAAATGCCGGAGAAATTTTGAGTTATTTACGGATACCTCGTGAAGAGGTCGCAATTCTTCTTATTAACGGTCGATACTCGGCAATTGATACTCCCCTGAATGAGGGGGATATTCTTGCTTTGTTTCCACCTGTGGGAGGCGGTTGATGTGAGATATGAAAGACAGTTGCTTATACCTCAGATTGGTCAGCAAGGGCAGGAGAGGCTGGAGGCAGGCAAGGTAACTGTTATTGGTGCAGGAGGCCTCGGTTCGCCGGTACTTACCTATCTTGTCAGTGCAGGTGTTGGTAAGATACAAATTGTAGACTGCGACATTGTCTCGGAGTCGAATTTGAACCGGCAGTTTCTTCACAATACAGTTGATGTGGGCAAATTAAAAGTCTTTTCCGCCAAAGAAAAGCTTTCGATGCTCAATCCCAATGTAGTTCTATCCACTGTAAATAGAAGGCTGAATGCGGAAAATATTGAGAAATGCATTGCAGGATCGGATGTTGTAGTGGATTGCGTAGACAATATAGATACCAGAATTATGGTGGCGCGTGCATGTATCAAGCTGAACATTCCGCTTGTGGAAGGCGGAGTCCGCGGATTATATGGATATGTGATTGATATTGGCAGGGATTATCCGTGTCTTTCCTGTTTGGGTTACGATAAAGCGAAACAAGTAACACCAGTACCGGTTTTGGGTGTTACCGCGGGAGTCATCGGTTGCATGCAAGCAAACGAGTGTATTAAATTACTGCTGGGAATCGGTGAGCCTCTTTACGGTAGAATGTTGAATTACGACGGATTAAGTGGAACGTGGGAAGAAGTACAGGTGAAAAAGGCCGAAAACTGTCCTGTACATGGGAATATAAATACAGTTACGAGAGGTAAAAACAATGGGTGAATTTACGCATTTTGACAGAAAAGGTAATGCTGTCATGGTGGATGTATCCGAAAAACCAGTTACATCGAGAACGGCCGTTGCTCAAGGGAGTATTCAAGTGAATGAGGAAATTATGGCGGCAGTTATCGGCCAGACGGTTGAAAAAGGCGACGTCTTGGGGGTTGCAAGAGTGGCTGGTATCCTTGGAGTAAAGCAAACATCTTCGTTGATTCCGATGTGTCACCCTCTCAGCATAAGTAAGTGCGGAATTGACTTTGAAATTGATCGGGAAACAAATAAAATTACCGCCATTTGTACTGTTAAGATTGATGGTAAAACTGGAGTAGAGATGGAGGCGTTTACCGGCGTTTCAATTGCGCTTTTAACGATTTACGATATGTGCAAAGCCATTGATAAGGAAATGGAATTAACAGATATTCATTTGGTGAAAAAGACCGGAGGCAAGAGCGGAGAATTTTATTGGGGCGGCGATAAATAATGATGATAGATGCATTTAACAGAAAGATCAATTATTTACGTATCTCGGTTACAGACAGATGTGACCTTCGGTGCAGATATTGCATGCCGGAGCACGGAGTAGAGTCGCTTAGCCATAATGATATTCTTTCCTACGAGGAGATTCTTCGGGTGGCGGAATGTTCTGCACGTTTGGGTGTTACCCGCATCAAGATTACCGGAGGGGAGCCGCTGGTACGCTACCATGTGCTTGATCTAATTGAGAAGCTAAAAAAAACCCCGGGAATTGAGCAGGTAACATTGACTACCAATGGAACGCATCTTGCTGATTATATTGATCAACTGTCGTGGCTGCAAATTGACGGCATCAATATAAGTCTCGATACCCTGAACCCAAAGCTTTATAAGGAAATAACGGGTAGGGATGTATTTGACAAAGTCTTTTCAGGGCTGGAGAAAGCACTTAAGTATCCGAATATAAAACTTAAAGTTAACTGTGTACCTTTGGGGCTGCCAGAGCAAAATATTGCGGAGGTTGCCGAACTAGCGAAAAACAACCCAATACATGTCCGGTTCATCGAAATGATGCCAATCGGATTAGGAAAAAATTTTACCTTTACAAGTGAAGCTGATGTTTTGCAGGAACTGAAGCAGGCTTATGGTGCGCTTGTTCCTTTTGATGAGGTCTTGGGAAATGGGCCTTGCCACTATTACAGTACCACCGGATTTCAAGGTAAAATCGGCTTCATTAGCGCAATGAGCCACAAGTTTTGCAGCAGCTGCAACCGGGTGAGACTGACTGCAGACGGAAAGCTTAAAACATGCTTGCAGTATGATGCAGGGGTGAATTTAAAAGAGCTTTTAAGAGCAGGCAAGTCCGACGAGGAAATGGAAGCCGCAATTTTACAGGCACTGGGCAATAAACCAGTAGAACACCATTTCACGGAAGCGTTTATTGAAGATAGGGAAACTAAGTCGATGTTCCAAATTGGTGGGTGAGGTGAAATTTCATGAAACGGGTAGCAATAATTACCTCCAGTGATTCAGGGTATAGAGGAGAAAGAGAAGACCTGAGCGGCAAAGTCATTCGGGAGATTGTGGAAGCGAACGGCTATCAGGTGGTGCATATGGAGATTTTACCGGATGAGCCGCAAATGTTAAGTGACGCGATGATGAAAATTGCCGACCAAAACACGGCGGAGTTGATCCTCACAACCGGAGGAACCGGGTTTTCCCCCAGAGACTGCATGCCGGAGGCAACTAAGGCGATTATTGAAAGAGAGGTTCCCGGGATTCCGGAAGCCATGAGAGCTTACAGCGCGCAGTACACAAAACGAGCGATGCTCAGCCGAGCGGCAGCGGGAATTCGCAAATCAACTCTCATCATTAATTTACCGGGCAGCCCCAAAGCGGTCAGGGAGTGTTTGGAGTTTATTATTTCCGAATTGATGCACGGGATTGAAATACTTACGGATCAGGCTCACAACTGTGCCAGAAAGTAAAGGTGGAATTTATGGGAAAAGTAGTTGCGGTATGTGTCAGTGAGATTAAAGGCGTGCAGAAGATTAATGTCCACACTGCAAAGTTCATTGAGGACTTTGGAATTGAACAGGACGCGCACGCGGGCAAATGGCATCGGCAAGTTAGCCTGCTGTCCTTTGACAAGATTGAAGAATTCAGGTCCAGGGGAGCGGAAGTCAAGGATGGTGCTTTTGGCGAAAACCTCATTGTCAAGGGAATTGACTTCAGAAATTGCCCGCTTGGCACACGCTTTCGCTGCAATCAAGTCATATTGGAGCTCACCCAAATTGGCAAGGAATGCCACAAGGGGTGCGAAATTTTTAAGGTTATGGGCGACTGCATCATGCCCCGGGAAGGCGTATTTACCAAGGTTATTCATGGCGGAATCATAACCGAAGGCGATGAGCTTGAAGTAATCTGATTTCTCAATTCGTTTTAGTTTGAAATAGTGAAAGAATGATTTCGAGTCTTTTTTCCTAAGGCAAAGTGATATTGTTGCTTGCTATGGGAAAAGACCAATGGGTGCTTCTTGAAAAGGAACCGCCTCCCGATTGGAAAGAACATCATATTTCTTCCATTAGGCTCATTCTTGCTTATTTCATCTTAATAAATTTTTTAATTATAAAGAATGGAAAGGATGAGAAGCATGAAAAAGACTATGACATTAGTTTTATTGATTTTATTTGTATTGAGTTTAGTAACAGGCTGCGGGAAAAAAGAGGATTCAAAAGCAAGTTCGGAGGCTGCTGCACCAAAAGGCGTATTGCTTATGTCGACGACTACAAGCACACAGGATACCGGTTTACTCGATTACCTTGCCCCGTTATTTCTTAAGGATACCGGCTGGAAACTTCAATGGACAGCTGTCGGTACCGGCCAGGCGTTGAAAATGGGTCAGGACGGCGATGTTGACATTGTACTTTGCCATGCAAAAAAAAGTGAGGAAGACTTTGTAGCGAAAGGTTATGGCGTAAAACGTTATCAGGTGATGTATAACGATTTTGTCGTTGTCGGCCCTGCCAAGCCGCTCAATGCGACAAAAGACATAAAAACGTTGTTTACTGAGATTAACAACCAGAATTTGGCGTTTGTTTCAAGAGGTGATGATTCTGGAACCGATAAAGCTGAAAAAGCTATTTGGTCCAGCCTTAAAATAGATCCAAAATCGAATAATAATTATCTTAAGTCCGGCCAAGGTATGGGCGATACCATTTCCATAGCCAATGAAAAAAGTGCATATTGCTTTACCGACCGCGGTACCTGGCTGAAAATGAAAAAGGACTCCACAGTAAAGATTGATTTGGATATTGTTTGTCAGGGTGATGATTTGTTAAAAAATCAATATGGCATCATTGCTGTAAATCCTGATAAATATCCTAAAGTAAATAATAAAGCTGCCAATGATTTTATTACCTGGATATGTTCAGAAAAAGTTCAGAAACTGATTGCAGAATATGGTGTGCAAAAATACGGCCAGGCGCTGTTTATTCCAAATGCCAAATAATGCATAAGCTTTTCAATTAAGGGATGCTTAATCAAGTATCCCTTAGTTGAATTGCCATAGTATCAAAAGCAACGGTGGTGATTTCTTGGACTTTTTAAATGAAACAATAAGTTTATTTAGTGATGCGGGCATAGTAAACGCAGTTAATGTAACACTTATTATGTCAGCATTCTCTGTCGCAATTTCCTCGCTGCTGGGAATAGCCCTGGGCATTCTTCTGGAACAATGCAATTTCCCAGGCAAGCGAATGATAATAAGATTAAATCGTACACTCCTTGCTTTTCCACCTGTGGTCGTGGGTCTGATTGTCTACTTGCTCTTAATGAGAAATGGTCCTTTGGGAGCGTTTTCCCTTTTGTTTACGATAAAAGGCATGATCATTGCCCAGACCATCATCATAACACCAATAATAACCAGCATGGTTTATTCTTTTGCTGTCAAGGCGGCGCCGGCAATTCGCGTATTTGCAGCTACAATGGGAGCAACAAAACAACAGACAAACATACTGATAGTTAAAGAAATGAAATATGAAATATACTTTGCAATAATCACAGGCTTTGGACGTTCTATAAGTGAAGTTGGCTCTGTAATGCTGGTTGGCGGCAATATTGAGGGAAGAACCAGAACAATGACCACAGCGATTTCTATGCTGAAAAGTCAAGGGATATACACCGAAGGCGTAGCACTGGGAATTATATTGCTTGCATTCGCATTTATCTTACAGTGGGCAGCAGAGTGCTTCCAGAAAAGAGAGTCGGAAGATGAAAATTATTAATCTTAAAAAAAATCTGGGCATGTTTGCACTTGACATAAAGTATATGGAACTGGAAAGAGGCTGTATTCACGGCTTTATCGGAGAAAATGGGAGTGGTAAAACCACCACGGCAAAGCTAATTGCAGGGATTCTAAAGCCTGACGAGGGCGAAATCCTTTATGACGGTTTGTGCTCGAGAGAGATAACGATGACGAGTCAGAAACCATATATGCTTCATACTTCTGTTTATGAAAATCTGGTTTATCCTCTTAAAATAAGAGGAATCAAGCCGAATGAAACTGAAATTGAGGCTGCTCTTGAGAAACATGGTTTATTGGAGAAGAAGAAACAGTATGCGAGATCTTTATCTAGCGGAGAACAGCAGAAGCTTTCTATTCTGAGAGCATTGATTTTTAAACCTGAGTTTGTGATTGTCGATGAGACATTGTCAAATTTGTCAGCCGAGAGTCTGTCGCTTTTTGAAAACCTGATACTGGAAATTCAAAAGATAAGCAGCATTACTTGGATTATTATCAGTCATCAGCCGCACATCATTAATGAACTTTGTGACAACGTTCATTTCTTTTCAAACGGTCAGCTGATTGAATCAGGAAAGAAAGAGTATGTATTTTTTAATCCTGAAAAGCCAATTGTAAAAGCCTATATGCAAAGACAGGCCTTTGGCACGGTGAAAGCGAGGTAGCATATGGAATTACTTCAGACAAATACGTTACAGTATGCAAGAGAAAAACTTCTGGATTATTTGATGGAAAAACAGGAGATAAAGACGCTGAATCTTATGGATGCAGAAGGTCAAGTACTGGCTGAGGATGTCAGAAGCATCTGCCCTGTTCCGCACTTCAGACGCTCAACTGTGGATGGCTATGCGGTAATCAGCAAAGATACACAGGGTGCTGGCGAAAGCATCCCGGTTTTTTTGGAAAATATAGAAGAAATTTTGATTGGACATGAAGCAACGAGTACTTTAAAAAGCGGGCAGTGTGCCTATATTCCGACCGGCGGCATGCTTCCGGCCGGAGCGGATGCTGTTGTCATGGTGGAATACTGCGAACAGTTCGACGTTAGCAGTATCGCAGTTTATGACAGTGTTTCGGTAGGAAGAAATGTTGTAAATGTCGGCGAAGATGTTGAAAGCGGTGCTGTGATCTTAAAACAAGGCACAACTTTACGGCCGCAGGAAATCGGGGCACTCGCTTCTGCTGGTATTTCATCTGTAAACGTTTATGCACCCCTAAAGCTAACGATTATTTCAACCGGAGATGAGCTTGTACCGCTGGGTAAAGTACCAAAGTTGGGACAGGTTCGGGATATTAATACTTATGCGTTACAGTCACTTGCGAAGAAATGCGGGTTTGATGTGGTTGCGACCCATGTCCTCTTGGATGAGGAGGAAATACTGAAAAAGGTTGTTTCTGAGTCTATGCAGCAAAGTGATTTTGTAGTACTTTCGGGAGGCAGTTCCCAAGGGAAAAAGGATATGTCGGCGAGAATACTAGATGAACTAGCGGATCAGGGCGTTTTTGTGCACGGGATTTCAATCAAACCAGGAAAGCCTACTATTCTTGGCTACGATAAAAAAAGTAATACGGCACTTGTAGGACTTCCCGGCCATCCTGTTGCTGCGATGATTATTTTTGAGTTGATTGTTGTTTGGATCAAAAATAAACTTATCGGAAAAGATGATAACAAATATATTTATGCAAAAATGAAAACAAATGTGGGAAGTGCTCCCGGTAAAACAACCTGCCAAATGGTTCGGTTAATCGATTCGCAAGGAGAGTATTTTGCCGAACCGGTATTTGGAAAATCTGGCATAATGTCGACATTGACGGCTGCAGATGGTTATACGCTGATCGACTTGAATAAAGAAGGGCTGCGCAAAGACGAAATTGTAAAAGTATTTTTAATATAGAGGCATAATTTAATTTTAATAATTGATTTCACTTGCCAGGAAAGGAAGGTCATAAAATTGGGAGAGAGAAATTTATATCTGAGTAATACCCCTGTGGAAGAGGCCTTAAAAATTTATCTTGACGCGCTTAAGGGTAAGGTCGCAGTATCTTACGAAACAATACCTACGACCGATGCCTTGGGCCGGGTTACAAAATCCGCAGTTTATGCAAAATACTGTTCGCCACTATTCAATGCTTCGGCTATGGACGGAATCGCAGTTGTTTCTGCATCTACAAACGGAGCGTCGGAGGCTAACCCGATAGATCTGGTATCTGGCAAGGACTATAAGATTGTCGATACTGGAGATCCAATAGCTCCTCCGTATGATGCAGTAATCATGGCTGAAGATCTTGTCGTACTTGATGATGAAAAGATGAGAATCATAGCATCAGCTGCCCCATGGGATAATGTGCGTCCAATTGGTGAAGATATTGTGGCGGGAGAAATGATTCTTCCAAGCAACCATGTTATTCGCCCAATCGATATCGGGGTTTTGCTATCCGCCGGCATCTTGCAAATTGAAGTAATAAAGAAGCCACGGGTTGCAATTTTCCCCACAGGCACTGAGATTATCGAACCTTCGGAAACGCCCCAAAAAGGCGATATCATTGAATCAAATTCACGTATGTTTGAAAACATGGTTAAAGTTGAGGGAGGGATTGCTTTTCGGTTCCCGCCTATCGAAGATAACTACGATAAGATAAAAGAAAAAGTAGCTGCTGCTGCCAAAGATTATGATTTTGTAATCGTCAACGCCGGATCAAGTGCTGGAACAGAGGATTTTACAGTTCATGTCTTAAGAGAGCTGGGAACAGTAATTATCCATGGCGTAGCTATAAAACCCGGAAAGCCGGTTATACTAGCCATTGTGAATGACAAACCGGTAATCGGGTTACCTGGCTATCCGGTATCAGCGTATATTGGATTTGAAAACTTTGTATCACCGGTTCTTGCACTGTATTCAGACCAAAAGGTTTGTAAAAAAGAAACAGCTGTTGATGCTGTTATCACAAAACGTCTTGTATCCAGCCTTAAACACAAAGAATATGTGCGTGTGAAAGTCGGATGCGTGGGAGATAAAATTATAGCAGCACCATTGGCGCGCGGCGCAGGGGCGGCTATGTCGCTTGTGCGTGCTGATGGTTTCTGTGTTATCGAGCAGAGAAGCGAAGGCGTAGAAGCTGGTGAAAAGGTTCTGGTTGAACTATACCGCAGCCTTGAGGAGATAAGAAACACCTTAGTAATTATCGGGAGTCATGACTTGATAATAGACGTAATTGCGGATATGATGCCGAACAAATACAAAAATATGTTTGTCTCAAGTACGCATGTGGGAAGCATGGGTGGGCTAATGGCGTTAAAACGCGGTGAGGCACATATGGCTCCGGTTCATCTTCTGGATGAGAATACCGGTGAATACAATGTTACTTATATCAAAAGAATGTTTGGCGATAAAATGGCCATCATACGTGGCGTCGGAAGGGTTCAGGGCTTGATCGTCAAGAAAGGTAATCCTTTGGGAATTACTAAAATCGAAGATCTCAAAAAACACCGCTATGTAAATAGACAAAGGGGCGCAGGGACCAGAATACTTTTCGACTTCAAGTTAAAAGAAGCAAAAATTGATCCTGTCGAAATCAACGGCTATGGCAATGAGATGACAACGCATATGGCAGTTGCCGCACTTGTACAGAGTGAAAGCGCTGACGTTGGCTTAGGAATCCAGTCTGCGGCAAAAGCAATGAACCTTGATTTTGTACCTGTGGGATTGGAAGAATATGATTTTGTCATACCAAAGGAATATCTGGAGCTTGATCATGTTAAAGCTTTCATGGAAATACTCAAGAGCAACGAGTTTAAAGAAAGGCTTAACGAGCTTGGCGGCTATACCTGTGAACATTTGGGCGAAATTATCTATCCATAAAAGCAAAGTTGGAATCACCGCAGAAAGTAAAATGACGAGAGGCAAAACCGAAGATGGAAGAAATATCATGTAAAAGAAAAGATCCTTACATTTTGTCCTTTGTAGCTGCATGTTCGGATTCCGGAAAAACAACTCTGATTGAAAAGCTGATTGCTCTTTTGCAAAGCAAATGTTACAAGATTGGCGTCTTGAAGCATAGTGCACACAAGACGGAAATAGACCAGGAAGGTAAAGACAGCTTTCGATTTTCCATGGCAGGCGCCGAGCAGGTAATTGTTGCCTCTAAGGAAAAGATTGGGATGATCCGGGTACTGCAGGAAGAACTGGAATTAAGGCAAATATTAAAACTGTTTTCGAATGTTGATATCATTATAATTGAAGGTTACCATAACAACGAGTATCCAAAAATTGAAGTTCACCGTAAAAGCGTATGCAATCGACTTTTATATGAAAGCAATGATTGCGGCGGTATTATCGCGATTGCAAGCGACCAGAAACTTGACGCCAACTGTGAAGTTTTGAATATCAATAATGAGGATTGCATCGCAGAATGGATTGCTGATAAGGCTGAGAAATTTTTTAAAACCAAGTCGAGGTGCTAGAGATACGGATCTATGTTTGCCGGTATTAAAATGCCAACGCAGGAAACTTTGGGGGTTTGAGCATGCATGACTTTGATGTTATTGTGATAGGCGGAGGGCTTTTAGGCTGTTTTGTGGCTCGGAATCTCGCAAAATATCGGTTAAAGATAGCAATTTTTGAAGAACGCGAAGATCTGTGCACAGGCATTAGCCGCGCCAACACCGCTATTGTTTACAGCGGTTGCGATACGAGACCAGGTACCTTAAAAAGCCGGATGTGTGTCAAAGCTGCGCAAAGTTTTGATTCTTTATGTTCAGAACTCGGTGTCAGATACAAACAATGCGGTTCTATCATGGTGTGTTTTGGTCCCAAAGGGGAAGAAGTATTGCGCAAAAAGTATTCGCAGGGTTTAGAAAATGGCGTGCGGGGGCTAAGACTTTTGGAACAGAAAGAAGTGCTGGCGCTTGAACCAGGGCTTAGCTCCGATGTTCAGCTGGGGCTTTATGCCCCGGAAGCCGGAACAGTTCTGCCATGGGAGCTTGGTCTTGCGGCAGCAGAAAACGCTGCCAGCAACGGCGTTGAAATCATGTTGAACACAAAAGTTACTGATATAGAAAGAACAGAAGACGGTTATATTGTGCATACCGCTGGAGGCTCTTTTAGCTCGCAAGGAGTGATTAATTGCGCAGGTATGTTTGCAGATGAAATTCTGGAAAAAGTTCAAAACCCATTAGTGCGGATTATTCCAGATTCAGGAGATTACTTTGTACTTGATACAAAAGCAGATGGCTGTATCAAACATGTAATTTTTCACGAGCCTGAGGAAAAGGGTAAAGGCCTGACACTTGTCCCAATCGTAGAAGGAAATATACTGATCGGCCCAACAAAAAATTCCTCAGATGAAAAAGATGCTTTTAAGACAACCAGCAGCGGCTTGGAAAAACTCAGGACGCTTGTCTCCGAAGTTGTTCCTACACTGCCGATGGAACATGTAATCCGGTCATTTGGTGCAATCAGGCCGAATCCTTGTTACGTGCATCTCGATTCCGCCAGCGGTTCGTATGTGCCCATTGAAAAAACTATCAGTGGCTTCACTATTGTTGAATCAGAGGAAACCCCTTCATTTATAAGCCTCATTGGCATTAAGACACCGGGACTTACGTGTGCAAATGAGCTTGGCTGCTTTGTAGCAGATAGAATATCATCTTTACTAAGAGCCGAGGTTAATACGGAGTTCAATCCGCAGAGGGATGCACCTTTAAGACTTAATGACCTTTCATTCCGGGAACGTTCCAACATTATATTAAAAAATTCCTCCTATGGAAAAATCATCTGCCGATGCAGAAATATTTCCGAAGGAGAAATTATCGACAGTATTCGGCGCAAACCGGGCGCGGTGACCGTCGAAGGAGTGAAACGGCGGACAGGGGCATGCTCAGGCAGATGTCAGGGTAGCTTCTGTACACAACGGATTATTGAGCTTTTAGCACGCGAGCAAAGTGTTTTTCCCAATGCGGTAGCTAAGGATGGCCCCGGCTCTTATATGATTTGGGGCGGGAAAAAGGATGGGAACAAGAATGATCGCGTATGATTTAATCATCATCGGTGGCGGCCCTGCAGGCATGGCAGCGGCCCTCAGTGCGAAAGAGCATGGTGTTTCCAACATACTAATTGTTGAGCGTGAGGAGAAACTTGGCGGTGTGCTAAAGCAATGCGTTCACTCTGGTTTTGGGCTCAGCTATTTTGGCGAAGAGCTTACTGGCATTCAGTATGCGGAGCGCTTTATTACAAAAATTGAGCAATCAGATGTTGAAGTATTTGTATCAACATCTGTAATCAATCTTCAGCCTGATGGCTCAGTGATTTTAAGCGGAGAAAAGTGTGGCCTTTGCGAGGCTAAGGCAAAAGCTGTGATCCTTGCTTCTGGCTGTCGGGAACGTCCAATTGGGGCAATCGCGGTCTCTGGTATGCGTCCATCAGGCATTTTCACCGCTGGTATGGCACAGAAAATGATGAACATCGGCGGTTATGAAATTGGCAAGCAATTTGTAATTCTCGGTTCAGGTGATGTAGGTCTTATTATGGCTCGTCAGCTGAAGCAAATGGGGAAAGATGTGCTTGCGGTCATCGAGCAAGAAGAAAAATGCGGCGGGCTGGAGCGAAACCGAGTAAATTGTCTTGAAAAATATAATATTGAGTTAAGAACCTGCTGTACAGTCTCCGAAATTCATGGAAAAAGCAGAATTACAGGCGTGACAATCAAGAATCTTCTCAACTCACATGAGGATTTTTTGACTTGTGACACGCTCATTACATCAATCGGTCTTATTCCTGAATGTGAACTGGCAGAGGAAGCTTGCTCTGGCGGCAGGTGTCCTGACTGGCTATTTTTATGCGGAAATGCCTGTTATGTTCATGATGCTGTTGATGATGCAACATTTGAGGCTGAGAGTGTTGGCCAGCTTGCAGCTAAATTGGTAATAAGCGGTACAATTCCTCAAGATACTAAAATATTTTCTTCAAAAGCAGAAAAGACGTCCGATTCCGGCATGATCTGCCTAGGTTGTCCTAAAGCCTGCGTTTTAATAAAAATAGATAACGGCTTTAAAGGCGCTGCTTGTGGACGAAAGGATCCTATTTTATCTTGCGTATAATACCCCGGATATTTTAGTGTTTTTAATAAAAAACACTGTTTTATACAAATTTATTAAAATGAAAGAAGGAAAATTAAAATGAGCGAAATTAAAGTTGTTACTAATATTTTAAAAGCCAATGACGAACTTACTGCCATTAACAAAGAAAAACTTGACGAAAAAAACATATATGTTATCAATCTGATGAGTTCACCAGGCTCTGGTAAGACATCTATTCTGGAAAAAATTATTACAAGACTGAGACCTGAATTAAAAATTGCCGTTATTGAGGGTGATCTTTATACAACGATGGATGCGGAAAGAATTGAGTCTCAGGGAGTGCCGGTAGTACAAATCAACACTGGTGGCGCCTGCCATTTGGACGCCTATATGATTAGGGACGCGCTAAGTGGTCTTAGCCTTGACGGGTTGGAACTCTTGGTTGTTGAAAATGTTGGAAATCTGGTATGCCCAGCAGAATTTGAGATTGGGGAAGATATCAAAATAACGGTACTCAGTACAACCGAGGGGAACGATAAGCCACTCAAATACCCTCTGGCATTCGAGAAATCCGGAGCAGTTATTTTGAACAAAATTGATTTGCTTCCTTATACGAATTTCGATAAAAAGCGGTTTTACGAAGATGTCAGATCCATCAACGATTCCATCGTTTTTTTTGAGACCTCCTGTACAAAAGACGAGGGGCTCGAAGAACTGTGTGACTGGATCAGGAATCAAGTCAAGGAAAAACGGATGCAGGCATAACCTGGCAAACGGATGATCAGCAGAAATAGGTCATGAAAAGGAGTGGTATCTTTGTCCGCTCAACATATAAGGGCTGTTATAACGGTTAATGGAGTAGTGCAGGGGGTCGGTTTCCGGCCTTTTGTGTACAAGCTTGCGCATTCCTGTGATATCAGCGGCTGGGTAAACAATTTCCCGGGCGGCGTTCATATAGAGGCCGAAGGCACTGAAGAAATTATCCAAACCTTTATCCTGCGCCTGCAGCAGGAAGCACCGCTAGTTTCGTCAGTTGATACCTTTCAGGTTGAATATGCAGCGTTTCTTGGATACTCTGGCTTTGAAATCCGGGAAAGCAGTTCTGAAAGTGCTAACGAAGCATATATATCGGCCGACATCGCAGTCTGCGCAGACTGCCTGCAAGAAATGAATGACCCCAAAAACAGAAGGTTCCGGTACCCTTTTATAAACTGCACGAACTGCGGACCGAGATTTACGATTACCACTGGTATTCCTTATGACCGTGCCAATACGACTATGAGTACCTTTCCGATGTGCGAGTACTGTGCAGATGAATATCATGATCCGGCGGACAGACGGTTTCATGCCGAGCCTGTTGCCTGCAAACGATGTGGGCCACGCCTTTTCCTGCTCGATGCGACCGGCAGGCAGATAGCGTCTGGCAGCGAGCTTGAAAGAGCTGTGGTAATGTTGAATGCGGGGAAAATACTGGCAATAAAAGGTTTGGGCGGCTACCATATTGCCTGCGATGCAAAGAACAAGGAGGCAGTACGTGAGCTTCGTAAAAGAAAAGCCAGGGACGGTAAACCTTTTGCCCTGATGGCCAAAAATATCGAAGTTGTACAGCAATACTGTTTTGTAAATGAGCTAGAGTTGGAAATTCTGCAAGGCATCAAAAGGCCGATTGTGCTCCTGGAGCGCCGACCTGGCACAGAACTTGCCGCTCAATCGATTTCTCCAGATAACAACAAAATCGGCATCATGCTGCCCTATACCCCACTGCATCACCTGCTATTCGACGCTGGCATTGAACTCCTTGTCATGACAAGCGGAAACCTTTCAGGGGAGCCGATTTATTACAAGGATGATGAAGCTATCGAAGGCCTGAGCGGAATTGCTGATTATTTTCTTACGAATAACAGGGAAATTTATATTCGGGCAGATGATTCTGTAACAAGCGTTTTTAGAAATAAAGAATTCATTATCAGAAGATCGAGAGGATATGTACCGTTCCCTCTGGATATTTCTTCGACCATCAATTCAGCGGAGAGCCCTTCAACTAGCCTTCCTTCCGTTCTGGCCTGCGGGAGTGAGCTGAAGAACACGTTCTGCCTGACCAAAGGCGGCAAGGCCTTTCTCAGCCATCACATCGGCGACCTTGAGAATATTGAGACACTGCAGTCGTTTGAAACCGGGATCTGTCATTTTAAAAAGATATTTTCGGTTGTTCCCCAAGCGGTCGCGTTTGACAAACATCCGGATTACCTCTCCACGATTTATGCCGATGGTCTGCAGGGTGTAGCACGCTTTCCGGTCCAGCATCATCATGCCCATATCGCATCCTGTATGGCGGAAAACTGTCTTACCGGCAAGGTTATAGGCATTGCTTTTGACGGCACCGGCTATGGCGATGATGGTAAAATCTGGGGCGGAGAATTTTTTACAGGCGATTATGCAGGCTTTGAAAGGCGTGCACATTTCGACTATGTTCCACTGCCGGGCGGAGAGACTGGCATTAAGGAGCCATGGAGAATGGCAGTCAGTTATCTTGTACAGGCATACGGCGACGCATTCCCATATTCCCTGCCTTTTCTCAAGCGGATTGACCCGCAGAAAGTAAGTATTGTCTTACAGCAGGTAGAAAAACGAATTAATGCGCCGCTCACCAGCAGTGCGGGCAGACTGTTTGATGCGGTATCGTCTTTGGTCGGGTTGTGCGATGTGATTGAATATGAAGGTCAGGCGGCCATTCGTCTCGAGAAAGAAGCGAATGCAGTGGATACCGGCCTGTACCCATATGAAATAATTCCGGGCGAGTTTGGATATCGGATCCAGATTCTTGAGATGATCAGGGTGATTACAGAGGAGGTATTAAAGGGCAGGGAAATATCACATATCGCTGGTGCGTTTCACCGCACTGTTGCGACTATCACGCTGGATGTATGTCGTTTGCTTCGAGAAAAATACGGCCTGCAAGACGTCGTTCTGAGTGGCGGAGTATTCCAAAACAGACTTCTGCTTCAGCTTATGATTGATGAATTGGAAAAAGATGGATTTAAAGTCTATACGCACAGCAAAGTTCCGACCAATGACGGCGGTATTTCACTGGGCCAGGCAGCAATTGCTTTGTACAAATTAACGGGAATGGGGCGGAATCTATGGACGAACGCATAACACTCGCTTATGGCAGTGGAGGAAAACTCACACACCAGCTTATCAGCACTCTTTTTTATCGTTACTTCGGCAACGATCTGCTGCTTGAGGGCGGTGACTCGGCCGTATTTGCAACGCAGAACGGAAGGATGGCCTTTACAACGGACTCCTATGTTATCAGCCCTATTTTTTTTAAGGGCGGGAATATCGGTAAGCTTGCAGTCTGCGGTACGGTTAATGATCTGGCCGTCAGTGGTGCCGTTCCCAGGTATTTAAGCTGTAGCTTTATTATCGAGGAAGGATTAAAGCTGGAAGACTTGGAAGCGATTGTAAAATCAATGGCAGATACGGCAAAAGAAGCCGGGGTCGGTATAGTTACAGGCGATACCAAAGTAGTGCAGAAAGGCTGCGCTGACCGTATTTTTATTAATACTGCCGGCATCGGATTTATTCAGGAAGATGTCAGTTTTTCTGTGAAAAATATCCGGAAAGGGGATAAAATCATACTTTCTGGAACAATGGGCGACCATGGCACTGCCATTTTGTTGGAGCGGGAAGGACTGAATGTTCAAAGCAACATCGCAAGCGATTGTGCTCCGCTCAATCTGCTGCTCGAACCGGTAATACGGAAATATTCGGGTGCTATTCGCATTATGCGTGATCCGACAAGGGGAGGCGTCGCCACCACCTTGAACGAACTGATCGGCGGCAGCGGATTCAGTATCAACCTGCATGAAGACTACCTGCCAGTCAGGGAGGAAGTGAAGGGCGTCTGCGAGATGCTCGGAATGGATCCGTTGTATATGGCAAATGAGGGAAAAGTCCTGCTCATAGCCGACGGGAACCAGGCAGATGGCATCGTCACATTATTGAAAGAAAACCAGCTGTATGGCAAGGATGCCGCCATCATCGGGACGGTAACGGATCATTATCCGGATAAAGTATATATCAGCACGCTTGCAGGCGGAAGACGAATCGTTGATATGCTTACGGGCGATCAACTGCCAAGGATCTGTTAAAAAAGCATACAAATGGATAGTAAAAAAAGCAGGTTTAGTACCTGCTTTTTTTTTATGCAAAACTTTATAAAAGTTCTATAATGTTAAAGATACAAATATTTTATGTTGCTTATTGTTAAAAAGCAGTATAAAACATTTGCGTTTTTGTTAAGTTATAAGTATAATCTAAAAGGTAATATATTTTGCTTAATGCAAAAATCTTTGCAAAATAAAAAGGATAATATTTAGGGGGAAACAAATTGAAGATCAAACAATCTATTGAAAAAATTCCTGGCGGTATGATGGTTATTCCTTTATTTTTAGGTGCTATTATTAATACAATAGACCCGACTATGGCTAAAACCTATGGTTCTTTTACGGGTGCTTTGATGACTGGCGCTATGCCAATTATGGCGGCTTTCTATATATGCATGGGCGCAACCATTGACTTGAAATCGACACCAACTATTTTGCGCAAAGGTGGCGCATTGCTTGGCGCAAAACTTTTAGCCGGAGCCATTTTGGCGGTGATTGCTTCAAAATTTATTCCTAATGGTATGATTGATTCTGGTATTTTTGCAGGTTTATCTGTTCTTGCAATAGTGGCCTCAATGAATGATACTAATGGCGGTTTGTATATGGCTTTGATGGGCCAGTTTGGCAAAAAAGAGGATGTTGCAGCTTATTCAATTATGAGCCTGGAATCCGGTGCCTTCTTCACGATGGTAACTCTTGGAGTTGTCGGCCTTGCTGCTTTTCCTTGGCAGACATTCGTAGGCGCAATACTTCCTTTGATTATCGGAATGATCCTTGGTAATACTGATGCTGACATGCGTAAGTTTTTAAGCCCTGCGATTCCAATCCTTGTACCGTTTTTTGCTTTTGCTCTTGGCTGCGGTTTGAATTTCAACAGCTTGGTAAAGGGTGGAATCCTTGGTATATTCATGGGAATTGCTGTCGTAATCTTCAGCGGCATTCTTCTTGTTGTAGCTGATAAATTGACTGGCGGTAATGGTGTAGCTGGTTTGTCAGCAGCATCTACAGCTGGTAATTCAGTTGCAATTCCAGCAGCTCTGGCGGCTATTGATCCCGTCTATGCACCGATGGTGCCAACTGCGACGGCTCTGCTCGCGACTTGTGTTATAGTTACAGCAGTTTTGGTTCCGATTGTTACATCTTGGTATGCTAAGAAATTTAATTTGGTCAGGTAATTGTTTCATCTTAATAAATCAATTGCCTGTTTGAACGAGTGCCGCTATTGATGTTAGCGGTGCTCTCGTTCGTTTTTTGTGCAAGTAAGTGGGAAATACTTAATGCTGGAACTGCATGCTAACGTTATAATATAAGTTAATGAAACCAATCAAAGAGAAAAGGGGCGGTGCAATGCTAGCGACGGAACGTCGTCAAAGGATTATGCAGGAAATGCATGAACATAAGGTTGTTGTTATCGTTGAGTTGGCGGAAAAACTAGGTGTTACGCCGATGACAATTCGCCGCGATTTGAATTTGCTGGAGCAGCAGGGCTTGGTGGAAAAAAGTTATGGCGGAGCAGTTTTGATTGAGTCAAGCATTAAAGAGAATCCTTATCTTACAAGAAAACAAGTAAAGAATCCTGAAAAAAGAATGATTGCTCAGGCAGCCGCTGATTTGGTCGAGCCTTCCATGAGCATTTATCTCGACGCAGGAACAACTAGCTATGAATTGGCTGCTTTGCTGGTGGAAAAAGAATATCAGCAATTAACAATAGTGACAAATGATTTGCTGGTAGCACATATGGTATCGCAAAACAGTAATTACCAAGTCATTATTTTGGGCGGTGTTATCGAGAACGCGAACGGATTGACTTGTGGTTACCTGGCTAAGGAAATGATAAAAAATATTCATTTCGATATTTGTTTCGTGGGTACGCAGGCAATTAATTCATCTATGTATGTTATGACTGCAAATATTGATAAGGTTGAGTTGAAACAATTATATTTAAAAAATTCACATATGAAAGTACTACTTGCTGATGATTCCAAATTTGGCAAATATAAGCTTCATAATATATGCAGCGTTGGAGAATTTGACCTATTAATTTCTGATAGAAAGTTTACCGAGCAGGAAACAGAGTATTTTCATGATAACAAAGTTCGCATCGTAAAAGTGTAAATACAGCTTTTAGAAATACAGCTTTTAGCCGCTGACAGTGCTTTTTGAACGGCGAAATCAAAGGCTTAGGGCTATGGAGGAAGAAAAATGACGGATAAAAGATTTTTGATCATTGCTGATGATTTTACCGGGGCCAATGATACAGGCGTACAAATAAAAAAGCATGGACTAGCGGCAAGCGTACTGCTAAAAACTGACGACTTGTCTCAGTCACAGGGTTCAGTTGTCCTCGACACAGAATCACGTGTCATTACTGCAGAAGATGCCTATGAAAAAGTTAAAGCCGCTTTACAGGAAGCCTTGAAAGAAGGCGAGTATGAATTTTTGTACAAAAAGGTTGATTCAACGCTGCGAGGCAATATCATTGCGGAATTAAAAGCCATGATTGAAGTTTTCAAACCTGAACTGGTTGTCTTTGCACCGGCTTTCCCAAAAGCTGGACGGACTACGGAAGACGGTATTCAAAAGGTTAATGGTACCCCGCTTTTAGAGACAGAGATGGTACGTGATCCACGCAACCCCATAGCTTATGATAATATTGTAAAATTGTTGTCTGAAGGACTGAATGTTGCTGTTACTCATCATGATCTGGAAGAAGTTCGCAGAGACAATCTGACTTTGGCAAATGGCTATCATACCTTTGATGCGGTTTATACGTCTGATATGCAGATGATTGCTAAAAGTGTCATCGAAAATAATAAACGTACTTTGTGGATAGGTTCAGCTGGTTTGGCCGAAGGCTTTTTTGCGGAAAAATATCCTAATTATCCGGTGCTTGCTATCATGGGCAGCGTCAGCGAAAGCAGCATGATGCAGATGGAATATGCGCACAAACACCATGTTCCAATCATTGAAATTGACATGAAAGCTATTCTTGATGGTGCTGATTACCAAGTTTGTGCTGAAGAAGCAGTAAATATGTTAAAAAGCGGCAGCGATCTTATTTTAACGGCTGCGCGCACAAAAGATGACTACCAGCAGGTGCTGGACTATGCAAAACAAAAGAATATTTCAGGAGCTGACGTATCTGCTCTGACGAAAGAAACTATTGGCAAGCTTGCCAGTGCCATACTTGAACAAGTCAAAGTTTCAGGGCTATTTATGACTGGCGGCGATACAGCGATTTCTGTAATTAATCATTTGGGAGCGCAAGGTTCCAGAATAGATTCGGAAGTTTTAACAGGTTTTGTCCTATCACGTTTGCAGGGCGGAGCTAATGATGGACTGCCGATAATCACCAAGGCAGGAGCTTTCGGTGGCTTGAAAGATGTATACTATTGCATTTACCGCATGAAGGAATTATCAGCTTAGGAGGCTTTGGCAGTGAAAAATAAATATGTTGGTATAACTATGGGCGATCCTGCAGGTGTAGGACCGGAAATAGCCTTAAAAGCTATAGAAGAGCATAGTGAATTTAAAAACAGTACTATCATTTATGGCAGCTATGATATATTGAAGTATTATCATGAGTTGCTTCATATTTCAACACCGATGGTGAAAATTGAAAGCCCGGAACATTTCCAAAATGATAAAATAAATGTTATCTCTGTAATAGACCTTTCATTTAAAGACCTGGAAATCGGGAAGGTATCGGCAATTGCCGGTGATGCCGCTTACCGATATGTCGAAAAGGCAATAAGAGATGCTTTGGCTGGTGAAATATCGATTGTAACAACCGCACCTTTGAATAAAGAGGCCTTGCATAAAGGCGGACATAATTTCGACGGTCATACGGAGATATTCGCGACCATTACCAACACCAAAAAATATACGATGATGCTCTGGAGTGAACAGCTTTCAGTAGTACATACATCTACGCACTGTTCCTTGCGTGAGGCATGCAATCGCGTGACTAAAGCGCGTGTTCTCGAATGTATTCACCTGGCAAAAGAGGCACTGGAAAAACTAGGCATTGAAAAGCCCCGCATTGCCGTTGCTGGTTTAAATCCTCACAGCGGTGAGGCTGGAATCTTTGGGACTGAAGAAATTGACGAAATTACTCCGGCAATTGAGGCAGCGCAAGAAGAAGGAATTACGGTGGAAGGACCTGTGCCACCTGATACTGTGTTTTTAAAAGCCTACCAAGGCAAATATGACATCGTTGTAGCAATGTATCACGACCAAGGCCATATACCTATGAAAATGATTGCCTTTGACAGCGGTGTTAATGTTACATTGGGCTTGCCGATCATTCGCACTTCCGTGGACCATGGAACGGCATTTGACATTGCCGGTCAAGGAATAGCGAAAGTTGACAGTATGTATTACGCTCTTAAATTAGGCAAGAAATTCTTGGGCGAATAAGAAATATCAGTATTTGTTTGCTAAGAAAAGAAGAAAATACTTAAGATATAAATTGTTTAATTAGTAATTAACAGAGGCATTTGCAATATTTTTGCAAATGCCTCTGCTGCTTATTTATAAGTTTGTCATAAAAAGTTTCCAATCTTTAAAGTAACTGCCATAAATATGACACATAGTAATCTTAAAATAACATATAGGTCTTAAAAATATTATATCTATCTGAGGTAGTCTTTTTATGCAACAATCCAGTAATCAAAATAATAATGAACAGCGGAAGAATATGCAAAAATTACAGTGGCTGCGCATGTCAGTACAGTTAATATTTGTAGCAATACTTATCGGTGGTTTGTACAAGTTTGTTAAACCTGCTTTTGTGGTTATTTTACCTTTGGCATTTTTGGCCGGGAACTTTTTTTGTGGGTGGCTTTGCCCCTTTGGTACAGCTCAGGAAATATTTGGCAAATTAGGGTCTCTTTTCATTAAGAAAAAATTTAAAGTGTCGCCAAGCCTGCAGCGTTATTTGCAGTTTTCGCGTTATATTTTGGCGGCGATTGTTTTTGCACATATTGTGGATTCCCTTGTGGATTTATCCAGCATAAACGCTTATAAAACTTTCATGCGTGCTATGTCTGGCAATTTAGCACAAACAGCTGCTACCTTTATAATGGGTACATTTTTAGTAGTAGCTCTTTTCTTCGAACGCCCTTTTTGCAATTATTTTTGCCCGGAAGGTATTAAATTTGGTTTAGCAAGTTTAACAAGGTTTTTTAGTATAAAAAGAAATTCTGATACATGTATTCACTGTAAGTGTTGTGACAAGGCTTGTCCGATGAATATAGAGGTCTCAAAAGGCAATCACGTCAGAAATGCGCAGTGCATAAATTGCTTTAAATGCATTGCTGCTTGCCCAAAGCAAGATACCCTTACTTATGGCAGAGTAAATCCCTTAAAAAGAGATTAATAACCGAATACGTTGTGTGTAAGAAATTAAACTAAGCTTAATACAAAAAAGGAAGCAATATAAAATTGCTTCCTTTTTTTGTGCATAAGATTATTTTAATGAAAAAATATTTCATATAATGATAGGACAATTTCGATTAAAATCAGAATAATAACCGCCCATTCCAGACGTGTGCCGCGTTTAGCATGCGCAAGGCCGGAAAAGGCTTCAGTGATGTCTTCTAAAATTTCGATTTTTTGGCGAATTTTTCCATAGCGATCTTTTAGTTCGAATAATGACGATAATTTTTCATAAAGAGTTGCCGCTTCGACGTTATTCCAGGTTATGTCAGGGTTATCCAGCAACATGATGTAGGAGATTGTATTGAGCTTGAAACTCAATATCCTAGCCAGCATTTTTGCCAGTTCTTCGTCAGATACCCCAAGTCTGCCCCGATTAAGATCATTTACGACAGTTTCTATGCGGTCAAGCAGGCTATCTACGCCAATTTCATTTTTTTCTAAGGCGACAGATTTGGCTAAAATCGTAGAGACAATTTCATAATGGTAATCACTTGCCACATTGATGAGCATAAAGTCATTGTTGATTGCAGGCTCCTGTTCCGGCTTTACTTCCAGTTTATAGTCATCGACATAAGTGAAAAAATCATTGGCAATTACCTGTGGTTCTATTTTTAATATGTATTTGACTAAATCCATTATTTCATGGTGCTGAAAATTAAGAAATACCATGCTGCCAAAATGGAAAATAAAAACAGTTTTATTTCCCGTGTTATTTAGAATCCCCTTAAGATTATCAGAGTTTAATTTTAGGGCGTCTTTCCATTTGAATTTGTGTGCGATGCCAAAGTGCTCGCCAATTTTATCGATATTTAACTCGTTGCATATCGAAATAGCCTTAAATTCTGTATACATTTTAAACGCATCCTTTACGTTCAGTCTATCGAACATCAATATTTTATAAAAAATCAGGCACTTGCTTTTGAAAAAAGAGCTTTATTAGTAAGTAATTCTGCACTTATAATATATATCCTTTTCTTTGGCAATTTATAATTGAAATATGATTTATTTGAAGTGTCTAACTGTTTTTGCTAAATTATTGCATACCAATCGGCAATGATATATAATAATAAAATTATTAAACTCTATAAGATTGTTAGAACAATTTATTAACTGGGGGAAATACCTATGCACGCTTTAGATCGGAAAAGTAAGTTCGCGCTATTGTCAATTTGTTCAAACACACTGCTCATTATTTTTAAAGTAGTGGCTGGTATATTAAGTGGTTCAGTCAGCATTATTTCAGAGGCAATACATTCGGCAATGGATCTTGTTGCTTCAATAGTGGCGTTTTTATCCGTCAGGGGTTCTGCTAAGCCGGCTGACAAGGACCATCCCTATGGCCATGGGAAAATAGAAAATATTTCAGGTGTAGTTGAGGGTGTATTGATTTTTATAGCGGCCGGCATGATTATTGTTGAAGCCGCAAAAAAACTTTTTGAACCAGCAGAGATTGAGCAAGCTTTTATTGCCATTGCTGTGATGCTGGCAGCCGCGCTAGTAAACTTTTTTGTATCCAAAAAATTATATCAAGTTGCAAAAGAAGAGGATTCTATGGCTCTTGAAGCAGATGCCCTGCATCTGAAAACTGACGTATATACATCTTTAGGTGTCGGATTTGGTATTTTGCTGATTAAAATAACAGGGTTGGTCGTGCTTGATTCTATTGTTGCGATGTTAGTGGCTTTACTTATTATTAAAGAAGCCTGGGAACTATGCAAAAATGCACTTGAACACTTAATTGACGTCCGTCTGACAGACGATGAGGAAAAAGAAATAGGTGAAATAATAAAGAAAGTAATGAGCATTTATACCAACCAGCTTACTGACTATCACAAACTCAAAACAAGAAAGGCTGGCAATAAAAGGCACATTGACTTTCATATTACGTTGAATCCAGATCTTACAGTGAAAGAAGCTCACGATATTGTGGGGTGTCTGAAGAAAGAGATTAATGCTAAATTTGGTAATAGCAGAGTTAATGTTCATATTGATCCTGATAAAAACCAAGACTAGCAAGGAAACAACTATAAATTACAGTATTTAACAGCAAATTAGAAAACGGTCACAAATAAATCACAATATTCTGTAAATTCTTCTTGCGTTTTTGCTTTGCGGTGATTATAATGAAACTACAAAGAGCAGAAATGCTCTTCTGAATTAGAACGACAACACCTTGCGATAGACAGGCTTGTGATGTGGCGTAGTCCTAAGTACTTCTAAGGGCCAGGGGGCCAGGAAAGAAAAGGTAGTTCACGATTGCTCTCAGATTCTTACAGAAAAAGTGCTGTAGGCGTTGACTAACCCAAGTACTCAGACCCGGATAAAGTGCCGGAGTAGAAGAAAAGGATGTCACAATTATACAGTAACAGACTGAAAGAACGAAGTGATTTGCTAACCGAGATATTTCACAGTGGTTATTCCGCTTTGAGAAAGGTAAGGAATGCAGTCGATGGTGCAACTAACGTAAAGGGTGTCGGTGATGTAGCCCACCCTAGGTACCTTGACCGGTTTCAGGATCGGAAAAAGGGAAGTGGGAGTCTACATGGACGGGGCTATATCATTAGGGAGCGGATACCAAAGGGTCCGCTCCTGATTTTTTTGCGTTTTATTGGCTATAATATTATTAAAATTAACAGAATCTTAAAACATTTTTTCTATATAAAAAGGATTTTTGATTTTATGAACGAAAGAATATACTACAAATACACTTTTTAAATATTATTTTAGATCAATAGATATTGGTTAATTGCGGTAGATGAGGAGTGGATTACATGGAAAATGAAGTTAAAGAAATAAAGGAATTATTACCAATTAAAGAATTAACGTCAGAACAACTGCACTTCTATTGTAAAGAAGAATGTTTTGATTTTGAAACTACTGCTACCGTAAAGCCGCTGCAAGGAATGATAGGCCAGGAGCGTGCTGTTAATGCCGTTGAATTTGGCTTGCATACAAAAAATCTGGGTTATAATATTTTCATTTCCGGTATGGTTGGAAGTGGCCGCATGACTTATTCCAAACAGGTTGTGCAGAAATTGGCCGATGAACAGCCGGTTCCTCGCGACTGGTGTTATGTGAATAACTTTGAAGATAGCAGCAGGCCGCTTACTATTAGTTTGCCTGCTGGCATTGGCAGTATCTTTTCTCAGGATATGCAGGAATTAATGGAAAATTTAAGGAATCATGTTCCCAAAGCGTTTAGCAGTGATGATTATGAACGCGAAAGAACTGAAATTATGAAGCGTTTTCAGGAGAAGCGTGGTGAAATGCTGCAGGCTTTTGTCGATAAGTCTGAAACATATTCCGTCTTGTCAAAATGGTCACCAACTGGTTTTATGATGGTACCGCTTTTGGATGGCAACCCCGTTTCGGAAGAAGATTTCCAAAAATTACCTGATGAGAAAAAAGAAAAAATAAGAAAAAATCTTGAAGCAGTACACGATTTGGCAATGGAAGTCATACGCCAGGTTCAGGATACGGAAAAGGACGTCAGAGAAAAAATTCATGACCTGGACAGCAGAGTGGCAATGTTTGCTGTTGGACATCTTATTGATGAGGTTCAGGAAAAATATAAGTATAGTGAAGATATTGTCAAATATCTTGAAGCGGTAAGAGGCGACGTCGTAAAAAACATCAATGATTTTAAACAGACGCTGCAATCTGAAGAAGAGAGCGTCATGTCGCTCTTTAAGAAGTCTTCACAGGAAGTTATGAAGGAACGATATACCGTTAACCTGCTGGTTGATAACCGCACTTGTCAGGGAGCACCGGTCATCATAGAAACTAATCCCAATTATTATAATCTATGTGGCCGTGTCGAGTATTCAAGCCGTATGGGTGCTGTCAGCACAGACTTTACTATGATCAAACCAGGATCCTTCCATCTTGCTAATGATGGTTATCTGATCGTCAACGCTATGGATGTCTTGATTAATCCAGGTGTCTGGGAAGCCATGAAAAGAATATTAAAAACGAAGAAGCTGACAATCGAGAGTTTGGGTGAACAATACGGTCTTATAGCCATGGCTTCGTTAAAACCGCAGGCTATTCCGGTTGATGTTAAGGTAATTATGCTGGGCAGTACTTATCTGTATCACTTGATGTATCAATATGATGAAGATTTCCGTAAATTATTCAAAATTCATGCTGATTTTGATGTTGATATTGAGAATACGCCGGAAAATATAATTAAAATGGCAGAATTTGTCAGCGTAACCGTTGAAAAAGAAAATCTTAAAGATTTTACGAGGGCAGCTGTTGCTCGAGTTGTTGAATATATTGCAAGGTTGGGCGGCAGCCAAAATAAATTTACAGCCCGCTTTAATCAGATCGTGGAAATTCTTTGCGAAGCAGATTCCTGGGCATCGCTTGAGGGAGCAAAGATTGTTGATTACGCGCATGTGCAAAAAGCCATAGATGAAAAACGGTATCGCGCTAATAAGTATGAGGAACGCATACACGAAATGTTTAAAGACGGTGTGTATCTCATAGATACTGAAGGTGCAAAAGTTGGTCAAATAAATGGGCTGGCCGTCTTAGGGATTGGCGAGTATGCTTTTGGTAAACCTTCCAGAATTACTGCTAATACATATCTTGGCCGCGCTGGAGTCGTGAATATTGAGCGTGAGACTAAAATGAGTGGAGCTACGCATAGCAAAGGCATATTGACACTTAGCGGTTATCTTGGCAATAAGTACGCACAGAAAATACCGTTATCTTTAACAGCCAGTCTGACGTTCGAGCAGCTTTATGAAGGCATTGACGGAGACAGTGCTTCCAGTACTGAGCTTTATGCCATATTGTCAAGCCTATCTGAGGTGCCGCTGCGGCAAGATATTGCCGTAACGGGCTCGGTCAATCAGAAGGGAGAAATACAACCTATCGGTGGCGTTACAGAAAAAATCGAAGGATTCTATGAAGTTTGTAAAATAAAAGGAATGACAGGAAAACAAGGTGTAATGATTCCTGCACAAAATGTGAAGGACCTTGCGTTGAATGGAGAAATTGTGGAAGCAGTAAGAGATGGCAAATTCCATATTTATCAGATTAGTACTGTTGATGAAGGTATTGAACTGCTGACGGGAGTTGCGGCAGGTGTTTTGGACAGTAATGGTGTGTACCCTGCCAAGTCGGTACATGGTTTAGTTATGGCGAAACTTAAGACTTACCATGATGCATATTCGGCCGAAAAGATGGATTCTGAACACCAGGAAGGCAGCAAGACTGACCGCGAAGAGTTTTAAACTCTAATTAGTGCAGCAGATTATTATGACAATAATTCTAATGACAGCTGAGAAGAAAGTACGAAGGGGGCAATTTAAGTGGACATTTTTGACTTTGCTTTAAAAATGGAACTGGAAAGCGAAAAATACTATCGCGAACAAGCTGAAAGCACAAATTTTACTGATTTACGGATTCTGTTAGAAAACTTGGCTGATGCAGAAGCAAGACATTACAAAATTGTTGGGGCTTTGCGCTTACAAAACAATGAGCTTTTGCCAGAGGATGAGGTCTTAGTTGAAACCAAAAACATTTTTGCGTCTTATATAAAAGATGCAGAAGCTTTGCGTAATGCTATCTCCATAGACAAAATCAAAGAAGAACAGATTGATGTTTATAGACTGGCATTAGTCAAAGAAAAAGAAAGTGTAGAAATTTATGAAAAAATGCTGGCACAAGCTCAAAATCCTCAGGCAAAAGCTGTCATAGAAAGATTGCTCAAAGAAGAACAGTCACATGCTGAAGCTATTGATGAAATTGTTGATTTGTTGAATAAAGTCAGCGATTGGGTTGAATCTGCTGAATTTAATCATACAGAATCATATTAAAAAATCAGCAGATTTTAAGTTATGGAGCGGGAGATGAAAATATGAAACCGACAGATGTCTTAAAAGAGGAACACCAAGGAGTAAAATTATCGCTACGAATTTTGGAACAGCTTTGTATGAAAATTCATGAAGGTAAGCCAGCTGAAAAAGAAATATTGATTAGCGATTTTACTAAGCTTTTAGAGTTTTTCAAGGTTTTTGTTGATAAATGTCATCACTCAAAAGAGGAAGATGTGCTCTTCCCGTCTTTGCTTGACGCCGGGTTACCAAAACAAGGCGGACCAATTCAAGTCATGCTTGCTGAACATGATATAGGCAGGAAACTCGTTGCCGAGATGACAGCTGCGCTAAGCGATTTTAAAGCTGGTTTGCCCAATGCTGAAAAAAGATTAGTACATGCTGCTGATAACTATCGGGAACTTTTAAAGAGCCATATTTCAAAAGAGGATGAAGTTCTTTATCCGATGGCCGATGTAAGAATTTCTGCGTTTGTTCAACAAGGGATGCTGGAGGAATTTGAAGATATAGAAAACGAAAAAATAGGTCAGGGAGCGCATGAAGAATTTCATAACATGCTTGGTAAGTTCAAACAAAAGTATTTAGGGTGAGCTGACGAAAACAATATTTAAAAATGTTTTGTAATAAAATATACATTTTATTTAAATAATTACAAAAACAAATATATTTTTTATTAAATGTTGGCTTTTGTATTGACATGAATATTATGAATTGCTATTATGTTCAAGAAAACTTAATAATTTACAATTAAAAGTGATGATTGGGAAGAAAGACGGGAAGCAAAGTCACAGAGAGCCGGTGTAAGGTGAAAACCGGTACAGAGCCCTGATTGAGTAAATCACCCATGAACTCGTCAGCGAAAGGTTAGCCGAGTAGCATGATGCGTAACGAGCGCGTTAGGTTCGAGCCAGTTGATGGACTGGTGAGTATAAGTAATAAATTAGGGTGGTACCGCGTATTTTTTACGCCCCTATTGGTGTTAAAACACCAGTAGGGGCGTTTTTGTTTTTTGTTATAACCCTGTCCAGGCCTGACAGGTGCATATAAAAACTTGAGGAAAAGAGGCAGTAGTATGGAAAATATCGGAGCAGGAAATACGGTAGTTGAAAAAACTTTAGCCGAAACACCAACAAAAAAACGTGTAGGTGTCGTAATTATTCTTTTAATCACTGTCTTGGTTGCGTACCTTGATCGTGTGAATGTTTCAGTTTTAATTGCTGATCCAACTTTTTTAGATGCTATGGGCATCAATGGCAAGCCTTTCGAAATGGGTTTGTTAACGTCATTGTTTGTTGCAGCCTATGGGTTTTCTAACTTTGTGCTTACACCATTAGGTGATAGGATGGGAGCTCGCAAAACAATGATTTTGGCTCTTGCCTTATGGGGTATTTCTTCTATTATCGGTGGCTTGGCACAAACTTTCATGATTATGCTTGCCAGCCGTGTGCTGCTTGGTTTAGGTGAAGGTATGCATTTCCCGATGCAGGGAAAATTTGTTAAAAATTGGTTTCCGCCTAGCGAACGTGGCAGAGCTAATGCGACCTGGGTTGTTGGGATTATGGCCGGACCAGCGGTGGCAATGCCGTTTTTTACTACCATCATTCATAATTTTGGCTGGCGTGACAGTTTCTTTGTCTTGGCACTAATTGGTATGGTTCCTATTTATTTATTGTGGAAATATACAACAGATAAACCGGCTGACCACAAGGGCGTCAACCAAGCTGAGCTCAGATATATTGAAGAAGCTCTGGCAAAAGAAGCTGAAGAAGAAAAGCAAAAATCTGGTTTGGAAAAGCCAAAGCTTTCAGCTACTTTAAAAATGCTTGCTACAAATTATAAATTTATTCTAATAACTTTATATTACTCTTGTCTTGGCTCTATTTTGTGGGGCGCAATGGCATGGCTTCCTTCCTATCTGAAAATGGCTCGTGGGTTTAGCTGGAGCAGCATGGGTGTCTGGGCTTCTATGCCTTATGTATTTGGGATGGTTTGTATTGTTGCGTCAGGTTATTTTGCTGATAAATTTAACAGAAGAGCTGTTTTGTGTGCAATTTCAATGTTCTGCGCTGCGGTAGGCATTTATTTGGGTGCACAGGCAGTAGATAACACGCATGCCGCTATGTTTTTGACTTTTGGCGTTGGTGCTATTGGTTTTGGTATTTCACCCGCGTGGACTATTCAACAAAGAATAATTCCTGCTCATTCTGTTGGAACAGCAGGCGGTGTAATGAACGGTATTACCAATCTTTATTCAGCTCTTATTCCGGCAATTATCGGCTGGTTGATTGCTATGACCGGAACTTATAATGCAGGATTAATGGTTCTTGTTGCTAATGGACTTTTTGCAACACTATGCGTTATACCTTTGGCTTTGAAAAAGTATTGATCAAGGATCTTTTCTTTAAACTTGCATAAACTTTCTAATAAATGTGCCAATGCACATTATGCTCTTTGAGCAAATAATATCAAATGGAGGCTTTTATCATGAGTTACACAATTCTTTTCCCAAATTATACAATTGGAGAGGACGCTTTTACGGAAATACCGAAAGTTTGCCGTCAATATGGCAGGAAAATAGCCGTAATTGGTGGTAAGACTGCTCTCAGCAAAGCACAGACGGAGATAGAAGAGGCTGTAAAGGGTTCTGATTTAGAAATCCTGGATGTTCTTTGGTATGGCGGTGATGCTACACTGGAGCATGTTGAAGAATTAAAAAATAACAAAGCGGTGCAAGAAGCAGATATGCTTTTTGGTGTTGGCGGTGGTCGCGCTATTGACACCTGCAAAATGGTAGCGCATGATTTGAAAAAACCGTTCTTCACTTTCCCGACGATTGCCAGCACCTGTGCTGCCTGCACCGGCGTAGCAGTTTACTATTATCCAAATGGCGAATTCAGGGACCTCTATCTTTCTGATATACCAACTAACCATATCTTTATTTCTACTAAAATAATCGCTGAAGCTCCGGAAGTTTATCTCTGGGCAGGCATCGGTGATACACTTGCCAAACACTATGAATCAGTCTTTTCTTCACGTAATGATGAGCTTGAGCACTTTAATGCCCTCGGCGTAAATATCAGTGCCATGAGTGCCGATCCATTGGTAAAATATGGCGAAAAGGCTATGGCGGATTGCAAAGAAAATAAAACCAGCTTCGCTTTGGAACAAGCAATCCTGGCAATTATTGTCAGCACCGGACTTGTTTCAAATCTCGTAATCAACGACTATAACAGTGCTTTGGCACATTCTATTTATTATGGCGCTACAGCCCTTGGCGAGGCTATGGAAAAGCATCTGCACGGCGAAATTGTATCTTATGGAGTTCTTGTGTTGCTTACACTTGATAAACAAACAAGCGAACTCGAACGTATTTTTAAATTTAACAAGAGTATTGGTTTGCCAACGAAGCTTGCCGACCTTGACATTACAACAATGGATCAATTAGAAGTTGTTATTAATAAAGCCAAAGAGACCAAAGATTTGGCACATGTACCTTACGAAATAACCAAGGACATGATTCGCGAAGCTGTTCTTGCTTTAGAAGATTACAACAAAAAAATGGCTTAAAAATCAGTGAATATTTATATAATTTTAAGAGAAAATTTTTGCCTTTTGTATTGACAATTATTAGTTGTTGGATTTACAATAATGGCAAGTAATAGTAGGCAATGAAGCCGCTATCAGCTAAAGAGCTGATAGCGGCCTTTTTGTATAATTTTGCGTTGGGCAACACCGACGTTCCTGAAAAAATATTGAAGGGAAAGCCGGAATATATAATAAAAGGAGTGATAAGTATGTCGAGCAAATTTCTAGCTAAAACCACTGAGGTTTCTGAACCAAGAGAGGGTATGTCTTTTAATGTGCTAAGCTGCATTTCAACTTCAGGAGAAAATTGTTATGATGGTGAACAAACAAAACTTACTTCGGCAATGGAAATGATGTACTATCTGTCCCTTTGTCATGTGTACAGTGGTGAAATGGAATACTGATCCTTTTTTGTAATTTGAATTGGTTATTGTTTGTCTTTAACTCTCTTTGGATAAATAGTTTGCACAAAACTGTTTTGACCAGGGAGAGTATTTATTTTATTCGGAAGTTTTTCTGTTTGCAGGATAAAGAAAAAATGGAGCTCACCCAAGTTTGGGATGAGCTCCATTTGATTTTTAGCTTGTTCTTAAATATTAAGCTTTAACGTCAAGAATTTTACCAGGATTGAGAATGAGATTTGGGTCCATTGCTTTTTTAATAGCGCGCATTACATCAAGTTCTGCAGCCTCAGTAAATTCAGCCATCAGACCTTTTCTCTTGTAGCCTATGCCATGTTCGCCGGAAAGGCGGCCGCCCAGCTTGTAAACCTGGGTGTAGAGTTCTCTTTGGAAGGTGGCAATTTTGGCTTCCCATTCTTCGTGGGAAAGTTCTTCATTCTTAAGAATATTCAAGTGAATATTGCCGTCGCCTGCGTGACTGGCAATGCGGGTGACCAAGTCATACTTTTTAGCGAATTCCAGAATATTATCGATGATGATAGGTTCTTGATCGACTGGCACGACAATATCTTCTTTGCAGACAATCAGACTTTCCGCACGTACTGCTTCGGCGAAGGCTTTACGTGCTTGCCAGATTTTGGCTGAGTCGGCTACCAAAACGCTGGAAGCACCATTCTCTGTACATAGTTCATCCAGAAGGACCATTTTCTCATCAAGGTCATCTTCATCTTTGCCTTCAACCTGAATAATTATGTAATTTCCGTTTTCACTGTCCGGCAGAGTTTCATGCAGATAACGTTCGACTGATTTTATTGTAATATTATCCATGAATTCTACGCAAGTAGGAGTAATGCCGGCTTTAATAACTTTATTGACGATGCCGATAGCACTGTCAACATCAGGGAAAACTGCCAGGAGGTCAATCATGTATTTGGGGTTTGGAAGAAGTTTGACAGTGGCTCTGGTAATAATGCCTAAAGTTCCTTCGGAGCCAATTATGAGTTGATCAAGGCAGTAGCCGGTAGTCATTTTATTAAGGCGGGCACCAAGATGAAGGATTTCGCCAAGCGGGGAGACAACTTCAATTTCGTAGACTTGGTGGCGGGTAGTTCCATATTTGACAGCCTTGTTGCCACCGGCATTGGTAGCAATGTTGCCGCCTATGAAGCAGCTGTCACCACTGCAGGGATCGCCGGCATAGAAAAGGCCGATCGCTTTCACGGCTTTCTGCAAATCATCTGTTCTGACGCCTGGCTCAACAATTGCATACATAGCTTCAGCGTTGATTTCAATGATTTTGTCCATTTTTTCCAAACTGAGAACCATACCGCCATAAATTGGTACAGCGCCGCAGGCAAGACCAGTACCGGCACCACGAGGAACCACGGAAAAGTGTTTTTCGTTAGCAAGTTTAACAAGTTTCGCTACTTGGTCAGTATTCTCAGCGAATACGACGACCTCTGGCATATGGTGGTAAGCTGGATCCGTTACTTCATCGTGTGAATATGGCTGCAGTAATTCTGCATCAGTCAAAACATTTTTTTCACCAACGATAGCAGAAATAAGGCTCAGCGTTTCCGGGGTAATTTTTTCATAATTCATGTAAACAGCTCCTTTGTGGTTGTGAAAATAAATTATTTATAAGAGTCCAATCCATTTCCAATAGGTAAGGACGACTAGCGAGAAGAAGCCTGCACCTAAGATGCTCATGACCGCACCAGTCTTCATAAGTTCTTTCTCTGTAATATGCGGAGTGCCAACGATAACAGCATTTGGCATGTTGCTTACTGGCAACAGATATTGATGCTGCATATTCATACCGAGAACTAATGCCATAACCAGTGGATCAGCTCCAATAGTACCGGCATAAGCAATTACGATTGGTGTAAGAGCTGTGGTTTTAGGACCGCCGCCTGTGAACAAGACTTGCATGATTGTGACGATCCAGATGAGGGCAATTATCTGAATTGTGAGAGGGAAAGGATGAAGTGGAGACAACATTGTGTTGGCCAACCATTTAGCTGCGCCTGAAGAGACCAAAACAGCACCAAGGGACAAGCCGCCACCGTAAAGAATGTAAACACTCCAAGGAATTTTGCATTGTGCTTCTTTCCAATCCATGACGCCGATGCCAGGAAGTAAAAGAAGAAGGACGGAGAGAAGACCCACTGTTACAACCGGAATCTTTGTGTAGGAATCTGTTGCCCATAAAATAAGTGTGATCAAGAAAATTACGAGAGTATAAATTTCTTTTCTGCTGATTGCACCCATGGCAGCAAGCTCACGTTTTACATAAGCGCCGCCTTCACCAATATTTTCAATTTCAGGCGGATACATAAACTTTATAACAAAGATTGAAAGAAAGCCAAGTAGAAAGGCTGGCGGCCCACCAACACGGAACCATTCAGCCCAGGTGATCAGTTTGCCTGTAGCACTCTGAATCATACCTACGGTTATAGGATTAGCGACATGAGAAGTCAAAACACCGATGCTCATCATGGTTCCGCTCATAGCAACAATCAAAAGCAGGGCTTTTACTATGTTGCTCTTTCCTTCTTTCGCATTGAAGGATTCACCGATACCGAGAATTATAGGAAGCATTAAAAGTGTACGCGCAGTGATGGAAGGAACAAAAAATGTTAGTATGGCAATTGATGCTGCAATAGACCAATAAATACGGGAGCTAACGCCCTTGGACAAAGCAACCAGATATAAAGCGATACGTTTGGATAATCCCGAGTGCTCCATCACGCCAGCCATCAGGAAGCCGATGACAATCAACCAAAGTGATGTGTTTGCATACCCAGAAAAGGCTTGGGCGACTTTGGCCGCACCGGTTATTGCTAACAAAAATACAATCATGAGACCGCTAAGAGCACCTTCAATACAACTGGTCATCCAAACAATAATGGCAAAGGCACCAACGGCTAAAGCCATCTTACCTGTCTGCGGTAAACCTTCCGGCGTAGGCATTAGCCAGCCAACGGCAATAAAGGCAAATATTGCCAGCAGGAATTGAACATTTTTTTTGTCCATGCACTATCATCTCCCTATAATATTTGACTTCAAGTCATACTTAATTATTCGCAATATCAGGTCTGGTGTCAACAAATTTTTATGTAATTTTATTATATTTATATGCAATTTTATTATATGAAAGAAGCGAGCAATCCAACTTGTCGGAAAACTCGCTTCTTTCTGCTTTTAACTTACATAATCATTATTGATTTCTGCCTGAACAAAAAAGTTTTTCACTCTTTGAATATCAGCTTTGGTAGCATCAGGGACAGTATTAAGTTTATAGGGAATCTTGAGCATCTGCCATTTTGCCTTTCCCATCGTGTGGTAAGGCAAAAGATCGATTTTTGTGTCTGATGGTAATTTCTTGATAACGTCAGCTAATTTTGACAGAGAATTTTCGGAGTCATTGACGCCAGGTATTACGACGTAGCGCAGAATTAATTGCGTTCGGGAAGCCGCATGAAACAAATTTTGCAGAATTAATGCATTATCTTTGCCGGTTAGTTGACGATGGACATCTTCATCAGCGGCTTTCAACGAAAACATAACAAGATCAGTATGTGGCAATACTTTATCAAGCTCAGCCTGAGCAAAAAAACCACCGGTATCCAGTGCAGTATGAATGCCTAGTTCTTTGCATTTGGCGAAAAGTTCACTGACAAATTCTGCCTGCAAGAGAGGCTCACCTCCGCTTACAGTGATGCCGCCGCCGGACTTATCATAAAAGACGCGGTACTTTTTTATTTCTTCAACAATTTCATCAACGGAAATTGTTTTACCAGTTCTTACCCAGGTATCAGGGTTGTGACAAAAACTGCAGCCTAAGTTGCAGCCGGCGAGAAATAAGAGGTATCTTATACCAGGGCCATCAACTGTACCGAAAGTATTAATAGAATGGTAGTAAGCTTTCATGATTTTTACATAGCCTCATAAAAAGTACGACTTATAACTTCTTTCTGATGATCAGGGCTTAGTTTAATGAAGTTAACTGCATAGCCGGACACGCGGATCGTCAGCTGAGGATACAGTTCTGGATGAGCCATCGCATCCAGCAGCACTTCCCTGTTGAAAACATTAACGTTGATATGATGACCTTTGTGTATTATATAGCTATCCAGAATCGCAACAAGATTGCCTATGCGTGTTTCTTCGGTTTTCCCAAGCGCTCCAGGTACGATAGAGAAGGTATAGGAAATACCATCACGACAGTCGTCATAAGAAATATTGGCAACTGAAGCCATAGCAGCAAGAGCACCTTTTTGGTCACGGCCATGCATGGGGTTAGCGCCTGGAGCAAATGCCTCACCGGCTTTTCTGCCATCAGGAGTAGCACCGGTTTTCTTGCCGTACATGACGTTGGAAGTAATGGTCAATACTGACAAGGTGTGAGTTGCCTGACGGTAAGCCGCGTGTTTGCGCAGATTCGTGATAAATTCGTGTGTCAGCTCATGAGCCAGTGAATCTACTCTTTCATCGTTGTTGCCGAAGCAAGGGTAATCCCCCTCGGTAACAAAATCAACGGCAATGCCTTCCGCATTACGTATAGGCTTAACCTTGCCGTAACGGATAGCGCTTAAGGAATCAACCGCTACTGATAAACCTGCGACGCCGAAAGCCATAAGTCTGTTGACTTCGCTGTCATGCAGCGCCATTTGGGCAGCTTCATAGGCATAAGTATCATGCATACGGTGAATTATATTCAATGTGTTCACATAGAGTTCAGCGAGCCAGTCTAAGACTGTGCTATAGTTTTTACGGACTTCATCATAGTCGAGATATTCGCCTTCCGGTAAAGGTAACATAGGCGCCATCTGGACACCTACTTTTTCATCGCGACCGCCATTGATGGACATCAAGAGCGCTTTTGCTAAATTAACACGTGCGCCAAAGAACTGCATCTGTTTGCCGAGTTTCATTGCTGACACACAGCAGGCAATGCCATAATCATCACCATAAACCGGACGCATTACTTCGTCATTCTCATATTGGATGGCACTGGTTTCAATGGAAACCTTGGCACAGAAATTCTTGAAACCTTGAGGAAGCTTTTCTGACCAAAGTACTGTCAGGTTTGGCTCTGGCGCAGGACCAAGGTTGAAAAGGGAATTAAGAATTCGGAAGGAATTTTTTGTAACTAAAGTCCGGCCATCTTCAGACATGCCGCCGATTACTTCAGTAACCCAAAGAGGATCACCGGCAAAAAGCTCATTGTATTCAGGGGTTCTGAGATGACGGGCAAACCTTAGTTTAATTACCAACTGATCCATAAGTTCTTGAGCTTCAGACTCACTAATAAGACCTGCAGCGAGGTCATGCTGAAGATAGATATCAAGGAATGTGGATGTGCGGCCAAGTGACATGGCGGCACCGTTTTGCTCCTTTATTGCAGCCAGGTAGCCGAAATAGAGCCATTGAACAGCTTCTTTGGCGTTGGCGGCAGGTTTGGAAACATCAAAGCCGTAGCTTGCTGCCATTTCCTCGATGCCACGCAATGAAGCTATCTGCATAGCAATTTCTTCACGTGTACGGATAACATCTTCCGTCATAGACATTTCACCAAGAACTTTTAAATCGTTTTCTTTTGCTTCAACAAGCTTCTCGATACCATAGAGGGCAACACGACGATAATCGCCTATAATACGTCCGCGGCCATAGGCATCTGGGAGACCAGTGATAATGCCTATTTTTCTGGCCAAAAGCATTTCATCGGTATAGACATTGAAGACAGCGCTATTATGGGTTGTTCTATGATTATTATAAATATCGCTTATTAAGGGATTTAGTTGGTAGCCATAAGCTTCACATGCTTGTTCTGCCATACGGACACCACTATTGACGATGACGCTTCTTTTCAGCGGTTTATCAGTTTGCAAACCAACAATTATTTCTTTGAAACGGTCAATGTAACCTGGTTTATGAGAAGTAATTGTAGAAACACGGTCAGGATCCGCGTCAAGAACGCCGTTGTTTTCTATTTCTTTAGCCAAAAGTTCTGTGCATTCCAGCCAAAGACCTTTTGTTCTGACAGTTGGACCTTCCAAAAAGCTAGCGTCCCCCTCATAGGGCAGATAATTTTTTTGGATAAAATCTCTGACGTTAATTTCCTGTTGCCATATTCCTTCATTAAAACCTTTCCATTCTTGCATTGCTAAGCACCTCTCTTCTAAGTTTCAGTAGGCTTACAAACAAGCAAAAAACCGCCTGAGCAGCATACTGTTGCCCAGGCGGTCGGCTGTTTCTACAATATGGTCCACGTGGTTATTCCACTGATCCGCCAGTCCCATATCGTGTTAATTATTATTCTTGAGCACATTATATTATAAGCAGGGAAACCAGTCAAATATTTTTTAGGAAAAAAATTAAAAGCATAAACAATACAAAATGAATACTTTCAATCACAAAAGAAGATGTATCAAAAAAGGCAAGGACTAAAGAAGTGACGGGCCTGCTGCACATCAGCGACCGACTGCTAGCAGGCGAATTGTCGCGTGTGGAAGCGGCCAGAGGAACTCTTTAATCCTTGCCCAATATAATGAAGACAAAGCCGCTTGTCACTATTAAGACAATATCAGCGGGGTCCGTACAAGTAAAAATAATAGTTGACAAAATTGCTAGGAATTGCTAAACTAAAAATAAATCCTAGCAACACACTATGAATAGGAATAAAGAGAGGAGCATTGCGATGCAACAAGTATATTTGGACAATGCGGCAACTACAAAGGTTCTACCAAGTATTGCTGAAGCCATGTGCAAAACGATGACTGAAAACTATGGAAATCCCTCCAGTATTTATAAATTAGGACAACAAGCAAAAAATATTCTCGACACTGCGAGAGAGCAGGTAGCCGAACTGATAAACGCTTCACCAAAGGAAATAATTTTTACGGGTGGCGGCAGCGAAGGTGATACGATGCTGCTTTTGGGTGTTGCTCATGCCTATGCAAAAAAGGGCAAGCATATCATTACAACAGCAGTTGAACATCATGCCATTCTTCATACTTGTCGGGCTTTGGAAAAGGAAGGTTATACAGTAACCTATCTGCCAGTTGATGAATTTGGCAAGGTTGATACAGCTACTGTCGAAGCAGCTATCACACCGGAAACAATTTTGATTTCAGTTATGTATGCCAATAATGAAATAGGTACAATTATGCCAATCAGAGAAATTGGTGCTATTGCCAGAAAACACGGCGTGCTGTTCCATACTGACGCTGTGCAGGCAGCCGGTCATATTCCTATCGATGTCAAAGCTGATAATATTGATCTCTTGACGCTTACTGCTCACAAATTTCATGGGCCAAAAGGTACTGGCGCCGTTTATATTAAACAAGGCGTGAAAATAGGAAGTTTGGTTTATGGCGGCGGACAGGAAAAAGGCATTCGTGCCGGAACTGAAAATACAGCAGGTATTTTAGGTTTGGGCTTGGCGGCCGTACATGCGAAAGAAAATATGAAGGAAAACAGTGAGCGTGTTACACTTCTGCGCAATAAGATCATCAAGGGTATCAAGGAAGGCATAAGCGAAGTTCGTTTAAACGGCCATCCTACAGATAGATTGCCGAATAATGTGAATTTCAGTATTCAGTATATTGAAGGCGAAGGTCTTTTGTTACTGTTGGATATGGCAGGAATTGCGGCTTCGAGCGGTTCGGCCTGTACATCTGGTTCTCTCGACCCTTCACATGTGCTGCTTGCTATCGGCTTGCCGCATGAACTGGCACATGGTTCTTTGCGTTTGACCTTATCAGAATTTACAACTGAAGAAGACATTGATTACCTTTTGGAAAAATTACCGCCGATTGTAGAAAGGCTTCGTCAGATGTCGCCCCTTTATAGTGAAAAATATAATAGAGTATAAGAAAGTTGGTGTGATATGTATAGTGCAAAAGTAATGGAACATTTTTCTAATCCGCGCAATGTAGGTGTTATGGAAGATGCGTCCGGCGTTGGTACAGTTGGCAACCCTGTGTGCGGAGATATCATGAAGATATTTCTCAAAGTTGAAGATAATACAATTAAAGAGATCAAATTTCAAACTTTTGGCTGCGGTGCCGCTATTGCTACCAGCAGTATGGTTACCGAATTGGCTAAAGGCAAGACAATAGATGAGGCTCTCAAACTAACTAACCTCGCAGTTGCTGAAGCATTGGACGGATTGCCGCCAATCAAGATGCATTGCTCTAACCTTGCTGCTGACGCCTTGAAAGCAGCAATTGTTGATTATAAGTTAAAGAACGGTTTGCCTACAGATGATATCAGTCTCGACAAAGAATGTTGTCATCACAGTTGTTGCAGCTGTAGCTAATTCTATTTTGGAAAGGTTGGTCGAAGTGACGGATTTTGTTAATCATGAAACGGAGATGAAAGACCAAAAACATGCAAATAAAAAGGCGATGGTTGCCATGAGCGGCGGTGTGGACAGTTCCACCGTCGCTTTGATTTTGCGTGAGCAAGGTTATGAAGTCACAGGTGTCACAGGCCGAATGTTTGTCAATGAAGATATCGGTCTGGTAGACGAAAGCCGTTGCTGTTCGCTTGCAGATGTTGAAGATGCTCGTTTGGCAGCGCATAAGATTGGCGCCTCCCATTATGTATATAATATGGGTGACTGCTTTAAAAAGACTGTCATACAGCCGTTTATTGATGCCTATTTGGCCGGTGATACTCCTAATCCTTGTGTAAATTGCAATAAGTATGTGAAATTTCCGCAGTTGCTTGAAAGAGCGCTTTTGTTGGAAATTGATTATTTGGCAACAGGTCATTATGCTAAGGTATTCTATGATCAAGCGAGAAAACGCTGGCTGCTCGCACGGGCAGAAGATGAAAGCAAAGATCAGACTTATATGCTTTATGGTTTGACTCAGCACGAACTCAGTCATTTACTGCTGCCACTAGGAAATTTCAAAAAATCTGAGGTGCGGGCCAAGGCAGGTGAAGCAGAACTTATTAACGCTTCTAAACCAGACAGCCAGGACATTTGTTTTGTACCGGACGGAAACTATGCCGATTTTATCGAACGTTACAGCGGCAAAAAGCAGGAACCTGGTGATTTTGTTCTGCAAAGCGGGGAGGTAATAGGCCGTCACAGGGGGATGATTCATTATACTTTAGGTCAGCGTAAAGGTTTGGGGATAGCTTACAAGGAACCGCTTTATGTATTGGCAAAAGATGCTGACTCTAACACCGTTGTACTTGGGTCTGAAAAAGATTTATATAAGAAGGAATTCCTTGTTGATGACTGTAATTTTATTGCTATAGAAAAACTAACTGACTCAATGCATGTTACTTGCAAAGTGCGTTATCGCATGCAAGATGAGCCTGCAATAATTGAGTCTGCCGATGACGGTAAAGTAAAAGTAACATTTATGAAAGCACAGCGCGCTATTACCTCTGGACAGGCTGCTGTTTTTTATGATGGTGACCTGGTGGTTGGCGGCGGCACAATTATTTCTGATTAAGGATAAAGAAGCTGTTTTTTCTGTTTTTATACAGGCTGTCTGCAACTTTGGAAAATAACATGCATATTTTGCTAAATCTGTGATATTGTTAATATATCTTCAAACGATTGATTATACAGTTAATTCTTATTTTTGTTGATTCATGCCTCCAATGGCAATAATTATGTAAAAATAGATATTTTTTAATATGTAATTATAAACAAGGCGAAATAAGGAGTGAAAAGATTGTTAACAACAGTAAAAGCTTTATTGCAAAAGAAAAAAACAGTTGAATTAGGCTTTTTCCCAACTCCGCTTTATAAATTGGAAAAGATTTCTGCTCAGTTAGGTGCAAATATCTATATCAAAAGAGATGATTTTACCGGCCAAAATCTTTTCGGCGGTAATAAAATAAGAAAGCTTGAATATTTATTAGGTCAGGCAGTTGAAAATGATGCAGAATACGTATTTACCTATGGTGCAACACAGTCCAACCATGCAATGCAGACAGCGGCAGCTTGTAGAAAATTAGGTTTAAAACCAGTTCTGTATCTTTTGGATTTTGTAGATACTGACGCAAGTAATTGCAAAGGCAATCTTCTTTTGGACAAGATTTTCGGCGCAGAAGTACATATTATTAAAACATTACCGGATGAAACATTATTTGATAGTAAAGAACGTTATATGGCTTATGCTCGCAGTCATATGCAAAAATTGGAGGCTGCTGGCCATAAATGTTATAGCGTACCGCTTGGGGGTTCAAATTTTATCGGAACAACTGGGTTTGTTGCCGGTTACGTAGAACTGGAAGAGCAACTGGCCGCGGAAGGAATAACTGCAGACTTCATTTTTCATGCCAATGGGTCTGGTGGTACTATGGCTGGACTTGCCATCGGCAAGAAGCTTTTGGATTCTTCGACAACTATTATTTCTGTTGATGCTGCCGAACATAGTGCTGATTTTATGGATGAAATGGTAGAACTTGGTAACGCTGCCTTACAATGGCTTGGCTCAAACGCAAACATGACTGCAAATGATTTTTGTATGGATGAAGACTTTTTCGCACCCGGTTATGAAATGCCGAGCGAACAAGGTTCAGCGGCAATAAAATTATTGGCACGTGAAGAAGGCATTTTGCTGGATCCTGTGTACAGCGGCAAAGCATTTGCCTGTTTTTTGGACTATGTACAAAAAGGCAAAGTGCCAAAAGGCAGTAATGTTATTTTTTGGCATACTGGTGGGGCAACAGCTTTATTTGCAGAAAAAGAAATATTAGGTAACGTATTTTAAAACGAAGAAACGGTACAGCCTTGTTTAGGCTGTACCGTTTTTGCATTTCAGTAATGTTGTTTGAAGTGAACTTTTGTTTTTGGTACGCCTGAGTGGAATCGAACCACCGCACGCGGCTCCGGAGGCCACTGCTCTATCCACTGAGCTACAGGCGTATGCATGTTTGTTGCGGGTGTAATTATAGCATAAACTGCACCTATTAGCAATTCTTTCTTAGGTTTGTTAGGCGATAGCTGCCTGTATTAGTGATAAATATAGTGTTAAGGCTTTTGTTATCTGCTATAATGAAATTACAGGGATTCTATTGTATTGGAGGGAGTTTTCATGAATAGCATGTTAAAACATCACTATGAACTTACTGGCAAAAAAGTGGTAGAGGCTCTCAATAAGAACCGTTTTAAAGCTGAATATGCAGATACAAAAGCCGAGGCTGTAGAGGCAATACTTAAACTTATTAATCCCCAAGATACTGTTGGCATGGGCGGCTCAATCACTTTGGAAGAGTTGTCGATCGGCAAGCTTTTGCAGGAACTTGGCAATACGATATTTAATCATCAGGGACTGCCACCGGCAGAAGCCTACAATGTACGTCGTAAACAGCTGACTTCCGATGTGTTCATCGCTAGTTCCAATGCTGTTACACTTGAGGGCGAAATTGTGAATATGGACGGCAGTGGTAATAGGGTCGCGGCACTAGCCTTTGGACCAAAAAGGGTTATCGTTATTATGGGAGCAAACAAAATTGTTAAAGATGAAGCAGATGCAAGGCGTCGTATTGCAATGACGGCTGCGCCTATGAATGCTGATAGACTAAACAGAAAAACCCCTTGCGTTATTACGGGAGTATGTGCAAACTGCAATAGCCCGGAACGTATTTGTTCTATAACGTCAATTATGCATAAGGCACCTTCGACCTCAGATTTCCACGTAATTATTGTGGGTGAGGCTCTGGGTTACTAAGGATGAGGTGTGATCTGTGAAAATAGTTTTTATTGATGGTATGGGAGGCGGACTGGCCGCACAAGTGGTAAGCCATTTGCCAAAAAGAATATTTGAACAGGCTGATGTTATTGGTCTGGGCACCAACTCATTGGCAACCGCTGCCATGCTGAAAGCCGGAGTGAAAAGAGGGGCAACTGGTGAGAATGCCATCTGCTTTTCTGTCGGCGAGGCTGACATCATAGTTGGGCCTATCGGTATTATTATTCCAAATACCATGATGGGAGAAATAAGCCCGAAGATTGCGGAGGCTGTTGCATCGGCCCGAGGCAAGAAAATCCTGTTGCCTGTCAATCAGAACCACGTGGAGATTATTGGCTTGGCGAACAGTTCTATGGCGATGCTGATTAAAGATGCTACAGAACGTATTACCCAATTATGTGAAGAACAGTCAATATAAAAGCACATTACTTTTGACTTGTGTGGAGGTAAAACGTTGATGGTGAGAATGGTCGGAACAGTAATCAGAGGTATTCGCACCCCTATGATCAGAGAAGGCGACAATATAATTGGCATTACCGTCGACGCAGTTTTAGCTGCTGCTTCTACTGAAGGTTTTACTCTCAAAGACAGAGACGTTATTGGAATAAAGGAATCAATTGTGGCCAGAGCTCAGGGGAATTACGCAAATATTAAAGATATCAGCGGTGACATCTCAAAAAAATTCACTGGTGATTTTGCTGTGGTTTTTCCTGTGCTTAGTCGTAATCGCTTTGCTCTTTTACTCAAGGGTATTGCCGCCTGTGGCAAAAAAGTTTATGTGATTCTCAATTATCCGGCCGATGAACTCGGAAACCATCTCATGGATGTCGGCAAGATGGATGACCTTGGTTTGAATCCTTATACTGATGTCTTGACGGAAGAGCAATACAGGTCAATGTTCGGCAAAGAGGTGCTGCACCAATTCACTGGCATTGATTACGTTAATTATTACAGAGAAATTGCCGGAAATAATGCTGAGTTTATTTTTACCAATGATCCTAAGGTCGCTTTGAGATATTCCAAAGACATACTAGTTGCCGGTGTTCATGAAAGAGCACGGGTTAAAAGAATTTTGCTGAAAGCAGGAGCGGAAAAAGTTTTTTGCCTGGATGAAATTTTAGCAGAACCAATAAATGGAAGCGGCTACAATGAGACTTATGGCTTACTTGGCTCTAATATGGCGGGTACTGACGTTATTAAGCTCTTCCCCAGGGATTGTCAGAAGGTTGTAAATGCTGTCCAGGATAAACTTAAAAAAATTACCGGCAAAAATATCGAGGTCATGGTTTTTGGTGATGGCGGGTTCAAGGATCCGACAGGAAAAATCTGGGAATTGGCAGATCCTGTAATTTCGCCTGGCTTTACTGCTGGTCTGACAGGCGTCACAAACGAGATTAAAATTAAATATATTGTCGATAATGAGTTGAATCATCTGACCAGAGAAGAAACGGCAGCAGCAGTTAAAGAAAAAATTAACGGCAAAGCAGAGAATATGTCTGGCAGAGAAGAAGCCCTTGGCACTACGCCGCGTCAATTGACGGATTTGTTAGGCAGCCTTTGCGATCTGACCAGCGGCAGCGGTGACAAAGGTACACCGGTGATTCTGGTTCAGGGCTATTTTGATAATTATGCGACTGAGTAATTAGAAAAGGCGATCACATTTGGTGGCCGCCTTTTTGGTGTTCTTAAGGTTGAGCGTGGGAGACTAAAGTGCTATACTGTTGTGGTAGCAATTTTATTAAGAAAGTGGGAAGGATGACCGTGATAGAAGTCAGAGACCGCGTGCGTTTTGTAGAAACGGATATGATGGGTGTCGTACATCACTCTAATTATCTTCGCTGGTTTGAGATGGGAAGAGTAGCTTATTTGCGTGCTGCAGGCGTGGAGCTGCTTGATTTAATCAGTAATGATTATCTTTTCCCTATTACTGAGGTGACCTGTAAATATAAAACTTCAGCCAGATTTGATGATGAGATTATTATAAGAGCCACTATGGCGGAATTTACAAAAGCTAAGATGACCTTCTCCTATGAGGTAATTCGCCAGGCGGACGAAGCTCTTCTCGCTGTCGGCAAGACTACTAATGTCTTCACTAATCTGGAAGGGAAAATAACTCGCTTGAATCAGGACTATTATGGCAGGATAGCTTCATTATATGAGCAGGAAATGAAAGGTAGGAACCAATAAGCATGTTTCTTTATATTTTAGGTGGAATAGTTATTTTTTTAGTATTAGTTTTTGTATTAATTTGCATTTATGCTTTTTTCAAAGGCACTGATGACACTTCAATAATGGTGGAAAAAAAGACTGCACTAAAGTTAGAAAAGATTTCAGACACAGAAGCAGTTTTTTCCACAGAGTTCCCTATGATAAATCGTGGCAAGGAGGATGCGGCCATTCTTGATGTATTTGCCCGCCCTTATCTCCCACAGGAACAATTCAATGCAGCAACTGTTTTTGGGCATATTGAGACTAGCAATCGCCGTCGCAATGATAATTATTTCGAGGCATTGATTTTAAAGGCTGATACACAGTGCCAGCTCATACTGACATTGCGTTTTGTTGCCAATAATGGCATGAATATCAGGGAAGCGCTGCAGCAAATGGTTGATATGGATGTTGCTGTTTACTACAATGGTTTAGCACGGAAAAACATTTATATCCGTAAAGCTTTTCTGACTATAAATGGCGAAACAATCAGAAATTTGGTAGGGGGTGCCGAAAATGGCAAATAAATATGAAATAGTTCCTGTTCCTACCAGAATTCTTACTATTCATGATGATATCGTTGAAGCAATAAAAGAGTATGGCGCAGACAAGATTGGCCCCGGAGATGTCGTCTGTGTTGCTGAAAGTGTGGTTGCTATTACGCAGGGAAGAGCAAAACGGCCTGAATCATTTGAACCGTGTTTCCTCGCCAAAGTATTATCACAGCTATTCCCATCGCAAGGAAGTATAGCCGGCTGGCATAGCATGCAGTCGTTAATGGATGTCGAAGGTCAGTTCAGAATATTGTTCGCTGTTATTTGTGGCTCCATAGCAAAATGTTTCGGCATTGCAGGGGTGTTTTACCGTATGGGTGGCGAACAGGCAAAATTAATCGACGATGTAACCGGCACGATGCCGCCCTATGATAAACACATTGTCTATGGACCGGATAGGCCGGAGCAGGTTGCGGAGGCTATTACCAAGGCGACAGGAGCATACGGCGCAGCTATTGCGGACGTAAACGACTTGAAACGTTCTTGTGTGCTTGGTGTATCCCAAGGTGTTGATAGCGATGAGGTTGCCAAGATACTGATTGATAATCCGTTTGGTAATGCCAGCCAAAAGACGCCAATCGTAATTATTAAAAACTATAGGAATAAATAGAATCTGAAAAATATAAACCGGTACTTTCAATTGCATTGCATGTTCATCATGTGCTGTGCAAATCAGAGAGTATCGGTTTTTTTATTATTATTTTTCAGTGAATGCTAAAATGTTGTATTTTTGGAAAATTTATCGGCAGGTTTTTTGCAACATGTATTGAATTAATTTAGGGTACGGTTAAACAGGAACAACTCTGAGAGGTGTTATATATGCTTTTAGGTGTTGACGTTGGCGGTACCTTTACAGATGCGGTGCTTGTCAATAATGGGATAATAATAAAACAAGCAAAGGTCAAGACGACGCAGGAAGAAGTACTGCAAGGCATCCTGCAGGCTCTGGACATAGTGCTTTCTGGCAATGAACTCGATGCCATTTCTCGTGTTGTTGTTTCCAGTACTATAGTTACTAATGCCTTAACCGAAGGCAAAACGGAGCCGGTTTTTCTGGCAGTAATGGCAGGGCCGGGAATGTCAACAAAAGGACGCTTTCCGACTGAACCTTATTTAGCTGAAGGTTATGTTGACCACAGAGGACAAATAATCAAAAAAGCTTCAGTCAATGAAAAAATAGTTGAAGCTATGGCAGCAGGTAAAGCGGTTGCTGCAGTATCTGGCAAATTCGCTGTACGTAATCAAAAGAATGAACAAGACTTGCGCGTAAAATTAAAAGAAACAGGCTTCAAAAAAATATTTATGGGTTCCGAAATATCAGGTGAACTGAATTTTGTGAGAAGGACAAATTCTGCTTATTTTTCTGCTGCTGTCTATAATAAGTTCAAAGAATTTATTGGACAAGTAGAAGATAGTGTTCGTAGCAGAGGCATTACTGCACAAGTTCAGATATTAAAAGCTGATGGCGGCACAATTCCTTTGGCAGCAGCGCTGGAACAACCGGTTGAAGCGGTTTTTACCGGGCCGGCAGCAAGCGTTTTGGGGATAGAAGCCTTAGACGCACCTTCTGTTAATGCTATTTCTTTGGATGTTGGTGGGACTACGACCGATATTGCTTTCTGGAGCTGCGGGTCTCCGCTTTTGGCGAACAGAGGCGCAAAAATCGCTGGTTATCCTACGGCAGTCAGAGCCTTTCACATGCGTTCCATTGGTTTGGGCGGGGATAGCCGGATAAGAAAGACGGACAAAGGTTTTGAAGTTGGCCCGGCTCGTGTTGGACCGGCAATGGCTATAGGCGGTAAAGAACCAACTTTGTCAGATGCTTTGATTGCGCTGGGGTGCGTTTCTTTTGGTGACGCGGGCAAAGCTCGCGAAGCCATGAGGTCTTTGGCCGAACCTGATGATACTGTCGAAGAAATCGCCGAGCAAATTGTTTTGGCTGCTGTCACTAAAATTGAAGATACTATCGCAGAAATGATAAAGGAATGGAATCTGCAGCCAGTTTATACCGTTAATGACGTAATTAAAGGTACAGAGTTTATACCGGAAAAATTAATTGGTGTCGGCGGCGGTGCACCAGGACTTATTCCTGTGCTAGCTATGAAAATGGGTCTTCCTGTGGAGATCCCTGTGGGAGCCATGGTAGCAAATGCCGTTGGCGCTGCTGTGTCACGCCCAACTTTAACAGCAACTTTGCGCGTAGATACGACAGAGGGTTACTACATAATTCCGGAAGCAGGGATTCGTGAAAAAATCCAACGTGGGTTTTCACGTACGACAGCTGAAGAAATACTTTCGGACTGGTTGCTTGAACAAGCTGACAAGTGGCAGATGGAAGCCAGAAACGTTGAAGTAATGGCCTATGAAGAGTTCCCAACAATTCATAATTACTATACTACCGGCAAAATTATTTATTTAAAAATGCAGTTAAAACCTGGTATTCTCCATACCGTAACAGGTCGGGAGGTGGCATTTTGAAATCCAACCTGGGAATTGTATTCTTTCCGGCTTTTGACTGGATGATCAGTCCTACGCATCCTGAACGGCAGGAACGCTTGTTGTACACAAGAGATCAGCTCCTTGAGGAAGGGATATTTGATCTCGAACAAATAAGGGAATATAAGCCGCGACTAGCGGAAATCAGTGATTTGCAGCGAGTACATATTGGTATACCGTCGATTTCACGTTTAATAACGCCAGCTCATCTTGTCTCAGCCGGTGGCTGCATGACTGCTGCTGATGCAGTAATGAGCGGCGAAGTAAAGCGTGCCTTTGCATTGGTACGTCCTCCCGGACATCATGCAATGCGAGTAGTGCATGGTATCAGAGGGTTTTGCGTCATCAACATTGAGGCTATAATGGTGGCTTATTTGCGGCAAAAATACGGTGTTAGGAAGATTGCCATCGTAGATACCGATGTGCATCATGGAGACGGCACGCAGGATATTTTTTATCATGACCCCGATACCCTTTATATATCTTTTCATCAGGATGGGCGTACCTTATATCCAGGTACGGGTTTTCCAAATGAGGCAGGCAGCCCAGCGGCATTGGGCACCAATATTAATCTGCCGCTTTTGCCCGGTACTGGTGATGAAGGCGTGCATAGGCTTTTTGATGGTATAATAAGACCGATACTGGATGATTTCGAACCAGAAATTATCATAAACTCTGCAGGACAGGACAATCACTTTAGCGATCCTTTGGCTTCAATGTCTGTAACCGCCCAAGGGTATGCCAGACTTGCGGATAAATTAAAGGCAGATATAGCTGTTCTGGAAGGCGGATATTCTGTTGAAGCTGCTTTACCTTACGTTAATACAGGAATAATACTGGCGATGGCAGAGATGGATTATAGCAATGTTATCGAGCCTGATCAGACGGGCCTCAGAAAACAGGATGAGAAATGTAATGCCAGAGTGGATGAGCTTATCAGACAAATTGGCGATTTATGGACTAATCGTCAAAAACTCAGCAGCGATGCTTTAGCAAAATGCGGAGAAAGTTGGAGCCGCAGAAAAAACATTTATTACGATGAAGAAGGCATTAGTGAAGAACAGGTCGAGACAGCTCATTATTGCAAGCAATGCAATGGTTATCTAACCATTCAGACTGCAGCGGAAAATACCCGTTTTGGCAGTCAGAGCGCTTTTATAGTGATAGTCGACCAGTGTACCTGCCAGGCTTGCCGACAAAAAGCTTATGATGAAGCACTTAAGGAAAAAAAGACTGTAAAATGGCAGCATGTTTTTGTACAAGACAAATCACAAGGAAATATTGAAAACATCTAGGGGGAAGAAATGAAAAGATTAGATGGAAGAACCAGCAAACAATTAAGACCTGTGAAAATGACGAAAGACTTTGTAATTTATCCAGAAGGTTCTGTTTTTATTGAAATGGGCCATACACGCGTTCTATGTAATGCATCTATTGAGGAAAAAGTACCAAGATTTTTGGCAGGAACAGGCAAAGGCTGGGTAACAGCTGAGTACTCGCTTTTGCCACGTTCGACCCAGCAAAGAAATTCACGCGAGGCAGCTAAAGGCAAGCAAAGTGGTCGTACGCAGGAAATTCAACGGTTGATAGGACGCTCTCTGCGCAGTGTCGTTGATTTGACGGCTTTGGGCGAAAAATCAATTACCATTGACTGTGATGTTCTGCAGGCTGATGGCGGCACAAGAACAGCTTCTATTACGGGTGCTTTTGTCGCGCTGGTAATTGCCTTGAATAAAGTATGCCCGGAAGGAAAGACCTTCCCAATCAAAGATTTTTTGGCCGCAATTAGTGTCGGTGTTGTGAATGGTGAAGAAATCCTGGATTTGTGCTATGAGGAAGACAGCAGTGCAGAGGTTGATATGAACATTGTTATGACCGGCAGCGGCGACTTTGTTGAGCTGCAGGGCACAGGAGAAGAACACACCTTCGACAAGAAACAATTGAAGAAAATGTTGGAGCTTGGTGAAAAAGGCTGCAATGAATTGATTGCAGAGCAAAAAGAAGTTTTAGGAAAAATTGCAGATCGGGTAGGTAAATAGAATGCAGGAATTGGTAATCGCAACAACGAACGAAGGCAAGCTGATAGAATTTAAAGAACTTATGAAAGATATGGATGTTGAACTTAAGTCTTTGAAAGAATGGGCAGATGTTCCTGCACCCGAAGAATCAGGCAAAACTTTTGCTGCCAATGCCAGACAGAAGGCTCTTTACTACGCGAAAATGACAGGTAAAATATGCATAGCTGATGATTCAGGGCTTGAAGTACAGACGCTGAAAGGTGAACCAGGTGTTCGCTCTGCACGTTATGCAGGTGAGGAAGCAGATGCTGAGGCAAATAATAAAATGCTGCTTCAGACAATGAAATTTCATATGAAACGCACATGCCGCTTTCGCTGTGCTATTGCCGTAGCTAATCCTGCCGGCAAAGTATTGGCTGAAACGGAAGGAACTTGTGAAGGTATGCTGCTGCATGACAAATTGGGCGAGGAAGGTTTTGGTTATGATCCCTTGTTCTGGTCGACCGAGCTTCACAAAGGCTTGGGCGAAGCAACAATGGAAGAAAAAAATCAGGTGAGCCATAGGGCAAAGGCTATTAAAAAATTATGTGAGATGTGGGAGAAGATAAAGTGAAAATCGGTATAACAGGCGATACTCACGGCAGTAAAAAAGCCATGCGGCTTGTGCTGGGAATGGCGCCACCGGTTGATTATTGGTTTCATACAGGCGATTACAGCCAGGATGGTAAGTTCCTGGCCTATGAAACCAAGCTGCCACTTTTGGCTGTGGCAGGTAATACTGACCCAGCTGATGGCAAAGCAAATATTGATGAATTGATTACGATTGCCGGCAAGCGAATCTGGCTTACGCACGGACACCATTATATGCATGGCTACCAAATTAATGAAATAGCCTGGTGGGCACGTAAGCTCGACGTAGACATTGCTGTTTTTGGCCATACGCACATTCCAATGGTCAAATGGTTTGGAGATATTTTACTCATAAATCCCGGGAGCCCCATTCTGCCGAGAGATGAGCAGGGTTCTACTTTTGCTGTTCTTACTGTTAGTGAGGACGAGAAACCAGAAGCGGAAATTATCCGAATAAAAAATTAAATATAAACTTGCAAAAAAATAATGAATCATATAAACTAATAGCATACGCTATTTATAAGTAAATGGGGGAATTAAAATGACAATTAACGAAGAAGCTCTCGCAATTAGACTACAATACAACGGAATATTGACTACTGCTAGTAAAGTTCCGCTTAAAGATCGCCATGATTTATCTGTTTTGTATACTCCTGGTGTGGCTGAGCCATGCAAGCTTATTAAGGAAAACAAAGACCTTTCTTTTGATTACACTTGCCGCGGCAATATGGTAGCAATTATCAGCGATGGTACCAGAGTGCTTGGTCTTGGTGATGTCGGACCGGAAGCAGCAATTCCCGTTATGGAAGGAAAAGCTGTACTCTTCAAAACTTTCGGTGACGTTGACGCACTTCCTATTTGCCTTGACACTAAAGATCCGGATAAATTCATTGAGACTGTAAGATTATTGCAGCCTTCTTTTGCAGGCATTAATCTTGAAGATATCTCTTCTCCAAAATGCTACGATATTGAATGCAAATTGAAAGAAATTTGCGATATTCCTGTTTTCCATGATGACCAACATGGCACTGCGATTGCGCTTATGTCGGCAGTAATTGGTGCCTTACGTTTTGTTAAGAAGGACCTCAAGACTGCTAAAGTCGTAGTTAACGGCTGCGGCGCTGCTGGTTCTGCTATCGGTCGTCTCCTTGTTAACATGGGAGCTGAAAATGTTATTATGGTCGATCGTTTTGGTGCCTTGTATGATGGCATAGATGCTCCACTTGACCGCATTCAGGACTATTTGAAAACAGTTACCAATAAAAACAAGGAAAAAGGCAACTTGGCTGATATTGCTAAAGGCGCTGATGTCTTGGTTGGTGTTTCCGCTCCGCATGTATTTACTAAAGAAATTATTGCCAGCATGAACACCGATGCTATTGTCTTCGGTATGGCTAATCCTGTGCCTGAAACGACCTATGAAGATGCTATTGCCGCAGGTGCCAGAGTAGCTGGAACCGGACGCAGTGATGCTCCTAATCAGGTTAACAATGTAACTGTATTCCCGGGTGTATTCCGCGGTGCTATGGACGTTCGTGCCAGAGCAATTACCGAAGAAATGAAAATCGCTGCTGTTATGGCTATTGCCGATTTGATTGATGAGAAGGATTTGCGTGCTGACTATGTTGTGGCGGATGCTTTTGATCCACGCGTAGCACCTGCTGTTGCTGCTGCTGTTGCCAGGGTAGCTATTGAGACTGGTGTTGCTCGTGTCAATGTAGATCCTGAAGTTGTCAGAGCCAATACGATGAAACGTGTAGGTAGATAATTATCGGAGGTGCTTTATGCGTACTATCGATGTTAAAGAAGTAACAGCAGCTGTCAGTAAGCTCAGCAAAGATGCCTGTTACTATCTGCCTGATGAGATGATGGCAGCCCTGGAAGCTTCCCTTACAAGTGAGGAATCGCCTCTTGGAAGAGAAATTCTGGAAACAATTATTGAAAATGCAAAGCTTGCCAAAGCAACTGATTGCCCAATCTGTCAGGATACCGGCTTAGCCGTTGTTTTTGCGGAGATAGGCCAGGATGTCCATTTTGAAGGCGGCGACCTTTATGAAGCTATTCATGCTGGTATTGCTGATGGATATATTAATGGATATTTGCGCAAATCATCTGTTGATGACCCTTTGTTTGACAGAAAGAACACACAGGATAATACGCCTGCCATCATACACGTAACCGTCGTAAAGGGTGATAAAGTCAAATTGACACTCTCTCCTAAAGGCTGCGGCAGTGAAAATATGGGAGCCTTGAAAATGCTTAAGCCTTCTGATGGTGTTGATGGCGTAATTAAGTTTGTTGTTGATACGGTACGTAATGCCGGACCTAATCCTTGCCCACCGGTAACTGTAGGCGTTGGTATTGGCGGCAATATGGAACTTGCAACCTATTTAGCCAAACATTCTTTGACACGCCCGGTTGGTGAACATAACACAGACCCAAGATATGCGGAACTTGAAAAAGAACTTTTGCACAGAGTGAATATGACGGGCATCGGGCCATCGGGCCTGGGCGGATCGACGACAGCAGTAGCCGTCAATGTTGAGTATGCACCAACACATATAGGCGCACTGCCGGTTGCCGTTAACCTTAATTGCCATGCCGCACGTTGTGCGCAAGTGGTCTTATAGGGAGGGATAGAGATGGCAGAACAAACGATTAAATATATTACTACGCCGCTTACCGATGAAACAATAAGATCATTGAAGGCTGGTGACAGTGTTCGTATTACCGGACCTATCTATACTGCTCGTGATGCTGCACACAAAAGAATTACTGAGGCTTTGGCCAGAGGAGAACAACTGCCGATAGATATTAAAGGCAATGTTATTTATTATGTAGGACCCTCGCCTGAAAAACCAGGTCAGATTGTTGGTTCAGCCGGACCGACAACCAGCGGCCGTATGGATCAATATACCCCTACACTTCTGGAACGGGGCATGAAAGGCATGATTGGCAAAGGATCACGTTCCAAGGAAGTTATAGATTCTATTGTCAAAAATTGTGCTGTTTATTTTGTGGCAATTGGCGGAGCTGCCGCGGTTATATCTAAATCCATAAAAGCGCAGGAATTGCTTGCCTACGGCGATTTAGGACCGGAAGCAATTCGCCGTTATGATGTAGTAGATTTCCCAGCAATTGTCTGTATTGATTGCGAAGGCAACGATTTTTACAAAGTTGGAATAAAAAAATACAGTAAAGAATAGAAAAAGATTGACCTAATCTATTTTATTAGGTATAATAAATCTCGTGATTCGGGGCGTGGCTCAGTTTGGTAGAGCACCTCGCTTGGGACGAGGGGGTCGCAGGTTCAAATCCTGCCGCTCCGACCAATCATAAAAATTTTTAAGCATCTGAAAAGATGCTTATTTTTTTTGCAAATAATCGTTGACATTCCTAGCGGAATAGTGTAGTATAGCTTTAACTTAATAATTACTCTTATCAAGAGCGGTCGAGGGACAGGCCCTATGACACCCGGCAACCAAGCGTTTACGTTATTGGTGCTAAATCCTGCAAGTAGAATCTTGGAAGATGAGAGGAAAGCGATTTTCACTCTCTTTCCTCGGAAAGAGTTTTTTTATTTTGAGGGGTTATTAAGAAAATTAAAAAGGGAGAGATTACCATGAAAAAGATTTTGGCAGTAGCCCTTGCTCTTGTGAGCTTGCTGGCAGTCGTAGCTGGTTGTGGCGGCGACAAAAAAGAAGCAGAAAAGACAACGGCAAAGAAAGTTGTTTTGAAAATTGGTGCAACTCCGGTGCCACACGCGGAAATTCTCAATTTTATTAAACCAACCTTAGAAAAAGAAGGAATAGATTTACAAATTATTGAATTTAGTGATTATGTAAAACCTAATTTGGCTTTGAATGATAAAGAACTTGATGCAAACTTCTTCCAACATATCCCATATCTTGAAAAGTTTGCTAAAGAACGCAATTTGCCTCTTGCAACTTTGACCAAGGTTCATATTGAACCAATGGGCATTTATTCCAAGAACATAAAGAGTCTTGATGCTTTGCCGGAAGGCGCAAAAATTGCAATCCCTAATGATCCGACTAACGGCGGCCGTGCATTGGCACTTCTGCAAAGTGCTAAGCTTCTTAAATTGAAGGATGGCGTTGGTATTAGTGGGACACCAAGTGATATTGTAGAAAATCCAAAGAATTTCTCCATTATTGAAATTGAAGCAGCTTTGCTTCCACGTTCACTTGATGATGTTGCTATTTCTGTTATCAATTCCAACTTCGCAATGGAAGCTAAATTGAATCCGGTCAAGGATTCCCTCTTTACTGAACCTAAAGATTCTCCATATGCTAATATAATTGCAATACGTAAAGGCGACGAGAACAGACCAGAGCTTCAAAAGCTTGCTAAAGCTTTGACCAGCCCGGAAGTTAAAAAATTCATTGAAGAAAAATATAAGGGAGCAGTAGTTCCTGCTTTCTGATAACAAAAAAATATAAAAAATGCCATTCCCCCTTGATTTATAAAATTAAGGGGGAATGTTTATGTTAAAAAGTGTAAAATATTGACAAATTTCAGGCTATATGGTACGCTTTATGCAATGTCAAGGATTAGATTATTAGATTTATATGACCTTCCCTAAAAAGGGAACTACGGCCATACGGACAGCCGGGTCAATTGCCGATTGGCAACTAAGGTTGCCTTATTGATTGAGTTAAATACTCAAATTTTATAAGTTGGTTACTTCATAACCGCGTGTGTTAAGCTGCACAATACTTGTGAAACGGTCAATAAGAGTAGTGAAAGTAAATTTTTGCTCAATCGACTCTAATATCTAAAAAATGTGAATAAATAAAATGAATGCGAATTCAATAATAAATAATACACTTAATTTAGAAATGGCCAAACTCAGGTAATGTTGTGTTTAATACAACATATCTGGGTATTTTTGTTTTTAAAGGAGGTAAAAAATGGGAAACAAATTAAAACTTTATGGTTTTAATAATTTAACCAAGGCACTTAGTTTTAATATCTATGATGTCTGTTATGCAAAAACAGAGAGGGAACAAAGGGATTATATTGCCTATATTGATGAACAGTATAATTCTGAAAGATTAACAAAAATTTTGCTGCAAGTTACAGATATGATAGGTGCCACCGTACTTAACGTGGCCAAGCAGGATTACGAACCTCAAGGCGCAAGCGTTACCGTGCTTATTGCTGAGGAGTCGATGATTCCTTCTCTTGATGGTGAGACTATTGTTGCCCATTTAGATAAAAGCCATGTTACGGTGCATACTTATCCTGAGTTCCACCCTGATAATTCTATTGCAACCTTTCGTGTTGATATAGATGTTGCAACATGTGGAGAAATTACTCCGCTCAGCACTCTTGATTTTCTGATTGGCAGTTTTGATTCAGATATTATAACCATGGATTATCGCGTGCGTGGCTTTACCCGCGATATTGATGGCAAAAAGCTCTATATTGACCACGATATTACTTCTATTCAGGATTATATAGATGAGAAAACTTTGGAAAAATATGATGCTATTGATATAAATATGTATCAAGCCAATATTTTTCATACGAAGATGTTAATCAAAGAAGTTGATTTGCAGAACTACTTGTTTAAAACAGATGTTTACGAATTACCGCCCAAAACAAGACTCAAAATAACTAACAGTTTAAGACGAGAGATGATAGAAATTTTCAGCGGTATGAACGTATATAAGGAGTGACTGGTAAATTGAATAAGCTTTCGCAGGAGAAAGCTCCGATTTTAGAAGCTTTGGAAGAATTTAAGAAGATGCGGCTAGTGCCGTTTGATGTGCCCGGTCATAAAAGAGGCAGAGGGAACAAAGAGTTAACGGAGTTTTTAGGCGAAAGATGTCTGACAGTTGATGTGAACTCAATGAAACAACTGGATAATCTTTGTCACCCGGTAGGGGCAATTAAGGAGGCAGAGGAATTGGCGGCGGAAGCTTTCGGCGCAAAGGCTGCCTTTTTTATTGTCAACGGAACAACTGCCGCAGTACAGGCAATGATCCTTACTGCCTGCAAAAGAGGTGACAAAATTATTTTGCCTCGTAACGTGCATCGCAGCGTTATTAATGCGATGATTTTGTGTGGTGCTGTCCCTGTTTATATTAACCCACAGATGAACGAGGAACTTGGTATTGCTCTAGGTATGAAATTATCTGATGTGCAGAAGGCAATAGAAGAAAATCCTGATGCCAAGGCAGTGCTTGTGAACAATCCTACTTATTACGGTATTTGTTCCAACCTTAAAGCAATAACAGAATTGGCCCATGCCAATAATATGCTTGCCCTGGTCGATGAAGCACATGGAACGCATTTTTACTTTGGCGAGAACATGCCGATTTCAGCTATGGCTGCCGGTGCCGATATGTCATCAGTAAGCATGCATAAATCAGGTGGCTCACTTACGCAAAGCTCATTCTTGCTTTGCGGCAAGAATGTCAATTCTCAATATGTGAGACAAATAGTAAATCTCACGCAGACAACCAGCGGCTCTTATCTTTTGCTTTCAAGCCTTGATATTTCCCGAAGGAATCTAAGTCTGCATGGTAAAGAGATTTTCAGGTATGTAGTGGAAATGGTGGAATATGCCCGCCATGAAATCAATCAGATCGGCGATTACTATGCTTATTCGCGCGAGCTGATAAATGGTGACAGCGTTTTTGATTTTGATATTACAAAATTATCGGTCAATACGTTTGAAACAGGACTGGCTGGTATTGAAGTTTATGACCTTTTGCGTGATGAATACGATATTCAGATAGAATTCGGCGATTTGGGCAATATTCTGGCTTACGTCTCTGTTGGCGATAACTATAAGAATATTGAACGTTTGATAAGTGCTTTGTCTGAAATCAGACGCTTATACAAAAAAGATAAAACTGGTATGCTGAGGCACGAATATATACCGCCAAAGGTGAAATTCGGACCGCAGGATGGCTTCTACGGGGAAAAGGAACAGGTTGCTTTGGATGCAAGCGACGGCAGAATCTGCAGTGAGTTTGTAATGTGTTATCCGCCAGGTATTCCAATTTTGGCTCCAGGTGAGGAAATTACAGCAGAAATCATCGAATATATAAAATATGCTAAAGAAAAGGGCTGCTTTTTAACAGGCCCTGAAGATATGGCAGTTAACAAAATAAATGTTTTAAAAGGAGGGTGCTAAGTGGATCTGTGGTATAGCGAGGCACACACAAAGTCAGTTAAGTTTGCCATTAAAGTTAATAAACAGCTTTTTAGTGCTCAAAGCGAGTTTCAGAGAATAGATATTTTTGAATCAGAAGAATTCGGTCGTTTTCTGACACTCGACGGGTTTATGATGCTGACAGAAAAAGACGAATTCATCTACCACGAAATGATTGTCCACGTACCGATGGCAGTTCATCCTAACGTCAAAAAGGTACTTGTAATTGGCGCTGGTGATGGTGGTGCAATTCGCGAACTGACAAGATATAAAACTATTGAAAGTATAGATTTTGTGGAAATTGATGAAATGGTCGTAGATGTCTGCAAAAAATATTTGCCGCAGACGGCCTGCGCCTTCGGTGATGAAAGAGTTCATTCTTACTTCCAGGATGGACTGAAATTCATCAGGAAACATGAAGACGAATATGACTTGATAATTGTTGACTCAACCGACCCGTTCGGGCCTGGTGAAGGTCTTTTCACCAAGGAGTTTTATGGCAATTGCTATAAAGCCTTGAAGAAAGACGGAATCATGGTTAATCAGCATGAAAGTCCGTTCTATGAAGAAGATGCCATAGCGATGAAGAGGGCACACAAGAGGATTGTCGAATCTTTTGCTATCAGCCGTGTCTATCAGGCACATATTCCAACTTATCCTTCCGGACATTGGCTTTTTGGTTTTGCGTCCAAAAAGTATCATCCGGTACGCGACTTAAACGCAGAAAAGTGGAATGCTTTAGGGCTTAAAACGCGCTACTATAATACTAATTTGCACAGAGGTGCGTTCTGTCTGCCTAATTATGTACAGGAGATGCTGCACGATGTTGAATAAAAATGTAGAAACCTTCTTAGCATGTGACAAAGATTATGCCGATGCGAAAATAGTGCTATTCGGTGCGCCGTTTGATTCGACAACTTCTTTCAGACCGGGAACACGCTTTGCCAGTAAGGCTATGCGCAGCGAATCTTTCGGCATAGAAACATATAGCCCTTATCAGGATAAAGATTTGACTGACAGTAATATTTTTGATGGCGGCGATTTGGAATTACCTTTTGGTAATACGGAAAGAGTTCTGTCTGAGATAGAGGAATTTACGGCAGAGATTGTTAATGATGGTAAAATACCGCTGATGATTGGCGGCGAACATCTTGTAACTTTGGGCGCCGTACGCGCTGTTGCCAAAAAATATCCTGACCTGCACATTATTCATTTCGATGCTCATACCGATTTAAGGGAAGATTACCTAGGCGAACCGCTATCCCATGCTACGGTTATCCGCAGACTCTGGGATATTGTTGGCGATGGCAAAATTTTCCAATTCGGTATCAGGTCGGGTGAAAAGTATGAATTTGAATTCGCTGCTAAACATACCTTTATCAATAAGTTCAATTTGAACGGCTTGCCAGAGGTTGTTAAGGCTTTACAGGGCAAACCTGTTTACTTTACTCTTGATCTTGATGTTCTTGACCCTTCGATTTTCCCTGGGACTGGAACTCCGGAAGCAGGTGGAGTAAGCTTTAATGAGCTTTTACAGGCTGTTATAAGTATGACAGGACTTAATATAGTCGGCTGCGACGTAGACGAATTATCACCGGTATATGACCAAAGCGGTGTTTCTACCGCAGTTGCATGCAAGATATTACGTGAAATATTATTAATATTGGAGGCGAAATAAAATGGGTAAAGCTTTAATTATAGGTTGCGGCGGCGTTGCAGGTGTGGCAATTCACAAGTGCTGCCAAAACAGTGAAGTGTTTGAAGAAATTATGATTGCCAGCAGAACGAAAAGTAAATGCGATGCGTTGAAAGCTAAATTGGATGGCGGCAAGACCAAAATCCATACTGCTCAGCTGAATGCTGATAACGTTGATGAGACTATTGCATTGATTAACCAATTTAAGCCTGATGTAGTGCTTAATCTGGCACTTCCTTATCAGGACCTTACAATCATGGATGCCTGCCTGGCTACGAAGACGCCTTATGTTGATACGGCAAACTACGAACCGCTTGATACAGCTAAGTTTGAATACAAGTGGCAATGGGATTACCGCGAGCGTTTTGAAAAAGCCGGTATTACTGCGCTTCTGGGCAGTGGCTTTGACCCTGGCGTAACAGGAGTTTTCTCTGCCTATGCACAAAAACACTATTTCGATGAAATTAATTACATTGACATCCTCGATGCCAATGCCGGCGACCATGGCTATCCTTTCGCCACTAACTTCAATCCTGAAATCAATATCCGCGAAGTTACTGCTAAAGGCAGCTACTGGGAAAATGGCGAGTGGGTAGAGACCGAACCTATGGAAATCAAAAGAGTCTATGACTTCCCGCAAATCGGTGAAAAAGATATGTATCTTCTGCATCATGAAGAACTTGAATCTTTGGCTCTCAACATTAAAGGTATCAAGAGGATTCGTTTCTTTATGACCTTCGGACAAAGCTACCTTACTCATTTGAAATGTCTGGAAAATGTTGGCATGACCTCTATCAAACCTATTGAATTTGAAGGCAAGCAAATAGTGCCACTGCAATTTTTGAGAGCAGTATTGCCTGATCCAGCTTCCCTTGGACCTCGTACAAAAGGTAAAACCAATATTGGCTGTATTTTCCAAGGCGTTAAAGATGGCAAACCGAGAACCTATTACGTTTACAACGTCTGTGACCACCAAGAATGCTATAAGGAAGTTGAGTCCCAGGCTATTTCGTATACAACAGGTGTACCTGCCATGATTGGTGCTATGCTGGTTATGAATGGTACCTGGAAAAAACCTGGCGTGCACAACATCGAAGAATTCGATCCGGATCCTTTCATGGAAGCACTTAACAAATGGGGACTTCCTTGGGTTGAAGACTTTAACCCGGTTTTGGTGGAATAATGGAATTGGGATTCGATATCAACAAGGTAAAAACTCCCTATTATATAGTTGATGAAAAGCTTCTTATCAAAAATCTGGAGTTGCTCCAAAGAGTTGAAAAAGAAGCCGGTTGTCATATTTTGCTGGCCCAGAAAGCTTTTTCCATGTTTTCGCTGTATCCATTGATGGGGCGTTATCTGAGCGGAACTGCGGGGAGCGGCTTGTATGAAGCCAAACTTGGCTATGAAGAAATGGGCAAAGAGAATCATGTCTTTTCCCCTGCTTATCATGAAGAAGAGTTTGACGAAATTTTGCAGGTTTGTGACCACATCATTTTCAATTCTTTTTCACAGTGGGAGAAGTTCAAAGATAAGGCTCTAAAATCAAAGAAAAAATTTGGCTTGCGCATTAATCCTGAACATTCCACCCAAGACCATGCCATTTACGATCCTTGTTCGCCGGGCTCACGCCTTGGCATAACCTTGGCTAATTTCCGGCCGGAGCTGCTAGACGGCATCAGCGGGTTGCACTTTCACACGCTTTGCGAACAAAATGCTGACGCCTTGATAGAGACTCTGACAGCCGTTGAAGAAAAATTCGGTCAGTATTTGCACAAAATGGAATGGGTTAATTTCGGCGGCGGCCACCATATTACTCGCGAGGATTATGATGTAGAGGCTTTGATTGGTGCAATCAAGAGTTTCAAGGAAAAGTATGACGTAAAAGTTTATCTGGAACCTGGTGAAGCGGTAGCGCTTAACACAGGATTTTTGGTCAGCACGGTTATGGACATAGTTGATAACGGCATCAAGATTGCTATTTTGGATGCATCAGCAGCATGTCATATGCCGGATGTTCTGGAAATGCCGTATAGACCGAGAATTTTAGGCGCCGGATTGCCGGAAGAAAAAGCTTACACTTATCGTTTGGGGAGTGCGACCTGCCTGGCCGGTGATGTTATCGACGATTATTCTTTCGATGAACCTCTCTGCGTTGGTGATAAGTTAGTCTTTTGCGATATGGCAATTTACTCAATGGTGAAAAATAATACTTTCAATGGTATGAAACTTCCCTCAATTGCAATTGCTAAAACAAATGGTGAAGTAGAAGTTGTCAAAACTTTTGGTTACGAAGATTTTAAAAACAGACTTTCCTGATATTTTTGATGCCAGTACAGGTATTTTAACCAGACTGGCATCTTTTTTTCGCTTATATATTTTAAGATGAGAGCTTATTGTGATATACTCATTGTGCATTAAACGAAGTTTTTAAAATAGAGATGAGGTATTTTAGATAATGAGGACATATACAAAAATTTTTGTTACAGCAAAGGCAGAACGCAGTGCAAGAAATGGGCACCCTTGGGTGTTTGCAGATGAAGTAGTGAAAATTGATGGTAAATATGAAAACGGTGATCTTGTTGATGTGCTGAACGGCAAGGGCAAGTATATCGGCACCGGTTTTATTAATGATAATTCCAAAATCCGCATACGTATTATTTCCATGAATGCCAATGACAGGTTTGACGAGGCCTTTTTTGAAAGACGCCTGCGTTATGCAGTTGACTACAGACGCACGGTAATGGGCGAAGATTTTAATTGCTGCCGCCTGATTTTCGGTGAGGCTGACTTCTTCCCAGGTCTTACTATTGACCGTTTTGGCGATATTCTCGTTGCTCAGGTATTATCACTGGGCATAGAATTGCGGAAAAAGATGATTTTCGAATTGCTCTGCAAAATACTGCGCGAAAACGGCGAGGAAATCAAAGGCCTCTATGAGCGTAATGATGTCAAGATACGTCTTTTGGAAGGCATGGAGGAATATACAGGCTTTTATCCTCTGGAAGGTTTCATCGAAGGTTCTTGCCCAACAGAAACCATCATAACGGAAAATGGCATCAAGTATCATGTTGATATTGCCAAAGGACAGAAAACAGGCTTTTTTCTCGACCAAAAATATAACAGACAAGCGGTAGCACGCATCAGCAAAGGTAAAAAGGTACTCGACTGCTTTACACATACAGGCGCTTTTGCTTTAAATGCTGCTCGCGGCGGTGCGGTCTCTGTAACTGCTGTCGATATTTCTGCCGATGCTGTAGCTATGACTGCAGCTAACGCAAAACTGAATGGTTTAGAAAATAAAGTGCAGGCTTTGGAGGCAAATGTTTTTGATTTGCTGACACAACTGGATGATAAAAATTCGCACGATTATGATTTTATTATCCTCGATCCGCCAGCCTTTACTAAATCAAGCAGCACTGTTGCTAATGCTCTTCGCGGCTATAAGGAAATAAACCTGAAGGCCATGAAACTTTTGCCACGTGGCGGCTATCTTGCGACTTGCTCCTGCTCACACTTTATGAAAGAAGATCTTTTCATAAAGATGCTGCACGATGCTGCGGCTGATGCTGCTGTCTCCTTGCGCCAGGTAGAAATTCGCCAGCAGTCACCTGACCATCCGGTATTATGGAATGTGCCGGAAACATTTTATTTGAAATTTTTTATTTTCCAAGTAGTCTGACAATATGTCATAAATAGTTCACAAAGTGCCCCTTGGATTTTGTTATAATGAGGCTGTAGAACAAAATAAGGGGGGCGAGGTGTAATGCAGATTAAAGTTCTGGGGCCTATGACCAAGCCATGCGAGTTGCTATTGCAAAATGCGGCGATTGCGTCTAAAAAGCTTAAATGCAATGCCAAGTTCGAGAAAGTAACTGATTTTAGCAAAGTGGTGGCTTATGGTGTGATGGCGCTGCCAGCACTGGTAATCGATGAAAAAGTAGTTTCATACGGAGCAGTTTTACCAGTAGAAGAGATAATGCAAATTATCGAGCAAATGAATAAGTAATTGTGAATAACTTAATATATTAAATAAGAGGCGCAAACCAATTGGTTTGCGCCTCTTTAGCATTTAAGCGGGGTTTTAAAAAAGCTTTTGCCCCATACCAGCAATATAATAGCCTGTCAGATGCATAATTTCTTCCTGAAAATCACTATCTTTTAGTAGACAGAGAATATATGAAATAGGAGCCTCATCAATATCTTCTTTGCGAACAACGAGGTCAAAACTTTCTTCTTTGAGCGGGATAAAATCAATTTTATCAACTTGCAGCGCAATGCGTTTCGGGCCGACTGCGCAATCTGCACCGCCTTTGGCCACAATACTGGCTGCCATTAAGTGTGAATTAACACTGCGGAAATAGCCGTTTAATTTTTGTGGATCAACACTTATCTTTTTGAGCATGCTGTCAAGCAATACTCGAGAGCCGGAACCTTTTTCACTGTTAACAAGTGTGATATCTTTGCGTGCTAAATCCTCAAAGTTAAAAATATTTTTTGGATTGCCTTTAGCCACATAAAACCCTTGCAATCTATTGCATAGGTGATAAACACAGATTTCTTCGCCAGGGAAAAGTCTTTGGACAAAAGGAAGATTATAAGTGTCGGTTTTGTAGTCCCAAAGATTGCAGGTAGCAATATTGATTTGTTCCTGATACATCGCATATAAACCGTTATAACTATCAAGATAAGAGCGTAGTATCTGCAGATTGCGAAATTGTTGACTGACCTTATTGCAAATCAAATCCAAAAGTTCGTCCTGACCGCTTATGATAAAGAAGGGCGCTGCGTTTGCCGCATTAGGGTCTTCGTTCAATACAGGAAGAAAGTTGCGCTCTTCTGTTTTTTTTGATGTTTCAGAAGTCAGGTATCTTGTTACGCTATCTGGCAGAATGCGAAGCTGCTTACCCATTTTTTTGGCTGGCAAAGCTCCACGTTTGATCATTTCGTAAACAGTAGTTTTTTTTATTTTTAATATATCGGCAACTTCTTGTGGGGTGAGGAGCTTGCTATCCATAGAATCCCTCCGTTACCTATTTTAAAATACAAATAAAGATACTGCGTGTCTGGTTGTAGTCACGCAGTATCAAGCTTGGAAGGTTGCGCGCATCGACTAACAACGGGGTAGCAGCCCGGTTGCCAATACAAAATTGGCCGGCGGTATTGGAAACCTCCACCAATTTGCTTTTCCTGACTGCATTATATAAAACAGAAAAGCATATGTCAACAAAAATAAACAAAACAGAACTAAAATAAATTAAAAGTATTAAAAATAATTACAAGTATTTATTCCAAAAACAATTATGTCAATTCCAGCCGGTCATAAACAATACATTCAGAATCTATGTTTTTAATATAAACATTACCTTCGTTCCAGGATATGGTATAAGGGACATTGACCATTACATCATCACTGCACAAACTAAGCTTGTGCGATGGTTTGATTTTCCTGACACTGCCATTAACAAATTTAAGACTAAGCGCATCTGTGGTTTTACAGGAGCATAATTTGCCCGTCTGATCCCAGACTAAGGAATTAAGGTCGCCGGTTACGCCTATCGGTTCGGTGTCAAAGGCCGAGATGCTGCCTATCGGCGTAGGTATGGTTATAGGTGCGGCCGGTTCAAGCGATTTTAAGCTGCCGTTTTGGTAGAAGCTGATGCCAATGCGTGTTTTCAGCAGCCCATGTGAGGTTTTTACTGATACAAGCGTACCGGGGAAAAACGTGACCGATGCAATTTCGCCGGTTTCATAAAAATGCAAAGTCATGATTTTGGCCTTGATCAATCCACAAGGTAAAGTGATTTCGGTGATTTTGGCAAGTTCCGTTTCTTGCTGTTCTGACCAGTAACCGCCTAATTTACCGTTCAGGTGAAAGAGCCGGCAAGGAGCACCGGAGGGATAAAAAGTCAGATATTCACAGTAAAAATCCCCAAGAGTAGTTTCAATTTTTGTTTGTTCAGCAAGATTCGCTGCTTGCAGCGAGCCATCCGGATTAAATTTTGCTGAGGGAATATATTTCCGCCGTGGTGAACTGAAGTCATGCGCCAGATGAAGCTTGCCTGCGGAAGTACTGATAACAGAGGTTTCATGGGCAAATGCCGATGCCAGGGAACCATTTTGATGATAAGTTGTTTCCTGACAATCGGCTAAAAGACCATATTTTGTCATAATATCCATTTCATCACTCCTTGCATATTTTGTTTTTGATAGTCACAAGTACCACATTGTCGCTTTTCTTATTGCTGATATCATACCTTTTGGCGTATTCGCCATTCTCAAGCCAGGGTGGAAGATGTGACAAACGGACTGTAAGAGAGAAAAAAGGCGTGCTGTCAAAAAACGGCAGCATCGCCTTTTTAGTGGTAATTTCTGGGTGTTTGCTTTCTAAAAGCAGATAATCAAGATAATAACAACCATCGGCTATTTCTACAGGGGCTCGGGGAATAAGGCTGTCGGCAGCGAGTTCGTCCTTGCTAATGACAACGTCCTTAATTATATCATTCAGGAGGCTGTCACTGACAGCTGGTGCTTCAAAAATCGCAAACCCCATTTTGTCAAAAACATGGTAAGGGATGCCGCTGATACCAGCGGATAGCAGAATTTTGCACTCAGGCATTTCATTGACCAAATTACGTATTCGCATACGTAATTCCTCAGTGTTTTTTACCTGTAAGTTAATCGGCAGTAGTTTTTCTGCCTGCCAGTTTGCTGCAGTTTTTTGCAAGATTTTCAAGTAAACCGATTCGGGAAAAGGAGAAAGCCTACTGTCACTATTAATGGTTAAAGCGATTCTTTCTGTCATAAATATCCCCTCCAAAAATAAAGAAACTGCATTTTTAGAACAATTTACTTAGACCTGAGTATTTTGCTTATTATCATACTTCAATTTTCTCGATAATACCATATAAACAGAAAATGTTACAAAAATATTTAAAATTTCACAATTTTGACATAAATGAATTCAATTTAGGAATAAGGAATAGGCTATATGTGAGCAAAAATCTATTGACAAAGGAATTTTCGATATAGTAATATTTATCCAAGTTCTATTCACTGCAAAATATGCAGCGTGTGGGTAAGGACGACTCAAAGCTCTATGGTTATTTTGTAATAAACTTTTGAAACTTCAAATGGTCTGTTTGTAGCAGAAGCGGACAAAGCAGTCTGATGACATGTTTAGCATGTCGTAGGCTGCTTTTTTTGTTACTTAATACCAAAAAGCAGAGAGAATAATTATTTTGGAGGGAATGGAAATGAGACAAGTAGCGATCTATGGCAAAGGCGGTATTGGAAAATCCACGACAACCCAGAATCTTAATGCAGGCTTGGCAACTATGGGTAAAAAAATCATGATTGTCGGCTGCGATCCTAAGGCTGACTCAACACGTCTGGTCTTGGGAGGCTTGGCACAACAAACTGTCCTTGATACTTTGCGTGAAGCAGGAGATGACGTCGAGCTCGATCTCGTCCTGAAACAAGGCTTCGGTGGTATCAAATGTGTTGAATCAGGCGGCCCGGAACCTGGTGTTGGCTGCGCAGGTCGTGGCATCATCACATCTATAACCTTATTGGAGAGATTGGGAGCTTATGAAGCTGACTTGGATTACGTATTCTATGATGTTTTAGGAGACGTTGTTTGCGGTGGTTTTGCAATGCCAATACGCGAGGGCAAAGCGAAAGAGATTTATATCGTTTGTTCCGGCGAAATGATGGCCTTGTATGCAGCTAATAACATCGCCAAAGGTATTACCAAGTATGCTCAAACAGGTGGTGTTCGTTTGGGCGGACTTATCTGTAACAGCCGTAATGTTGACGGTGAGGCGGATTTGGTTTCTGCTGTTGCCAAGGAGATTGGCACTCAGATGATCCATTTCGTACCACGTGACAATATGGTGCAGCGTGCTGAAATTAACAGAAAAACTGTTATTGAATTTGAACCTACTTGCGGACAGGCAGATGAATACAGACAACTAGCCTCCAAAATCGACGGTAATGATATGTTCGTAATTCCTAAACCAATGGAACAGGAAAGACTCGAACAGCTGTTGATGCAATATGGCATTATGGGCTGATGAAGCAAATGTGCGCAAAGAAAGGGGCAGAATATATATGATTATGATTCGTGCGGTCGTCAGACCTGAAAAATCCGCCTACGTTTTGTCAGAATTATATGACGCAGGTTATGTTGGGGTTACTAAAGAAGAAGTATACGGCCGAGGCCGTCAAAAAGGCATTACGGTAGGAGAAGTACATTACGATGAAATTCAGAAAGAGTTATTGATTATTGTGGCAGAGGATAAAGACAAAGACGATATCATTCGTATCATAATGAAAACCGCTAAAACCGGCAATGGTAATTACGGCGACGGTCGTATCTTTGTCGTGGCAGTAGACGAGGCTTATACCATCAGTACCGGCAAGCCAGGCTTGTGAGGGGGGACTGAAAATGAAAGAAATAATGGCATTTATCAGACTAAACAAGGTCAATGAAACGAAGCATGCGCTGGCCTTGGCTGGACTACCTTCCTTTACTTGTTCAAAAGGTGTCGGACGCGGTAAAAAACCTCTCGCCTCCATTGCTACCAAGGTAATCATGGAAAATGAAGGCGAAGTACCGGCTAACGAAATTGGCGAAAGCCTTGCGGAAAGCATCCGCCTTGTTCCAAGACGTTGTTTCTCTTTGGTTGTCGATGATGAAATCGTGCCTGTCGCGGTCAAGACAATTATTGAAGTAAATCAGACCGGTAATCCTGGTGATGGCAAAATTTTTGTTCTGCCGATTGGCATCGGATACAATATCCGAACCGGGATTTCACAAGACAGAGAATTTCATGAATAAGGAGGAGCGGGACTATGCAGGAACGCGATAAACTTTTAGATAAATACGCTGCAAAAGTATTTAAAAACCGTAAGGACCATATAGTCCAGCTTGAAGAAAACGGCGTGTCACAGGAAATCAGTGCAAATAGCAGAAGTGTTCCTGGCTTGATGGTTAACCGCGGCTGCTGCTATGCTGGCTGCAAAGGTGTTGTGCTGGGACCCCTTCATGACGTAGTTACTATTACTCATGGTCCTATAGGCTGTGGCTTCTATTCATGGGGAACACGGCGCAACAAAGCAAAAGCCGAGGATGGAAGGAACTTTATCCAATATTGTTTCTCAACCGATATGCAGGAATCTGATATCGTCTTTGGCGGCGAGAAAAAATTAAAACAGGCAATCAAGGAAGCGGTTGAACTGTTTCATCCTGAATGTGTCATGATTTGCTCAACTTGCCCTATAGGACTTATTGGTGATGACATTCAAGCCGTTGCTGAATGGGCAAAAACCACCTTCAATATTCAATGTGTGGCCTTTAGCTGTGAAGGCTACCGCGGTGTAAGTCAGTCTGCAGGTCACCACATCGCTAATAATGGTCTGATGAAACATATTATCGGCAGCGGTGATGCTGTTCCCCATTATGGCAAACATACAATTAATATTCTTGGTGAATATAATATTGGCGGTGATGGCTGGGAAACTTCCCGCGTGCTGAAACGTATCGGCTATGAGGTTCTCAACGTCTTTACCGGTGACGGCAGTTACGAAGGAATCAAAGACTCCCATATTGCTGATCTCAATCTTGTTATGTGTCACCGCTCTATCAACTATATTGCGGAAATGATGAAGACAAAATATGGTATTGACTGGTTAAAGGTAAACTTCATCGGCGTAGAGGAAACTATCCGCAGCTTGCGCGAATTGGCCATGTACTTTGATGATCCGATCATAACAGCCAAAACAGAGGAAGTTATTGCTGATGAGTATGCTGCAATCGCTGGGGACATGGGCTTTTATAAAGAAAAGCTTACTGGAAAAACAGCTGGCATCTTTACAGGTGGTTCCCGCACACATCATTATCAGGCATTGCTGAATGATTTGGGTATCAAGACCGTTATCGGCGGGTATGAATTTGCCCATCGCGATGAGTATGAAGGCCGTGAAGTAATTCCAAACATTAAGCTTGATGCTGACAGCAAAAATATTGAAGAAATTACGGTTTCCAAAGATGATGCTAAGTATCGTCTCGTAATTGACCGTGAACGATTTGAAGAACTGAAAGACAAGATAGAACTGGAAGAATATAAGGGCATGTTCCGTGATATGGGTGCTGGTACGATTACCCTCGATGATTTCAACCACTATGAAACGGAAAAAGTGATTGAGATGTTTAAACCGGATATCTTTTATTCAGGAATTAAAGATAAGTACGTAATTTTAAAAGCAGGCATACCTTCACGTCAGCTGCACTCGTATGACTATAGCGGCCCATATTCCTGTTTTCAGGGTGCACTGAATTTTGCCAGAGATTCATATATGGCGATTTATGCACCGGCATGGGGTCTTATCTCTGCTCCTTGGAAAACGACTTCTACCTTGATGGGTAAGATTGGAGGAGAGAAATAATGTTAGATCTTACACCTAAAGAAATTACTGAACGCGAAGCATTAAGGATTAACCCTTGTAAGACTTGCCAACCGGCAGGAGCACTATATTGTGCGCTAGGTGTTCACAAGTGTATGCCGCATAGCCATGGGTCTCAAGGCTGCGTTTCTTATCATCGCTCTGTCTTATCCAGACATTTTAAGGAGCCGGCAATTGCGACTACCAGTTCGTTCTCAGAAGGTGCCTGTGTATTCGGCGGTGGCAGCAATGTCAAAACGGCAGTGAAAAATATTTTTGATATTTATGATCCTGATATTATTGCCTGCCATACGACTTGTCTTTCGGAAACCATCGGCGATGACCTCAACACCTATATTCAGCAAATGGATATACCGGAAGGGAAATTAGTGGTTCACTGCAACACACCTAGCTATGTTGGTTCTCATGTCAACGGTTTCTTCAATATGATGGCTGGCTTCATTGAGTATCTGGCCGAGAAATCCGAGACCTGCAATGGCAAGATCGGTATCTTCCCTGGCTTTGTCAATCCTGGCGATATACGTGAAATGAAGAGAATTGCAGGACTGCTGAAAGCGAACTATATTATGTTCCCAGATACAAGCGGTGTAATGGATGCACCAATTACCGGCAGATATGAGATGTACCCGAAAGGCGGCACAAAAATTTCTGAAATACGCGAACTCGGTGCTGCCAGAAAGATCATAGCTCTTGGCGAAATAACCGAGCAAGAACCGTGTATGGTCTTGAAACGTAAAACCGGTGTCGACTCAGACATTTTGCCGCTTCCTATAGGCATAGCGAATACTGATGAGTATGTTATGGCACTTGCACGTTTGACACATGCTGAAGTCCCCTATGTGCTGGAAGAAGAACGCGGACAAATTGTCGATATCATGCTTGATGCATCTGCACATCTCTTTGGGAAAAAGGCAGCAATATATGGTGATCCTGATACTGTTTTGGGTATTGCGTCCTTGGTGCTGGAAATGGGAATGGTTCCAAAATATCTGCTTACCGGTACACCTATGGATTCCTTCAACAAAAAAGCTGCTGCGTTGCTGGAGAAATACGGCGTTGCAGACCAATGCAAGGTCAAGGCCAACGCGGATTTGTTTGAACTGCATCAATGGATCAAGAACGAAACTGTTGATGTCTTAATTGGTACAACTTACGGCAAACAAATTGCCAAAGCGGAAGATATTCCGCTGGTGCGAGCAGGCTTTCCGGTGCTTGACCGCCATGCACACTCCTTGCAGCCTATCGTAGGTTATAAAGGAGCTCTGCGTTTGGTCGAAATGATTTTGAACGCTATTCTCGATAAGCAAGATCGCGTTTGTGCGGATGAAGATCTGGAAATGGTGCTTTAGTTAAAGAAAAAATATTATCAAGGGACTTTTGCTTACGATGTGGTATGCATTGAAGCAGGAGTCCCTTTGCTATCTCTACGCAGCAGGCAAAGGAGTTGTTATTATGACGGCAGATATTTTAGAAGAAAGAAAAAAGTCTATTATCAGCAGTGATTTTTGCTGTCATGGTGACGGCGGTGGGATCAGCTGTGAAAAAGCCAGCGTTTCCGGTTCGGTAAGCCAAAGGGCATGTGTTTACTGTGGCGCACGTGTCGTCTTAAATCCTATTACCGATGCTTGTCACATTATTCATGGTCCGATAGGTTGTTCCAGTTATACCTGGGATATCAGAGGCAGTCTGACCAGCGGCAGCGATTTGTTCCGCAACAGTTTCTCTACGGACCTGAAAGAACGCGATATTATTTTTGGCGGCACCAAAATATTAGAAGCTGCTATTGATGAGGTAGTGGCAAAGCATGATGCAAAACTTATCTTTGTTTATGCGACCTGTATAGTTGGTGTAATCGGTGATGATATTGAAGCTGTTTGCAGAGCAGCTGAGGCGAAATACAACATCTTGGTAATTCCTGTTAAAGCTCCCGGCTTTTCCGGCACCAAAAGTCAAGGCTACAAGCTGGCCTGTGATGCCATCATGAAAGTTATTATGCCTGCCTTTGACGGTAGTAAAATACCTGGCAGCATCAATATACTGGGAGATTATAATCTCTCCGGTGAAATGTGGATCATGCAGGGGTATTTTAAAAGACTGGGCATTAAAGTCAATGCCACAATTACCGGTGACGCTTCTTTGGAGACCTTGCAAACTGCATCAAAATCAGTCCTGAATATCGTGCAATGCGCAGGCTCCAGTACCTACCTGGCTAAAAGGATGGAAGAGGAATGGGGAATTCCTTTTATTAAGGTAAGTTTCTTTGGCATTGAAGATACCAGTAATTCTCTTCTGCGAGTAGCAGAGGCTTTGGGTGACGAAGCCGTTATGAAGAAAGCAGAAGCTATTACTAAAACAGAAAGCGCTAAGCTGCAAGGTTTTTTGGCTAAATACAACCCTAAACTGGCAGGCAAGAAAGCCGCCATTTATGTAGGCGGCGGCTTTAAGGCTATTTCACTAATTCGGCAGTTTAATGAACTAGGCATAGAAACGGTCGTTGTCGGTACCCAGACCGGACAGAAGGAAGAATACGATATCATCAGACAACTCAGCACTCCGGGCACTATCATTATGGATGATGCCAACCCTTCAGAACTGGAAACTTTTATGAAAGAGAAAAAAGCGGATATATTAGTCGGCGGCGTGAAAGAACGACCATTAGCCTACAAGTTAGGAGTAGCGTTTTGCGATCACAATCATGAACGTAAACATGCTCTGTCAGGCTATGAGGGCGTTGTGAATTTTATTGAGGAAATTAATCTTAGCATCAACAGTCCTGTCTGGGAATTGTTGGCTTAGAACAAAGTGAGGTCGCTGGCTATGAGTATGAATCTCGTTAATCTTAATGTTAATCCCTGCAAAATGTGTATGCCAATGGGTTCTGTCACGGCCTTATTCGGAATCAGGCACTCTATGAGCATTTTGCATGGGTCACAGGGCTGTGCGACTTATATCCGCAGGCACATGGCTACACACTATAATGAACCAATTGATGTGGCATCCTCAGCTCTTACGGAACAAGGTACTGTTTTTGGCGGTGCTGATAATCTTCTCAAAGGCATAAAAAACGTAATAAAGGTATACAATCCGGAAATCATTGGTATTTCCACAACCTGTCTGGCTGAAACGATCGGCGAAGATGTGAAAGGAATTATCTACCGCTTTTACCAAGAAAATCCTGACGAAAAAGTGAAAATAATCCATGTTTCATCTGGCGGTTATGCAGGAACCCAATACGAAGGATTCTTTCGCGCCTTACACTCGATTTTGTCGCAAACACCCATGCAGGAAGCAAAAAATAAGAAAATAAATATTATTACAGGGCAGATTTCGCCGGCAGATACCAGGTGGTTAAAAACAATTCTTGAACAAAGCGGACTTGAGTATATTTTGCTGCCGGATTTAGCAGATAATCTCGACGGCGGGTATAATCCGGAATACAGCCGCTTACCAGAAGAGGGTACAACGTTGGCGGAAATCGGCCAGATGGGTGGAGCTCGCTTCACACTGGAATTAACTAGCTTCGTAGAAGATGCGTATTCACCTGCAAAATATTTGTCAGATACTTATGGCGTACCGTATAAGAGACTATCTTTGCCGGTTGGTTTAAAAGCCACTGATGCTTTGCTGGACGAACTGACGAAGCTGGGTGGAACCATAATCCCTGCTGTTGAAGCAGAGCGGAGAAGATACCTTGATGCTTTAGTTGATGCTCATAAATACAGCGCTTTAGGACGGGCGGTAATTTTTGGTGAACCTGACACTGTGAAGGCTATTACAGATTTGTGCTGTGAAAGTGGTATTGTCCCGGTGGCAGTAACTACGGGCAGTGAATGCTCGAGTTTAAAGGAAGTATTACAGGAAAAAGTGCAAAAAGCTTGCGACCGGCTGCTTATTGAAAAAAGTTTCATTGTTGATGATGCTGATTTTGACAAGATTGAAGAGCTCGCAGTCGCAACAAAAGCCAACGTAATGATTGGCAATGGCGACGGTCGACGCGTTGCAGCAAAATTAGGCCTTGATCTTATTCGCTGTGGTTTCCCGATTCATGATCAAGTGGGCGGTCAGAGAGTCCGCATGCTTGGTTACGAAGGATCGCTGGATATGCTGGACAAAGTAAATAACGCACTCTTGATGCAGGTGAGCAGAAACTTCAAAAGTGATAATTATGCCAAATATTATTCAGGCAGCGAATATGGTGGTGACGGCAGCAAATTAGCAATGCAGGAGGTCAAGATGTTAAATAACCGCTCACTTACGAAAGAAGAGGCACGCGCCATCAATAGCGATAAGACTAAAACCCATCCTTGTTATAACTGTGGTGCAGGGCAGTTCGGCCGCATTCATTTGCCAGTTGCGCCTAAGTGTAATATCCAGTGCAATTATTGCCTGCGTAAATATGACTGCCCTAATGAGAGCAGACCTGGTGTGACGACAGAAGTTCTTGGACCGCAGGAGGCTTTGGCTAAATATCTTTATGTCAAAGAAAGAGTACCTAACCTGACGGTTGTCGGTATAGCCGGACCTGGCGACGCATTGGCGAATTTTGAAGAAACAAGAGAAACATTGAAGCTGATTCGTGAGCAAGATCCTGATGTTACTTTCTGTCTTTCAACTAATGGCTTGATGCTGCCGACTTATGCTCAGGAACTGGTTGACCTTGGTGTATCGCATGTTACTGTCACTATTAACGCAGTAGATCCGGCGATTGGTGCAAAGATATACCATCATATTAATTTTCTAGGGCAGACTTACACCGGCGAAGCAGCTGCCGGCATTCTTCTTGGTAATCAGCTTAGTGGTCTGAAATTCCTGACGGACCGCGGTGTTATCTGCAAAGTAAATATCGTTATGCTTAAGGGCATTAACGATGGTCACATCGAAGAAGTTGTCAAAACGGTACGCGATCTGAACTGTGAGATAACTAATATCATGCAGATGATACCGGTACAAGGAAGTATCTTTGAGAATATGCCCCTTGTAAGCAACAAAGAAGTAATGGAGATGCGTACAAAATGTGGTGAACATCTCAAGCAAATGCTGCACTGCAAACAATGCCGTGCCGATGCTATCGGTACACTGGGTAATGATATTTCGCTGGAGTTCCGCAGCTGTCACAAGGTTGAAGAGCAAAAACAGGAGCGTGAATTGCAGAGAGTTGCCGTTGCAACCAGCAGTGGTATCCTTGTTGATCAGCACTTTGGGCATGCCAAAGAATTCTATATTTATGAAAGTGATGGCGTCAAGGTTAAATTTATCGAAAAAAGACAGGCAATTGCATACTGTACCGGTCAAAGTGAATGTGATGAGGGAAAAGATGACAAGATAGAAAATATCATCAGCACAATCAAAGACTGCGGTGTAGTCCTGGCATTGCGCATCGGCTCTTCACCAAGTCAAAGACTTTCGGCAATCGGCATTCGTTCAATTACAACCTATGACCGTATCGAAGATGCGGTGAAAAAAGCAGCTGGAAAATAAAGGCGGTGCTCTATGCAGATCTATGACTGTACTCTGTGCTTGTTACCTGACAATTTCAAACAGGAATTCTTTGTAGAGCTCTACAAAGTGCTTTGTCAGCTGCCTGTTATTGTTGAATATCCGCTTGAAGCAGAAGAATTATTGAAAAAAGCTAATTCGTTGTGCTCCAACAGTACATCAATAAATGTGCTGCCACCACAAGACACCCTGCCGCTGCCTCTTTTCGGCGAAGCCAAAGAAGTAGCGGGCCGAATCTTGTTTCCTTTTGACGATTTAGGCATTGCAGGAGCTGTTGTCTTGCGCGAACTTGAAGCAGACGGCGCAATCAGGACGGCTTTTGGAGGGTTACATAATACAGCCGCAACAGAAGAAGTCATCATGGCGCTATATGTGACCGAAAGATTGCCTTTAGGGGCGGCCGATTTTGCCATAATGGCTCAGATATCAACATTGTGGCAAGAGTTGACCGGCAAAAAAATACCAGCTCATAAACCAGTCTTAGGGTGTGAAATTTTTGCCGTGGAATCAGGTATCCATGTTGATGGTATCCTGAAAAATCCTGAGTTATATGAACCATTTTCTCCTGAAGTAGTAGGCATGAAACGCAAGATCGTGCTGGGAAGCCACAGCGGTCATATTTCTATACGTGAAAAATTAAAGGAATATAAGATCTGCTGCAGCGAAGGAATGATTGACGGACTTTTGACTTATGTGCAGACAGAAGGACGACACCTGAAACGACACCTCACCGACGAGGAATTTTTGACGGCTCTGGGGGAAGATTATGCGAAACGAAGTGCAGATAGTTGATACGACTTTGCGTGATGGAGCTCAAAGTCCTGGCATCGCCTTTACAGAAGAAGAACGCTTGAATATAGCAGCAATTTTAGACAACTGTGGCGTCAAAATTATCGAAGCAGGCATTCCAGCAATGGGACCCACAGAGCAAAAAACCATTCTGAAGATAAAACAATGCTGTTCTAAGGCGAAAATAGCTGTTTGGAACCGTTTGGTGCCAAACGACATCAGAGAATCATTTGAATGTTTGCCTGATATTATTCATATCAGCGTTCCTGTATCAGACAATCAGATACAATACAAATTGAAAAAAAGTCGCAGTGAAGTCAAAAAAGCTTTGCAGGAATGCGCCTACTTAGCAAAATGTTATGGCTACCCTATCAGCATAGGATTTGAAGATGCCTCAAGAGCTGATGAAGCTTTTCTGGCAGAATTTATCGTTTTATTGCATGAGTACAATCCCGTACATATACGTTATGCTGACACGGTAGGAATCTTGACACCAACGCTTACTTTCGAAAAAATCAGACGCCTGAAAGATTTTTGCCCCTATAGTATCGAATTTCATGGGCATAATGATTTGGGACTGGCTGCGGCCAATACGCTTGCTGCCATACAAGCAGGAGCTGTGTTGGCAGATACCACGATCATGGGCATTGGTGAACGTGCTGGTAATTGCGATTTTTTGCAAATGGTCAGATTGCTAAAAGGTTTGAACAACTGCGGCATATCCATCAAGGAAGCTGCAGCTGCTCAAGATAGATTAATAAAATATGTATCTGATGAATGGAGGAATGAATGATGAAATTTAATCTTAGAATCCTTTTAACTGGTTTGATATCTATGGGAATTATGCTTGCCGGCTGCGGCGGCGAGCAAAAGGAAGCGGCAAAGACGGCTTCACCTGTGGAACTGCACATATCAGCAGCGGCAAGTATGACTGATGCCATGAAAGAGATTGCCGGGGAGTATCAAAAGAAGAATCCTGCTGTCAAACTGGTCTTTAACTTTGCGGCCAGCGGAGAATTGCAGCAAGCGATTGAGCAAGGCGCACCGGTGGATATCTTTATTTCAGCTGCCAAGAAACAAATGGATGCTTTAGATAAAGGCGGGTTGTTGGCAGAAGGAACACGTAAAGACTTATTGGAAAATAAAGTTGTGCTGATCGTACCGAAAGACAGCAAAATCACCTTAAGCAAATTTGAAGATGTCTTAAAAGATGATGTGAAGAAAATCGGTCTTGGCGAACCAAAAGGCGTTCCAGTCGGCCAGTACTCAGAAGAAATATTTGGCAAGCTTGGCATCTTAGACCAAGTGAAAGCCAAAGCAGTCTACGGTTCTAATGTGCGGCAGGTACTCAGCTGGATTGATACAGGCGAAGTAGATGCCGGCGTGGTATATGCGACTGATGCTGCAATCTCCAAGGGCAACAAAGTAATTTGCACCGCACCGGAAGGCAGCCATAAGCCAGTAATCTATCCGATGGCAATCATTAAAAGTACCAAACAGACAGAAGCTGCAAAAGCTTTTACGGCCTACATGGCAGGCCCTGAGGGGAAAAAGGTATTCGAAAAATACGGCTTTGCCGTGAAATAGCCCTATGGACAGCGCACTCTTCACACCAATCTGGGTTTCTGTTAAGACGGCCTTGCTTGCTACAGTAATTACTTTTTTCCTTGGCATTTATGCAGCAGTATATGTTATCAGGGCAAAACACTATCAGGGATTTTGGGATGGCCTGTTCACCTTGCCGATGGTTTTGCCGCCTACAGTAGTTGGCTTTTTCCTGCTGCTTTTACTAGGGAAGAATAGCTTCGCAGGAAAGTTCTTTGCCTTGTTTGATTATAATTTCATTTTTTCCTGGGAAGCAACTGTCGTTTCTGCCGTTGTTGTCTCTTTTCCTTTGATGTATCGGACGGCAAGAGGTGCCTTTGAACAGCTAGATACTAATATAATCTACGCCGCAAGAATCTTGGGTATCTCTGAGTGGAAAATCTTTTGGCGCGTGATGCTCCCTAACAGCTTTTATGGCATTATGGCAGGCGTCGTACTTGCCTTTACCAGAGCCTTGGGAGAATTCGGCGCGACAATCATGGTGGCAGGCAATATACCAGGCAAAACGCAAACGATTTCGACAGCAATATATACAGCTGTACAGGCAGGCGACTATGAACTTGCCTACAAGTGGGTAAGCGTAGTGGTGTTCATTTCTTTCGCTGTGATACTAATGCTTAACAGCTGGCTTGCAAAACAAGGGAAAAACCCTGCTTATATACGTCAGAAAGCGGGGTGAAAGATGGATGCTTGATGTCGATTTCACGAAAAAACTTGGTGAGTTTGAGCTAAGAGTCAAATTTTCTATTGCCACCGAAAAATTAGCAATTCTTGGTGCTTCCGGGTGTGGAAAAAGCATGACGCTGAAGTGCATTGCCGGTATTGAAACACCTGACAGCGGTCGTATTGTCCTGAATGACAGGGTTTTGTATGACAGCAGCAAAGGTATTAATCTGCCGCCGCAAAGACGCAGAGTGGGCTATCTTTTTCAAAACTATGCCTTGTTTCCCAATATGACCGTGGCGCAGAATATAGGGTTTGCTTTAAAAGGAAAAACAGCTAGAAATAATATTGTTAAAGAGTTTATTCATAAACTCAGGCTACAGGGACTGGAAAACAAATACCCCGCCCAGCTTAGCGGCGGTCAGCAGCAACGTACCGCATTAGCCAGAATGTTGGCGCTTGATACAGAAATGATCATGTTTGATGAACCGCTTTCGGCCTTGGACAGCTTCCTGAAATGGGAGCTGGAGCAGGAACTGCTGGATATTTTTGCCGGTTTCGACAGACCAATTCTTTATGTATCGCACGATAGAGGAGAGGTTTTCCGCTTGTGTGATCATATTGTTATCTTGGATAAGGGCGAAATTGTTAGTAACAGCAAAAAACATGAGCTGTTTGAAAATCCGACGACAGTAACTGGAACCATCCTGACAGGCTGCAAGAATATCTCGCCCGCTTTTTGCAGAGGAAATGGCATAGCGATAGCAGAAGATTGGGGAGTAGGCTTCAAAATTCCGCAAGGAACAGACGAAGATAACGTCAGGTTTGTCGCAGTGCGTGCACATCTGATGATGCCAGGCTCGGAATATGAGAATGTATTCAACGCACAAATTGTCAACGTCATCGAAGATGTCTTTAATTGGATAGTGGTGTTGAAGCTTTCGCCACAGGCAAAGAAAACTTTCAGATGGGTTGTCAGCAAAAAAGAAATTACCCGTCTGCAAACAGGAACGAATATAACCGTAGGCATAACCTCGGAACATGTAATCTTTTTGGAGAGTTAAAAAATGGAAAAAAGAGCAAAACACAGAAGCCTGTCGCAAAAATGCGACAGGCTTCTGTGTATGACATTCATATAAATAATTAACAATTTTAAAAAGAAAAATGTTTATAATCAACATTTTAAAAATAGATAAATATAAATGCATATTATAATTGAACAATACATGCTTATTATTTATAATAGGGTTGTGTTAAAGAACGTTTGAAAAATAAATGCAAAGATATTATTTGGAGGTGTTGCTTTGGATTTTGTTGCGCTTGATTTTGAAACAGCGAATGCTGATCCTGCCAGTGCTTGCTCGGTAGGTATCGTTACGATAAAGAATAATATAGTAGTAGATGAATATTATAGCCTTATCAAACCCAGACAGATGTCTTTCGACAGCAGTAATATTCAGGTCAATGGGATTACGCCTGCTATGGTGGAGAATGCAGAGAATTTTTCTGCTGTATGGACGGAGATGGCCAAAAGGCTGGATGGTCAGACTGTGGCTGCTCATTATGCTGCTTTTGACATCAAAGTATTGAAGGCTTCGCTTGATGATTATAATCTGGACTATCCGGCAATCAGGTATGTCTGCAGCTGGATTATCGGCAAAGCTGTCTGGCCGGACTTAATGAGCTATCGTCTTGATGTACTTGCTAAACGTATCGGTTTCCAGTTCACTCATCATAATGCCTTGGAGGATGCGAGGGCGTGCGCGATGGTTCTCTTGCAGGAGTGTGAGGATTCCGGTATCGTATCTTTTGATGAAATGGCCAAAAAATATAAATTTAGTATTGGCAATATTGCACCGCAAGCAACGCTTTTTTGAGCTTGGCATAAGAAATGTGTAAATATGGTTGCAAACGATAATTATAATTAAATGAGAATTTTCCCTAAAATGAAATTTTTGGCAAAAAGTGTTATACTAGGTTTGTGTGATAGTGCATAAACTTTGTTTAGCAGGAGGTGCTGAAATATGGAAGAAATAATGAATGCGGTTACACATGGAATAGGTGCTGTAGCGGCTGCAATAGGACTGGTTTTTCTCGTGCTGTTGGCTTATGAATATGGTAGTGTGTGGCATGTTGTAAGTTTCAGCATCTATGGTGCTACTTTGTTCTTAATGTATCTTATGTCGACCTTGTATCATAGTTTTCGCAATGAAAGGGTCAAAAGCTTATTTAAGATTTTTGATCATTCGGCTATATATCTGCTGATTGCAGGTACCTATACTCCTTTTGCTTTAATTATTCTTCATGGTTGGCTGGGATGGACAATGCTTGGCATCATCTGGAGTCTGGCGCTTGTTGGTATTGTGCTTACCTGCTTTTACGTGAATAGATTTCACAAGTTATCGACTTTGTGCTATGTATTAATGGGTTGGCTGATCGTCATCTGCATTAAGCCGATGCTGGAACGCCTTGATACAATGGGTATGATATGGCTGGCTGTTGGTGGTCTATTTTACAGTGTGGGCGCGATTTTCTATTTGCTGAAAAGGATGCCCTACAATCACGCTGTTTGGCATTTGTTCGTCATGGCGGGCAGTATTTCACAGTTTATTGCGGTCGTCTACTATGTATTACCGGTGGGCATCTGATTTGAACGAAAAAAAAGAACTGACTTTGTTTACACAAGGTCAGTTCTTTTTGTTTTTATTTGTGTTCTTTGATTTTTTCGAATGCTACAGCGAGCATCAGTTTAATGCGGTTCAGTTGATTAACTTCACTCGCTCCTGAATCACAGTCAATTGGCACTATATTGGCTTGTGGATAGGAATGAAGGAGTTCGCGAATCATTCCCTTGCCAACGATATGGTTAGGCAGACAGCCAAAAGGCTGCAAGCAGATGATGTTATTGATGCCGTTCTTGATCAACGAAATCATTTCCGCAGTCAATAGCCAACCCTCACCGGTTATATTACCGAGGGATACATGGTCTTTAGCCAGGGCAATCAATTCTTTTAAGGATTCCGGCGGGTTAAAGTTTTTGCTGCTATGCAGGGCTTTTTCCAAGGTATTGCGATATTGCTCAACAATATGGATGAAAATTTGTGACTTGATCTTATTAGCAAATGACCCGGCAAGCAGTTTGTATTTGACGCAGTCGTCGTAGGCTGTATAGAGGAAGAAGTTGATCAAATCAGGTACTATGACCTCTGCACCTTCTTCTTCCAGCGTCTGGACGATGTGACCATTGGCAATGGCGTGATATTTAACGAGTATTTCGCCGACCAGGCCAACCTTTGGCTTGTCATTCTGCGTTTGCAGAGGCAGGTTGTCGAAATCACGAACAATGCCGAAAATATTTTTCTTAAACTGCCAGCGATTACATTTGATTAAGTCATAACGACATTTTTCTGACCATTTTTCGTAAAGCTCATTTGCGGAATTAGGCACCAGTTCATATGGACGGACATGCTGCATGACGCGCATCAGCAAGTCGCCGTAAGTAATAGCCATCAGTAATCTATCCATGGTTCCGATGGAAATGCTGAATTCACCGGAGTCTTTGCCGCAGAGGGAGAAGACCGGTACTTGAGGCATGCCGATATCTTTCAGAGCTTTGCGCATCAGCGCAACATAGTTGGTAGCACGGCAGCCACCGCCTGATTCGAAGAGCAGGATGGAAGTATGTTCAGGATCATACTGTCCCGAGGTCAAAGCCTGCAATAGTTGCCCGATTGTTATGATGGAAGGGTAGCAGATATCATTATTGACAAATTTCAAGCCGAGATCAACTGCTCTTTTGTCCGGCAGAGGAGGGATGACGATCTGATAACCGGAACCTTCAATTGCGGCCTGCAGAAATTGGAAATGGACAGGTGACATCTGCGGTGCCAATATGGTATGCGTCTTTTTCATAGATTTTTTGAAAGTAGGCCAGTGATCATGTGGATTTTCTTTATTATTTGCATTACTATCGGTATTGCGCACTTTCAAAGCAGCCAAAAGCGAACGTATACGTATACGCGCTGCACCGAGGTTGTTGATTTCATCAAGCTTGATTGCTGTATAGATCTTATGATTGGTTTCAAGCAATTCTTTGACCTGATCCATGGTGATAGCGTCAAGACCGCAGCCGAAAGAGTTCAGCTGAATGAGTTCAAGATCAGGCCTGTTGGCGACCAGAGAAGCTGCAGCATAGAGGCGGGAGTGATACATCCATTGGTCCATGACGCGAATTGGCCGCGGTGTTTTTGCCAGATGGCAAATAGAATCTTCAGACAGAATGGCAAGACCGTACGATTGAATCAATTCAGGCAGACCATGGTTGATTTCCGGGTCAATATGGTAAGGACGTCCTGTCAGGACAATGCCTGGAGTCTTTGTCTTCGTAATATAATCAAGGACTTGTTCACCTTGACGGTGAACATCATCTTTGTAATTATTTAGTTCCAGATAGGCGGCTTTGACCGCCTTGGCAATATCAGCCTGTGAAATATTTTCTTTTTTTAATTCTTCAACCATTCTCTTCGCTAATCGCTCGGGATTATCAAGCGGCAGGAAAGGCTCAATATATTCAATATTTTTCTCGGAGAGAACTTTCATGTTGGCACGGATGTTCTCGGCGTAGGAAGTTACTACCGGACAATTATAATTATTGTCTGCGGTCATATCTTCTTTGATATTGTAGGGGATGCAGGGGTAGAATATTTTGGTAACTCCTTGGTTAACGAGGTCAATAATATGACCATGAACCATTTTGGCCGGATAGCAAAGAGAATCGGAAGGAATGGTTTCCAGTCCTTGCTCATACAGAGCACGGGAAGATTTGCTGGAAAGAATGACTCTGTAACCGAGCTTTGTAAAGAAAGTGAACCAGAAGGGGTAATCTTCATACATATTGAGCACTCTGGGTATGCCGATGGAACCTTTCCGAGCTTCTGCTGCGGTTAAAGGTTCATAATTAAAGATGCGTTCCAGTTTGTAGGCATAGAGATTTGGCACAGGATTTTTTGGCAACGACTTGCCAAGCCCGCGTTCACAACGATTGCCTGTCTGGTATTTTGTTCCATTCGGGAATTTCAACGATGTAATGAGACAATGATTGCCACAAATGCCACAGCGATAGCTTGTGCGATTAATGGAGAAGGTATTTAATTCAGCAGAAGGCAGAATAGAAGAACGTGCATCCTGGGGCGCAGCCTCTTTTGCCAGGAGTGCAATGCCATAGGCTCCCATAAGTCCTGCTATATCAGGTCTTACTACTTCACATTGGAGAAGATTTTCCAGTGAGCGCAAAACCGCATCATTGTAGAAAGTACCGCCTTGAACGACTATTTTTGATCCTAGCTCTTCCGTATTTTTGATGCGGATGACTTTGAACAGGGCGTTCTTTATGACAGAAATTGCGATGCCGGCAGAAATATCGCCGACTTTGGCACCTTCTTTTTGAGCTTGTTTAACTTTGGAATTCATAAAAACGGTACAACGGGTACCAAGATCAACAGGATGAGCAGATGAAAGAGCTGACTTGGCAAATTCTTCGACAGACATGCCAAGTGATTGGGAGAAGTTGCTGATGAAGGAGCCGCAGCCTGACGAGCATGCTTCGTTTAACTTGATTGAATCGATAACACCGTCTTTAACGGTAAAACTTTTCATATCCTGACCACCGATATCAATAACGAAGGTCACACCCGGCTGGAATGTTTCGGCAGCACGGAAATGGGCGACTGTTTCAACTTCACCCATATCAGCCTGCAAAGCGGCCTGTACCATTTTTTCGCCATAGCCGGTAACGCCTGCGTAGGCAATATAAGTATCTTTGTTAAGCTGTGAATACATTTTTTGCAGAGCTGTAACGGCAGAGGCCAACGGACGACCTTGATTGCTGCCGTAATCTGAATATAACAAATTACCGGCACTGTCGATCAGTGTCAGTTTTGTTGTAGTCGAGCCGGCGTCAATGCCCAGATAGGCAGGACCTATATGGGTTGCCAGCTCAGCTTTTTTAACTTTGTGCGCAGCATGGCGTGAGCAGAACTTTTCGTATTCTTCTGCATCTGCGAAAAGCGGTGGTAAATTATTTATACTAACGTCCGAAACGTTAAAATTTTTCAGGTTATTTGCAAGGTCATTATAATTAATGATTAAACCGGAATGAGCCCAGATTGCCCCAAGAGCAATGAAATAAGGTGAAGAGTGGGGTACAACGGCCTCTTCTTCAGGAATATTCAGCGTTTTAAGAAACAAACCGCGTAGCTCTGAGAGGAAAAACAGAGGGCCGCCGAGGAAGGCAAGTGGTGCTTTGATGGGACGACCTTGCGCAAGGCTGCCTATAGTCTGGTTAACAACGGCTTGCAGGATGGAAGCAGCTATATCTTCTTTAACGACACCGTCATTCATAAGTGCCTGCACATCGGTTTTGGCAAAAACACCACAACGTGACGCGATAGAATGAATGGTTTTGGCCTTTTTAGCCATTTCATTCAGACCTGATGCATCTGTATTCAGCAAGGTTGCCATATGGTCGATGAAAGAACCAGTACCACCGGCACAGACACCATTCATACGTTGTTCCATATTGTCATAGAAATAAGTAATTTTGGCATCTTCGCCGCCTAGTTCAACAGCAGTGTTAGCAGAAGGAATATATTTTCTGATACCGGCTGTGCAGGCAATAACTTCCTGGACAAAAGGCAGGTTCAAGCCATCTGCCAGACCTATGCCGGCGGAGCCAGTGACAATTATCGTAAATGGTGCTTCTGATAAAAGCGAACGTGCAGACTCCAAAATGCCTGAAAAGGCCTTGGGAATGTCAGAGAAGTGCCTTTGATATTGGTGGAATAGAATATTTTCAGTTTCGTCTACTACAACTAGTTTTATCGTTGTGGAACCAATGTCCACACCTACACGCAATTGTTCCATGAAGAATCACCCACCTGTCGCTGTTGTGAAAAGGTTGCTTAGAGCCTTTTGAGTAAGATTGCAATGTTTTTTAGAAAAACGACATAATCAAACAGTAAATGGGTACAAACAACAGGCCTCCAATCCCATGGTATAAGGTTTTTTAGTCTATTATTTATGTGCCTCACTTTAATATAAAACTACTTTGAAAATTTGTCAAAATAATTATTTATATCTGTGAATAAGTGAATTTTAGTAAGTAAAAATGTCATTAAGTGACACTTTTACAGAAATTTAAAAATTTCTTAAAAGATAATTGTTATTTACTACTTTATATTATAGATCTTTTGGGTTACAATGTATATGTAATACCTAGTGTTATAGTATTTATTGAAAGGTTGGAGGGAGTTATATGGAAAAGACGTTTTGGAACGCAGTAAAAGGCAGAAGGAGCATTTACGCACTTGGCAATGAAAAAATTGTTTCTGAAGAAAAGATTCAAGAAATTGTGACAGATGCTTTGCTGCATACACCATCACCGTTTAATTCACAGAGTACCAGAATGGTGCTTTTGTTTAATGAAGAACATAAAAAACTTTGGCAAATAACGCTTGATGAATTAGAGAAAAAAGTTTCACCTGAACAATTTGAGCAAACAGCAAACAAAGTTAATGGCTGTTTTGCTTCTGGATATGGTACGATACTATTTTTTGAGGAAAAGAAAATAGTAGACAATCTTTGCAGTGGTTTCCCATCCTATGCTGACCGCTTCCCATATTGGTCACATCACACGAATGCCATGCATCAGTTCGTAATTTGGTCGGCTTTGGAGGCAGAAGGCCTTGGTGCTTCTTTACAGCACTATAATCCTTTAATTGATGAAGAAGTCCGTAAGAACTGGAACCTGCCTGAGAGTTGGCAATTGATCGCACAGATGCCTTTCGGAAGTGTATTGGCACCTGCTGGTGAAAAAGAGTTTGGTAAAATTGAAGACAGATTGAAAATATTCAAATAAATATACCAAATAAAAAACGCCCTCGGATTTTTAATTCCGAGGGCGTTTTTATGTCATGTTATTTTTCTAAGAGGTATTTGTTGACTGCGGCGGCAGCGTTTCTGCCTTCGGCGATTGCCCAGACAACAAGGCTTTGACCACGGCGAGCATCACCGGCAGTAAAGATACCTTCGACAGAAGTCGCATAATTTTGTTCGTTAGCCGCGATGTTATTTTGCGGCGTTTTTTGTACTTTAAATTCATCGAAGATTGTTTGCTCAGTACCGACAAAACCTAAGGCTAGCAGTACCAATTGTGCTGATACCGTTTCTTCGGTCCCTGGTATTTGCACAGGGGTCAGCATGCAATTAACTGTTTTCCATTCAATCTGACAAATTTTGAGTTTATCAACATTTCCATTCTTTCCGACAAACTCTTGAGTCAGGATGCAGTATTGACGGGGATCTTTCCCATATACTTCGATGGCCTCTTCCTGACCGTAGTCTGTTTTGAAAACGCGTGGGAATTCCGGCCAAGGATTATTGGCAGTTCGGGAGTGTGGCAGGCAGGGCATGATTTCAATCTGCCGCACGCTTTTGCAGCCCTGACGGAGGGCTGTTGCCACGCAGTCTGTTCCCGTATCGCCACCGCCGATAACGACAACATCTTTATCTTTGGCAGAGATTGCTTTGCCATCAGCCATATTGGAATCAAGCAAGCTTTTTGTAGCAGCATGCAGGTAATCTTTGGCAAAATAGATGCCTTTCAGATCACGGCCGGGCACTGGTAAGTCACGCGGTATGGTGCTGCCCGTGCAGAGAACGACGGCATCAAACTGTTTTGTAAGCATTTCAGAAGAAATACTGTGACCGACTTCACTGTTCAGGGAGAACTCAACACCGCCATCTTTCAGTAATTTAACGCGGCGGTCAATAAGTTTTTTATCCAGTTTCATGTTTGGAATGCCATACATCAGAAGGCCGCCTGGTCTATCTGCTCTTTCAAACACGGTAACGGAATGACCAGCCTTATTTAATTCGTCTGCACAAGCAAGTCCTGCAGGACCGGAACCGATGACAGCAACTTTTTTGCCAGATCTGTGTGCCGGTTTATTCGGCTTTACAAGCTTATTGGCAAAAGCCTGTTCAATGACATATTGCTCAAGATTTTTAATCGAGACAGGGTCATTAACAAGACCTGCACTACAAGCGCCTTCACAGGGAGCAGGACAGACGTGTGAGGTGAATTCCGGAAAATTATTAGTTTTGTTTAAACGAACATAAGCAAAGTGATCGAGCCCTTGGTAAACGAAGTCATTGAATTCCGGCATCAGATTGTGCAAAGGGCAGCCTGACAAAGCGCCGTTCAGCATAATGCCGCTGTGACAAAAGGGTATGGAACAATCCATACAACGGGCAGCCTGAGTCTGCAGTTCTTTTTTGTGGGGAAGACTGCTGGTTTTAATTTCGTCCCAGTCTTGCAGACGTTCCTTGGCAGGGCGCATAGAAAGTTCTTTTCTAGTATAATCCATAAATCCTGTTGGTTTTCCCATTATGCTTTTCCCTCCTCGAAAACACGGATGGCAGCTTCCTCTTTACTGCAGCCGTCTTGCATATAATCAGCAATTTTTTCAGTGACGCGTTTGTAGTCTTTTGGAATGACTTTTACAAATTTGTTGACATATACATCCCAGTTTTTCAGAATTTCTTCGGCGGTTTTACTGCCGGTTAATTTGGCATGATTGAGAATCATCTTCTGAACTTCGAGCTTATCATTGATAGCAGTGAGCGATTCCAAAAGTATGATTTCTCTGTTGCAGTAGGAGGCAAAATCACCTTCCTGATCAAGGACGTAGGCGACACCACCCGACATACCAGCCGCGAAGTTGCGTCCCGTTTTGCCGAGAATTACAACTGTACCACCAGTCATATACTCACAGCCGTGGTCACCGACGCCTTCGACAACGGCATGTACGCCGCTGTTTCTGATGCAGAAGCGTTCGCCCGCGATGCCGCGGATATAGGCTTCACCGCTGGTTGCACCGTAGAAAGCTACATTACCGATGATAATGTTTTCATGAGGGTTGAAAGCAATGTCTGCTGGCGGCTTAATAATAAGTCGGCCACCGGAGAGACCTTTTCCTACATGGTCATTGGCATCACCTTCCAGTGTCAGGGTAACGCCTTTTGGCAGAAATGCACCGAAACTTTGACCGGCAGAACCTTTGAAACCAAGTTTAATGGTATCTTTGGGAAGACCGGACAGGCCATAGCGGCGGGTTATTTCGCTGCCCAGGATCGTACCGACAACACGGTCGGTATTTTTTATTGGCAGGGTGATGTCGATAGACTTCTTTTCTTCGATGGCAGTTTTGCAAATTGCCAGTAATTCCCTGCAGTCCAGGGATTTTTCCAATTGGTGGTTTTGCAATTGAGTACAGTATTGTTCAGTGCCTGGTGCAACTTCCGGCTTGTGCAGAAGGGCAGATAAATCGATGCTTTTGCTCTTCCAGTTTCTTTCAGGTTTTGGCACTAATACTTCTGTACGTCCAATCATTTCATTAATTGTTTTGAAACCGAGTTCAGCCATGTATTCACGTACTTCACGTGCTACGAAGCGCATGTAATTAACGACATAATCCGGTTTGCCCTGGAAGTTTTTACGCAGTTTCGGATCTTGGGTAGCAATACCCATCGGACAGGTATTGAGGTTGCAGACACGCATCATCACACAGCCAAGTGCGATAAGCGGAGCTGTTGCAAAGCCGTATTCTTCTGCACCGAACAGTGCGGCCATGATAACATCGCGGCCGGTCATCAATTTGCCGTCTGTCTCCAGGGTAACCCTGTTACGGAGGTTATTTAAAATAAGAGTTTGGTGTGTTTCTACAAGACCGAGTTCCCAAGGAAGGCCGGCATGATTGATGCTTGTACGCGGAGAAGCTCCTGTGCCGCCGTCATAGCCACTGATGAGTACTACGTCTGCGCAGGCTTTAACAACACCGGCTGCAATAGTACCAACACCAACTTCGGAAACGAGCTTAACACTTATACGGGCATGAGGATTAGCGTTTTTCAGGTCGTGAATAAGCTCAGCTAAATCTTCGATGGAGTAAATGTCGTGATGCGGCGGAGGTGAGATGAGCTGAATACCGGCAGTAGTACCACGGCATTCGGCAATCCATGGGTAAACCTTGCTGCCTGGCAATTGTCCGCCTTCACCTGGCTTTGCACCCTGGGACATTTTAATCTGAATTTCATCAGCATTGACCAAATAGTTGCTTGTTACACCGAAACGTCCGGATGCTACCTGTTTGATAGCGCTGCGTTTGCTATAGCCGTTGGCCATGGTTCTGAAACGGGAAGGATCTTCGCCGCCTTCACCTGTATTGCTCTTGCCGCCTATAAGGTTCATGGCAATTGCAAGACATTCGTGCACTTCTTTGCTGATAGAGCCGTAAGACATTGCACCAGTTTTGAAACGTTTGCAGATGCTCTCAATAGGCTCAACTTCATCAATGGAAATAGGCAGGCGTTGCGGTGAGAAGGCGAGTAAGCTTCGGAGATTCTGGCCTTCGTGTTCCTTGCCGCCTAATTCGGAAGAGAATTTTTTGAATAGGTCATAGTTGTTTTCTTTGCAGGCATGCTGCAAAGTGAAAATTGTTTGTGGATTGTAAATGTGTTTTTCGCCTTTGTCACGATATTGATAAGCAGAACCTGATGGATAGCTGCAAGGGTCAAGCGTATCATCGGTAAAGGCAGGATCGTGACGCATTTTTACTTCTTTGGCAATTTCTTCAAGACCGATACCGCCGATGCGTGAAGGAGTGCCGGTGAAGTATTCATCGACAACTTCATTGCTGATGCCGATTGCTTCAAATATTTGTGCTCCACGATAACTTTGCACTGTGGAAATACCCATTTTCGAAAGAACTTTGGCGATACCATGGGTGCAGGAGTCAATATAATTATTTGTAGCGTCTTCAAAACTAATATTGGAGATCATACCGTTGGTGCACATGTCATCAATGGTTTCAAAAGCCAGGTAAGGATTGATTCCGCTCGCACCATAGCTTAAAAGCAAGGCAAAATGATGTACTTCACGAGGCTCGCCGGATTCCAATATGATACTGGCTTTTAGACGGGTGCCATTGCGAATTAAGTGATGGTGAAGGCAGGCACAGGCCAATAGGGAGGGGATAGCTGCCATTTCCTTATTCACGCCGCGGTCAGAAAGAATAAGTATGCACTTATCTTCGGCAATCAGTCGGTCTGCTTCACGGCAAAGATTAACAAGAGCTTTTCTTAGACCGGAACCGTCTTTATCGACAGGGAACAGCATTGGTATTGTGGCTGCTTCGAACTTCGGCTGCTGGATATTCTTCAGCTTGGCAAGTTCGATATTGCTCAGTACCGGAGACTCTGCGGATATCTGACGGCAGCTGTCTGGCTGGGGATCAATAAGGTTTTTCTCTGGACCGACACCGCTTGTCGTGTCAGTGAAAACTTCTTCTCTGATGGCATCGATAGGCGGATTTGTAACCTGGGCAAATAATTGTTTGAAATAGTTGTACAAAAGCTGTGGCTTTTCGGACAACACAGCTAAAGGGGCATCGTTACCCATGGCACCAACCGGATCAAGCGCACTGGTAGCCATCGGTTTCAAAAATTTTGTAAATTCTTCGAGTGTGTAGCCAAATGCCAGCTGGCGTCTCATCAAGGTTTCAAAATCAGGTTTTGGCAATTCTGTATTAAGTTCGATATTTTTCAGCTTAATCAGGTTTTCATCCAACCACTTGCGGTAAGGATGTTCTGTAGCAATTTTGTGCTTTATTTCATCGTTGCTGATAATACGTCCTTCGACAGTATCAATAACAAGCATACGGCCTGGACGGAGACGGTCTTTTTTGACTACGGTATTTGGTTCGAATTCCAGAACGCCGACTTCGGAAGCCAGCACGATGGTATCGTCCTTAGTAACATAGTAGCGTGATGGGCGCAAACCGTTGCGGTCAAGAGCAGCACAAACTGTACGGCCATCAGTAAAGGCCATGGCTGCCGGCCCGTCCCATGCTTCAATCAAAGAATTATGATATTCGAAGAAAGCTTTCAAGTCTGGGTCTATATGAGGATTTTTACTCCAAGGTTCAGGAATCATCATCATGACAGCATGCGGAAGACTACGGCCGGACATAACTAGAAATTCCAGACAGTTGTCGAACATACCGGAATCGCTGCCTGTTTCATCAATAACAGGCATAACTTTTTTTATATTTTTGCCCCAAAGACTGTTGTTACACATGGTCTGACGGGAACGCATCCAGTTAATATTGCCGCGTAACGTATTGATTTCACCATTGTGCATCAGCATGCGGTAAGGATGCGCACGTTCCCAGCTTGGGAAAGTATTGGTGCTAAAGCGGGAATGGACAAGTGCAAGTGCAGTTTCAATTGAACAGTCCTGCATATCCAGATAGAAATCCCCTAATTGTTTTGTTGTCAGCATGCCTTTATAGACAATTGTGCGAGATGACAGGCTGGATATATAGAAATATTTGCCGCCGCGCAGGCTGCCGTAACGGATTTTGTTTTCCGCTTCACGTCTGATTATATATAGTTTGCGTTCAAAGGCGTTATCATCAATAGCCAATCTTTCGATAATTTTGGAATTGGTACTGATAAAAACCTGCATGATACTAGGTTGGCTCTGACGGGATTTTTCACCAAGAATTTCCGAGTTTACCGGCACATTCCTCCAACCGAGGACTTCAAGATTGTTTTCACGTACGATTTTTTCAAAATGCCGTTGTAGGTTTTCTCTCTCTACTACATCCGGCGGAAGAAAAAGCATACCGACAGCATATTCACCATCTGGTGGTAATGACAAGTTCTGCTTCAGACACTCTTTAACGAAGAAAGTGTGAGGAATCTGAAACAAGACACCAGCACCGTCGCCAGAGTTATTATCTGCTCCCTGTCCACCGCGGTGATCAAGATTTTTCAGCACTGTCAGCGCTTGGCGGAGTATTTTGTTCGATTTTTTGCCTTTAATATTAGCGACGACACCCAGGCCACAAGCGTCATGTTCAAACCAGGGATCATAAAGACCCTGTTTAGGCGGTAATGTCGAAAATTTCATAAGAAACTCTCCCCTCAAAAAAATAAATAGTGTTACGAACTAATTATATTTTCTCTAAGATATTTAGTCAAATTGTATACAATATTTTTTTCTATACCAAACATAAGGACAAATATCATTGCTGACAAAAATATATAGTTGAGTTGTTTTAATTTTGCTTATATATAATAGGAAAGGAGAAGTTTACTTTCAAATTACAGTGTTTATTTTTGGCCGAATTAGCGCATATTTAATACATTTATTTAGCCAATATTAATGTCATGTGCTATAATGTAAATGTTATTATGAAATGAGGCGATATTGTTATTCTGGCGAGACAGGGAGTGCGTTAGATGAATAATGTCAGCATGAAATTAAAGTGTACACACTACGGTAAGGCATTCGAAAAAGCTAGAGACGATAACCTTATTTAACGTAGGTGTATTTTGTTTTGTTAGTGGAAGATTTGGACGTTTCATTTTTTTTACTGTGTTTTTTGTTCGTCTTGGTTTTCCTTGCAGAGGGGTATTGAGAAATCCGGCTATTGTATGAATCTTGGCAGAGGAGAAAACAAAATTATTTAAACTTTGGCTTTAATTGTGGGTCATTTTCATATGGTGGGCGGAAAATCTATGTAGAAAGCGGTGTTTGGTGATGTGGTTTTCAAAAGAGAAGGATACGGTTTTTAAGGAGTTGGAGGTAAACCCCGCAACTGGTCTTTCCACTCAAGAAGCACGGGAACGGCTGGAAAAGTATGGTATCAATAAGTTGCAGGGCAAAGGCAAGAAAAGTTTATTCAGACTATTTCTTGAACAGCTGCAGGATACTTTAATTTATGTATTGTTAGCTGCCTCTGTCATTACTGTTATTATTGGTGAATATGCGGATACGGCTATTATTCTTATCGTTGTTATTTTGAATGCAGTTATTGGTGTTGCTCAGGAATATAAGGCCGGTAAAGCGGTCGAAGCTTTGCAGGATATGACGACGCCTCATGCAATTGTACGCCGTGATGGCGAAATTAAAGAAATCAGTTCGGAAGAGGTTGTCCCAGGAGACGTTGTCATCCTGGACGCCGGACGTTTTGTTCCTGCTGATTTGCGTTTATATGAAAGTATCAATTTGCAAATAGAAGAATCCGCTCTTACAGGTGAGTCGGTTCCTTCAACAAAAGATGCCAAAGCTATCCTTGCACCTGGCAAAACAGCTTTGGGTGATATGTGTAATATGGCTTTTATGTCCACGCTTGTTACCTACGGCAGAGGTGAAGGTATAGTTACTTCTACTGCTATGGAAACAGAGATGGGTAAAATAGCGAAGATTCTTGACGAAGATAATGATGACATGACGCCTTTGCAAAAACGTATGGATGAGCTCGGCAAAATGCTCAGTAAGCTTTGCGTCGGTATCTGCGTACTTATGCTTGTCATTGCACTTATTCAAGGACGCGATGTATTTGAAATGTTGTTGACGTCTATCAGCCTTGCTGTTGCGGCTATACCTGAAGGTCTTGCAGCTATCGTTGCCATTGTTCTTGCTCTTGGTGTTACCAGGATGTCCAAAATCAATGCAATAGTTAAAAAAATGCCTGCTGTTGAGACTTTGGGTTCTGTAAGTATTATTTGCTCTGATAAAACCGGTACTCTTACTCAAAACAAGATGACCGTTGTTAAAACTTATACTTTGTACAACATTAACGCAGTTGCTGAAGCCGAAATTGGCCGTCAGGCCAGTGGTGACGAGCTGGAACTCGTTAAAACAATGACTCTTTGTACTGATGCTACTTACGAAAAAGGTGAGAGCACAGGTGACCCGACTGAAGTAGCTTTGGTTGTCTTAGGCGATAAGCATGGTGTCAAAAAATCGGAACTGGCTGCTAAAAATAAAAGGGTTGCTGAAAATCCATTTGATTCTGATCGCAAGCTGATGTCTACGCTCAACGTTGAAGGAGATCATTACCGTGTAAACACTAAGGGTGCTATGGATCATCTCTTACACATAGTTACCCATGTATTGTACAAGGGTGAAGTAATCCCTATGACTGATGAAATCAAAGCCAAATATATGGCAATTGAGAATCTGATGTCAGATGATGCGCTTCGTGTTCTTGGCGCTGCTTATAAGGAAGTAGATTCTGTTATAGCTCCTGAAGACATGGAAAAAGATTTGATACTTATCGGCATGGTAGGCATGATTGACCCGCCACGTCTGGAGGTTAAGGACTCTATTCATGAAGCACAGCAGGCTGGAATCACGTTGATCATGATTACTGGTGATCATAAGAATACTGCTGTTGCAATTGCGAAGGAACTTGGTATCGCGAAATCGCTGGATCAAAGTGTTACCGGATCTGAAATTGACGAGTTTTCTGACGAAGAATTTGCGAAGAACATTGTTAAGTACCGCGTATTCTCTCGTGTATCACCTGAACATAAAGTCAAAATCGTTCGTGCATTTAAGGCGCATGGTAATATAGTATCAATGACTGGCGATGGTGTTAACGATGCACCTTCCTTAAAATTTGCTGATATCGGTGTAGCTATGGGTATTACAGGCACTGATGTTGCCAAGGGTGCAGCCGATATGATTTTGACCGATGATAACTTCACAACAATTGTTCATGCTATTGAAGAAGGACGTAATATTTATAACAACATCAAGAAAGCGGTAATTTTCCTACTTTCCTGTAATTTAGGTGAAGTTATTGCAATTTTTGTAGCGATTTTGCTCGATATGCCTGTTCCTTTGATTGCCACCCAGATTTTGTGGGTAAATCTCATTACTGATGCATTGCCGGCTCTTGCTTTGGGCGTTGATCCTGGTGATCATGATGTAATGAAAAATAAACCAAGGGATCCTAAAGAAAGCTTCTTTGCTCATGGTGCTGGTTATAGAGCGATTGTTGGTGGTGTTTTGATAGGAACGCTTACACTAGCTGCTTTCTATTTTGGACTTACCGAGTTTGGCCACGGAATTTTCTCTAATGACATACCGGATAGAGATTTGGAATATGCTAGAACAATGGCATTTGTTGTTCTTGCGTCTTCTCAATTGTTCTATTCAATATCTTTGAGACATGATACGAAATCAATTTTCCAAATAGGTTTATTCTCTAACAAGTATTTGATTGGCGCTATTGTTGTTGGCTTGATTCTCCAAATGAGTGTAATTGAAATCGATGCTTTGGCAGCTATTTTCAAATGTGTTGACTTGAGTACAAGTGATTGGCAGATGGTATTCGTTTTCGCCTGTATGCCATTGGTTGTCAATGAGATAGAAAAATTAGTTACGCGTATGATGAATAAATCTGATAATTAATTGTAAATTGTTAACATTCGCCTGACTGGCAATATGCTAGTCAGGCTTTTTTATGCTCGAAACATATGCTTTTCTGGAATAATAAAACCATACATATGCACTTTCAACTAAGTTTGTTTTTCTCGGTAACACAAAATTATGAGACAGTTCCAACATTTTGCAAAAATATGTAAAAAATATTACATTTATTAATAATGCAAAAGCATAAGTTTGTTTAGCAAGTACATTATAAAATTATGTACACTAAAAATACACAAGTATACGTTAATTTAAATACAAATTTAAAAAGAGGGATAGAAAGTGCTTGATTTTACAATAAAAATGTAATATACTTTTCACATAGCAACGAAATTGCTTTATTTTTTTTGCTCTTGGTGGTTTAAACAAAGAAGGGGGATTCTATTAAAATGAAAAATGGTTTCTTAAAGGCGGCCGCAGCTTCGCTGATGACCGTAATTTTAGCGGCATCTGTTGCCGGTTGCGGTAGTTCATCCAGTAAAGAAATTAAAATCGGCTTGCTGAATGAGATGACAGGCGGTAATGCGACTATTGGTACCGCGGCAGCAAATGGTGCTAAACTTGCAATCAAAGAAATTAATGCTAACGGTGGTTTACTAGGCAAACAAATCAAGGCTGTTGTAGCAGATAACAAAAGTGAGCCTTCAGAAGCTGCAAATGCTATGACTAAGCTTTTAACACAAGATAGAGTAGTTGCTGTAACGGGAACTTTTTCCAGTTCGAACGCTATTGCAGCTGCAAGTGTAGCTGAAGCCAACAAGAGCCCTTATCTGGTTGCCGGCGCTACTAACCCCAAAGTTACTGTTGATGAAAAAACTAAAAATGTTAAGAAATATATCTATCGTGTTTGCTTTATTGATCCGTTCCAAGGAACGGTAGCAGCTAATTTTGCTGCTAAGGACCTTAAAGTTAAGAAAGCAGCTATGCTTGTTGACAATAGCAGTGATTACAGTAAAGGTCTGGCAGAATTCTTTGAAGCCGCATTGAAAAAAGAAGGCGGCGAGATAGTTTCTAATGAAGCTTATCTGCAAAAGGATACTGATTTTAAAGCAACATTAACAAAAATTAAAAGCAAGGGTGCAGAAGTACTCTATGTCCCTGGTTATTACGAAGAAGTTGGCAAAATTGTAAAACAAGCGCGTGAGATGGGTATAACCGTTCCTATCATCGGCGCTGATGGCTGGGATTCTCCAAAATTAGTGGAAATTGCATCTGTCTCTGCTTTAAACAACACATATTTTACCAACCATTATTCCGTTGAAGATACTTCACCTAAAGCACAAGCCTTTGTAGACTCATATACAAAGGAATACGGACAAAAACCAGAAGCTTTGGCTGTACTTGGTTATGATGCAGTTTATGTCCTGGCTGATGCTATCAAACGTGCTAACAGCACTGACTCTGCGAAGATTATTGAAGCACTTGCTGATACTAAGGACTTCCCGGCTATCAGTGGAGTAACGACAATCAACAAAACACATGATGCTGACAAGAATGCTGTAGTCATCGAAATGAAAGATGGCAAGCAAGTATTTAAAACATCCATTAAACCTTGATAATTGTTTATTTGTCACCATTACCTGTTTACAGGTAATGGTGATTTTTGTTTAGAATTGTTGACAAATGATTCAATAAAATATATAATCGTACACATAAACAAAAAAATATTGATTCATCCCAGAAAGACAATGAAGGGAATAAGATACAATTTGCTTGTTTAAGAGAGCTGACGTGTGGTGCGAGTCAGTAACGGCGATTGTATGAATAGCTCATCCCTGAGTCGCTTGCTCGATATGTAGAGCAGGACGTGTAGCCCCGTTAGCGGCTAAGGCCTTGTTAGAGGCCGAAAGGGCTGCCCGGGTTTCATTGGCAGCTGAATTAGGGTGGTACCGCGTGGATTATTGATTCCTCGCCCCTATGTATTTTATAGGAGCGGGGATTTTTATTTTCGCTCTGAAACTTTACATGTAGAGGAGATTATGTTTATGAAACAGCCTAGCAAACAGTACATTCCATTTCAGCCTGTAAGTTTACCAAATCGTACCTGGCCGGATAAGGTCATCGCTCAAGCTCCAATCTGGTGCAGTGTTGATCTGCGTGACGGTAACCAGGCGCTTGTAACACCTATGCAGCTGGAAGAGAAATTAAGAATGTTTAAGATGTTATTGGCTATCGGGTTTAAAGAAATTGAGGTTGGTTTTCCTTCGGCGTCGGAAACTGAATATGAAATACTTCGTACATTGATAGAGGACAATTATATTCCTGATGACGTTACCATTCAAGTATTGGTACAAGCGCGTCCGAAATTGATTGAAAAAACATTTGAGGCCCTGAAGGGTGCAAAAAATGTTATTGTACATTTTTATAACTCAACTTCAACCTTGCAAAGAAAGGTTGTTTTCAAAGAGGGACAAGAGGGTATCATCAAGATTGCTGTAGATGGTGCAAAGCTTATTAAAGAATTGAGTGAGCAGGAAACAGCACGCAGCGGCATGAACATTCGTTATGAATATTCGCCGGAAAGTTTTACCGGCACGGAAATTGATTTTGCCGTCGAAATCTGCGAGAAGGTCATGGACGCATTGGGCGCAAGTAAGGAAAACAAAGTAATTCTCAATCTTCCGTCTACGGTTGAAATGGCAACGCCAAACACTTATGCTGACCAGATTGAGTATTTCTGCACACATATGAAAAATCGTGAAAGCGCAATAATCAGCCTACATCCGCATAATGATCGCGGCACAGGCGTAGCTGCTACAGAATTGGGCCTGATGGCTGGTGCTGATAGAGTTGAAGGTACCCTTTTCGGCAATGGTGAAAGAACTGGTAACGTTGATATTGTTACTTTGGCTTTGAATATGTATACACAAAACGTTAATCCGATGCTTAATTTTTCGAATATCAGGGAAATTAAGGAAGTATGTGAGCAATGCACTAAAATGGACGTACATGAAAGACATCCATATGCCGGTGAGTTGGTGTTTACTGCTTTTTCTGGTTCTCATCAAGACGCAATTCGCAAAGGTTTCGAGTATATGGTTAAAAGCGAGACTGCTTACTGGGAAGTTCCTTACCTGCCAATTAATCCGGCAGATCTTAATCGTGAATATGAACCTGTCATCAGAATCAACAGCCAGTCTGGCAAAGGTGGAGCAGCTTTTGTGCTGCAGCAGACAGTTGGCTATGAGTTGCCGAAAAATATGCATCCGGAATTTGGCGATATTGTTAAGGCCGCTGCAGATGCTTCAGGAGCAGAGCTTAATCCTGCACAGATTGTCGAGCTCTTTAATGAGGAGTATATTGCCTTTGTGGGAAAATACAAGCTTCTGAAACACAGGTTTTTGGAAGAGCATGAAGAAGATGAAAATCACAGCACGAGATTCGAAGGTATCGTGAGCGTTGACGGTGAGGAAAAAGCAGTCACGGGTATAGGAAATGGCCCTATTGATGCATTCTTCCAGGCTTTAGCGGGGATTGGTGTTGTAGGTTATGAGTTTATTTCCTATCAGGAACATGCTATTTCCAAAGGATCAGATGCTAAAGCAATATCTTATATTGAGCTAAAGGTACCCGGCAATGGACATATTTTTGGTGTTGGTATTCACAGCAATATCAATGTTGCTTCTTTGTTAGGTATCATTTGCGCGATCAACCGTTCACTTAGCCACAAGAAAGCAGAATGAAAAATTTTACGTTAATATCTTTAAAATAACTCGCTTATGGCGAGTTATTTTTTTGCAGGTGCAAGAAATTTAGAGAATTTTCACGGGGAATAGAAATCTGTAGTAATGTTTTGTTAAAAATGTACAATTATTGGTATTGTGTTTTTTGTGCTGTAAATGTAAAATAGGAATAACATTTGGCCTGGCACAGGGCCTTTTTGTTCTTTTTTATCATAATTAGTCAGGGGGATTACTCATGTCACAAATCAGACCGTTCAGGGGATTACGTCCTTTGCCGGAATTGGCTGCTCAAATAGCATCTTTACCCTATGATGTCATGGACACAGAAGAAGCACGGGCTATTCTAAATGATAATCCGCTCAGTTTTCTGAGCGTTACAAAATCTGAAGCTACTATATCTCCGGGTATTGATTCTCATAGTAGAGAAGTATATGAGAAAGCAAAAGAGAACCTGAAAAAGTATATAGCTTCCGGCCAGATGAAAATTGATGAAAAACCTTGCTATTACCTCTACAGACAGGAAATGAACGGGCATGTGCAGGTTGGTCTTGTTGCCTGTGCCTCCGTGCAGGAGTATAGAGATAATGTTATCAAAAAACATGAATTGACCAGACATGATAAAGAACAAGACAGGGTTAACCATATCACGGTTACAGAGGCCCAGACAGGTTCTGTTTTCTTGACCTGCAGAAACAAGAGAGACATTGATGATTTTATGGCGAACATTCTTCTGACGCAAAGACCGGAATACGATTTTGTTGCGGAAGATGGCATCAGACATACGCTTTATGTGATTTCGGATGATGATGCCATTGCTGAAGTTACCAGACTATATTCTGAAGTTCCTGTTCTTTATATCGCTGATGGACACCATCGTTCAGCTGCTGCCATGCGGGTTGCTGATGCTATGAAAGAGCGTCCTGGTCATACAGGTCAAGAAGAGTATAATTATTTCCTTGCTGTAATTTTCCCGGATAATATGATGTGCATTCTTGACTATAACCGCGTAGTGAAAGATTTGTGCGGTATGTCAGAAGCAGAATTTCTCGAAAAGGTACATGAAAAATTTATTGTTGAGGAAAATATCGCTGAAAATAAAAAGCCTGCAAAACTGCATCAATTCGGCATGTATCTTGCTGGCAAATGGTATACATTGACAGCTAAACCGGAAATTTATGATGACAATGATCCGGTTGGGTGCTTGGATGTAACAGTTCTGCAGGAAAACTTGCTGGCTCCTTTACTTGGGATTAACGATCCACGTACCGATGAGAGAATTGCTTTTATCGGCGGAATCAGAGGTGTTGGTGAGCTGGAGAAAAAGGTTAACAGTGGTGAATACAAAGTTGCGTTTGCCATGTATCCTACATCTATGGACCAGTTGATGGAAATTGCGGATTCAGGCATGATTATGCCGCCAAAATCGACTTGGTTCGAACCTAAACTCAGGGATGCAATGGTTGTACATTTGATTGGAGATGACATCTGATGGCAAGAATATATAATTTTAGTGCAGGACCAGCTGTACTGCCTTTGGAAGTGTTAAAAGAAGTTCAGGCGGAACTTCTTGATTTTCAAGAAACCGGTATGTCAATTCTCGAAATGAGCCATAGGTCACCGGCTTATGAGAAAGTTAACGCTGAGGCTGAGGCAGACATAAAAGAATTGCTTGGTCTTGGTGATGATTACTGCGTTTTATTCCTTGGCGGCGGTGGGAGCCTGCAATTTTCTATGGTTGCGATGAATTTTCTTGCTCCTGGCAAAAAAGGCGGTTATGTCATAACCAGTACTTTTTCTGACAAGGCAATGAAAGAAGCACAAAAAGTTGGTGAAACCAGCATATTGTTCAGCAGCAAGGAAAACAAATACAATCGCGTTCCTCGCTCGGAGGAGCTTTCGTATTCAGATGACCTCGCGTATGTACATATTACAGGCAACAACACCATAGAAGGTACTGAATTTATGGATTACCCGGAAACGGGCGAGATTCCGCTAATAGCAGACTTGTCTTCTGACATTTTAAGCCGCCCTATTGATGCCTCCAAATTTGCTTTAATCTATGCCGGAGCACAAAAGAACATCGGACCTGGCGGTGTTGTTGTCGTAATTGCCCGCAAAAGTTATCTTGCAGGTCGTGACAAAGTATTGCCAACGATGTTGAATTATGAGGTTCATATGGATAACAATTCTCTTTATAATACGCCGCCGGCATTTGGCGTATATATCGTTGGCAAAGTTGCTAAATGGCTGAAGGCACAAGGTGGCCTGGAAGTCATGGCCAGACGGAATGAAGAGAAGGCTAAGCTGGTTTATGATGTGATAGATGCTCATCCGGACTTTTTCCGCGGCTATGCTGATAAGGACAGCCGTTCCTTGATGAATGTCACATTTGGTTTGCCAACGGAGGAACTGGAAACAAAATTTGCGACTGAAGCAAAAGCAATTGGGCTTGATGGGTTAAAGGGTCATCGTAGTGTAGGTGGTTTGCGTGCCTCAATTTATAATGCGATGCCGAAAGCAGGATGTGAGAAACTCGCTGAGTTCATGGAAGAGTTTTATATAAAGAACAAATAACTTTTGTAGTTCAGATGAGCAATAATTGAGAATTTTTGGTGCACTTATTGCTTTTCTGCAAGTTTATCGGGGGATAATGAGAATGAAGGATGGTTTTGTTAAGACAGGGAAAAAACTTGGTGTTATTGGTGGTATGGGACCTGCTGCTTCGGCAGAATTTTTGCATATTTTAACTAAAAAATCACCGGCTGAGATAGATCAGGAGCATGCTGTTGTTTATATGATTGCTGATACGGAACTTCCTGACCGCAGCAGTGCTATTCTGGGCAAAGGGGCTGACCCTTCGGCTCAGCTAAGAAGTGATTTTGACAAACTTGCCGCATTGGGCGCTGATATATTTGCTGTGCCTTGCAATACTGCACACTATTTTATCGATAGGTTTGAAAAGCCATTGTCTAAGCCTTTGGTTCATATCGTGGAAGAAACTGTCCTGGCGGCAAAACGCCTTAATCCAGATGGAGCTTGGATGCTTTCGACGGTGGGTACAATGCAAAGTGGTCTTTATCAAGCATATGCAGATAAATTTGGCTTTGATATATATATTCCTAATGAAAAGCAAAGGGAAGAAATTCAGAAAAGCATAATGGAAGTCAAAGCTAATAATTTTGCGCAAGCAGGTGAAATAGTAAGAAAAGTAGTGCTGGAGCTATGGCAGGAGAAAGATCTGCCCGTTATGACAGCGTGTACTGAAATACCGTTAGGCTATGATGCCTCTGGTTTGTCAAAGGAAAAGTCAGTTTCAAGTCTGGAAGCGTTAGCGGAAGCTTGCATTGCCAAACTTTATGAGCAAAAATAATAGTGGGCAAAAAAATAAAACGTAAATCAAGATTTGTATCTTGATTTACGTTTTTTGTTTACCATCTGCGGCTGGAACCGCCACCGCCGCCACTGCCACCACCAAAACCTCCGCCTCCGCCTCTGCCACCGCCGCGCAGAAACAATATTAGCAAGAGATGTAAAATTGCGCCGCCAAAAAATAATTGGTCGATTAGCAGCAGCCCGGCAATGCCGACAACAAAAATAAGTTTTTGCCAAAAGGTCATTTCAGTTGCTTGCGCTGAAGCACCTTTTTGAGAAGCATCTTGAATTTTACTTTCAAGCTTGACGTTATATTCTTTGGCTACGACACTGGCTATATTGGCATAGCCTTGCATGATACCTTTATCATAATTACCGGAACTAAAATAGGGTAACATGGCCTGATCCTGAATGCGTCCAGTTAACCCATCAGGAAGAGCACCTTCAAGACCGTAACCAACTTCAATACGCGATTGACGATCTTTTAATGCAACTAAAAGTAAAACTCCATTGTTCTTTTCTTTATCGCCTATACCCCAAGCTCGGAGAAGCTCCAGGGAATAATCTTCAATAGGCTGACCATCTAGAGAGGGTACAGTTACAACTACCACCTGAGCTTTGGTCTTATTCTCAAGATCTTTGCTGACAGCGTTTATTGTCGATTTTGTTTCTGCCGAAAGCAGGTTGGCAAAATCCTGCACATAAATGCTGCCAGAGGTTGGCTTTGTTGGAATTTTTGACTCTGCATCTGCCAGAGAAGAGAAAAGAAACTGGCAGGTCAGCAGGAGTAATGCTAGCCAGCGTTTCATGGTTATCCTCCCCTTTCTTTAAATTAGAGAAGGTTTAGAAGGTAACCTTTGGAACGGCTTTTGCACTTTCTTCAACCTTGAAGTACTCTCTTTCGTGGAAGCCGAAAGCACCTGCGTAGATAAACGTCGGGAAGGATTTTATAATTGAGTTATAGCCTTGCACAGAGTCATTGTAGTCCTTGCGGGCTACTGCTATGCGATTCTCGGTACCTGCCAGTTCATCGGCGAGTTGACGGAAACTAGCGTCGGATTTAATTGTTGGATAGTTTTCGACAACAACTAATAAGCGAGAGAGGGCACCTGTAAGTTCATTGTTTGCTTCGGCTTTCTGAGCAACACCTTGAGCGCCGGCAAGTTTGGCGCGGGCATCAGTAACCGACTGGATAACGTCTTTCTCTTGTTTGGCCATGCCTTGCACAGTTGCTACGAGATTTGGAATTAAATCATTGCGGCGTTGGAGTTGATTGTCTACCTGACTCCATTTGCCATTCACGCTTTCATTCATTGCTACCAAGCTATTATAGCCACTGAATAGAATTACGGCAACGAATAAAATGACACCTAAAACAGCTAATAAATTTTTGTTCAAGACTTGGACACCTCCTGGGCTCTTCGTATAATAATTGTAAACCTAGCTTTATTGTAATGTGCGCATGTAGCGTTGTCAAATTTAGCCTTTATCTGAAAAAATATATTAAAATTGAGAATTGTTTTGATAGGTTTGCGCACTGTAAGAGATGATAATATAATTAAACAAAAGAAGATAAGACAAGGGAAAGTCGGTGACGAGGTGGAAGCGTTAAAGGGGATCAGAATACTGGATTTGACAAGATTATTGCCAGGTCCATACTGTAGTATGATGTTGGCAGATTTCGGGGCGGAAGTCATTAAGATTGAAGAACCGCTCGCGGGTGATTATGCCAGGGATTTTCCTCCTGCCCAGAATGGTTTTGGCTTTTGGCATTTGCAGCTTAACCGGAATAAGAAAAGTCTGGCAGTTGACCTGAAGACTAAGGAAGGAAAAGAAGTTTTCTTCAGATTACTCAAAAAGGCAGATGTGGTAATGGAAAGTTATCGCCCTGGAGTTTTGAAGCGGTTGGGAATTGACTACGAAACAGCCAGAAAAATTAACCCAAAAATCGTCTATTGCTCACTAAGTGGTTATGGCAAGCGCGGACCAAGAGTAAACGAAGCAGATCACGATATTAACTATGTGAGTTTGGCTGGTATAACATCGATGAGTGGCGAGCAAAACGCCAGGCCGGCTATTCCAGGGGTTTTGATGGCAGATATGAATGCTGCTTCCCTAGCGGCTGTGAGCATTTTAATTGCACTACGTCATGCGGATAAGACGGGCGAAGGTCAGGAAATAGAAGTTGCACTTTATAATAGTGCACTTAGTCTGATGCCGGGAGCTGCAAGCCTATATTTTGGCAGTGGTTTTGTGGCTGAACGAGGTAATAATTGGCTGACAGGCGCTTATGCTAACTATAATATTTATGAAACCAAAGATCATCGTTATCTGGCAGTGGGAGCTTTGGAGAAAAAATTCTGGGCCAATCTGTGCACTGTTCTGGAACGCACGGATTTGATTGATATGCTTGATAACGAAAATAACCATGTAGAAGTGAAATGTGAGTTAAGTAAAGAGTTTGCAAAAAAGACGCTCGCAGAGTGGGAAAAGTTGCTTGCGGGTAAGGATACCTGCACAACGCCGGTTCTTAATTTCAAGGAAGCTATGTCAGCGGAGCAGACGCTGGCTAATGATATGGTTTTAACTATTGATGACCCTGAGGTGGGTTGCTACCAGCAGATGGGATTCCCGATTAAAATGTCAGGAACACCTGGTATCTTAAGAAACCGTGCGCCCAAACTTGGTGAAAATACGGCCGAACTTTTAGAAGAATGCGGGTATTCTGAAGAAGAAATACAAAAGTTAATCAAGGCATAAAAAAACAGCATGCTTAAATAGCATGCTGTAATTTTTCTTTGGTGGCCCCGGCGTGATTCGAACACGCGACCTTTTGATTCGTAGTCAAACGCTCTATCCAGCTGAGCTACGGAGTCCTATGAATTGCGTAACATCTGAAACGTTACTGCTAAAGTATAAGTTAAAACTATCGTGATGTCAAGTCATATTAAAATAAAAGCGTAATTTAGTTATTTCAGCATATGGCGTTTTACGCTTCTTCATCAGCATAACGCCAAAGGTACCAAACAGCGAGGGAACGCCAAGGGCGCCATTTTTCAGTTATTTTATTAATTTCTCCGCGCTTGGGAATATCTGAAAGGTTGAGTAAATTTTTCAAAGATTTTTTGAATACATGGTCAGCTGTAGGCACGATATCGGTTCGGCAAAGCGCAAGAAGCAGAAACATCTCTATTGTCCATTGGCCTAAACCTTTGACATCAAGCAATTGTTTTGTTATTTGGGCATCAGTCATTTCTTGAAATTTGTCTAAAGTAACTTTGTTGTCCAAAACCATGTGAGCAAAACTCTTAAGATAGACAATTTTCTGTTGCACAAGACCTAGGGCAGCTAACTTAGAGTCAGAGGCTTGCAAAATTTTTTCCGGTGTTATACTGTCAAAATGATTGTGCATTTTTTGACAGATATCCTTAACAACATCCGGCGGCAGCTGCTGCGAAATAAGTCCGCGTACAAGAGTTTCGAAGTAGCGTTCTTCATTTTCGGGTTGCATTGTGCAGGGTGCGTATTTTTCAATTAAAGGTTTCAGCTCGGGAGCATTTTCAAGTAAATATTTGTCGCCGAGAGACCAAACTGGTGTTGCGAGCATGAGAATCCTCCTCAGTAATATTATCAGTACTCATTTATTATACGACATATTTTAAAAAAATCCTGTTATAGGTTTTTAAAAAGAAAATGTACTTGCATGAGACATTGTTTTATGGTAACATATGTATCTGTCAGATGGTTGACAAAATGGCCCGGTAGTTTAGTCGGTTAGAATGCCGCCCTGTCACGGCGGAGGTCGTCGGTTCGAGTCCGATCCGGGTCGCCATTATGCGGAAATAGCTCAGCGGTAGAGCACCGCCTTGCCAAGGCGGGGGTCGCGAGTTCGAATCTCGTTTTCCGCTCCATAGGGGTATAGCTCAATTGGTAGAGTAGCGGTCTCCAAAACCGTTGGTTGTGGGTTCAAGTCCTACTGCCCCTGCCAGAATAATTAGTCGTGGTGCGGATTTCCGGCCACGGCTTTTTTATTTATTTTTGCAAAATATGTTTGAACATGCGGTTCCTGGTTTTTCTGGGAGCCGTTTTTTTTATTGTCTAGTAATTTCGTAACGCGGCATTTTTGCCTAAACACATAAGTGAAGTTTGAAAAATTATAATACAAAATATTTAACTAAATAGTCTGATAATTTGTTATAATAATTTTGAGGAAACCCCTCGGAATATTTCAGCAGAGAGGGTGCACCATAATGAAAAAGATGCTGACGGCCTTCTTAGTTATTATAATAGCTTTTATAACTTTTTCTGGCATTGTTTCTGCTGGTTCTACGATGTCCGCACCTACAAGCAAAGTTTTGCTTATCTATGCTAACGGAGATCGGTATGAGGGCGATTTTATCAATGGTATGTTTCACGGTAAAGGAATATTTATCTGGGCTAAGGGTGACCGCTATGATGGTGACTTTTTTCTTAATAAACGAACTGGCAAAGGTATCTATTTATGGGCAAGCGGCGAAAGCTATGAAGGTGATTTTGTCGACGGTAAGCTGGATGGCTGGGGAATATACACCTGGCCTGACGGTGCATATTATGAAGGAGAATTTATCAACAATGAACGAGGGAACGGTATTTATATCTGGTCAATGGATGATCATGCAAAAGGAAAAGTTAAAAACGATAAATTTGGCGGCAGATTTATTTTTCTCTGGCCAAAAAAGAATCGTGAACTAAGTGACTATTTCTTAGGTAAACTACGTGCCAAAGGATTTTTGGTAATTTCTGATGGTAACGGTGATTTTGTAGTTGGAACTTTAAAGAACAGGGGTTTATTCATTTTATCCAGGCGTGCAATTTAGGACAAATGTTTTTGACCATAAATCTGTGCTGGTATGGTTGTGTAGTTTGTGACAACTAGCTGATAGTGGAAAAAAAGATGATATTGAGTTATAATTCTTCTTTGGAAGGCTAATGTGCGAATGCTTCTAAATGTTTTAATAGTGGTTTTTCAGGGAGGGATTCTATGAGCTACCCGTCAATTGACGAAATTGGTGTACAAGTTAAGGATTGGGCCTTTGTTAATGCTTTGCCGGAAGAATTCAAAGGGTTTACCAAAAAAATAAAGATTGAAAAGCAGGGACAGGTGCTTTTTATTTGCAGTTACTTAAACGAAGCACTGAGAGCACGGCTTGACATAATATATACTTCTGAAACTTTTGACTACATTTTATGCAGAACAATGGGGCTGAATGAATACAGAGACATCCGTTTCATATATAAACAAAGAGATATATTCGAAAGAGAAGTTGGTTTGAATATTGAAAGTATTTTAGCTGAAATGTCTTCCCCTGAGCATAGAAAATTAGTATATATTGTTGAAGAAAAGGGCATTCCAACTTGGGAGTATGGTAATAATCTTCCTGCTAAAATTGGAAGTTTTGAGCTTTATATAAAGCCTCGCGAGGTAATACGACATATCAACGGTTCCTTTATTTTTGTAGATTATAGTGATTTCGAACGCAAGGATCAACTGGTCATAATGTATAATGTCTTGCGAGATGAAATCTTCGCTGAACTTAAAGTAGCTGGTGTTTTCAGGACATTAAGAACCTTTGACTGCAGGAGTCTGAAGGAACTTGAGGAGAAGCTGGAAAAACATCTGAAAGAGACTTTGGATTTCGTGACCAACACGGACCACGAGATATAAAAATAAAAATAGTGATAAAACCTTGACAGTTCTATCGTTATCACCTATAATACACTTACGCGATTATTGAGGCCCGGTAGTTTAGTCGGTTAGAATGCCGCCCTGGCACGGCGGAGGTCGTCGGGTCGAGTCCGATCCGGGTCGCCATTATGCCTCGGTAGCTCAGTCGGTAGAGCAACGGACTGAAAATCCGTGTGTCGACAGTTCGATTCTGTCCTGAGGCACCATCGTTATGCGGAAATAGCTCAGCGGTAGAGCACCGCCTTGCCAAGGCGGGGGTCGCGAGTTCGAATCTCGTTTTCCGCTCCATTTTATGGCGACATAGCCAAGCGGTAAGGCAGAGGTCTGCAAAACCTTTATCCCCAGTTCGATTCTGGGTGTCGCCTCCACTTCATGCCGGGGTGGCGGAACTGGCAGACGCAAGGGACTTAAAATCCCTCGGAGAGTGATCTCCGTACCGGTTCGATTCCGGTCCTCGGCACCAGTATATTCTTAAATTTTTTTTAAAAGAGCGCCCGGCTTGGGGCGCTCTTTTGCGTATACCACATTTCTATAGAAAAGAGGGATTGTAATGACAAATGGTTTTGCTGGTCTTAAAGTATGTGCCAGGACAGTTGACCTTCTAAAAAAGGTAGGTATTACTAAACCAATGCCTGTGCAGGAACAGGTAATACCCGCAATTTTTGCAGGGAAGGACGTTATAGCCAGAGCTCAGACAGGAACAGGTAAGACTTTGGCATTTCTGGTTCCTTTAATGGAAAAAATTAATCCGGAAAAGAAATATGTGCAGGCTTTGATAATTGCACCTACCAGAGAATTAGCGATGCAAATTTCAATGGAAGCCAAGAAACTGGTTGGAGAAACAGGTATTAAGATCCTGCCTGTTTGTGGCGGTCGCGATCTGGAGCAACAAAAACATAAAATGCAAAATATAACGCATATTATGGTTGGCACGCCTGGACGCCTTCTTGATCATATTCGCCGAGGCAACACCAGTTTAGGCGGCATTAATTATCTGGTCCTTGATGAAGTAGATGAAATGCTGGAACAAGGATTCATTGATGAAGCTGCCGAATTGATAGGTATGACAAGCAAGGAGAGACAAACTGTTCTTTGTTCCGCAACATTGTCGGAAGAAGTAAGAAAATTGGGCAAAAAAATCACCAGAAACTGCTCTGTAATTGATATTAACCCAGAACAGGCTACTGTAGCAGGAATTGAACAGATTTGCATAAAGACAACAGAAGAATATAAACAGAAGGCACTGGAAACTCTTATACAGCGTTATAATCCTTATTTGATGATTGTTTTTTGTTTTAGTAAAGAACGCGCTATTGCATTGGAAGAATCGCTGGCAACTAAGCAGTATAATGTTGATGTTTTGCATGGCGAAATGTCACAGGCTAAGAGAAAAACAGTAATGAAAGCATTTCGTGATGCTAAGCTGCAAATATTGGTAGCAAGTGATTTAGCAGCACGTGGCCTGGATATTGAAGGCGTTACTCACGTCGTAAATTATGACATTCCTCATGACGTGGATTGGTATGTTCACCGCATAGGACGTACTGGCAGAGCGGGCAGGGAAGGCATAGCAGTAACTTTGTATACTGCTGATGAAATTCGTTGGCTGAAACAAATTGAAGAAAAACTGAATGTACAAATGGAAAGACAAAATTTAGCAGGTGAAACTGTTGCCAGAAGAGTGGTCCGTAAGGCTATTGTTTCTGCAAAATCAAATAAATCGTCCGCTGTGGCTAAAGACGGCAGGAAAAGCACAAAACCTGGTCTGAAAAGTGCAAAACCTGGCATTAAAAGTGCAAAAACCGGGCTGAAAACCGCAAAAATCGACATTAAAAGTACAAAACCCGACATGGAAAGCGCAAAACCTGGCGTAAAAAGTGCAAAACTTGGCATGGAAAGCGCAAAATCCGTCAAGAAAAGTACAAAACCTGGTAAGGGTTGGGCTAAGGCAAAGGCTACTGCAAAAACGAAAAAGGTAGGTGGCAAAAATGAAAGAGGTAAATCAAGAAAGAGTAAATAAATTGATTGAAGGAATAGCAAGTTTTGGTAAATCAGAAAAGGGAATTACCAGATTAGCGTATTCCAAAGAAGATTTTGCTGCCCAAAAATGGCTTTTGGAGCAGATTGCTGATTTAGAGCTTACTGTTACTCAAGATGCCATTGGAAATACTTTTTTGCGCAGAGAAGGCAAAAACAGCCAGCTTGAACCGGTTGCCATGGGTTCCCATCTTGATACAGTTGCGCAAGGTGGAGCTTATGATGGAGTTTTAGGCGTTGTTGGAGCTCTCGAAGTCTTATATATGCTTCAGAATGAGGAGCTTGAACGTCCGATAGAGACAATAATTTTCAGGGCGGAGGAATCAACCAGATTTGGTTTTGCGACTATTGGCAGCAAAATTATGGCTGGTGTAGGATCTCCAAAAAAGTTTTCTTCGGCTGCCAAGAAAAATGAAGCTTCTTTCGAGGAGTGCCTGCAAGCAAACGGTTATAATCCTGAGGAATATGCCAAAGCTGTCAAGAAAGAGGGCTGCTTCAAGTGTTTTCTTGAATTACATATTGAACAGGGCAAAGTTCTCGACGAAACCGGTGAGCAGATTGGCATAGTGAAGAATATTGCAGCGCCGACACGCTTTAAAATTATTGTCGAAGGCATTGCCGATCATTCCGGAGCAACTCCTATGGAATTCAGAAGAGATGCCCTTGTAGCTGGCGCCAAACTAATTCTGGCTGTTCAAGAGGCTGCAAGTGAAGAGTCTGAGAATGGCACGGTTGCAACAGTTGGGATTGTCGAAACAGAACCTGGCTCTATCAATGTCATTCCTGGCAAAGTTACTTTGTGGGTTGATTTGCGCGGAGTAGACAGTGAAAGTATCCTGAGCGCGATGGAAAGTATAAATGAGGCTGTTAGTATTGTTGCCGAAGAAGACAGCGTGAGGATAACTGTTGATATGTTGACGTCTGACGAGCCTGTTCCTTTGTCAGAAACGCTGGCAGAAATGTTTGAAGAGATTTGTCAGGAAAAAGACCTTAAATATCGTGTTATGAACAGTGGAGCTGGGCATGACGCCATGCATATGGCAAAATTAGCGCCGACCAGCATGATTTTTATTCCCTGCAAGGAGGGAATAAGCCATAATCCAGCAGAATATGCAAATTCACAGGATATTTCGACTGGCATTGAGGTATTGGCAGCAGCTGTAAAACGTTTGGCAAAAGAATGAAATAATAACTGTTTTTAAACAAAAGTGCTATAATTAAACGGAATTATTCAATCAAAGCGAGGGAAAAGCATGGAAGAAGTTCGTGTCAGATTTGCCCCGAGCCCCACAGGTTATTTACATATTGGTGGAGCCAGGACAGCTTTGTTTAATTGGTTGTACGCCAAAAGTAACGGCGGGGAATTGATTCTGAGGATAGAGGATACTGATACCGATAGGTTAAAGGAAGACTCAGTCAGCCAGATTCTTACCAGTTTGAAATGGCTGGGCATAAATTGGGACGAAGGCCCTGAGGTTGGTGGAAATTACGGCCCTTACTTCCAATCAGAACGTAAGGAGCTTTATAAGCGTGAAGTGGAGAGGCTGCTAGCAGAGGGGAAAGCTTATTGCTGCTTCTGTCCGCCGGAAGATCTGGAAGCTGAAAGAGAAAAACAGAGAAAAGCTAAGCTGCCATTCCGCTATGCTCGTACCTGCCGTGAATTATCGCCAGAAGAAGTAAAAGAACGTATTGCAGCAGGTGAAAGTTATTCCGTGCGAATTAAGATTCCCAAAGAAGGCGAAGTCGTCGTTCATGATATGATTCATGGCGATGTTAGTTTTGATCTTACTCAGCTTGATGACTTTGTCATCATGAAAAGCAACGGAATGCCTACGTATAATTTTGCTGTTGTCATAGATGACCACATGATGAAAATCAGCCATGTATTACGTGCGGAAGAGCATCTTTCAAATACTCCGAAACAAATTCTGCTTTATGAAGCATGCGGGTTTGAAACACCTAATTTTGGACATATGCCTATGATTCTTGCGCCTGATCGCAGCAAATTAAGCAAACGTCATGGGGCAACTTCTGTAGAAGAGTTCCGAGAGCAAGGGTATTTGCCACAGGCAATCATAAATTATTTAACTTTGTTGGGGTGGGCACCAGGCAATGAACAAGAGATTTTTTCACTGGAAGATACCTGTCAGCAGTTTAAATTTGAAAAAATGTCTAAAAAAGCAGCAGTCTATGATACCAAGAAACTTACATGGATGAATGGACAATATTTGTCTACGCTGCCTTTACAGGATATTATGCCGGAAGTTAAACCTTTCTTTATTAAGGCTGGCTTAGTTGATGAGAATTGGCTTGAGACTAACGGTGAATATTTTGAAAAACTAATTGATGTCGTAAGGGTTCGCGTGAAGACACTGCAAGAGGTAGTAGATGCCAGCACATATTTCTTCAAAGATTTGAGTGAATATGATGAGAAGGGTGTTGCAAAACACTTTAAGCCTGAGGCAGTGCAGATACTTACCGAATGCTTGAATGGCCTGGAAGCTTCAGAGGAGTTTTCACTGGAGAGCACGGAGAAGGTTTACAATGATATCGCCGAAAGAAACGGAATGGCTTTAGG
>Ga0074193_1000079_pt1 | contig 179452 bp, 166 predicted proteins | sample EPASupsiteHSE605_FD_64523 | JGI IMG/M metagenome (GOLD analysis project Ga0074193, IMG submission 64523) | Bioremediated contaminated groundwater from EPA Superfund site, New Mexico - Sample HSE6-05 | ecosystem: Environmental > Aquatic > Deep subsurface > Groundwater > Contaminated ... | reverse complement strand
GGGCACCTAATGCATCTCTGCTTCGTTAGTTGGATGTCAAACCCTGGTAAGGTTCTTCGCGTTGCTTCGAATTAAACCACATAATCCACTGCTTGTGCGGGCCCCCGTCAATTCCTTTGAGTTTCAATCTTGCGATCGTACTCCCCAGGTGGAATACTTATTGTGTTAACTCCGGCACGGAAGGGGTCAGTCCCCCCACACCTAGTATTCATCGTTTACAGCGTGGACTACCAGGGTATCTAATCCTGTTTGCTCCCCACGCTTTCGCGCCTCAGCGTCAGTTAATGTCCAGCAAGTCGCCTTCGCCACTGGTGTTCCTCCTAATATCTACGCATTTCACCGCTACACTAGGAATTCCACTTGCCTCTCCATCACTCAAGAAATACAGTTTCAAATGCAGTTTGGGGGTTGAGCCCCCAGATTTCACATCTGACTTGCATTCCCGCCTACGCGCCCTTTACACCCAGTAAATCCGGATAACGCTTGCTCCCTACGTATTACCGCGGCTGCTGGCACGTAGTTAGCCGGAGCTTATTCTGCAGGTACCGTCATTTGTTTCGTCCCTGCCAAAAGAAGTTTACAACCCGAAAGCCTTCTTCCTTCACGCGGCGTTGCTGGGTCAGGCTTGCGCCCATTGCCCAATATTCCCCACTGCTGCCTCCCGTAGGAGTCTGGGCCGTATCTCAGTCCCAATGTGGCCGGCCAACCTCTCAGTCCGGCTACTGATCGAAGCCTTGGTGAGCCATTACCTCACCAACTAGCTAATCAGACGTGAGCCCATCCTTCAGCGATAAATCTTTGGTATCCAAATGATGCCATTCGAATACATTATGCGGTATTAGCAGTCGTTTCCAACTGTTGTCCCCCTCTGAAGGGCAGGTTGCTCACGCATTACTCACCCGTCCGCCACTAAGTCATCCTTCCCCCTTGACGAATCTCAGGTTCTGGAGCTTCGTTCGACTTGCATGTGTTAAGCACGCCGCCAGCGTTCATCCTGAGCCAGGATCAAACTCTCAATAAATGGTATCTTAGCTCCCGAAGGAGTCAAAACCTTTTCATCAAGTAAGTCAATTCTGCTCACTCAAATAGAATTTTTTAACGTCTTTCTTTGACGTTTAAAGCCCTCAAATTTTCTGGTGCTTATTTGCATAAGCTGTCAAAACTATGGTTTATAGTTTTGCCATACATTGTTTAATTTACAAGGTACACGCGCCGATTTCTCATCGACCCGCTTTTACCGCGGAGCTTCATAATAACATATTGTCACTATGCTTGTCAAGGCTTTTTTTCGACCTGCGTCGCTTTATTTCCTTGCCCCCGTGGCGAGAGCTTGTTTATAATAACACCTCATCTACCTCTTGTCAAGCCGTTTTTACCCTCTTTTTTACCCTTTTTGAACTTTGTTTTGCTTTAAAATACAATTGTCTAAATGTGGTATATTAGCAGCTGTTGCGGCACCCTATGCTGTGCCACGATGCGGTCGATTCTAGTATGCCCGTTCTCATCTTCAAACCAATTTGAGAATATTGTCCATTGTGTGACTACGTTACAGAAACTTTGTCTCTTATCATATACAATAAAAAACATAAAGTGCAGTGTTTAATCCCCTTCAAGCTTTGGTCCACATTGGACATCGGTGCCACGCACAAGGCGGCCCGACCGACTTAAAATAATGCCGTAGGTAAACCGCTTTGCTTCGCGCCTTCATTTTAATTCCTCTCAATCCTCTCTTCACATAATTTCTTGTAACCGCTCCTGCCGACAATTCTAGCAAAAGAAGGGCCTTCTCCGTTTCCGGAAAAGGCCCTTCTGATTTTTAAAGGACTGCGTCAGGACGCAGATCTTGTCGCCTTTGCAAACACCGCGGCAATGTCTAAGTCGTTATAGGTCTTAGTATACTCGACCTTGCTTTCTTCCGCCCAGTTATCCGTCTCAGAGCCGAAAAGCGACTGCGCCACGTAATAGGCGAGGGTTGTCTGTTCCGTTTCACTGGTATACTCGACAACCGCCGTCGCCTTCAGCGGCAGACGGAGGATGATATGGTACCCGAAGTCAGTCTGTACGACATCGGAAATCTCGTATTCGTCAAGCGCCGTTGCCGCCGCTTCAAAGGTGCTGTCAAGATTGTTGGAGCCTTCAATAAAAGTATAGCCATCCGGATAATAGGTCGTGCCGGTGTCCTGGCCATACTCCGCCATCAGTTCATCAAAACGGGTTACTAATTTATCCTTATCGGTAATGGCCTTGAGCTCCTTGAGGATGTTGTCGGCCGTGGTTTTTTTCTCGGCCAACGCATCGCCGGTCAGCGCGGTGCCGGCATCGTCCTTCGTGGAGATGAGGATATGCTTTGCGCGCACATAGCCCAAATCGGTGGCCTTCTGAACAACCTCATTCTCGCTGAGCTTCTCGCCGTTTGCGCCGAAGAGATTTTCAAGCACGAGGTCATAGAGCATGCTCACCTCATTGATATGATCGTAAAGGGATTTTGTCAGAAAGTTCTTCTCAAGGTACGCAATAAAGGTGGCTTCATCACCGTTGCCGTAGCTTGTGACATTATTCTGCCAGATGGTTTCAAGCGTGGCCTTGTTCTCATCGGAGAGCGTGATGCCAAGGTCCTTTGCCTTGCTCTCAAGCGCGCAGTAGTGCTTGACCGTATCAAGCGCATTTTCCATCACATATTCGCGGTTGGTCTTTCCTTCCGCAAAGCTGCATTCGGCGTCCCAATCGGTGATATCGCCGTAGTAATTTTCCATGTTGCTCACGTCATACTCATACCAATAGAAAAGCTCCCCCCAGGTGACGTCTATTCCATTGACCGTCAGCATCACTTCATCCGGGTCGTAAGACGTGTAGGCGGGCGTGTAATCCTTTGTTGTCGACGTGGCGTCTGTCGCTTGTGGTGAGGCCTCCGCAGCGGTGTCCTCGGAATAGGACCGAAGCGCGCTGCTCTGGCAGCCAGCGAAAAGCCCGAGACAGACCGCAGCGGCAAGAACAATGGGAATCAATTTCGTTTTCATTGTGCTCTCCTTATTATAATGTATAAATGCCCGGTTTCTTGGATGGTCAAGCCATCTGATCAAGTCCAGGTCTGACGGCGCGGCACAACGCCGCAAAATTCCTATTGATAATAGCACAGAGGGCTAAGCGTAACAAGTCGTAATTTGTAAACATTATTCCGCGGTCTGATCTCCTGCTGCGAGGTAATCAGCCACAAACTTTCGGGCGGTTTCTATAATGCGCTTTCCCGAACGCAGTCGCAGGCTGAGGCAGGGCTTTGTTCCGGGTTCAACCTTGACGCGCCCTTTATATTCAGTTTGTCCGTGCAATGCGGACACTCTGACCATATCAAACTCTGCCAACGCAAAGATCAGCATGCCGCATTTTTGCGAGATTTCGCTAATGCCCGCGGTCTCCGCCTCGCCGCGAAGCAAGGCGACGTGGATGAGCGCGTTGACACTGGAGGGCGGTTCGCCAAAGCGGTCGATCAGTTCGTCTGTGAGGTCATCGGCCTCCTCCTCGGTTCGGATGAGCGCGATCCTGCGGTAGAGGTCCATGCGCTGCTCGGAACTTTCAACGTAGCTGTCGGGAATGTTCGCCGAGACGGCAAGGTCCGCGCTACAAGAGGTATGCACCCGCGGCTTGAGACCTTTTTCCTCCAAAACTGCCTCCTCGAGCAATTTTAGGTACAAATCATATCCCACATCGATAAGATGGCCGCTCTGCTCCGCGCCCAGCATGTTGCCGGCGCCTCGGATTTCAAGGTCGCGCATGGCGATTTTGAAGCCCGAGTTGAACTCCGCAAACTCCCGGATAGCAGAGAGTCTTTTTTCCGCAATCTCGGTGAGCGCCTTATCCTTACGGAAGGTGAGATAGGCGCTCGCACGTCTGGACGAGCGGCCGACTCTGCCGCGAAGCTGGTGGAGCTGGGCAAGTCCCAGTCTGTCGGCATCTTCTATAATGAGCGTGTTCACGTTTGAAATATCAATTCCGGTTTCGATGATCGTGGTGCAGACAAGCACCTGCGTATCCCCGGAGACAACGCTCTCCATCACACCGGAGAGCGCTTCTTCCTCCATTTGTCCGTGTGCTATAGACACCGTCGCATCCTCCAGCAGTCTTCGCAACCGTGAGGCCGTACGTTCGATGCTCTCAATTCTGTTGTGGACATAGTAAACCTGGCCCCCGCGGAGCAGTTCGCGCTTGATGGCGTCACAGACCACGCCCCAGTCATGCTCCATCACATAGGTCTGAACGGGCTGGCGGTCCTGCGGCGGTTCCTCGATTGTCGACATGTCGCGCAGGCCCGAAAAAGCCATGTTGAGCGTCCGCGGGATAGGTGTTGCCGAGAGGGTCAGGCTGTCAACCTGGCGGCTCATTTCCTTGAGCCGTTCTTTGTGGGAAACGCCGAAGCGCTGCTCCTCATCCACAATCAGAAGCCCTAGGTTCTTGAACTCAATGTCCTTCTGCAAGAGCCGGTGCGTGCCGATAACAAGGTCGGCTTTGCCGCTTTTCATGTCCAGCAGCGTTTGACGCGCCTGCGCGGGTGTGCGGTAACGGTTGAGCAGGTGAATACTGACGGGGAAGCCATAAAACCGCTGCAGCGCGGTCTGATAGTGCTGCTGGGCGAGGACTGTCGTCGGAACGAGAAAGGCCACCTGCTTGCCGTCGAGGATGCATTTCATAGCGGCGCGGAGGGCAACCTCCGTTTTGCCGTAGCCCACGTCGCCGCAGAGCAGGCGGTCCATCGGCTGATCTTTTTCCATGTCGGCCTTGATTTCCGCGATACACCGAAGCTGGTCATCCGTCTCCCGATAGCCGAAGTTTTCCTCAAACTCTATCTGCCAAGGAGAATCCGGGGCGAAGGCGTGTCCCTTGAGCTTCTGGCGCTCGGCGTAGAGCTGGATGAGTTCCTTGGCAAGCTCACGCGTGGCGGCCTTGGCACGGGCCTTCGTTTTCGTCCACTCGGCGCCGCCCATTCGTGAGAGCTTAACGGGTCTTTCCTCACTGCCGCCGACGTATTTTGAGACCAGATCGAGCTGCGTTGCCGGGACATAGAGGCTGTCCGTCCCCGCATAACAGATCTTGACATAGTCCTTTTCAATCCCGTCGACCGGCATTCGGAAAATGCCGGCAAAGCGCCCAATGCCGTGGTATTCGTGCACGACGAGGTCTCCGACGGAGAGGTCTGAATAGCTCATAATGCCCTGTCTGTCCTTCAGGGCTTTTTTCTTTTTTGTCTTGCGCAGTCCGCCCTGAACAATCTGATTGTCCGTCAGAACGGCAAGCTTTGCATCCGGAAGTTCATAGCCTGTGGAAAGCGCGCCGACGGAGATAATGCAGCTGCCCTCCGGCGGCAGACGTTCAAGCTGGGTATCCAGCGAGGTCTTGACCCCTCTGCCGACAAAATAATCGCAAAGCAGCTCGGCACGGCGCTTGTCTGCCGCCAGAACAACCACGCTGAATTTCTGGCCGATATAGTGCTTGACATCGTCAATTGCCGTTTCGCCGCTGCCGCCGTAGGAAGGCAGCTGTTTGACCGTGGCCGAAATGATGCTGCGCGGTTCAACAGGGTAGCGACCGGACGTAAAATTATCCGCCATAACAAGGGCAAAATCGCGCAGCTGTTCGCTTGCCATTTCCCAAGGCAGAAAATACTGCGCAATCTTGCCGAAAATAAGGCCGCTTTCCATCAGGATATTAAGATCCTCGGCATGCTGTTTGAAAAAGGCGGTGGCTGTCTCCGTGACCTTGCCGGGCTTATCCAGAACGACGATGGCGTCCGCGGGGATATAGTCAACCGCCGTGATAAACTGGGGATAAATCAATGCGGCGTATCGGTCCGAGGCCGCAATATTGCCTGTTTCAGAATATTTTTCGGCGTCCTCCCGCAAGGTGTCCGCAAGCTTTGTGTTGCCCCGTTTGACCGCTTGCTTAATAAGCTCGTGGATTTTATCCAAAAGTATTTCATTTTCCCCTAAGGTTGGCAGGATTTCTCTCGATGGAAGAATTTCTGCACTTTCCAGCCGATCGGTCCGACGCTGACTATCCGTATCAAAAAAGCCCATCGAGTCGATTTCGTCACCCCAAAACTCACAGCGCACGGGACTGTCATAGGCGGGAGAGAAGAAATCGAGGATGCCGCCCCGGCGCGAGAACTGCCCGGGGCCTTCTACCTGTGCACTTTTGTTATAGCCGCAGCGGAGCAAAGCCCGCTCGACGCTTTCCGGGGGGCAGGTTTTTCCATCCTCGATAGTAAGAGCGGATACCCCCAGCGTTTCCGGCGGAACGGTACGCTGCAAAAGCCCCGTGACCGTACAGATGGTGACGGGCGCCCTATTATTGATCAGCGCGTAGAGGGTCTTGATGCGTTTTTGTTCGCGTCCGCGGGAGACACCGTCCGCCCCGTAGAAGTTCATATCGCGCGAGAACAACAGCTCGCAGGGCTCTTCAAGAAAGAGCGTTAGGTCGCGCTTGAAGTTCTCTGCCGCTGTCTCATCCGCGCAGACAACAAACAGCGGTCTGCCAGTTTTAAGGCGCAGTCCGGCGGCCAGCGCCGCCCGGCTGGTTTTGCCCGGCCCAACGACGAGCGCAGGCAAAGTGCCCCCTTCCACACAATCGGGGAGGAGGGAGAGGTTTCTGTCATTAAAAACGGCCTGTGCTAAGCTGCGCATTTGATATCCTTTCAGCGGCGATTTCTGCGTCACACACCGATTTTCGGACAGACGCAGATACCCCCGAATCGAACCGACCGGGGTGTTATTATTTTACGACATCCGTGCGTCGAAATCAAGCTAATTTGTTGTATACCTCAAGATATACATTATATATATTTATGTATATTTTTGCTTGTAAAAAATCCAGAAATTTGCTATAATAAAGTGGTTATGGCACATCTCATCCTTTCAGTAAAAAGGAGACTTACAATCGATGAATTCGGTCAACGACGTTTGGAACAGTATTATGAGCATTCTCTCGACGGAGCTCACCAGCACCTCGATCAACACCTGGTTTTCGGACTGTAAACCCGTCGAGATTTCTGACACCCGCCTTGTTATCTATACCCCGACGGAGTTTAAGCGCAACATCATTACCCAGCGCTTTGCCGGAGCCATTACCGCCGCGCTGTCGGAGCTTTTTTCCTGCCCGTTTGACCTGCTAGTTCTCGCCGAGGACGAGCTTGATGACTATGAGCAGTGCTCGGAATCGGACGACAGTCTGCCCGAAGTTGCGGGCTACACCTTTGACAAGTTTATCGTCGGCAACTCCAACAAATTTGCCCACGCCGCGGCGGTGGCCGTTGCGGATAATCCGGGCGTGGCGTATAACCCGCTTTTCATTTACGGCAACTCCGGCCTTGGCAAAACACATCTGCTGCTTTCCATCGGTCAAAAAATACATGAGACCAACAACGCCGCCAAGCTTGCCTATGTCAAGGGTGACGACTTTATTAATCAGATGGTTCAATCCATTAAGGACAACACCCAGGAGGAGTTTCGCAACAAATACCGCTATGTGGACCTGCTGCTGGTCGATGATATTCAATTTATAGCCGGAAAAATCGGTGTACAGGAAGAATTCTTCCATACCTTCAACAATCTCTACGAAGCCGGAAAGCAGATTGTCATCACCTCCGACCGACCGCCGATGGAGATGGTAAAACTGGAAGACCGGCTCCGCACCCGCTTTGAGGGCGGCCTGATGGCAGACATTCAGCCGCCTGACATTGAAACGCGCATGGCCATCATCCGCAATAAGGCGGCTCAGCTGGGCATGGTTCTGCCGGATGACGTGGTGGAGTATATTGCGGACACCATCAAATCCAACATCCGACAAATTGAGGGCGTCGTCAAGCGGCTGACCGCTTACAACTCCATTTTAAACGACGAGATGAATATCGGCTCTGCGAAGCGGGCAATTAAGGACGTTATCCGCGTGGGTGAGTTTGTACCCACACCGGACATTATTATAGAAGAGACAGCCCGTTATTATTCCCTGGATCCCGCCGATCTTCGCGGACAGCGTCGCTCAAAAAACACGGCCATGGCCCGTCAGATTTCCATGTATCTCATGCGCAGTCTGACAAATCTCTCTCTAAAGGATATTGGCGAACAGTATGAAGACAGAAACCACTCTACGGTTCTCAGCTCCATTCGAAAAGTCGAAGAGCTGATTATCAAGGACGCCTCGGTTGGCATGACCATCCGGGACATTACGAGTAACATCAATACCTCTCACGGCCAGTAAAATAAGAAGTCAGTTCCAGTTTTAAACGAGCTGCTGTGGAATGATGAAAACCCTTCTGTTGAAAACCAAGCCGCGATAAAGACCGAAAATAAGCGTGTTTAAAACTTTTTGTTTTTCCACATTTTTATAAACACCGCCTTTTCAGCAATATCAAAGCCTTAAGGCACTTTTAAACATAAATTTCTACTACTACTAACACTACTACCTTTTATATTCTATCTAACTATATTTCTTTTATAGAACGAAGATACGCGAACTTATAAAACGGAGGGAACTACCCATGAAATTTACCTGTGAAAAATACCTGCTCCAGTCCGCCGTTGCGACCACTTCCCGCGCTGCGGCCTCAAAAAGCCCTAATCAGGCGCTCGAGGGTCTGCTCATTGAGGCGGCTGACGGCGTCAAAATCACCGGCTACGATCTGGTTAAAGGCATTTATACGAACTTTGTAGCCGATGTTGCCGAGCCGGGGTCCGTCATTCTCTCCGCCAGGCTGTTTGATAATATTGTGCGCAGCTTGCCGGATGATATTGTCACTGTCTCGACGGATGACAATAATCTTACCCGTATCCGCTGCGGTCACGCGGACTTTTCAATCATGGGCATGTATTCCGACAGTTATCCGGAGTTGCCTTCCGTCGAGCATCAGAAGTCCGTCTCCGTTCCGCAAAAAACCATGAAAGAAATGATTGACCAAACAATTTTTGCCGTCAGTGATAACGAGGCAAGACCCATCTATACGGGTGCACTCTTTGAAATTGAAAATAGTAAGCTGACGGTTGTCGCAGTCGACGGGTACAGACTTGCGCTGCGACGGGAGACGCTGGAGTCCTCGGATATGAACGACTGTAGCTTTATCGCACCGGGGACGGCACTGAGCGATCTTCAGAAAATGTGTTCGGACGCCGATGAAACGGTTAAGATAATTCTGGGAAATAAACACATTTCTTTCTCCGTCGGAAACTGCGTGCTTATTACAAGACGCTTGGAAGGTGAGTTCCTCGATTATAAAAAGGCAATACCGAAGGACTATACCTATAGACTGAAAGCTGAGCGGACAAAGGTCCTGCGCGCTGTCGACCGCGTATCGCTCATTATTGATGATAGAATCAAAAATCCGCTGCACTGTGTTTTCAATAAAAACAGCCTGAATATGTTCTGTGTGACCGCTATCGGCAAGGGTGAAGATATCTGTGACTACGAAGGTGACGGTGAAGGGCTGGAAATCGGCTTCAATAACCGCTATCTTCAGGATGCGCTCAAAGCGGCCCCTGCGGACAAAATTGAAATTTGCCTCAATTCGGGATCAACCCCCTGTGTTGTTGTGCCCGAGGACGGCAGCGATAAATTCATCTATATGATTCTACCCGTCAGGCTCAAGGCCTGAACACGGCAGCGCACTTCGCAAAAAGAAAGGACATTTTTATGGCGCTCTCACAGGAGACAATTCAAATAAGAACGGACTTCATTAAACTGGAAGCCTTGCTCAAATTTGCAGCAGCCGTCGAAAGCGGCGGCGAAGCCAAAACGCTGATTCAGGACGGACTCGTCCGGGTTAACGGCGAGGTCTGCACTCAGCGCGGCAAAAAGCTCCGCAGTGGGGACACGGTGGTTTACGGCGAAAACAGCTACTTGGTCAGCGGAGACGTGAAATGATTGTCAACGCCGTCCGTCTTGAGAATTTCCGCAATTATTCCGACGAGACGGTCGAACTGTCCCCCGGAATTAACGTTATAACAGGCTGGAACGCGCAAGGAAAAACGAATTTCCTCGAAGGGGTGTATCTCCTCAGCTGCGGTCACGGCTTCCGTACACGGCTTGACAGCGAGCTTATCGCCTTCGGAACCGAACGTGCCCGGGTAACGGCACAGATTTTTTCTAACGCACGCGAACAGAGCATTGAACTTCGGCTTGCCCGCGGTGTGCGAAAACAGGTTTTTGTCAACGGCCTGCGCAGAAACGCTGCCGAGCTCTCGGAAATTTTTAGGGTTGTGCTGTTTAGCCCCGATGATCTGAATATGATTAAGGACGGAGCAAAGGCCCGCCGCCGGTTTATGGACATGGCGATTTCCCAGCTTCGTCCCTCTTATGCGGCACTGATTTCGGACTATACACGGCTTTATGAGCATAAAAAACGTATTCTGGCCGACTGGCGGGAAAAACCGTCCCTGCTCGACACCCTCGACGAATTTTCGGAGAGCATGTGCCGCTGCAGCGCTCAGATTATCCGCTACCGTGCGGCCTTTACAAAACGGCTGACTGAAACCGCCGTGCCGATACACAGCGAATTTTCCGGCAGCGGTGAAGTCCTTGGCCTCATCTATCAGACCGTGAGCACGGTTGAAGATCCCTTTGCCCCCGCTTCGGCAATTTATCTTGCATTGGCTGAGCATCAAAGAACCCACCGGGAGGCTGAAATTGCTTCCGGCTGTATCCTCTCCGGCATACACAAGGATGATCTGGAGATTAGTATTGACGGCATTAATGCCCGACTGTTTGCCTCTCAGGGACAGACGCGAACAGCAGCCCTCTCGTTGAAAATGGCAGAGCGAGAAATATCTTTACAGGACACAAACGAATGCCCCGTTCTCTTATTGGACGATGTTTTGAGCGAGTTGGACGCGAAGCGTCAGGAGTTTGTGCTCAAGCGCATCGGCGGAGGGCAGACCTTAATTACTTGCTGCGAGGACGGGAGACTCCGGGAGCGCACGGACGGCAACATCATCAATATCGCCGGAGGAAAGAGAATCCGGCTGCCGGAGTGCTGAAAGCGCCGGATAAAAGGAGATCGTCATGTATCTGCATATTGGAAAAAACGTCGTTGTCGCCTATGACGAAATTGTCGCAGTCTGCGACCTCGACAACGCGTCCCATTCCCACATCACCAGAGCCTACCTGACTGCCGCCGAAAAAAACGGCCAGGTTATTAATGTCTGCGACGACCTGCCGAAGGCCTTTGTGGTCTGCCAAAAGCCGGACGGCACCCAAACGCTCTATTTATCACAGCTGGCGTCCTCGACCCTACTCAAGAGGACGAACACGCTGAGCTTTGAATAATTACGAAAACGACCCTGACTTGTCGCTTTACAAACGGAAGGAAGAAACAAATGGCTGAACTCACCGACAAAATCACACAGGAATACGACGCATCGCAGATTCAGGTGCTGGAAGGGCTTGAGGCTGTCCGAAAAAGGCCCGGTATGTATATCGGCTCGACCTCCACAAGCGGCCTGCACCATCTCGTTTACGAGATTGTGGACAATGCGATCGACGAGGCCCTCGCGGGCTACTGCACGCATATAGAAGTATCAATCGAACCGGGCAACACCATCCGCGTTTCAGATAATGGCCGCGGTATTCCCGTCGATATTCAGGAACAGACAGGCAAGCCCGCCCTCGAGGTTGTCTATACCGTTCTGCACGCCGGCGGCAAATTCGGCGGCGGAGGCTATAAGGTCGCGGGCGGCCTGCACGGGGTCGGCGCTTCGGTCGTCAACGCGCTTTCGGAGTGGCTGGAGGTCGATGTTCATAAGAACGGCAAAGTTTATCAGATGAAATTCTCCCGGGGAGATATTACCCAGGAGATGAGGATTGTCGGCGAAACCGACAAATCCGGAACCGTTGTGCGCTTCAAACCGGATCCACAGGTCTTTGAGGACACGACTTTCGACTATGAGACGCTGCACATCCGTATGCGGGAGCAGGCCTTCCTCAACGCAGGGCTGCACATCTCGACCGAGGATAAGCGGCTGGAAGAGCCCGTACGTGACGATATGTTCTACGAGGGCGGTATCCGGGAATTTGTAAAATACCTCAACCGCAACAAGTCCCCTCTGCACAACGAGGTCGTCTATATGTCCGGCGGCAGGGAAAACAGCGTTGCCGAGGTTGCCCTGCAATATAACGACAGCTACAATGAGCTGATTCTGTCCTTTGCAAACAACATCCACACGCCGGAAGGCGGCATGCATGAGACCGGTTTCAAAACGGCGCTGACCCGCGTTTTGAATGCCTACGGCCAGAAGATCGGCGCGCTTAAAAACGACGACAAGGTCTCCGGTGAGGACTGCCGTGAGGGCCTAGCCTGCATCGTCTCCGTTAAGCTGACGGACGCCCAGTTCGAGGGGCAGACGAAGGCCAAGCTCGGCAACAGCGAAATCCGGACGCTGGTGGACAATATTGTCTCCGAGAAGCTGTCGACCTACCTGGAGGAAAACCCCGCAATCGGCAGGATTATTCTTGATAAAGCCCTTACGGCGAGCCGCGCGCGAGAGGCGGCGCGCAGGGCCAGGGAGAATATCCGCCGCAAGAATGCGCTGGAGGGTTCGACCCTTCCGGGAAAGCTGCGCGATTGCAACGAGCGTGACGCGGCCCTGACAGAAATTTATATTGTCGAGGGCGATTCGGCAGGCGGCAGTGCCACCGGCGGACGGGACAGCCGCTTTCAGGCGATCCTGCCGCTCTGGGGCAAGATGCTCAACGTTGAAAAGGCCCGGGCGGATAAAGTATATTCAAACGACAAGCTCATGCCTGTTATTACGGCGCTCGGCGCCGGAATCGGCGAGGACTTTGACACCAACAAGCTGCGGTATCACAAGGTCGTCATTATGGCCGATGCCGACGTCGACGGCAGTCATATCCGGACTCTGCTGCTGACCTTCTTTTTCCGCTTCATGCGGCCGCTCATCGAAAACGGCTATGTTTACGCGGCGATGCCCCCGCTGTATAAGCTGGTGCGCGGCAAGCAAACGCGCTACGCCTTCTCTGACGAGGAGCGCGACCGTATTTCGGCGGAGCTGCGCGGAGAGGACGGCAAAGGCAAGATCGATATCAGCCGCAATAAGGGCCTCGGTGAAATGGATCCGCACGAGCTGTGGGATACCACGATGAACCCCGAAACGCGAACGCTCAAGCGGATCACGCTGGAGGACGCGGTTTTGGCGGACGAGATATTTACAATTTTAATGGGCGAAAAGGTTGAGCCGCGCAAAGAGTTTATTGAAAAGAACGCCAAATACGCGGTCAATCTGGATATATAGCCCGAAGCCCCCGTTACGGGACCCATTATCGACCTCCGCTGAAGGATAGCGGAAAGCGAAAAATAAGGTGGTCAAAAAATGCCAAAAGATTATAAGCCGGAGGATATCCGGTATCCCGAACAGAAAATCATCTCGTCCGAGCTCGTCAGCGAGATGCAGACTTCATATATCGACTACGCCATGAGCGTCATTGTCGGCCGCGCGCTGCCCGATGTGCGCGACGGTCTTAAGCCCGTACACCGCCGCATCCTCTATGCGATGTACGAGGATAACCTCACAAGCGACCGACCCTTCAAAAAGTCCGCAACCTGCGTCGGTGACGTGCTGGGTCGCTATCACCCGCACGGCGATCAGTCCGTGTACGATGCACTGGTGCGCTTGGCACAGGACTTCTCCATGCGCTATATGCTCGTGGACGGACACGGTAACTTTGGTTCGATTGACGGCGATCCCCCTGCGGCTTACCGTTACACCGAGGCGAGGATGTCGAAAATTTCCGACGAGCTGCTGCGCGACATTGAAAAAGACACCGTCGACTGGGACCCGAACTTTGACGAGACGCGCAAGGAACCGCGCGTGCTGCCAAGCCGCTTCCCGAACCTGCTTGTCAACGGGTCGAGCGGTATTGCCGTCGGCATGGCGACAAATATCCCGCCGCACAACCTGCGTGAGGTTATTGGCGCCTGTGTCTGTCTGCTTGATAACCCCGAGGCCGAGCTTTCGGACCTGATGGAACACGTCACGGGCCCCGATTTCCCGACCAAGGGCATCATCATGGGCCGCGCGGGCATCCGCGCAGCCTATGCGACCGGCAAGGGCCGCGTTGTCATTCGGGCCCGCACCGATATCGAAGAATATACACAGGGCCGCTTCCGCATTATCGTCACGGAGCTGCCCTATCAGGTCAACAAGCGCACCCTCATTGAAAACATCGCCGATCAGGTCCACGATAAACGGCTGGATGGCATTTCCGGCCTTCGCGACGAATCGGATCGCAACGGGATGCGCATTGTCATCGAATTGAAAAAAGATGCAAACGCTCAGGTTGTCTTGAACCGTCTGTTTTCGCAGACGCAGCTCCAATCCTCCTTTGCGATCAATATGCTCGCGCTGGTACAGAATCAGACTCAACCAAAGATTCTCTCGCTGCGGCACATTCTGGAAGAGTATCTCGCCTTCCAAAAGGAGATCATCATCCGCCGCACGAAGTTCGACCTCAAAAAAGCGCTGGACCGTGCCCATCTGCTGGAAGGCCTGCTCATTGCGCAGGACCATATTGACGAAGTTATCCACATTATCCGCACAAGCTATGACGACGCGAAGCAGAACCTCATGACCCGCTTTGGCCTGTCCGAGATTCAGTCTCAGGCGATATTGGATATGCAGCTCAAGCGGTTGCAGGGCCTTGAAAAAGAAAAGCTTGAGAGCGAATATAAGGAGCTTGAGAATAAAATCGCCTATTACAACGAGCTTTTGGCCTCCGATGAGTTGATAAAAGGCGTCCTGAAAGAGGAAATCCTTGCAATCAGTGAAAAATACGGCGATGACCGTACGACCGAGATTCAGGACCTTGAGGACGAAATCGATATTGAGGACCTAATTGACGAGGAGGACTGCGTCTATACCCTCACGCATGCGGGCTATATTAAGCGCCTGCCCGCGGACACCTATCGGGCACAGCGCCGAGGCGGCAGGGGCATCACCGCCCAGGCCCTCCGCGAAGAGGACTACGTTGAAACGGTCTTCACCGCTTCTACCCATGACTTTATTCTCTTCTTCACGAATTTTGGCCGGGTCTACCGCAAAAAAGGCTATCACATTCCTGAGGCGGGCCGTACCGCAAAGGGGACCAATATTGTCAATCTTCTGCCTATTGAACCGGGTGAGCGCGTGAGCGCGATGATTCAGACACGCGATCTTTCCGCGGAGGATGAATACCTGGTCATGATCACGAAGGACGGCACTGTCAAGCGCATGTATATGAGCGAGCTCAAAAACATCCGCAACAACGGCATCCGGGCGATCAATATCGAAGAGGGCGACGAACTGATCTCGGTACGCAGAACGGACGGCGAGCAGAAGATCATTATTGCAACGCACGACGGCATGGCGATTTGCTTCGATGAAAAAGACGTCCGGCCGATGGGCCGCACGGCGACTGGTGTGCGGGGAATTCGACTGCGTGAGGCGGACTACTGCGTGGGCGCCGCCCGCGTGAGCGAGGGCTGCTCGCTGCTGTCCGTCACGGAAAACGGCTTCGGCAAGCGGACCGAGATGGAGGAATATCTGCGCGGCAACGACGGACTGCCTCAGCGCCGAGGCGGCATGGGCGTCAAAAACTATAATGTCACGGACAAGACCGGCAAGGTTGCGGACGTTAAGGTCGTCTGCGATACGGACGATGTGCTGCTCATTTCGGACGACGGCACCATCATCCGCATGGGCGCCGAAACAATCAGCACCTTCCGCAGAGCCACGCAGGGTGTTCGCCTAATGCGTCTGGCAGATGGGTCCAAGGTCATATCTGTTGCAAGAACGGATAAGGATGACGCGGAATGCCCGCTGCCGCAGGCAGACTGAGCCCATGAAACAAATAACGATCTACACCGACGGCGCCTGCTCCGGAAATCCGGGACCGGGCGGCTGGGGGGCCATCCTGCGCTACAAAGATACGGAGCGCGAGCTCTCCGGCGGCGAAGCCCAGACCACGAACAACCGGATGGAGCTGCTTGGCGCAATCGCCGCTCTTACGGCGCTGAAGGAACCCTGCGAGGTCGAGCTCTACACCGACTCGCAGTACTTGGCCAAGGCCATTAACGAGGGCTGGCTGAAGTCCTGGAAATCGAAAAACTGGAGGCGCAAGGACGGCGAACTTAAAAACGTCGACCTCTGGCAGGAGCTTGACAGGCAGCTTGCCCGTCACACCGTCCGCTTCCACTGGGTCAAGGGCCACGCCGACAATGCTTTCAATAATCGCTGTGATGCGCTTGCGGTGAAGCAGCGCGATTGCTTTGCCAATAAGTAAAACAAGAAGAGCCCTTCGTTCATTTGAACGAAGGGCTCTTCAGTTTGCAGCTTAAAATTCCGCAGTGCCGACTGTTCTGGGATGGGGAAGGACGTCACGGATGTTGCTCACGCCGGTTAAATACATAATCAGGCGCTCGAAGCCGAGACCATAGCCTGCGTGGCGGCAGGAGCCATAGCGGCGCAGGTCGAGATACCACCAGTAATCGTCCTTGTTGAGGCCCAGCTCAGCCATGCGCTTTTCAAGGACATCCAGGCGCTCTTCGCGCTGGCTGCCGCCGACGATCTCACCGATAGCGGGCACCAGGCAGTCTGCAGCCGCAACGGTTTTGCCGTCGTCGTCCAGACGCATATAAAAGGCCTTTATCTCCTTGGGATAGTTTGTGACGAAGATGGGCTTTTTGAATATCTTCTCCGTCAAATAGCGCTCATGTTCGGTCTGAAGGTCGGTGCCCCACTCAACCTTGTAATCGAATTCGTCGTTGTGTTCCTCCAGAATTTTAACGGCCTCGGTGTAGGTTACCCGACCGAAGTCGGAGCCAGCAACGTGATGCAGGCGCTCGAGCAGACTCGTATCAACGAAGCTGTTGAAAAACTCCATCTCCTGCGGGCACTTGGCAAGCACCGTGTTGATAACATATTTAATGAGCCCTTCGGCGTTATCCATATAGTCGGTGAGGTCTGCAAAAGCCATTTCCGGCTCGATCATCCAAAACTCGGCCGCGTGGCGCTGCGTGTTGGAATTTTCCGCGCGGAAGGTCGGCCCAAAGGTGTAAACATCCCCGAAGGCCATAGCGAAGTTTTCGGCGTTGAGCTGACCTGAAACGGTCAGGTTCGTTTCCTTGCCGAAAAAGTCCTTTGAACTGTCGATTTTTCCATCCTCCGTGCGGGGAAGGTTTTTAAGATCAAGGGTGGTTACACGGAACATTTCACCGGCACCCTCGCAGTCCGAGCCGGTGATAATCGGCGTGTGGACATAGACGAAACCCTGTTGCTGGAAAAACTCGTGTATCGCGGCAGCCGCAACGCTGCGGACGCGGAAAACAGCGGAAAACAGGTTGGTCCGCGGACGCAGATGCGCGATGGTGCGCAGATACTCCAAGCTGTGGCGCTTTTTCTGAAGGGGATATTCGGGCGCTGAAACGCCCTCAACCTCGATGGAGGAGGCTTTGAGCTCAAACGGCTGTTTGGCTTCCGGCGTCAGCGTGAGCTGCCCCTTGACAATCAGGGCGGCGCCGACATTCTGACGGGCAATTTCGTCATAATTATTCAGCGTATTCTTCTCAAAAACGACTTGCAGGCTCTTGTGTGCGCTGCCGTCATTGAGTTCAACAAAGCCGAAATTTTTCAGGTCGCGCAGGGTACGCACCCAGCCGCAGACCGTGATTTCTTCGCTTGTGAAAGCAGAGGCGTCCGCATAGATGGCGGAAATTTTCGTACGTTTCATATTATGACACATGCCTTTCCGGTGTTTTGCGCGAATAGTTGAACGTCGCGCACGTCAATTTTCGAGAGCTAGTTTCGTTTATCTTCTCTCTTGTTATTGCGGGTATAATGAAGTATTATACCTATCGGAAGCTAAATTTTCAACAGCTTGTTGAAATAAAACGCTGCGGAGTGACGAAAATGGAGAAAATATTTCATAATATCCTCGATTTAATTGGAAACACACCGCTGATGGCACTTACGGCCTTCGGTAAAAGGTTCTGTCCCGAGGCGCGCCTGCTTGCCAAGCTCGAGCGCTTTAATCCCGCTGGCAGCGCGAAGGACAGAATTGCATTGGGCATCATTAGGGCGGCGGAACGCGAGGGACGGCTCAAAAAAGGCGGTATGATTATCGAGGCAACGAGCGGAAACACGGGCGTGGGCTTGGCGGCGGTGGCCGCTGTTCTGGGCTACGAGGCGGTTATTGTCATGCCGGACAGCATGAGTGTCGAGCGCATCAAGCTGATCGGGGCCTATGGGGCCAAGGTGGTCCTCACCGAAGGGGCACGAGGCATGGCCGGTGCCGTTGAGAAGGCGGAGGCGCTCTGTCGGGAAAATGCGGGCAGCATCATCGCCGGACAGTTTTCGAACCTCGCAAATCCCCAGGCGCACTATGAAACGACAGGGCCGGAAATCTGGCGGGATACAGACGGCAAGGTGGATGCGTTCGTTGCAGGTGTCGGTACGGGGGGTACACTTTCGGGAGCCGGAAGATACTTAAAAGAAAAAAACGCGCTTATCAAGATCATCGCGATGGAGCCGGACCGGTCGCCTCTGCTCTCGGGCGGGCAAGCAGGACCGCACGGCATACAGGGCATCGGGGCCAATTTTATTCCGGAGGCGCTGGACAGATCGATTTATGACGAGGTGCTTCGCGTGACAGACGAGGAAGCCCTGGCAGCAATGCATGCGCTTGCCGAAACGGAAGGTCTCTTTGTCGGCATATCCTCCGGCGCGGCGGCAATCGCGGCGGCGAAGGTTGCGGCCAGACCCGAATTTGCGGGCAAAACGGTGGTCACGCTGCTGCCAGACACAGGGGAGCGCTACCTGAGCGTCCTATAAAAGACTTAAGCCGGAAAGACCGCTCTCTATGAAAGCCGGTCTTTCCGATTGCAGCGGCAATACGATGGAATCAATCGCTGCCTTGGCCTGATTGAAGCTGTTAAAAGCCATAAAATGGTTTTGCGGCGGAAGGCTGATTAGATCGGACTGTCCGGCACATACTAACCAAGGACCGCGTGGCCGGTGGTTTTTTCAGTCCGTTTGCGCTGTGCTGCCAAGGCTTTGCGGACGGCAGACAGAAAAACTCTCCATTAGCGCTTGACATAGGCCTGACCACATGATATTATAAATGAGCGCCAAAAAACAAGCACAATGCAGGTTTACGGCGCAACACGATCTCCAATATCGCGGAGTGGAGCAGTCTGGCAGCTCGTCGGGCTCATAACCCGAAGGTCGTAGGTTCAAATCCTGCCTCCGCAACCATTGAAAATACAGGCTTTGAGAGGAATCTCGGGGCCTGTATTTTTTACGTTTTCCTTCATATTTTCCTTCATACGGCGCTTATTTTGAGCTAATGCTGCGTGCTGCTGCACAGTAACACATAAAAAAAATTATAATAGTGCTTTTTTGTAATAAGGATGCTACACTGTATTTGGCAAGTAAAATTGACTCTAAGGCTTATCTTGCCAACTCAAAATACGATAATACTCCCAATCTTCAAAAACCTCCCACTACTTGCATTTTTTGAAGAAAGGAGTGTTTTTTTATGTCAAAAGCTAAGGCAAATCTAAATCTGGCAGATATGGGCGCAGCCGTTAACGTGGAGGAACTGGCACAGGTTCTTAAAATATCGAAGACAAAAGCATATGAGCTTGTAAAAATGGAAGGGTTCCCTGCCGTTAAATTAGGCAAACGCATACTCATACCGACAGAAGCTCTTGTACATTGGCTAAATGCAAATATAGGCCGCGCTCTTTAATGAGCCGGCCTATTGTATTGCTTTTTGTAATATAATGGTATATAGTGTAGAAAAATATGAGGGAGGTGAAAACATGTATATATATAACAATTTCATTTATTATGCGCACTTAGGAAATCCTGTTGGGAGTGAGCAAGGACTTGATCGCCCAGTTCTTATTGTACATACAACAAAAGAATCTCCAGTATGCATTGTCATTCCTTTAACGCTTGAACGATGCGGTGATAGTATACCATACCATATTGATCTTTCTAACGGCAAAGGTACTGCTTTGATAGAGCAGATACGGACTATTGACAAGAGTAGAATTTATGAACATTTATATGAACATGGAAAGTATGCAACTATTAATGATGACGAAAGAAATAACATTAACGGGCAACTAGAGCGTATTTGTAGAATTAAGCCTCTATTTGTTCCACAGAAAAAAAGTTAATTTTATTGTTGACTTTTCTATTAGAAATACATATACTAATATTGTAAATGAAACATGTGAACTTCACGGAAGAAATTCCGTGTTTAGCATTTGAAAAAGTGAAGCTCCTCTTTTGAGGAGTTTCATTTTTTTAATCAGGTGCTATGATTATTAAACTATTAAGTCGGTTTCATAAATATTTCGAACAACGGTGTAAAATCAAGGCCTTGATAAAATCGATACCCTCTCCGTAAAATGCTGAGGCTGCGGCGTAAAAATGCCGATACAGCCTTGTCATAAAACTGACCTAGTAATATATATAACAATTAAGAAAGTATTTACGCAATTACTTCGTAATTGCGGCGAAATTTAGCAAAGCTAAAATTTCGCAACCAAAAATTATTTTATTTATTTTGGAATTTCTAAAAAATGTGTCTCCAAATATAAATTATAATAATTATTGTATTGCAATTATAGATTGGCAGATAGTATAATACCTTATGTGAGGCCAAGAGCCAACAACTTATAAAAACGAAAAAGTTATAAACACACCAAAACTTTCAATTTTGTTTTGGTGTGTTTTTTTATTTGAATTACATTTGGAGGCTTTTAAAATGGAAAACGATATGCAATCAAGCAGAGATTTCAAAGGTGTATGGATACCAAAAGAAATTTGGTTAAATACGGAGCTTACGATGCTTGAAAAGGTCATTTTTGTAGAAATTGATAGCTTAGATGGCGAAAATGGCTGCTGGGCAAGTAACGCATATTTAGCTGACTTCTGTCAGTGCTCTGCTGACAAAATTACAACAGCAGTTAGAAAATTAAAGGAAATTGGATTTATAAAAGTGACGAACTTTGATGGACGGCATCGCGTTATTAAAGTCGCCAAGAATAAAAAACGCAAGCAAAATGAGGAGTTTTGAAAATGTCTGAACTTATAACCAATAAAACAAAAGAAGAAAAGAGGCTTGCCAATAATGCATATCTGCGGAGCTACAACGCTCGTCGCCGAGCTGAGAGCAAGCAAGCGTTGAAACAGGTAATAAAAATTAAATATGACAACGAAATTAAGGGAGGGAAAGAACATGAGTAAGCCTATAGGATGGTCTGTCATGCAGGAAAAATTCGGAGGGTCAAAAGCTCCGCTAAAGATTAACGACATTGTTTCAAGACTTGCTGAAGCAAGACGCGAAATCAATGAACAGGCGAAATATTACAACTTGCAGTGGAAAAAAGACGCTCTGCAAGCGTTGAAAACGGAAGCTCTTAATTTGTTTAATGCTGCTATCGACGAGGCCAACGCCGTCAGCAAACAGTACGAGGACAAAATTAATAGCATTGCAGCGCAGCAGTACACAGGCGCGAGAGTTAATAAAGATGACATCGCCGCTATTGAGTACGAGCTAAAGAGCCTTAAAGCCGAACTAAATATGACTGCTGACAAAAATAGTGTGATTGAGCGTTATTTAGCAACGCAGACCGGCGCAAAAGCGGTCATGCTGATGTTCAGTGAAAAAGATATTGACTTAGGACTGTGGACACAGAGCATTTATGAGCAAGCGTTTATTAAGTCCAAGTCAAAGGCAGAGCTTGACTTTGAGGCGCAGAAAGGTACGCAGATTGCGGAATTGCAAGCACAGCAGGCGCAGGAAATTAACGTTGGTAAGTTGCTGGCTGTTCAGCGCATTATGATGGGGAATCCTGTAAAGGGCGTGCCGTCTTTAGAGCGCCAGTTTGATATGGACGTTGAAGCGTGCAACAGAGAAATGCGCGCTGACCGAGAAGCAGTAAAAGTGGAAGCTCGCAGAGACATAGCGCGAGAGTCGGCAGCGGCAGGAGAGATTAAAATTGAGATTTAATCCCGACACGAACAGTCGCGTAAATGACCCGCTAAAAATATCGCGACCTGCGTATGTTGATAAAGCTATTGAGGACTGGTATTTAGATGCGGCGGAAGCAACATACGAATATGGGACAGGCTACAAACAGCAGTATGATGTTGTTTTAGTAAAGCGCATTACTGCTGATATGGTAAGAAAGTTCCACTGCCCTTTTCCCAGCAGGCAGGAAGCAACGGCTTTTATGCTTGGCTTATGCGGCAAAGCGGACACAGAAACGCGAATACAAAGCGCAGTTGCTGCCGCGGATGCTACACCGCCAACGCAGGAAAAGACGCTTACAGAGGACGGTATAAGCGTTAAAAAGCCGCGCTTCTCGTTTTTTGATGATTGACGGTTTAGACATTTTTACGAAATTCGAGGGAATGCGGAGGGGAGCGCGAAATGGACATTATGAAACTCAAGCCAAAGCAGAAAGCATTTATTGCGGAGTATTTGGCAAACGGTAGCATTGCGGTAATGTGCAAGCAGATTGGCATAACGGAGCAGACAGCCTATAACTGGCTCAATGCAGGTCTGCGTGAGATTATAGACGATACTCAGGATAAGCTTTTCAACGAGCGTCTGGATAAGCAGTGTATGCTTCTGGATAGGTCTACGGAAAGGCTGGAGCAGATTATTGAAGATGAAAAAACTCCAGCCTTTGCCATGCTGAACATATGGAAAGCACTGAATGACAGCGTATATAAAAATAAACAGTGCATTGACATACAAAAGAAGCTTGAAGAGGTTCGGGAGCTTTATAAGCAGCAGGAGGAAGACCATGCAGTATAATAGGGTGCTAAAAGAACTCGCGGTAATAAAAGAGAGTGCCACTATCCGTAACGGAAGCATTATGGCATTCTTAACGGAATTACTACCGCGCGATACTGGACTTGAGGAAGTGGTTTATGAGCTTGCGCTGTGCTTTGATAAAAAGCCGACGCAGCATATACACTTCAAAAAAGTCGAAAATGCGGTTGCTTACTTGGATGAATATTTAGTGCAGCACGCACCGCATAAAGAGTTCAGGTTTTGGAATAGGACTGGACTCAAAGATTAAACACGAAAAATGCCAAAGCTGAATTTCTTTTGGTTTTGGCATTTTTTCTCCCGGTACGCTCTATTTGTTTACCGTGTACGGCAAACAAATATCATGCAGCAGACTGCAATGTATTTGTTTGTCGTGCTTTTTTCTATTTGCAAATAAATATTTGCACCGGCCTTGCCCTTAAATAAACACAGAGCCTACAATATAGGCCGCCACAAAAAATATACTTAGGAGGGCAAGGAATGAATATTGCATATGTTCGGGTTAGCTCGGTTGAGCAGAACGAGGACAGGCAAGTAAAAGCGTTGACAACGCGCGGCATTGAAAAATGGTTTACGGAAAAGGTTAGCGGCAAGGACACGAACCGTCCGCAGTTACAGACAATGCTTGAGTTCGCGCGAGAGGGTGACACAATTTATATTCACGACCTTTCGCGGCTTGGCAGGAACACGGAAGATTTACTGCACATAACCGCGCACCTACAGAGCAAGGGCGTAAATTTAGTCAGCAACAAGGAAAGCATAGATACCAGCACAGCCACTGGCAAGTTGATATTTACGATGATTGCCGCTATTGCCGAGTTTGAGCGTACCAACTTGAAGGAACGGCAGCAGGAGGGCATCGCAATAGCGAAACAAAAAGGAAAATACAAAGGGCGTAAGTGTATTGCCCGACCTGATAATTGGGAAGAAGTATTTACGCAGTGGAAAGAACGTCGTATTACAGCTAAAAAGGCGATGGAGCTGCTCAGCCTTAGACCTAATACATTCTATAAATTTGTTGCGGAGCAATAAAAAACAAAGCCGATTACTTATCAGCTTTGTTATCTTCTTCGCTATTAAGGTTATTAAGCGCATATTCGCAGCACTGAATTACCAAATTGTTCAAGGACACGCTTTTCGTCTGAGCTAAACACTCTAAATGCTTTATTAGCTCAGAGGGCATGCGGAAAGTCTTATTTACCATATCTGGCTTTTTTACAACAAACATTGGCACGCCTCCCCTCACTCATAATTTTATGTGCTTTCTCTCAAAGAATATACACGCTGTATTTACACCTATTATTATGCGTGTAAATTACACTTGTTTATACGTTCGCATGAAAGTATAATAAAGAAAATGTTATGAGGAGTGGTAAAAAATGAAAAATAGTAGCGGAAAAAAGAAAGGTTGCCTAATAGCTTTGCTTACGGTTTTTGTAGTGGTTGTGGCTGTTGGAATTACATTGGGCGTTCTATTGTCAAACCATGAGAAAGACCCACCGCAAGCGTCCAGTTCCCCAACGGCTGATATTAACGTCTTGGGCGAAGTAAAGAACGCAACAGATGCGCAGAAAGAGAAAATACTATCTACGCTCGGCGAATGCGGTATAACAGATGTTGCAGCGGTCAAATATGATGATGGGCTTGAAGGGCTGTTTACTTACACTGACGCTAATGGCTACGGCACAGAAGACGGTTACAGGGTTAGCACAAAGTCGGTCAACAATATTATTCTTTATGTACAGAACGGCGAAGTGCTGGGAATACGGTATGCCGATACAAATTTATATGAAAACGGTAGCTGTGTTAATAAACTTGCCGACATTACTCTTACGGCGGATGAACGGACGGCGATTATTACCGAAGCGCAAAGCTGGGTAAAGGACACATTGCAAGCTCCGTCAACTGCAAAATTTCCGAGCTTACTGACACAAAACGACGATTGGGCTGTTTGGAAACAGGACGAAGCTGTATTTGTAAAGAGCTATGTGGACGCAGAAAATGCCTATGGCGCGAATATACGAAGTCAGTTCCAGTTGAAAGTTGTTGATAACAAAGTAGTTTCTTATATTTTAGACGGAAAAGAAATGGTAAACAAATAAACGAGAAGAGTAAGGCCGTAGCCTTACTCTTCTCCACATGAAGCACATTTTGAAACGGAGGGCTTTTAATATGGCAAAAAAGAGGGGTAACGGCGAAGGCTGCATACGGCAGCTAAAAAACGGCTATTGGGAAGCGCGCGTCACCATAGGCTACAACGAAAAGGGCAAGCAAAAATTTAAGGTCTTTTCGGGCAAAACTCGGCAAGTCGTAGCGCAGAAGCTGAATAACTATATTGCCAACGAGAAAGGAAAAGAGCCTGAGCAGGCTTGTAAAGATACGCTTTCCGCATGGCTCGACAAATGGTATGAAAGCTATGTAGTACCAAACGTTAAGACCTCAACTCGGGTTAGCTATGAAATGGTTATCCGCAGGCACTTAAAGCCGAGCATTGGCAACATAAAGTTGAAGGACTTAAAAAAAGATACCATAGAGGAACTGTATAATAAGCTGATTGTCGGCGGCAGAACGGACGGGAAAGGCGGCTTGTCTCCTAAGACGGTTAAAAATGTTCATCTTGTGCTGCACATGGCATTAGAAGAAGCTGCACGCCGAGAGTATATAATAAAAAACCCAGCCAGCATTGCAAAAGTGCCTACTATGAAAAGTACCAACAGCAAAAAGAAAGATATTGAAATTCTCTCTAAGGACGAACAAAAATTGCTTGAAGCTGCGTGCTCGACTGACGTTTACGGCACTGCAATAAAGCTGGACCTATATACTGGCATGCGCTTAGGCGAGCTTTTAGGGCTACAATGGCCTGATATAAATTTCGAAAACCGAACAATTAGTATCAGTCGGCAGCTTAACAGGCTGAAAGACTTTGACCCCAAGGCCACCGCTAAGACGAAGCTTGAAATACAGGACGATGTAAAAACTGCAACGTCTTACCGTGTCATTTCTATTGCGCCCACTATTGTAACCATGCTGCAAACATATAAGGCACAGCAGGACATAGAGAGCAAAAAGTGGGGTAAGGCACATAAAAAGCTTCAAATGGTATTTGCAAGAGATGACGGCTCATTTATAGACCCTTCAACTTTCAGAGAGCACTATAAGCAAACACTACGCAAGGCATGTTTAAAAAATTGTACCGTCCATGCACTGCGTCATACGTTTGCTACAAGGGCTTTGGAAGCCGGCGTGCCAATAAAAGTGGTAAGTAACATTTTAGGCCATGCAGGAGTGCAAATAACAATGGATACATATAGCCATGTGCTGCCGCAGCTACAGGAAGACGCAATGATAAAGATTGCCGAATACATTGCTGAGTTGAAGGCTTCATCATAGACGTTCCATTCCAGGTTAGACGTAATACGTCTAGCCTGGAATGTTGATTTTTTACCACAGATTTGCTATAATAAACATAGCAAATAATGCAAAATGAATGCTATTTAAGCGTTCTCTAAAGCAAATACTTCTTTGCTAAGGAGAAGCAATGATGAGTACAATTATGTTAATTGTAGCAATCATGACCCTCGTTGTAGACATTCTGCAACTTATTGCTGACATAGTTAAATAAACTATGCCAAGATGACCGTCCAGTTATGGGCGGTTTTTCTTATATCAAGATTCGTGCATGATGGGACGCAATAACGATGAATACAAATAATCTCGTTTTGCCGTAGCTACAGGAAGACGCTATGAAATAATAGTTGAGTATTTAAGCGAGTAAGAATGGTGGGATACTAATAAAAGTATCTCACCATTTAGTCAAAGCGTCTTAAATGTATTAAACGTCTTTAAGAGCTTCATAGTTGCGTCATAATCCAGTTTGTCACCTTCATATTCACACTTATATAAACCTTGTAAGTTTGAAGGTAACGTTATTCCCTTTTGACATAACAAAATGATTTTTTTCCCATATAAGGCGATTGCCGCACCAATTTCAATCAATACATTTTCGTTAAGCACTTTATGCTGAGTTCCCGTCTCATCAAGCAATGTTTTTTCTTCTTCAATATGTATTATTCCTGCACAGCATTCTCGCATATCACTAAATACTTTTTCGGGAACAGATATAGCGGTTGCTTCCCGTTCAACAGAAACAATTGGTTCAAATGATCCGAAAACCAACAACTCTTTAAGATTCTCAACCATTTTACGATTTTTACCATGGGATATAAACACTTTATTATTTGATGAATTTAAGTCAGTTTTTATTCCCTTTTTTTCTTGTGGTACGTCTAAGTCTAACCTCTGTAATAATTCTGGCGGAAGGATAGTTTCATCAGTGTCATCATTGCCGCCATTGGTTTCTCCTTCACTAATTCTTAAAGGACTATTCGGGGTGGTGACATAATCATTACCCTTAATATTAGTTATTAGGTTCGCATAGTTGCCATTTTCTTTAATTAATAAATAGACATCAGCGGCACGATCTTTGGGAACGCCCCAGCTGATTAACAAATTTTCAGCAATTGAATCCTTGGGCAATTTTTTGTTTTGATAGTATTCAAAAAATCGTTTAAGTATAGCTGGCGTTATAGCTGCTTGTTGAAGTGCAACTAAATCATCCCCCTCTATAGTCGGAGCAACAGCACGTTTTCCCAAAGGTTCGAGGTTTATTTCCTTGGCGTTATAGCCGCCAGAAGTGAATCCATAAGCAATTGACGCCCCAGTTATATCTCTAAAATTAGAGCTTGAGGGAGATATATCGAGAGCTTGGCTGACTTGCAGAGGAGTACCTGTCTTTCCGGCTAAATGGTCCCAAATTGCTTGAGGAACTTTTAGGGCCTCCTCTACAGAACACGAGGGAACATTTGCTTGCATGATACGTGTGGCACGCGTTCTAGCGGGGACCGCGTTAGTTTCTGATTTATTCTCAGGTTTCTCTATATTAGGTTTCTCCGTTGTTTTGGCTCCCATATTATCCCTCCTTTCGATTGATGCTATTTTATCAAACTTAAAAGGATATTTCAACTTATTTTGTTAGAAATTAACAAATTAAATTCAAACCGCTGTAATGATTGATATTGTAAAGCACTTTATCAACGTATTCTTTAGCTTCGGGTTCTTCAGCATACCACATATTACTTTCCCCGAACCCATAGCCAGAAGTTCTACTTCGTGGAGCGTACCACGCTTCGTTAAGAATCTCCGAGAATGGCAAGTGTACACAATTTGATTTATCCGCTATTACGTTATACACATATTCATTATCAAGGCTTCCACGCCCGGGAATATCTCCATAAGGAAGTTTGATAGGTCTGCGGAACACATCAGCGTTGTTATACCAGCCAATAATAGAAGCTCTGTTTATATCTTCAATAAAAGCGCACCAAATTACGGTTACTCTCTGAATAGAGGGAGAACTTCTCAATAGTGAAATGTCGAGTTTTTCTATATGTACCTGACGTTGTTTGCCATGCTCATATCCGCCTTTTCCGTAACCAGCCTCAAAATAACCGAGACAAACCTCTTGATTATTCATAACAACAGGTTCGAAATTGTATTTTTCTCCTGCATCTCCAGTCTCTCGAACATATCTAAATTTACCTTGTTGTTGCCCATTGGAGCGATAGGAAATATTTGCAAACAAAAGTCTTCGTTCCATTTCTTCACCACCAGTAATTTAATTAATACAATATTATCACTATTTACGTTCATAACAAACATAATTTTCCTGAATATTCTCCTTCATATTAAGGAAAAACACAATAGTAAGTAGTAGTACATAAGAATACAGCAGATCAAGAAAAGTTATAAAAATCAAGCAGTTTAACACATAATAAGGCTAATTAGCACAGATGATACGGAACTCATAACCCGAAGGTCGTAGGTTCAAATCCTGCCTCCGCAACCATAAAAAAGTGATTGAAACTATATGTTTTGGTCACTTTTTCTTTATTTTATGGGCTAAAAAGTTGAGCGCGATTCCTGCGTTGTTTTGATTTGTCCTTGATTTGTCCTTTATCGTCTATATTTTACCCTTTTAAGAGTCCTTTTCGAATATATCCCATTCGTATTTACATGCAATTGAAATACACTTAAATACGAAATATCCATAATCCGCAAATAGTTCAAATTGTTCTTTTATGTTTTTTCCTTCGGGTTTCATGGTATAACCATTTTCAGTAATTGAACCTGAGTAATATTTATTATCGAGTTTACAAAAGCAAGCAGTTTATGGTTAAGGATATAACTGGAATGACAGGGCTTAAAGTTCATAATTATACAAATACCTTTTATAGGGTTTTGGAATATTTTCAAAAGTGCCTAATAAGCAATTGATAAGCATAACGGAGCAAAACTATAGCAGATGCCATGCGATTTTAAACGTAAGGCATCCGCCTACTTATGAGATTATAAATCACTAGTGATTTATAACGTACAAATACGCTGGTTTTAGTACTTTATGCGATTTGTAAAATGACGAGGTGTGCTGAAACAGGTCTTGTTCCACCAGCAAGAGGAGTAATAGTCAGTGCAGTTGAATTGCCGGCAGGGTTCCTTACAGTCAAAACCGAGTTGATGACTGACGTTTCTACAAGAGCCAATCCCACTATCTGAGAAGTACCTGTTGCTCTCCCTACCACCGTATAGAATAAATCAGCACCATTGAGAGTCAAAATTAATTGACCTGCTTCGGTCACGCTCACCTGAAATAGAACCTGATAAGTGCCAATGTTGGCCAAATTAAATGAACTGGCGGTAATACGTGTAATTGCAGACCCGCTTATAGGCCCGTCTTGAGGGAAGCTTACGTCAGTTCCGACAGCAACAGTTGCAGCATTGTCAGGAGGCATAAGCGCGAAGAAATCGGCGTAGTTTAATATCCCGCCGGCTGTTCCGGTAGCACCCGTGGCACCCGTGGCACCTGTAGCACCTGTAGCACCCGTAGCTCCGGTTGCTCCTGCGGGTCCGGTCGCACCCGTCAGGCCAGCCGGTCCTGTAGCTCCCGTTGCTCCGGTCGCTCCTGTAACTCCAGTGGCGCCAGTTGCTCCTGCAGGTCCTGTTGCACCTGTAAGCCCTGCGGCACCTGTTGGTCCAGTTGCACCTGTTGGACCGGTTACACCTGTAGCGCCCGTCGCTCCGGCGGGTCCAGTTGCTCCGGTCAGCCCAGCGGCTCCAGTTGGACCAGTTCCTCCTGTAGCGCCGGTAGCGCCCGTAGCACCCGTTGCTCCAGTTGCTCCGGCAGGTCCTGTAGCTCCGGTCAGTCCAGCGGCTCCGGTTGGACCAGTTCCTCCGGTAGCGCCGGTAACACCAGTAGCGCCCGTTGCCCCTGCAGGCCCTGTAGCGCCGGTTAGTCCCGCAGCACCAGTGGCACCGGTCGCGCCTGTAGCTCCGGTCGGTCCGGTCGGTCCGGTTGCACCGCCTCCTGGTCCAGTAGCACCGGTAGCACCCGTGGCACCAGTAGCGCCTGTCACGCCAACACCAGTTGCGCCAGTTGTTCCGGCCGCACCGGTAGGGCCTGTAGCGCCGGTTATGCCAACACCCGTGGCGCCCGTCACTCCCGTAGCGCCGGTGGCACCGGTAACTCCTACACCAGTGGCACCAGTGGCACCTGTCGGGCCTTTAGGACCAGTTGGCCCCGTTGGCCCTATACAACACTTTTTGCAATGGCACTCATCATCGCAGCAGGCTATTTTCTTTTTGTAATATTCTATACACTCGTCGCGTTCTTTCTTATAGTGTTCTCTGCATTTCATATCGCAGCATTCATGAATTTTTTCATCATAGTATTTAAGCTTTTTCTCAAGTTCACTTTTGTAGTGTTCTTCGCATGTCCTTATACAGTGCTCACAATCTTGCTTGTTATCATGGCAATCTATACAAAACAAATCGAAAAACGATTGATTGTTTTCCAAATATGCTTCACTTCTTTCAATTATAATAAATCATTACCCTTTGTCAAAAGGGGAAATACTTTCCCCTCTATATAATATGAAATGAGAACATAAACGGTCAGCATTCAAAGTAATGCGATATTTAGCTACATTAAATTGCAAGAATCATGTCGATATTGATAAAAATATGAGCCTTTACGTATTAATCAGAATTGTAGAAGTGCTTGAAGGCTATTCATCATCAATATTGTTATCCGGAGATAACATCGATATAAAAAGAAGGATTACTGGAGAATACATCAACCTTGCAAGAGCCTATTCTTCTCAGTATTATGGAAAAGAAAACTTGGTTTTTTCAGATAATGCTGCATTTATGTATTTTTGCAATGGCTATCAGAACATGATAGGGCAGCTTTACGATATGTGTTCGCGTGTTCCTTTAATTCTTAGCAAGCAACGCGAGGAGTTTCTTTCGTTGGTGCTCAGTTCCTGCTCATTAGCCACCCGTAAATACAACTATTTTTACTTTACAAAAAACAGCTCTGCATCTGCGGTGCAAATGAAAAAGCCTATACCAATGCCTAAAAACATTCAAGACATGGCAGGTTCTAACGCAAACCGCTGCAAAAACGAGTACTTTTCTTTACCACATATCCAACAACAGGCTGGCAGCCTGGATGCCGAAATAGCACTACATCAGGGCAATATCCAGGCCTACGAAAGTGCTTATAGCGCCTTTAAGGCATTGAATCCGCAGTATGTCTCAAACAAACGCAAAATTATCATTGGGGGCACTCTTCTAGTGATATTAATTACTTTCATTTTGTGTTTTATTCTTTTGGGTATATCCGTGGCTTTTACTCCGATTCTCCTTATCACGATTCCTGGGGCAATAGTAGTTGCTTGCCTATCTTGGAAAAAGACAAAAAGCAAGAAGCTAGAAGAATTAGATTGTTCCTATTTGCCCGCTGAGATAAAGCAAGCAAAGGAACAACGTGCCGCAAGCACCATCGTATTAAAAGACGCCAAGAATAAAAGAGCATCTATTTTTTTAAAGTAATTTCTGTTAACGGCATAAGGCAAATTTTACATAAAATACCCGCCCCGATGTGATTTCTCACGTTGGAGCGGGCTTAAAGGTACTTCTAATAATCAAGCAAATATTGGATATGTTGTAGAAACTGTGGGAGGCTGCATTTTATTAATGATATGTTTTCTATTATAATCACTCAATTTAAAATATAAAAGCGAACATAATGGAAAACTTATGTTTGATAAATACGACGATCTGCTAAATGTGGAGGATCTCTGCGAAATCCTGATGATTGGCAAGAACGCCGCCTACACACTGCTGGCAAGCGGAGAGCAAAAGGCATACCGAGCGGGAACCCGCCGGAAAATTCCGAGGGAATCAGTGACATGGTATGTAAGAAACAAGGCAAGCTATAAGAGAAGAAGCTGTACCAAAAGGTGCAGCTTCTGTTTTTACCAAAAGGTGAAAAATTCGTGTTAAATCATATAGAGAAACGAGTTGTTTTGCCAGTTAATATGTTGCAAAATAATAGCGAATGGGTTTATTATTAAGTTGATATACAAAATTTGGATTAGCCTTGAACCAAGGTATTAGTTTGAGGCTAAGAGCCTCCTACTTCTAGCAATAATGGGCAGCTAAATCTAATTATCATATAGGCTGATTAAATCCATAATACGCAAAGCCAAGAGCAAAAACCATTGTAAATGAAGTAATATTTAAGCAAGAAAATAATTTCCTAAAAGTAAACAACGGTAATGTAGAAATCAAGATAATCGAAAAAATGGCGTCAATATGAGTCCGTCAGAGCTTGCCGCTGAAGCAAGACTTGCATTGCTTGGCTCGTTTGATACTTAGCTTTTCGGTGACAGAGTGATCCCTAAAAAATTCGATGTCTATATCGAGCAAATTCTTGAAGAAATACATGGTTTATAGGTGGTATGCCCTATGGCGTATGATGCCATCCTTGTGGAACATGGAGCAGAATATTTGACCGAAAACGAACGAAGCGATTTCACTGATGAGCTTAATAAGCACAATATTGAATTAATAACAATGAGCAATCCTGGACCCAAGAATGCACTAGTAGCCATGTTACCGATCTTATCATCACTGACTTACTTAGTCCAGCAATACCTTAAATTTATCTTAAAATCTATTATGATATCTTATAAACATAAGGAGGAAATAAAATGGAAATGAAGCAATGCGCACAAGGCGGGCACTATTATGACGCCTCGATCCATCAGCAATGTCCGTACTGCAACAGCGGGAATGTCGGGGCTACTATGCCGCTAGATATTGGCAGGACGGCACCGCTGGATAACGGGATCAGCCATACACGGGCCTTCAGCGATGAGCGCCCTGGAAACGACGACGGACGTACCGTTGCGCGGATCAAGGAGGAACTTGGGATCGATCCCGTGGTAGGTTGGCTGGTCTGTATCGACGGAAAGGAAAAAGGCCGCGATTACCGAATTCATACCGATAATAATTTTATCGGTCGAAGCGAAAAAATGGATATATGTATCCGCGGCGATGACACAATTTCAAGGGAGAACCATGCGGTCGTTTCTTTTGATGCACGGGACAAGATCTACTATTTTTCTCCGGGAGACGGAAGGAGCATCGTGAGGCTAAACGATAAAGCAATTTTCGCGACTGCGGAGCTTCACGCTTACGATGTTATTGAAATCGGGCAAACGAAACTGATCTTTATGCCGCTGTGCGGAGAAGCATTCGAGTGGGTGTAACTGATGTGGGGTAAAGCAAAAAAAGCTCAAGCGTCTTGCCCTGTGAAAATAGGGAATATACATCACATTGGTCAGAGGGAAAGCCAGCAGGATAGCTTCTCGATATCAGAGCTGTCAAACTCCGAGCTCTGCAGCGGCAAGGGCGTTTTCGCCGTTGTGGCGGACGGCATGGGGGGCATGGAAGGCGGCGGCACGATTAGTAACATTGTGACGCAGACCATGCTGCGCCACTTCAATGAGACGCCAGAAGGCAGGCCGGCGGAAGTTGAGCTCCTTGATATGCTGATTGCTGCCAACGACAATGTAGCGCATTACCTGAAAGACAACGAAAATGGCGGTTCAACCGTCGTGGCGGTCATTATCCGGGATGGAAGTCTGTTTTGGGTTGCCGTTGGTGACAGCAGGATCTATCTGCTCCGTCAGGGGGCGGCCATACAAATAAACCGCGAGCACACATATGCAGTAGAGCTGGATGAAAAGGCGGCGATGGGTGAAATCTCGTTTGAAGACGCCCGCGGCGATTCTCAGCGCTCGGCTCTGACAAGCTATATAGGAATGAAAACCCTTGAAAAAATCGACCGCAACCTCCGTCCTGTCCGGCTTGTAGACGGCGACCTGGTGCTTCTGATGTCCGACGGGGTTTTCGGGGCGTTAGACGATGATGAAATCCTGGAGGCTATGACGGACGTGCCTCAAAAGAGCGCTGCAAATCTGCAGAAAAGGGTGCTGGAGAAGCAGAACCCCAATCAGGACAATTTTACTGCGGTGATATTTGAATACAGGGGCGGGCAATCATGAAAAAAACTATAAAAAAGGCTATTAGTCTGATAGCCGTTGGTTTACTTCTCACGGCATACGTCGCACCCTGCGCTTTGGCGTCCAACACAGCGATCGATGAGGCGCGCAACAGTGTGGTACGGGTTTGGGTTCCGGTTACCGGCAGCAGCGGCGGCGTAACTGTTTCTGGTAATTTGACAGGGACTGCGTTTGTCGTCGCTCAGTCGGGAACCAGTACCATATTAGTCACGAATCTGCATGTAATCAGCGGCACTGTTGTGCCGGTGCAATTGGATGACGGCTCGGTTATTGAAGTCAATGTAGAGCCACAGAATATCTATATCATCCCGAGCGATCTTTCTGGCGTGTGGATAGAACCGCAGGTTACATATTTGCAGGACGGCCTGGATTTGGCGATCTTGACCACAAGTGCCGGCCTGTCCGGACGCCCCGCGCTGGCGCTTGCTGACAGCGCCGACGTCCATACCGCCGACACGGTGTACGCGCTCGGTTTCCCCGGCGCGGCGGACGAGATGATTGACAACGGCGAGAATCTCCCGTCCGGCGTGGACGACGTGACGGTGACCAGCGGAATTATAAGCAAGGTAAACGTTACCCGGAACGATACGAAAGCCTTCCAAACAGACTGCTATATCAATCACGGCAATTCTGGCGGCCCTCTTTTGAACGAGGACGGAGCCGTTCTCGGCGTCAATACGTGGGGTTCCGACGGAGTAAATTATACAATTCATATCAGCTATATCATTGATGCGCTGAATGAATTCAACATCGGGTATAACACAGATCCCGCCTCAAACACCGGCTCAACCTCGGGGTCTGGCCCGGCGATATCGCCAACGTCTGCGCCTGACGGCAACGCTAACCCCGTGACCGACTATTGGTGGGTGATTCTGATATTGGCCGGAGGAATCGGCGCGTGGGTCGGCATTTCGAGAAAACGCAAGACCCTGGACAATCCGGCGCAACAACCTTCTGCCGGGGAAGCATCCCCACAATTATTATGCACAAAGGGTCCTTTCGCCGGAACAGCCTTTCCCATAAACGGGAGCTTGTCCATCGGGCGCGACCCGAAACGCTGCCAGCTTATTTTCCCGGACGACACAAAGGGCATTAGCTCCCTGCACTGCGAAGTCAGACATACGGCATCCGGCGTCACGCTCTCAGACAAAGGCTCGACATACGGCACTTTCCTTTCAGATGGGCGGAAGCTCGCTGTAAATGAAAACTGCCTGATCAGGTCAGGAGAGGGCTTCTATCTGGCAAGCCGCGATAACGAATTCACAATCCTTTGAAAATGAGGTAAGAGATGGCAGGTAATACCGAGTTTTATGAAAAAGCCGAGGGATTGAGGATTACCTGGAAGGATATATTCTCAGACGTCTTCAAGCGCCATAACAGGAGCGATGGTGAGCGGCTGTTTGTGGCGGGGACGGCGCTATCAACACCGGATGAGGGCCAGATGCTTTCCCAGTGGAAGAAGCCGTGGCTTTTTGCACGGGTGGGCTTCGCCGGCATTGCGTTTATTTTAATCATGCTGACCCTGATGGAGAACGGCGGGCTAGTGTTTGCATTCGTGCCGTTGCTGTTCGTCGGGGCTGTCGTGACGCCGCTTTCGGTGCTTTTACTTATGTGGGAAATGAATATACCGCGTAACGTGCCAATTTATTCTGTTCTGGGCATGTTTATGGTAGGCGGGGGGCTGTCGTTAATTTTCACGCTGATCATGAACAACATCATCGGCGACGTCCCGGCTTATTTGGCTCCGCTCACCGAAGAGCCGGCAAAGCTTCTGGCGCTGTGCATTTTCCTCCGAAACTGCAAATACAAATATACGCTCAACGGCATTTTGATCGGCGCCGCCATCGGAGCCGGCTTTGCTTCAATCGAAACAATGGGTTATGCGCTGCAAAATGACTTCGGAACCTTGCTGATGAGAGGCATTCTGGCCCCCGGCGGACATGTGGTCTGGGCGGCGCTTTACGGCGGAGCTTTGGCGCAGGCAAAGGGCACCAGTAAACTCAGCTCGGCGCATTTTAAGGACAAGCAGTTTATTGAATTTTTTGCGATGGCATTTGCACTCCACTTTCTATGGAACAGCGATTTTTCCCTCGTACCGCTGCCTGTCGTCGTCGATCTTAAGTTTGTATTACTGATCATTATTGCATGGGTCGCACTGCTGAATATGATCAAGAAAGGCATTGCCCAGACGATGCGCCTTTCGAAGCCAGTTCCCGATGCTTCGCCTTGCGCATCGACGCTGAACGATGGGAATGCTCGATTGAAATGTATTTCAGGAATTTACAACGGAAATGTATTTCCGGTGACAGGGCAGCGTCTCGTTATGGGGAGAGACAACAGTAAAGCAAACATTATTTTCCCCGGATCAACGCCGGGCATCAGCTCGGTACATTGCGAGCTGACCTTTGAAAACGGCGTTATTACATTGACAGACAAGAACTCCAGCTATGGGACCTTCCTGTCGGACGGAACGCGTCTTGTGCCGGGGAAGCCGTACCGCTTGAATACGCAAAGCGGCTTTTATCTGGCGAGCCGCGACAATTCATTTGAAATAGAGTAACAACTATGCAATATGAAACAGCGAGCTGCTCCTGCCGAGGAGGCAGGGAATATCAGGAGGACTGTATCCGGGTCTGCGTGGAGGACGATGCCTGTGCTGTCGTCGTCGCAGACGGCCTGGGCGGGCACGGCAACGGTCAAATCGCTTCCGCCACAGTCGCGGATGCCGTTACAAACGCTTTTTTCAAGGCGCCGGTGATGGATGCCGCACATATTCAAGGGAGCTTTGAACTGGCAAATGCCGCGGTCATCGCTTTGCAGACGTCGGCGCTCAAAATGAAAAGCACAGGTGTCGCGCTGTTTGTAAAAAACGGTATTGCGATCTGGGGACACGTTGGAGACTCGCGGCTGTATCATTTCAAAGCCGGCGCTTTAGCCGCACGGACCTTAGATCACAGTGTGTCACAAATGGCTGTGTTTGCAGGAGAAATCTCACCGGAACAGATACGTCATCACGCCGACAGGAACAGAGTCCTGCGTGCTTTCGGAGTCGACGAGGGGTTTCGCGCTGAAATAACCGACCCGCGCAGTTTAGAACCGGGCTTCCATGCATTTTTGCTCTGCACGGACGGTTTCTGGGAATATGTCTTGGAGACCGAAATGGAAATCGAGCTCTCAAAGGCGGTTTCGCCGGTCAGCTGGATACAGGGCATGGTACAGAGACTCGGCGGGCGCGTCCCCGAGGATCATGACAATTTCTCCGCTGCTGCGGTATTTGTCTCAATTAAAGATGAGAGTGAGAAGTGCTGATATGTTTAAGCGACTGGCAATATTTATTCTGCTGCTGTGTTTTTGTTACACAACCGCCGCATATGCGGTCGAACCGCTGGTTTTGAATCTGGAGGGCATTTCGGCCGCGAACCAGGAAATGAGGATCTACTGCAACACGAATCTTGAGACGCCTCCCCAAAAGGATGACTTTTCCGTGACGCTTGGCAATGCCGTTCTGCCTGTGAAAGGCGTCGTGACGCTAGGCGATACGGACGAAGGCACATCATTCGTTTTTCTTGCCGATGTATCGGGCTCCATTAAGAGTTCGCAGCTCGGCAGCATTAAGGATACGCTAACCGCTTTTGCCGGGATGCTGTCGGGAAATGACAACGTCAGCGTTGTAACGGTCGGAAATGAAACGTATACACAGGACTTTGTGTCCGCCCCTAACGAGATTCTGAGCCAGATTGATGCGATCTCAGTAAAAGGAGAAGATACCAACCTCTACGAAGGTATTGTCCAAGCCCTTGATATTCTATCAACGAATGAAAGCTGCCATGACAAGAAGTGCCTCGTGATTTTATCCGACGGTGAGGAAGACAACATCAAGGGGATAACACGCGAAGAGGTGGAAAAGAAAATAGAGGCCAGCCATATACCGATATTCACCGTCGCCATGCTCGGGAACAACCCGTCGGACAGTCATGTCGAATCAGCCAAAATACTTGGCAGCTTTGCAAGGCTTTCTCCAGGCGGAAAGCACTACATACACACCCTGAATCAGGCGGAGTCCGTTACCATCGCGGACGATATAATGGCATCCATACGAAACAGCCTGATATTAACGGTTGATCTGTCCAGCTTCACATCAGAGGGCGGCGAGCTGCTTTTGCAGCTCGATCTGACTGTTGCCGGCTCGGGTAAAACAAGGACAGGGTATACGATTCCGACAGCGGGTTTGTCAGAGCCGACGTCATTCTCGCCCTCACCTTCGCCTATACTGTCACCGTCACCCTCGCCTTCGCCGTCACCTGGTCAGGATTCCGATGTTATATGGGTGATCGCCGGAGCGGGAGCCCTGCTGATCGCGGGCCTTATCGTATTTCTTCTCCTCAGGCAGAAGAAAAAGCATGTCCCCGCCGTGAGCGCTGCTCCGGCTTCTCCTGCCCCGGCGCAGGCGCCTCACGGCAGTCCGAAGATCGCCTTGCGAATGACAAAAATCGGACTTGTCGAGGAACAGGTTTATCGTAAGGAATTTGCCGGCGAGCTTGTCATCGGCCGCGACCCGGAAAAATCGGGCCTGTCTTTTGAAAAAGACGATCTGCTTTCGGCTAGGCACTGCTCAATCAGCTACGAGAAGGAGGGCGTCATTCTTCACGACCTGGGTTCGACGAATGGTACGTTTGTCAACGGCGTCCCAATTAAAGACAGGTATGTTCTTGAAAATGATGATGTTTTGCTGATCGGCTCCATGGAGCTGCGGATAAATTGGGAGCTGCTGGGCGGTTAATGAAAGCGAAGTGATTTATATGCCATTAGACAATATCGACAAGCTTTGCATGAGCTGCTTTACACCGCACCCCGAAATGAACGATGCCTGTCCTGTGTGTGGTTATCAGGGGGAGGCGGAGGCTTTGCCGCTTCACCACCTGCGCCCACGCACGATCCTGAACGGGAAGTATCTGGTAGGCCGTGTGCTTGGCGAGGGTGGTTTCGGAATCACGTATATCGGCTGGGACTTAAACCTTGAAATCAAGGTTGCCATCAAGGAGTACTATCCGGTCGGCTTCGTGACTCGAGAAATCACGGCGTCGACGTCTGTGCAGCCCTTTACCGGTACGCAGGGGGACTTTTTCCTCAAGGGACGGGAGCGATTTGTCGACGAGGCCAGAAGTCTCGCTAAATTCCGTTCCCTCCCCGGCATCGTGACGGTGAACGATTTCTTCTTGGAGAACGGCACAGCGTACATCGTCATGGAGTACATTGACGGCCAGACGCTTAAGAGTTATCTGAACCAGATGGGTGGTAAGCTGCCGGCGGCGCAGGTGTTCGACATGATGCGCCCCGTCATGTCATCACTGGCGCAGGTGCACGCGGTTGGGATGATCCACCGGGACATCAGCCCAGACAATATCATGCTCGATAGATCGGGATACGTGAAGCTCCTGGATTTTGGCGCTGCGCGGGATTTTGCGGACAGCGGGAACAGAAGCCTGTCTATAATGCTCAAGCCGGGCTTTGCGCCGGAGGAGCAGTACCGCTCCCGGGGAAAGCAGGGGCCATGGACGGATGTGTATGCGCTGTCGGCCACGATGTACAGGGCCATCACTGGCGTCACGCCGGACGAGTCGCCTGAGCGCATGCGCTCCGACCAGGTGAAAAAGCCCTCGGAGTTCGTGAATACGATATCGCCGGCCCAGGAGAAGGTACTGTTGAAGGGCATGGCTGTCCTCCAGGAAAATCGTTTTCAGAGCATGAACGAGCTGGCCCACGCCCTAGCTGCCGCTCCGGTATCCCCTGTTATGGCGCCGGTTCCTCCGGCTGTCGAAGACAAGGGGCGCGTCTTCGGGACAATGGAATCAGAGAACGGCTCTTACGCACCGCAATCAGAATGCCCAAACAAAGCGCATACATATATAAAAAAACATGTGTGGACACGGGGACATAAAGTCGCTGCTGCAGCGGTAGCATGCGCTGCACTGATTGTCGTCCTGATAATTGCCCTAAACGGCGACAGCCGAAAAGGTGATGCCAGTACTGCGCAACAAACGACGCCGACGTCTTCTGGGACTGGTCTGCAAGCTTCCGAAAAACTGTCCAGCGGCTGGGAGGACCACGAGATTACTCTCGTGGGCGTTGACATATTCCCGGAGACGAAGGCCTTGGCAGACGCTATATCCACCGTCACCGGTAGGACGGTCAGCTTAACAACGGTGCCTTATGAAGCCTACATCGACTATCTGAGGACACATTATCAGGCCGGCGATCTGCCGGACCTGATCATGGTATCCGATTCGGAGGACTCTCAGATATATTCCGGCAATATTACCAATAGTCTGGGTGCCGACTATAACGATTTGTTCGCAAGCCAATGGGATGGAGGGGTTGCCCTGAGTAAAGGGGCGCCTTTTGGCGAGGAGTTCCGGACATTGCTGGACGGGCTTAAGGACCCGGATTCAGCGCTTTTTAAGGCCTTTTATGCCGAACTGGACACGCCGTCCGGGGAAACGAATAACCCCGACGCGGCGGCTTCACCCGAGATCGGGAATACGCCGGGCAATATCAACGCCGTGTCGCAGGTGGTTGAAAAAGAACGGTGGATCTATTTCTGCAATCAGGCGGACAATTACAAGCTCTACAAGGCGAGCGCTGACGGCACGCAAAAGCAGGCGGTAACATCCGTATCAAGCAACGGTTACAACATCGTTGGAGATTGGGCCTACTATACAAACAACGCTGATAACACATATTTGTACCGTATCCGAACGGACGGGACAGGCAATGAGCGCGTCCTCGGGGAGAAGGCAAGCAATATAACAGTCGTTGGAGATAAGATATACTACATCCGGGAGGCTGATCAGGTTCTGTGCTGTATGAGTGCGGACGGCAGCAATATCTATGAAAGCTTGAGCGACGTCTGCTGTGCGACTTATTCCGAAGGGTATATATATGTTATCCAGAATCTGTCCAACAACGGCAGACACAGCGCGCAGATCATACGCATCGAAGAGGACGGTTATTTCGAGAGGTTCTATAATTTCGCGGGCTACGAACTTGGCAACCTGATCGTTATGAATGACTGGGCATACTACACGGCCTCGGAGGGGGGCGTATACCGCTACGAGCTAAAGGACAATAACGACACCAGCGCGGAAAGCAAGCAGGTGAAACTGACTGGCGACAAAGCGTCGTACCTCAACGTCGATGCTGATGGCTGGATCTATTACTCGAACGACAGCGACGGCGGCTCGCTGTGGAAAATGCGCTGGGATGGTAGCGAGCGCACGAAGCTCAGTTCTGAAAAAAGCACGCATATCAACATTACGAGCCATTGGATATACTATTACTCCTGGGGCAAGATGGGCTTTTATAGAATGGAGAAAGACGGGAGCGATATCGAATACGCTGTCTGAACGGTGAGCCATTTCGCTGGATAAAGTAGAACTGAAGTGGATTACATAGTTCTTAAGGCTCGTAGGCTCAACCCGGTTAACCACCCACTGATGTTCATCACCATACCTTTTATTTCTTACCCCGAATTCCCGATCCCTTATTCAGACTTTAATTAAATAAGCATTTGATTTGACCCGATCTTCATAAGTATACTAACATTGTACCACTTATAATGTTTTTATATTTAACAAATAGGCTCATGTAATTGATGGAATGTTGTACATATAATAGCTTGCGTGCCTCCGCAACCAATAAAACAGCCCTAAATCAACGATTTAGGGCTGTTTTTTAATCAAGTATCAACTAGTCCATTAAAATTATAGGAATACAATTGCTCTGTTGCGGGGCGTAACAAGGTTTCCTCACCCTTGTGCTATTTTTGGTAGCTACCGTCCACGTCCTCCGCCAAAGCCTCTGCCGCCACCGGGACCACCGGGACCACCGGGACCACCGGGGCCTCTGCCACCACCGGGACCACCCGGGCCACCGGGGCCTCTGCCGCCGCCGGGACCGCCCGGGCCACCGGGACCACCGGGGCCTCTGCCGCCGCCGGGACCGCCCGGGCCACCGGGGCCCCTGCCGCCGCCGGGACCGCCCGGGCCACCGGGGCCCCTGCCGCCACCGGGACCACCCGGGCCACCGGGGCCCCTGCCGCCACCGGGACCACCCGGGCCACCGGGGCCTCTGCCGCCACCGGGACCACCCGGGCCACCGGGACCACCGGGGCCTCTGCCGCCGCCAGGACCGCCCGGGCCACCGGGACCACCGGGACCACCGGGACCTCTGCCACGCCATCCATCTGGCCACCATCGCCTGTCATCCCAATGACTCCGCGGGAAACGAATAAAAAGATAAGGGTATAAATAGTACCAGGGGTAAAGCTGGTACAGGTAATCGCTGATTGGGATAAGAATCAGCTGTCCGATGTATAAATTGTTTGGGTCTAAGCCGGGGTTTGCATCTAATATTGCTTGAATACTGACATCGAAGTATTCAGCAATTCTGAAAATGTCATCGCCGGGCTGAACAGTATAATTAAACATTTTTTCACCTCAAGCTCATTATATGTTTCTCTCATTAGAACGATAATTTTGAGGTGAGATATGCTGTGAAAGGGACTAAGTGCTGCGCGATGCAATAAAGACGATATTGCAAACAAGCTGTTTTGGCGTGTTTGGGCGACTGTTATAGGGCTGTGGTGACCGGGGTCAATGTATAAAAATCGGCATTGCAATTATTACGCAGCATTCACGTTGAGCAAAGAATGGTTAGCAAAAACTAACTCAAAGGCAATGCTATCTAAAAAAGTTGTCAAGCTTATTTGTCGAGGAAAGGCTTTCGCGCTAAATACGCTGCAGATCCGATCAGCGGAGCAGGTTTTTGGCAACAAAATCTTCGAGACCGCTGAAATATTCCTGCGACTTTTCCATGAAAAACCGACCGGCCGGACTGATGTATTGATTTGTCCGCCAAGTCAAGCCGACATCGCCGCCGGAGCTCCCGGTGCCGATAACCGAGTAGCAGTGGCGGAAAGCCGGTTCCTGTAAAACGGCGGACATGGACACGGCAGCGATGCCGAGGCCGCTTTCGACATAGCGGAACACGGAGCCGGTGTCGCCGGTCTCTATGACAATTGGCGGTGAAAAACCCAGCTGCTCGAAATAGGCATCAAAGGCTTCCCGCGCACCATAGCCCTGCGCGGCGGTGATGAAGGTTTCGCCTGTTATTTCCTCCAAATTTACTTCCGCGCGATTTTTGAGCCAGTGTCCCTCCGGAAAAATAACAACACCCGGCTCAAACCGGAGGTGCACGGTTTTCATCTCAACATTTTCTTTAATTGGCGGACTGCAGATGGCAAAGTCCACTTCTCCGTTGAGCAGCATGTTGACAATATCACGCCTTGGCGCCGAGAGCTGGCGGATCTTCATTTCGGGCTTGCTCTCCATAATCAGCTTGAGCAGACCGGGCATGTATTGGCTGACGTTTGTGACGACAGTCAGGCGGGACTGTTGGGAAAAGCTGATATTCCGCACCTCTTTCTTTGCGTCCTCAAGCTCACTGAAAACTGTCACGACGCGCTGATAAAAAGTTTTTCCGCAGGGGTTGAGCACAATTCTGCGGCCGACATGATCGAATAGCTCCACCCCAAGTTCCTTCTCCAGTTCGGAAACGGATTTGCTCAAAAACGGTTCCGATACCATCAGCTCGCCAGCGGCCTTCGTCATGTGTTCAAGTTCGGCGGTCCGTTTAAAAAACAGTAATTGTTTTAGTTCCATAGCGTCCCTCTCAAGTTTTTTGACCGACAATCGATAATATATAGGAATCGTTTAGTACTAAATAACGTATTATACAGTATCATAAATGCGTGTTATTGTAAATATGAAAAAAATGAACCCTATTATCTGGCGAATTGTTGGTAAAAATGCAAATGAAAATTATTGGAGGTAATAATCATGGCGACTTGGCAGGACTATTACAAAGAGCACCTTGTTACAATGGAAGAAGCCGCAAAGCAAATCCACGACGGGGACAACATCTGGCTGGGGCAGACAACGGGAATCCCCTATAATTTTCTCAACAAGCTTCATGACAGGCAGGATGAACTGAAGCATGTTGGTATTTACTATAACTTCAGCACCGATTTTTTTGATATGCTTTTCGACCCGTCCACGACGGAACATTTTAATCTGATGAGCATTTTCTCTGGGCCGCTGGATCGGGCGTCGGCGCAGATGGGCATCGCAAAATACAACTCCAATTCCTACGAGCACGCCCTGAGAGGGCCGCTGGAGGTCTACGGGGCCAACACGCTGGTCATTGAGGTCTGTCCGCCGGATGAAAACGGCTACTGCAACACAAACGTGCTCGGCGCGCCGACCAACTGCGTCATGAACGAAGACCCGCGTATCAAAAAAAGAATTGCGGTTACAAACAAGCATCAGTATCCGGCGCAGGGCGATTACGAGACAATTAATATTCCGGTGACTCAATTTGATTTTATCGTTGAGGACGACCATGAAATTTCGTTTATCCCCGTGTCCGACCCGACGGACTTTGACAAGACCATTGCGGAATACATCATGCCCTACATAAAAGACGGAGACACGGTTCAGATTGGCATGGGCGGTCTCGGCGAGCAGATCACCAAGGAGCTGTACACCAAAAAGAACATCAAGATTTATTCGGAAATCACCGTCGACAGCATGGTTCCACTGGTTGAAAGCGGCGCTGTTGTTGAGGTCATCACCGCGGGCGCTTACGGCTCCTCAAAAGTTTTTAATTTTATGAGCACCAGCGACAAGGTAACGACCAAGAACATTAACTTCATGCTCGATCCTGTCGTCATCGGACAGCAGGACAATCTGGTTGCGATTAACTGTACTTTTATGGTCGACCTTCTGGGTCAGGCCTGCTCGGAGGCGCAGGGTCTCAAACAATATAGCGGCGTCGGCGGCTCCTTTTCCTATCTGTACGGCGCTACGCGATCCAAAGGCGGACGCAGCTTCCTTTGCTTGCGGTCAACCTACAAAGACGCAAACGGTGTGCGCCAGACTAATGTTGTCCCGTGGCTGCCGGAAGGCTCCATCGTAACGACGCCAAAGTATGTACACATGTATATTGTGACCGAATTCGGCGTTGCCAATGTGTTTCTGAAGTCCAACATTGACCGTATCAAAGCCATGCTGAAAATTGCCCATCCCGATTTCCAGCCAAAAATTAAGGAGCAGATTATTTCAAGCGGCATGATTAAGGATACGGATTTTGACGACTAAGTGCGGATAAGGGACAGCCGTGCCCGCTAAAATTAAACAAAGACAGGGCGATATCCGACAGGCGGATATCGCCCTGTGTGTTAGACGCAGACTTCGGCGGGCTTTTCGGCACAGAGCAGAAAATCACAGATGACGGATTTTATCTCGCCTGAATCCGGGTCCGTGAACGGGCTGCGGCTGACGCTGACTTCAAGATGGTTCATGCCTAGTTTTAAAAGTGTGGCGATGTCCCAATCCGGGCGGTGTTCTCGCGACAACGGAAGCGCGCGCGCAATTTCATTAATTGGCGTTGGGTCGACACCGTAACAGGGATGTGTGCTTCCAGCGGCCGCAGCGCGCCTTGCCTCAAGGTACTGTTCATCAAAATAGTAAAGATAATGGTTGCCGTCTTCCACCAGCAAATGTCCGCCGGGCTTGAGCAGGCGCATCCATTCGCGGTATGCTTCCGCGGGCGACTCCAGATTCCAGACCAGATTACGGGAGACAATATAGTCAAAGCAGCCATCCTGAAACGGCAGCTCTTGTGCGTCGCCCCGACGGGTTTCAACGGTCACACCCAGCTGTTGAAAATTTTCTTGCGCCTGCGCGAGCATGCCCTCGGAATAGTCCACAGCGGTAACGCGGTGGCCGGCCTGTGCCAGCAGAATAGAAAAAAAGCCGGGGCCGCAGCCGACGTCCAGACAGGAGAGCGCCTCGCCGCTTGGCGCGCAGCACTTTAGTTTATCCCGATAGTAAACACCAGCATCGGAGCCAAGCTGCTCGTGAATGGACAGCGAATAGCCTTCCGCACGGGAATCCCAATACGAGGCGATCTGTTTTAAGTACATGGTCATTCCTCCAAAAAACAAGGGCGAAAGTAAGCGTCTCGGCCTGCTCGCGTCCCTGCTCGATTATTTTAACGAACTCTTTGATTTTCTCTTTGCAGTATAAGGCCGAATAGGCCGCCGTGCAAGCCCGATGGGGGGATAGCCTTTGCGCTTTTTTGCAAAAAGGAGGGCGGCCGAGCATGATGCGGACGCCAAGAACCGAAAGCAAAAGCCTCACTTCAAAACAACGGTTTTGAAGTGAGGCTTTGCGTGTCCTGTTTGCGCATAGCCGATTAATCGGGAATCAAAACGGGGGCGCCTATTTGCCCTCGGCCCAGGACTCCTCTCGGGGGTCTGCTCCGCCGATTAGCTTACCGGTCTCGGGGTCCTTGATGATGGCGCAGACAGCACCAAATTTGTTGTCCCAATCCTCCAGCCGATTGACTTTGTAGCCCATGGCCTCGAGCTGCGCACCGCAGCTGTCATAGAGGGTGGCCTCGAGCTCAATCTGCCCGGGGTAATACTCATGCGGGGCAAAGGAATTTGGCCAGTTGAGCGAGAGAAACCTCGGCGCGCTGATTGCTTCCTGCGGATCCATGCCAAACACCGCAATATTGAGGAAAACCTGAATGATGGCCTGTGTCTGAGACTCGCCGCCCGGTGTGCCGAAGGACATGAAGAATTCGCCGTTTTTGAGTACCATGCTGGGATTGGGCGTAATTCTGGGCCTTTTGCCGGGCATCAATCCACCCACATTGTCCTCGTCGATATAAAATTGGGTCATGCGTGTGCCGAGGTTAAGCCCGGTGCCCGGTATCATCGGCGATTCGGGAAAATCACTGGGGGTCAGGGAGACGGCATTACCGTACTGATCCACCACAGAAATATAGCTTGTGTCTTTTCCGAAGTTCTGCGTATCCTGTGGGGCCGAGAGTGTCGCCTCGGGCGTTTCCGAGACCGGGGCAGCTTCCGCTGTGTCCGCTTCCTGATAGGCATAGGGGTCACCCGCGGGAGGCATTTGCCCAAAAGCTTTTCCGGGCGTCATCAGGGCCCGGCGGGCCGCGGCGTAATCGGTGGACAACAGACCTTCCGTCGGCACGTCCACAAATGCGGGATCACCGAAATAGGTTTCGCGGTCTGCCATAGCCAGTTCAATGGCCTGAATGACGGTATGGATGTATTCGGGGGAATTGTGGCCCATGGACTTCAAGTCGATTCCATCCAGAATCTGCAGCGCCATCGGGACAACACCGCCCTGCGTCCAGGTTTGGTTGGCATAGATGGTGTAGTCCCCGTAGCTGCCGGAGAGCGGCGTTTCCCATCCCCCGCTGTAGCTGCTCAAGTCCTCGAGCGTAATCAGGCCGCCGTTATCCTCGTGATACGCGGCAATTGTTTCGGCAATCGGCCCCTCATAAAAATAAGCTCTTACGGCGTCGAGGGCCTCTTCTCTGCTGCCGCCGGAGGTCAGAACACGCTGCTCTTCATCACACAGCTCCTGCAGCGTGTCGGCAAGGTCCGACAGAACCAGCCGGTCATTGTGGTGGAGCGGCCGCCACCATTCGCCATGGAAATAAACCTCTGAATTGTATGGCATCAGAACAGTCAGACCCGCCCTTTCGACCAGATTCAAATCCATGTCGTGCAGCAGCTGGTAGTGGACAGGAACACCAGCCCGCGCAAGGTCAATAGCCGGTTTGCAGATTTCCGAAAAGCTCATGGTGCCATGCTCTTTCAGGATGGTGATGAGCACATCCGGCGAGGCGGGCAAAAGCTGAGCAATGAGCTTATACTTGGGAACATTGTCATACCCTTTTGATTTAAAAAATTCAACGGTAGCTTTCTGTGGAGCTGTCCCGGCTCCTATGTAGCTTTTGACCTCGTCGTTTTCAGCATCATAAATGAGGATCGGCGCAACGCCGGGAAAGCTCGCAGCCTGGCTGAAGCTCACATTCAAGGCGAGCAAGGCGGACATGGAGGCGTCAAAGGCGTTTCCCCCTTTGTCCATAATATTGATGGCTGCCTGTGTCGCCCACGGGGTCCCGGTTGAGGCCATGTATGTATCCGATTCGACAGCATCCCTTGCCGTATGATAGGGATCGTCAAAATCCATGGTATCCCGGGGCCCCTTGGGCAAGAAGAGATAGACCACAGCTAAAATCACCACGATTGACAGAAGCGATATTCCCAGCCACTTCAGAATTTTCAAGAATTTTTTCATCATTTTCCCCCTCTGTACATGAACTTAACGCATCCCGTTGTATTTCTTCAAAGGCCCTTCAGCAAAGACTGCAAATGAAGCAGAAAAGGCCACTGACGCTCTTGACCTTCATAGTACTTTATTTTCCCAAAAACTGCAAATTAATAATGTCATGCAAATAAAAAAGTTGCATTAAACTTCAAAACAAGCTGCGAAAGACCGCCTGCTGCAATGAGCTGTTTGCACTGCCCGGAAAGAGGCACCTAGTTGACAATGGAAGTTTGCGGGGGGATACTAAATGCAGGCCCGTATTTACACCATTTAAGAAAACGGGGCCGGGGCCTCAGGCAACACCAATATATAAGGGAGAGGAATTTTAAATGAAACGCTCGGAAATAAACGCGGCTATAAAAGACACCATCAACTGGCTTGAAGAGCGAAAGATGCCTTTGCCGCCCTTTGCGTACTGGACGCCTGAGGACTGGGCCGCCAAGGGCCGGGACTATGACGAAATCCGGGAAAATATGCTGGGCTGGGATGTCACGGACTATGGGCGCGGAGATTTTGGCCGGGTCGGCTTGCTGCTGTTCACATTGAGAAACGGCAACCTGAAAAACGCGACATACGCGAAGCCCTATGCGGAAAAAATGCTGATCACTCAGGTCGGACAGCTTTCGCCCAATCATTTTCATTGGCACAAGATGGAGGACATCATCAATCGCGGCGGCGGCACACTGCTGCTGCAGCTTTGGAATTCAACAGAGGGTGAACAATTGGCCGATACGGACGTTACCGTACGCATCGACGGCAGAAAATGCACGATACCCGCGGGCGGAGAGATCCGCCTCAAGCCGGGCGAAAGCATTACTCTCACGCCGGGCCTCTATCATCTGTTTACCGCGGAAGATGAGCGGGTTCTGGCTTGGGAGGTTTCAATGGTAAACGATGACTGCTCGGACAATCGGTTTTATGAGACTCAAGCACGGTTTACAAATATTGAAGAGGATGAGCCCGCCGAATACCTGCTCTGCAACGAATACCCTAACGGCAAAAGGCCCTAAAAAGGCCTCGAGAGAAACCGCTCTGCGGCAGGTTTATCATAAGGAAATACCCCCGACCACAGCTAAACGGCTGCGATCGGGGGTATTTGTGCTGCCGGATATCCCCCATGGTGGCTTGTAAAAAATGGGATATGCGGTATTATGACTTTACAGGAATTTCTCGACATTTTTTTAAGGAGCCAATATGGATAAGCAGCAAGTTGTAAAGTTTTTTGACCGCATGGCGCCCGGCTGGGATGCTGGGACAATCGGAAATGACGATGTGATTAAGACTATTCTGGATTATGCGGGGGTTTCAGAGGGGCTTGCCGTCCTTGATGTCGGCTGTGGAACGGGCGTTCTGGTTCCCTATTATCTGGCCCGAGATGTCGCGGAGATCACGGCCGTCGACATATCTAAAAAAATGATTGAGTGTGCGCGGAAAAAATGCACGGACCCGAGCGTGTCTTTCGTTTGCGCCGATGCGGAAACAGCTCAATTTGAAAAAGAATTTGACTGCTGCGTCATTTATAACGCGTTCCCGCATTTTCCAAACCCGCCCGCACTTATTAAAAATCTATCGGCCTGCATTAAGACGGGCGGTGTTCTGACCATTGCGCACGGCCACAGCCGGGAACAGATCAACCGGCACCACATGGAGCACGCGGCTTCCGTCTCCGTGGAACTGATGGATGACGATGCCCTGTCGGCCCTGCTTGCGCCCTATTTTAATGTGGTGGTCACCGTATCCGACGGCTGTATGCAGCAAATTGTCGGCATCAAAAGATGAAAAGAGGCTTAGACCCGCGCCTCAAAGAACCAGACCCCACTCTTCGGAAAAGGAGGTGAACAGAAATGGCAGATGCGAAAAAAGCAATGGAAATGTATGACGCGGGCTTAAACTGCGGACAGATCGTAACGACGTTTTTGAGCGAACCCTGCGGCTTTGACGAAAAGACCGGGCGGGCTGCAATGGGGGGCTTCGGCATGGGGCTTTATAACGGGGAGGTGTGCGGTGCGGTCGTCGGCGCCCTCTATGCGTTGGGCATGTACTGCAATCACAGCGCGTACAACGACGAGGCGGCAAAAATGAAAATAGCCGCAATGACAAAAGACTTTACCACCTGTTTTCTGGACAAGTTCGGCTCCCTGCGCTGTGTTCATTTTACGGGAGACGGCGACCACAACAAGTGCTGGACATACATTGCGGAGGCGGATTCGCTTGTCCGAACCCTCCTTGAGGAGGATAAGCTTGGCTAAGACAGAATAAACCGGGGCAAGTCTCATGAAGCTGAGACTTGCCCCGGTTTTTAGGCAGCCAAAATCATGTTTTTGATGGCCTGAAAGCGCGATAAAACGTTGCGCAGACGAGCGCACAGGAGGGGCCTAGCCGACGAATTTGTCGTTGTACCAGATCCCGGTGGTGCTGCTGCCGTCCGCCCAATAATAGGTGCCCAATCCGCCGCGTTTATCCCCTGAAAATTTGCCGACGTACATATCGCCGTTGGCATAGTAGTTTGTGCCCTGCCCCTCCCGGAGCCCGGCGACGAACTGCCCGACATAGCTGCTGCCGTCGTAATAGGCGTAGCTGCCTTGACCCTCCGGCAGGCCGTTTTTAAAGGTGCCGACATAAGACGCGCCGCTGGCAAAATTGCATTGCCCAAAGCCGTCCGCCAGACCGCTCGAGATGGAGACATAGCCCTTATAGTAGTAATTCATGTCGCCAATCGCGCCCTCATCATCACTGAAATAACGGTCGCCGGTGTTTTTGATGACGACTGTCCGACTTGAGGCGAGCCAGGAAACATCCGCGCCTGAACTCTCGCCTATAAACCGTACCGGCACGAGGGTGCGGCCGTTGATAATCTGGGGCTCCACATCCAGCAGGACATCGATACCGCCGTAGTAGTCCGAGCTTACCGTTGCGTATTTATTGCCGATTTGAAGGTCAATGGTGATGTCGCTGTTATAGGCGCTGACGCTTTGCGTCGACGCGTCCCAAACAACGGTCAGCCCCATTGCCTCAAAGATGGCGCGCAGCGGCACGAGTGTGCGGCCGTCCTTGATGACAGGCTCCTGTGTGAAAGAGACATAGCTGCCGTTATAGGTCACGGAAATACCGGATGCAGCATAAGCCGGGGTCTTTAATCCGAAGAACAGGGCAGTGGCGAACAAAACAGCCAGAGCCAGCAAAAGAGCACGCGGTGTTTTCTTGATTACAGTCATTTTCAGGCCTCCATTTTTCGTTTTAAGGGGTGTTATTCAGAAGGGACGACATCAGTCGAGTGGGAAAGACCACACGGTGCCGTCGGCGTTGGTGCAGTCTATTTGCTGCTGTGCCCGGTTTATTTCGGCAAGAGCTACAGTATGCAGTGCAGAAAAGCGCGTGTCATCAACTGTGATGTCGGGCCCCCACAGCAGATTGCAGTCCCCGACATTGATAAATTCCTCGATGTAGTTTCCGGCGCTGACCCGTTCGGCAGAGGTCATACCGAAATACTTCAGACCAAGCCCTCCCTCGCCGTTTTCATAGGTGGGATCCATGTAAAAATAAGATCCGTCCAGCTCCACCAACGTCCAAGCATGGGCGGTGTCGTCGGTACTCAGTCCGCCCGCAGAGACGGCTTCAATCCCCGTTTGCAGGCAGAGATAGGCATAGGCCGGACCGAAGCTCTGGCAGATGCCCTCATAGGTGGTCAACGCGCGGTAGGGGGAAACATCGACCAGTACATCCGTGTCGAGCGCGGCATAGTCATAGCGGACACGGGCGGAAAAAGCCATGTAGAGCGCAAGCGCCGTTGTGCACGCGCTGTCAGACCGCATCACGTTTTCGGTAATAAACTGGGAAACAGACTGCTTGAAAGCCTCGATTCCCGCAAAATGGGCCGCTTCGGGTAAGGCATAGGATAAAAGCCCGACTTGATTGACTTCATCGTACTGCACGTAGCCGACGTCCATATAAAGCAGCGGAAAACAGCTCGGGGCCACAGCGTTGAGCGCGGTGACGGTTTCGGCGTCGGCACAGGGAAAGGTCGTTTCGTAAGACAAAAAAGCATCTATCATGGCCTTGTAGTCGGCGACGAATGCATCTCCGTAAAGCCCGCGATAGAGCTCCGACAGCACATACGGCTGCCAGACGTAAGCCACCGGCTGTGCATAGTCGGGAACGGGCGTTGTCTCTTCAACGGACGGCACGGGCGAAAGTGCCGCGGGCGCTTCCCCGGACGAGGGCTTGCAGGCCGCCATGGAAAGCATGAGCACAAAGCACAGCAGGAAAGATAACCCACGTTTTTTCAAATGCCATTTACCGGACGGCGGCTTCATTCGGCCTCGTCGGCCGGATAGGCCGCGCTGACGGTATAGAAGTAATAGGAGTCGGCCAGAGGCACAATTTCGATGCAGACGGCGTTTTGCACATTGCCGTCAATATCCAGCACATCGAAGGTCAGAATGGCCGACTGTTTATCATTTTCTGCGCTGTCCGAAAGACTGATTGCGATGTCGGAAATCACGTAGGACAGGCCCTCTCCACTTGCGGCAAGCAGCGTGTAGCTGTCGGAGGCCTCGTCGTATGTCACAGCATCATCGAGCGTGTCGGGTATCTCGGGGATATCCTCCGTGTCAAACAGATCGATTAAAAAGCCCGCCATCGCCTCCGACGGGACAACAAGGGTGCCGTCGGTCTGCGTGACGGTCTCTTCGCCGTATGCATAGGTGTTGATGTAGTAGAAAAGGGTGTTCCACATGAAGTCCGCATCTGCGGGCTCATCGCCAATATAGAAGTCGGCACCCGTCGTGTCGGCAGCAAAGGCTGCGGAAACGAGCATGGGTTCGATTTCAAACAGGGTGTCGTCCGCCGCACCGAAGGCGTTGAGAAAGCGCTGTACCGAGTCGTCGAATGTCAGGTCATAGGCGTTAATGCCCTGATAGGCTGCATCTTCGTCCCCCGCCGGACGATTATCCGCCGTATCGGCTTCCGGACTGTCGGCGGGCGCGGTGCTCTCGGTCACATGGGGACTTGCGGGAGCCGATTCCGGACCCGCCTTTCCGCAGGCGGGCAGAATGAGCAGAATAGTCAGCAGAAAGGCCATTATAATTGCAAGGTTTCTTCTCATCGGGATACTCCTTTATGTTGTTTTGGAGAGAAACGGCGCGGCGGACGTTTGTGGTCTAGGTGCCGTCCGCTGTTTTTTCCTTTCGGCCCCGCCGGACGCCGTCGTCCTGCACCAACTGTAAAATTTCGGTGGTGGAAATTTCAAGCAGGCTGTTCCAAATGACGCTCTCGCCGTCCGTGACCGCACTGTCAAAGAGATTTTTGTCCTTTAACGGAGCAAAACGGATGGTGCGGAGCTTGTTTTGAAGGTTGAGGATAACGGTGTTGCCGTTGAGAAAGTTGATTTCCATCATATAACCATCTAGCGGGCGGATACTGAGTATGGTCGGCATGCGTCTGGACTCCTTTCATCTTTGGAAAAACCGCCATACCGGTTTTTTGTACGGCGGCTTTATTCGCTTCAAATGAGCAGTTGTGCGGGGTTGACGCGTTTGGACCAACGGCGCTTACTCGCCCTCATAGACATAGTCCGTGAAGTCGGATTCTTCATACCAGACATCGTAATCATCGGGGTTAAAGTCCTCGTAATAATCCGTTTGCTCTTCATAATAGGTCTCTTCGTAATAATCATAGTATTCATCGTAGAAGACCCAATCGTCCGTTTCGTCCCAGCCCCAGGTCCAATAGAGAGACTCGTCGCTGTAATAATCCCAGTCCGGCTCGAATAGTGTCATGTCTGACCAGGCGCTGTAATCGAGCTGGCACCACGCATAGTATGCATAGGGCAGATAATACCAGGACGAAATGTCATAGTAATCTTCGTACGCGTAGTAGTCGGTATAATCGGCGTAGGGATCGTAATAACTTGCCTGATGGGTCGTGCTGTCAACGGCACTCGGAGAAAGGACGACCATGTTGGAGATTGTCGCCTGCATCAGCTCGAACTCCTCCGGCGTTGTCTGATCGTTGACAAGAATACTCATCATATACAGAGACTGATTGATGATTGATAGCACCAGAAGGCCTTCGCAGGGCGTGTCGTCCATCGTGCAGGAAAAACCAATCATCTTTGCCCGGTAGCCGAAAAGATAGCCGTCGGAGATATCGGACGCCTGACCTTCTGGGAAATAGGTGGGTACGGAGGCCTGCATATAAGTGGCCGCACTGGACAGATTTTGAATACCTGGGGTAATCGAAATGTTGATGACGGAATTGTCCGTGTAGAAGTTCAGGCCCGATTCGTCCTCGGAGATGGTGCAGTCTTTGCTGGTGAGCGTTGTCAGCATGTAATTATTGCTGACAAACTTGATGTTGGCGGGTGCCGCTTCGGAAGAAGAATCATCTGCATCAAGCTCCTCAGCGTTGTTGTCGTCGGAAACGTTGGCCGGTGTGTCGCTCTGGCTGCTGCCGCTGTCGCCACCCGCGCCGCAGCCGGTAAAAAGCAGAAGCAGCAGCTGCAGAATCAAAAGCCCTGCAATAATGGATTTCTTGTTCATAGTTCCCCCCACTTAAAGTTTTAATGCAGGCGGTAGTCCTCCATTAAACAGAAAAAAACCACCTTACAAAAATTGTACAGTGGTTTCATTTTGCTGCCTATTACCCGTTGGGTTATTTTTCCGGCATCTCCGGGAAAAAACTGCCGAGCTGGGCTCTGGATCTGATTGAAAGCTTGCTAAACGCGCTTTTTAAATGGGCCTTAATCGTGTTTTCGGAGACGAAGAGGCGGCGGCTGATTTCCCGGTTGGGCAGGCCGCGCGCGGCAAGCTGCGCGACCTCCGCTTCACGTTCGGTCAGCTGTGCCAGCGGCTGCGCAAAGTATGCACTTCCGATGGCGTCGACCGACCGCTGGAAGCGCGCGTAAAGCCGCTTTATTTCGGCGATATCTTCTGCCTGGCCAGGGAAGAGTTCGGAACCCCAGAGGAGGGCGCCGATATGGCGGCCATTTTCAACAAAGGGCATATACAGGCGGTCCGGCAGCGCAAGCGCAAGCGCCTGCTTAAGATGGGAAAGTGCCTCTGCGCGCTTTGAGAGCCCGTTATAAGCCGCAGCCAGATGGATTTGAAGGTAAATCTCGCACAGGGTATACGGGAAGATGCCTGCCATGTTTGCAAACAGCTCCGACAGGCCGATCAGTTTTACGTACTGCTTTTGTTCAATCAGGAGGCGCCCCTGGACAAGATGGACAGCGGGAATGACAAGAAACAGCATTTTTGACCCCTCAAAATCGCCGTCTTCAATCCACTCGGGCGCTTTTTCGGGACGACCCAAAAGAGCGTAAAAGTAGGCAAGGCAAATGTCGATCGTGTACAGGAGCGTAAACCGATTTCGGAGCTTGAGCGTTTCACGCATATTTTTTAGCAGCGCTTCGGCGGCGGGATAGTCGCCACGAAAAATGCAGAGCTTTGCTTTCTGAAAAACGGCGCAGAGCATAACGCTCCACTGATCGGTTTGCCCGGCGTCCGCGAGCGCGCGGTGCAGCAGGATTTCCGACTGCTCAAACGCGCCGCGCATATAGCAGATTTCGGCTTCGAAAACCTTTTCTGCCCCGAGACCGTTGCCGCCTGTCAGCTCCTGATAGTATGGAAGGCCCCAGTTCATGACTTCGATCTCTTTATCCAGCGTGCCGCTCTGCCGATAGAACATGTACAGGACGGACGGCGCGCCCATAGACCAGTTGGAAACCGAGTCGAGCAGTGTGGAGGGGGCGCTCAGGAGGTTGTTTGCCAGAAGAAAGTGGTCGCCCATCCCGGAAATGCTGTTGTATTTTGAAAAGCTGATCATGAGCTGAAATTCTCCGAGCAGCGTGCTGCGCTCCTGTTCGTCGAGCTGAGTGTCGGCATTGATCTCCGCAAAAAGTGTGGCACAGGTCTCGCCGAAGAGCACCTGTTCGTTAACCATGAAAAGCAGACGGGCGTAGACAATGAAGGCGTACAGGTGCCTTGCCCGAATGTCCGGCGGGCAGGCTGTCATGTAGCGGATCATTTTTTCCCGATATTGACCGAGGGTCGCGTAGCTCCTGTCTATTTCGAAGGCCTGAAGCAGGTCCTCAAAATCGTCGGCCTTATAATAAAACTCCATGGCGGTGACGTAGTCGTTTATCAGCATATACCAGTGCCCGGCACGCTGCCACAGCACCTTTTGTTCCGATAAGGGCAGCCGGTCAAACTCCGCCCGAATGCAGGCCGAGAAAATGTTGTGAAGATGATATTCCCCCGCAATTTTATCCCAGGTGATGAACGCATTGCCTTCAATGAGCGCCTGCAACAGTTCAGCGGTATTATTTTTCTGCCACATATATTGTGCCTGCTTGAGACTGAAGGCATCAAAAATGCAGACGTGATAGAGAAAGGACTTCAGCTCGTCACTTAAGCGGGACCAGACAACGTGGTGCACAAGTTCCGGAATATCCTGGTTTGTGGTGAAAACGCCGTTTTCCAGATAGTCGAGCAGGATGAGATAGAGCGCTGAAACCCAGCCCTCGCTGCGGGCAAAAAGCAGTTCTTGCTCCTGCTCCGAGATTTTAACGCCGCAGAGGCGATAATACGCCGAGATGTCCTCCGGCGCAAACTGGAGGTCCGACAAGCCGACATGATTAATGAGTTTTTTCATGCGCAGCTCCACCGCAGACGCCAGAAACGCGTTGCGGGTCACGACGACGAGATGCAGCTGCCTTGGCAGACTTCGGATAAAAGCGTCAAGAAACTTGTCGACTTCCGGGGATTTCACCAGATGGTAATCGTCGACGACTAGATAGGTTTCGGAAGGGAGAACCAGCTTTTGCAGCAGATTAAGAACTTCCCGAATCAGCTTATAGTCGCAGGGCAATCCTATGCTGCGCAGGCTTTCGGCGCAGGCGGTGTCAAGCTCCGAAAAAGCCCCGCAAAACCCCTGCCAGAAGTCGGCGTTTCCGGCTTCATAGACGTTTTGCCACAGCAGCGTTACCTCCCGGACGGAAAGAGCCTGACGCACCAAAGTGGTTTTGCCGTAGCCCATTGGCGCTTCCACAACCGTGCAGGGAAAGCTTTTGATGAGCCCCATCTTTTGCCGAAGCGCCTCGGGGAAATACAAGCTGTTTGTGTTGTGAGTTGTCTGCCTTGGCACGAATGACGCACCCTCTTTCGCAACGATTCATACTTTGCCGCAACGCTTGAAGATAATTCCATTTTAACAATGAATTTCTCCCCCGTCAACGACATCCGCCTGACGGGAACCGTCAATTTTCGTCGTTTCGCCGCTGTGCAGCGGCAGGGCTTGAAAGGAACGTGTGCGATGGAAGCAGCACATAAAAAAGGCCTCAGGCGAGCGCCCAAAGCCTTTTCTAGGTTGTGGTGGTGTCCGGGTGAAACGCCGGGCTTTATCAATCAGTCCTCGCAGACCTTGTGGGGATTGAGAATGTTTTTGGGGTCGAACACAGCCTTGATGCCGCGCATGAGCGCCAAAATTTCGGGGGGAAGCGCTTCGTTGAGATAGGGCTTCTTTGCAAAGCCGATGCCGTGCTCGCCGGAAACCTGCCCACAGAGCGCGCGGCCCTTGGCGTAGAGCTTATCCATAGCGAGGGTCAGGCGTTTTTCCCATTCGTCGTCGGGCAGATCGTCCTTGAGCACATAGGCGTGCAGGTTGCCGTCGCCCGCGTGGCCGAAGCTCTTGATGCGCACACCGACCTCTTTCTGGAGACCGTGGGTGTACTCAACCAATTCATTGACACAGCTGCGGGGAACAACGACGTCGGCCTCGTCCATATAGGTCGTTGAAGCCTTAATGGCCTCCAAAAACGCGCCGCGCGCCTTCCAGATGGAGTCGTCGCGCTCCTCTGTGTCGGAAATCAGCACGTCGATGGCGCCCTGGTCGAGGCAGATCTGCGCGACGCCCGCATAGGCGTTCTCGATCTCCTGGACGGTGTTGCCGTCAAACTTTAAAAGCAGGTAGGCATCCGCCTGATTGTCGGGGAACTTTTTGCCGAAGAATTCCTCCGCGTCTATAATGACCTCACGCTCCATGAACTCAATGGCTGTCGGCGCGGCCTTGGACTTGACGATGAGCGGGACCGTGCGGATGGCCTGCTCGAGCGAGGGGAAGGGAATCAGCAGGCTGACGGTTTTTTTGGGGAGCGGCAGGAGCTTGAGCGTCGCCTTTGTGACGATGCCGAGCGTGCCCTCCGAGCCGATGATGAGATCCTTGAGGTCATACCCGGAGCTGTTTTTGACGACCTTGCCGCCGAGCTCTATGATATCGCCGTTTGGCAAAACGACCTGGAGGCCGCGGACATAGTCGCGCGTGACGCCGTATTTCACCGCGCGCATACCGCCCGCGTTGGTGCTGATATTGCCGCCGATGGTGGCGGATTTTTCACCGGGGTCGGGCGGGTAGAAAAGACCCCGTTCCTCAACAAAGGCCGCAAGCTCCATCAGCAGCACACCGGGCTCGAGGGTGAGCGTCAGGTTCTCCTCGTCCAGCTCGAGAAATCGGTTCATCGCGCTCATGTCGAGCATAATGCCATGCTCAATGGCGACGGAGGCACCGACAAGGCCGGTGCCGGCACCGCGGGGCGTGACGGGGATGCTGTTTTCAAAGGCGTACTTCATAATGGCGGACACTTCTGCCGCCGAGAGCACCTTTACAACGACATCCGGCCAGCTTGTTGTGCCGCTCAGCTCGTCGTGGCTGTATTCCTCGTTCATGGATTCCCGCGTGAGGATGCGCTCGTCGTCTCCGATCAGGCCTTGCAGAAAAGACAAATCATTTTGATCAAATACCTTGTAACTCATTTTACAGCAGCCCTCTCTTCCTTGATTTGACGGATCAGCCTCGGAATCACCTCATACAGATCGCCGACAAGGCCGTAGTGCGCTACCTTGAAGATCGGCGCTTTCTCATCTTTGTTGATCGCAATAATGGTGTCCGCGTGGTTCATGCCGGCTACAAACTGGATGGCACCGGAGACACCGCAGGTGATGATCAGCTTCGGGCGGACGGTTCTGCCGCTCAGGCCCACCTGCCGCTTGGGGTCGACCCAGCCGCACTCAATGGTCGGACGAGTTCCGGCGAGCTGGCCGCCGAGCAGCTCCGCAAGCTCCCGGAGCATCGCGAGATCCTCGGCTTTCTTGACGCCGCGTCCGGCCACCACCAGAACGTCGGACGCTTCAATAAAGGTCTCGGCCTTTTTCGGCACAACGTCAATGACCTCCACGTTGCAGCGAAGCTTCTCATCTTCAATTTCGCAAAGCCGAACGGCGCCATACTTTTCCACGCTGCGCTCCGGCGCATTCATCACCTTGTAACGCACCGTTGCCATCTGGGGGCGGGTGTTGGGGGTCAAAATCTGTGCCATGATGTTACCGCCGAAAGCAGGCCGTATCTGCACAAGATCGGTGTTTTCGTTCATTTGCAGAACGGTGCAGTCCGCCGTGAGACCGGTGCGCAGGCGGGCGGCGACGCGCGGCGCCAGCTGGCGGCCGACAGTCGTGGCCCCAACAAGGATGGCCGCGGGGCGAACCTTGCCGATAAAGTCCTCGAATACGGCGGCATAAGCCTCGATGCGGAAGCGCTTGAGCGCGGCCTTGTCGTAGACATGGACTTCGTCCACACCGTAGTGGAGCAGCTCTTCGCTTTTGTCCGCAATGTCGCTGCCCATAAAAAGTGCGTAGACGGGCTGATGAATGACTTCGGCAAGCGCTCTGGCCTTTCCCAGCAGTTCATAGGTGACAGGGTGAATGCGGCCTTCGACATGGTCGACATAGACGGCGATACCTTGCCAAAGGCTTTTATCAAGCGTGGGTTTAACGTCGTCTTCCACGAACTCGACAGCGCCGGCCGGGCCTTTTTTAACGCAGAGCCTGCACATTTTGCAGGCGGCGTTAATCTCAAGCTTCCCGTTTTGTAATTCCATCGCATTGAAGGGACACAGCTTAATTAAAGCGGAGACATCTCCGATTTTTTCCTGATGTATAACCAATTTTCCCATAATCGCGGCCTCCGTTTCAAATAAATTTCAGGGCTTTAAGCTTGTCGTAAAGACGTGCGGCAAGCGCGGGCTCCGGGTCTTTCCAAAACTCCTGCTTCACGTCGTGCTCAGGCGGAAAGATGCGCTGAACCTGCGTGGGAGAGCCGTTGAGCCCGTAGTGCGTCTCATCCTGGTCTTCCATATCGCCGAGGGAAAGGGTGACGACGGGGACATCCTTGCTGGCGAGCTTACGCACATAGGAAGGCAGCCGAGGCTGATAAATATCCTTTTCAAGGGAAAGCAGACAGGGAAACTTGACCTTGGAAACCTCGACATCGTCCGGCATCTCCATCTCCACAACGACCCCGTCCGCCTCCATGCGGACAAGCCGATGGACGTTCGAAACACAGGGGATGCCCAGCCACTCGGAAATTTCCGGCCCGACCTGCGCGGTGTCACCGTCCGTTGTCTGCTTGCCGCAGAGGATCAGGTCAAAGTCCCCGGCCTTCTGAATGCCCTGCGCGAGTGTGTAGCTCGTTGCCAGAACGTCCGCCCCGCCGAAACGGCGGTCGGAAATCAGGATGCCGCTGTCGGCGCCCATCGCGTAGGCCTCCCGGATAACCTGCTCGGCCTGAGGTGGGCCCATGGTGATGACGGCGACGGAGCCGCCCTCGGATTCCTTGAGCCGCAGCGCGGCTTCAAGCGCGTACAGGTCGTAGGGATTCATCTTGGACTCAACGCCGCCGCGCTTCAAAACGCCCGTGACGGGGTCGACTTCAACCTTGCTGGATGCCGGTACCTGTTTGATGCAAACCATAATATTCATTATAAAATCTCCTTTCAGACCGAAAAGCATTGTTTGCGCGTTTTATGCCAGGACGATGCCGGACAGAGCGGAAACGGCGCAGGCAACAACAAGCATGACAAGTGCCCATTTGACCGTGCGGCGAAGAAGCTCGCCCTCCTGCCCCGCAAGTCCCGTGGCGGCAACCGCGATGGAGATGCACTGGGGCGAAATAATTTTTCCGATCCCGGCACCGACCGTGTTGGAGGCGGCAAGCAAAACGGGGTCTGCTCCAACTGCCACTGCGGCCTCAACCTGCAGCTTGCCGAACAGAACACTGGAGCTTGTGCCGCTGCCCGTGACGAAGGACCCGAGCGCGCCGATTATCGGGGAAATGACGGGATAAAACCGGCCCGTATAGGCGGCGGCCTGAACGGCAATCGCGGAGATCATGCCGCTGTAGCTCATGATTTTGGCGGTTGCCAGAATTGACAGGATTGTAAAGATGGTCTTTGCCGTGCCGACCACGGTGTCCTTGAAAACGGACAGCATGACGGAAGCCTTTGCGCCCTGAATCGTCCCGCCGATCAGTGCGGCGATAAAAATGAGGACACCCGGCGTTGCCAGCCACACAAAGGTGTAGGGCGCAGCCACTTCGCCGGAGTAGATCGTGACGGCGGTTTTGACCGAGGCAAGCGCGTTATGCAGCGACGGAAGGAGGCTGGAGGTGAGCAGGAGGAAAACAAAAATCAAAATGAAAGGAGCCCACGCGATCAAGGCACGCTTGGGTGAAAGCGTACGGGTAATTCCTGCGTTTCCGCTGATGGCGTATTCCGCAGGCGTTGCTTTTTTACTATGGCGCTTTGCGGCAAGGACGGTTGCGCCGAGCGAGCAGACCGAGCCGACAATGACCGGAAGCTCTGCGCCGAGAAAACGGGCCACCAAAACCGCTGGGATAATGAAGCTCAGTCCTGCTGTGAGCACGACGGGCCAAATACCGCGCAGTGCCCGAAAAGATTTGCCCGTCAGGGCCACCATGATAAATGGGGTCAGCAGCAGAATCGGCAGCATCTGAAGAATGGTCGAAAACGACAGCGACAAAATATCGAGCTTTGTAATCTGGGAGAGTGTCATTGTCGGGATGCCGATTGAACCGAAGGCTGTCGGCATGGCGTTTGAAACGAGACAGGCGACGGCGGCGGGTAGCGGTTCAAACCCGAGGGCAATGAGCATGCTCGCAGGGATGGCCACCGCAGTGCCAAAGCCCGCAATGCCCTCCAGAAAACCGCCGAAGCACCAGCCGATCAAAAGGACAAGAATGCGTTTATCCGTGGATATCCCACTGATCATGTATTTAATGTCGTCCATGGCGCCGGTCCTGAGCGTCAGGTTGTATGTAAACAGGGCGGCAATAATAACGAGGATAATGGGCCAGAGTGCCAGCGCAGCGCCCTCAAGAGCGGCGGTAAAACAATCCAGCGGGGCCATTTTCCAAACAAAAAGTGCCAAAACCGCACTGATTCCGAGGGCACCAAGACAGGCTTTGTAAGCAATCATCTTGAGTCCCGTCAGCGCGAAAATCAGCCAGACGATGGGGAGCAGAGCCAAAAAGAACAATAGAATAGGGTTCATACGCTTCACCTGCACTTTTTTAATAGGCACTACCAATAGGTGCTACCAATCACAAGGCAATTGTAACGGAACCCTTCTATAAAAGTCGAGTGTTAAATTTTTATTCATTGAATTTCTTGCAATTATACAAATGGCAAAGTCGCGTTTTAGCTATTACGCTTAAAAATCCTTGTCAAAAATGTGACAATATGTACTGATTGTGCAATTACAGGCGGCTCTCGGTGAAAAATGTCGGTTTCATTCGACCAGCACGGCCGTCTGTATCCATTTCGGCGGCAATGGTGGTGTCTACCAGTGAAAAGTGCGCGCGCATGGCCCGAACGGCGGCCTCGCTGTCATGCGCACACAAGGCGTCTACCAGCGCTTCGTGGACGCGCTGCAGCTCATCCTTGCTGCCCGACCGCAGCAGAATTTTGCCGCGTATGTTGCTGATGAATTTGTCAATCGTATAGGAGAGCGACTGCAGCACCTGCAGGATGAGACGATTGCCCGAAGCGGAGGCAATGATATAGTGGAGCTCCTTGTCAATAGCCGAATTGCGCTGTTCGTCCGTTCCTGTGCCGAGTTCTGAGACAATCTGCCTGAGCCTGTCCAGTGCCTCGGGCTGAATCCGCTGAGCAGCCAGCAAAACCGCCTGTGTCTCGATGCCCTGGCGCAGCTCGCTGACCTCTAAATAATCGATCTGATTGAGCAAAAATAGCATATGCATGGATTCTGTCATGCTCTGCTCGAAATTGCAGGACACATAGTTACCGGAACCCTGCGTGCTGGAAATGAAGCCCATCAGACTCAGGGTGCGCAGCGCTTCGCGCACGGAGTTGCGGCCGACCTGCAAAAGCTCGGCCAGTTCGCGCTCCGGCGGCAATCGCTGCCCCTGTCTGATATTGCCCATGACGATCTGTTCCTGAACGTAACGAATCACTTTTTCATAGGCCCTGCCGCTCGCGGCTTCGCTGTGACTGCTTTCCATGTCCGGTTTTCCTCCGTTTAATGTTATAAAACAATTATACGTCGCGGATAAGCGATTGGCAATCGTCAAAAACAGGCGTGGCTATCAGGAAAGCTAATCTGCCGGGTGCCCTAATACATGAAATGCGGTGTTCATGAAATACTATAGCTAATCAACAGAAACGGAGCTGTGAACGTGGAAAAACAAGAAAAAGGACTTTCTGCAGGACAATTGACCATGATGGCGCTGGGTTCCGTGATTGGCGGCTCATTTTTCCTAGGAACCTCGGTGGCCATGCACGCCGCCGGACCCGCCGTCGTCATCTGCTATATTCTCGGCGGCATCGTCGTCCATTACATTCTCTACGCCATTTCCGAAATGACGATTTCAAACCCTGACAGCGGATCGTTTCGAACCTTCGCGGCGCAGGCTTTCGGTCGGGGTACGGGCTTCGTTGTCGGGTGGGTCTATTGGACGGGTATGGTGCTGGCCATGTCCAGCGAAGCAACCGCGGTATCCATCCTTGTGCGTGAATGGTTTCCGACCGTGTCCATTCCGCTGCTGGGCGGGGCCATTATCGTGGCGGTCACCCTGATTAACCTCCTGGGTGCGGATAGGCTCAGCCGGCTGGAGGGCGCGCTTGCGGCCGTGAAGGTGTTTACCATTGTGTTTTTTATCCTTACCGCCGTTTTGCTCATTGCCGGCCTGTTCCCGGGCAAACCAGCCGCCGGACTGGGCGCGCTTGCACAGGAGCCTCTGATGCCCAACGGCATCGGCGGTGTCGCAGGCAGCATGCTGATTGTGCTGTTCTCCTATGCGGGCTTTGAAATTATCGGACTTGCCGCGTCGGAAACGGCCCGGCCTCAACTAACAGTGCCCAAAGCGATTCGCTATACGGTGCTGAGCCTGCTGACCCTGTATATTGCCTGCTACGCCGTCATTTTGCCGCTGATTCCGACGGCGCAGATCCGTACGGACAGAAGCCCCATGGTCGCGGCGCTCAGCGCGGTCGGCATCGGCTGGGCGGGAACGGCTATTAATATCGTCCTGATTTCAGCAATACTCTCGACGATGCTCGCGGCGATGTTCGGACTCGGCCGCATGATGCGTTCGCTTGCCGACGAGGGCCTTGCTCCCCCGTTCGTCAAGGACAAAACCGATGTGCCTTACCGCGGAATCCTGGCCTCGGGCCTTGCGATGCTGCTGGGTTTCGGCTTTGCTTTGCTCATGCCGCAGGTCTATCTGTTTTTGGTCGGCTCCGCCGGTTTTGCAATCCTGTTCACTTATGTCGCGATTATGGCGACACATATCCGTTTTCGTATCAAAAACGGTCGCCCTGCGCCCGATGCCTTCCAAATGCGGGGCTTTCCCTATTCGTCGCTGTTGGTGCTGCTGTTTTTAGTCGTTTCAATGGTCAGTATGCCCTTTGTGCAGGGACAGGGCGCGGGCCTTGCGGCAGGCATTCTGGTGGTGGCGTTTTATACCCTGTGCTATGCCCTGCTGCGTTTAGCCGAACCCAGACGCCGACAAAAAACCTATAGAAAAATGCTGGATCAAAAGCCCGGTTTTTCAACGGAGGCCGCCAAAGACTTTGACGAACCGGAAGACAAGGCGCCTTGACCGGGACCAGCTCTGCCCTACCCGCTTATTTTGCACCCGCCTCGGAAAAGAAGTCGCCGAGGCGGACGTTTTACTACCGGGTTCGACCCAAAAACCGGATTATAGAAACAAAACGACCTGCGGCAGTGCTGCCGGGGGTCGTTTTATGTGCCAATCGCATATGATGATTCGGGAGGTTTTTTATGAAAGAGCTCTGGAACGTCATTGCGCTTATTACTGCAGCGGTGGGCGGCTGGCTCGGCTGGTTTCTTGGCGGCTGCGACGGTTTCTTATATGCGCTAATCGCATTTGTCGTGATTGACTATATCACCGGTGTTATGTGCGCCGTGCTGGACCACAAGCTGTCCTCCGAAGTTGGCTTTCGCGGCTTGTTCAAAAAAATGCTGATATTTATGATGGTCGGCATTGCAAGAATATTGGATGGATATGTCCTAAACGATGGCAGTGTGCTTCGTACGGCAGTTATTTTCTTTTACTGCTCCAATGAAGGAATTTCCATCCTTGAAAACGCCGCTCATATCGGCTTGCCTGTGCCTGATAAGATCAAGAGCATATTGGAGCAGCTGCATAACCGGGAAGAAAAGGGTGCAAAGCCATGAATCTCCACAAACTTTATCTGACAAACAATGCCTGCTACAAGGCGGGCGTGACCATGACGCCGAAGGGCATCATGGTGCACAGCACCGGGGCAAACAACCCCTGGCTCAAGCGGTATATTGCCCCGGATGACGGCCTACTGGGCACGAACAGTGCCGGGAATCACTGGAACACCGCCTATCCGGCCGGACTAAGTGTCTGCGTCCACGCCTTTATCGGCAAACTGGCCGACGGAACGCTTGCGACCTATCAGACACTGCCGTGGACCTTTCGCGGCTGGCATGCGGGGGGTACAGCCAATAACAGTTATATCGGCTTTGAGATTTGCGAGGACGCACTAGACGACCCCGCGTATTTTTCAGCCGTTTATCAGGAGGCGCTGGAGCTGTGCGTCTATTTGTGCGGCCAATATCAGCTGACGGAAGCGGATATCCTCTGCCACAGCGAGGGCTATACGCTCAGCATTGCGTCCAATCACGCGGATGTGATGCATTGGTTTCCCAAGTTTGGCAAAAACATGGATATGTTCCGGGCGGACGTAAAAGCCGCTTTATCCGAACAGGAGGATGACACGATGACACAGGAGAAATTTGATCTACTGATGGCCAATTGGCTGCAGCGCAACAATCCGACCTACGCGACACTCGCGCAGGTGCCGGAGTATTGGCGAGCTGAGACGAAGGCACTGATGGACGCAGGGGCAATAAAGGGCGACGGCACAACCGAGCTCGGGCTCCAAAGGGAGACGCTCAAGGCGGCTATCATCAACAAGCGTTACGCCGACGGGCTTCTGGAATAGATCGAAGATAAAAAAGGCGGTCCCGGTATAAGCCGGGACCGTCGGTTCTTTCAATGGTTCATAAAATGTCTGTATACGGGCGAAGTTGCTACCGAAGGCTCGCCTGTACGTCGGGCGTTTTGTCAACCCGTGTTGTGGTTAAAAAGACGATCAGTGTACCGACAATCATGATGGCAACGCCCGTGAGCAACAGCGCCTGAACGCCGAGCTTGTCGATAATGACTCCGCCCAGCAGCAATGAAATGAAAATGCCCAACATTGTCGCGGCACTGAAATAGGTTTGGCCTTTAACAACGTCATCGTGCAGGATGACGGCCCCTGTATAATAGGCGCTGCTGACGGCAAAAAGGGCAAAGCCCGGCATTTGGGCGATCTGAGCAATGTAGACCCATTGCATTGAATCGGCAAAGTAGATCCCGAGCATCTTTAAGATTAAAAATATCAGGGAAATGTGTAGCCAGGTGTCACAGCGGGCGCGCTTAAGCAGGCGCAGAAACACAAACATGACAGGTATCTCGGAAAAGGCAGCGATGGCCGAAGCAAGCCCGGTTGAAGATGTATCCCCACCCTTAAAGCGGATAATTTGATAGATAAAATTTGACATGAAGGTATGCCCAACCATAACAAGCGTAATTCCGATCAGAAAAACCCCAAAGCGCTTATAGTGACGCAGAAAACCCTTGTGCGGCTGCTTTTTAACGGGTTCTGTGGGGCGCTGCCCGGTGGCTGCTGCCTTTTTCGCATACCTATCCATCACGCGTACATATCCGAGCATAGCCAGAATAAGCGCCGACGAAAGTGCTGCAGATACGACAAAAATGGCCTTATAGCCAAACGCCGTGATAAGGCTGCCTGTCGTGATAGAAAAAACCGCATAGCCGAAGGACCCGAAACCACGGCCAATCCCAAAATTAAGTGGAAAACCCTCCTGTATGTCGGACATGCCAGCGGAGTTAATAAACGCGGGAAGAAGCTGCTGAAGCAGGCACAGGAAAAGAAAAACAATAACAGCGGCTGTGACGGGCGGCTTCAGCAGTAGAAGCACACTTGCCAGAAGCATCAATCCGGCGCCTAGGATGATAAAGCGCGGCAGGGCTTGGCTCGGCGCATTATCGAGTAGTTTACCGAAAACCACCTGACCGACAAAGCACAGGCCGATTGCGGCGCCGATCAGAATGCCGATCGTGGTGTTGCTCAGATTCATGGAGAGCAGATAGGCGCTGCTGAAACAGTAGACGGTGCCGTTAATCGCCCAGATCAGCGCCTGAAGCACAGAAAAGGAGCCGGTAGCCTTAGTCATGGCGAGGACCTTTCGGATTTTCTTTTTGGGATGCATAAGGGATTGCCGAAAAGCAATCCGGTAGGCCTAGTTTTCATATGACATGGTCGGAACACAAAATACTATAGCTCGATATATTCCCAATGGCTTTTGGTGAAAAGCTCCGTACTGTTGTCCTTGATCAGGTAGCAGTCCTCAAAACGGAAGCCGTAGTCCTTTGAACGGAAGAAGTGATCCCCTGCGATGGTCATGCCAGCCTTAAGAAGGGTTGGCGTATTGAAGCGGAACGTAGGGGGTTCTCCCTCAAAAACGCCGATACCATGGGAAGCGCTGGCGGGAGGAGGCCCATATCCGTGATCAATGAAACAATCGTAGTACTTTTTGTAGACATCTTCGGAAGTGACGCCCGGCCTGACCCACTCACAAATCAGCTTTTCGTGGAGTTCAAGCATGAAGTCGATTTCTTTGCGCATGGATGCAGGCATTTTACCAAAAATGATAGGTCTGCCGTAAGCGGAGGCATAGCCGCCGAAATGGCAGCCGATGTCGATGTTGATGAGTGAATCCCTGCCGAGCTTGTTGTGCGTGCTCCGACCGATCCCCATGCGGCTGCGGTATCCTGAATAGCAGAGAATCGGGAAGGAGGGACCCTCGCCGCCGTTTTTATAAAGCTCGGCCGCCAGAACGCCCTCAAGCTCATATTCGGTCATGTCGGGATTAATCTTTCCAAGGGCCGCGTCAAAAGCCTTTTCAGAGGCAAGGCAAGCTTGACGTACCATCTCAATCTCCCAGTCGGACTTATTCATGCGTAGGTCGATTAGTAGATCTGAGCAGTCAATCAGCTCAGCACCCGGCAGGCAGGACGCTTCAATTTTGTTGTAAAGCTCATAGGGGGTAATGCCGTAGTCGGCAAGGCCAATGCGCTTAACGCCCCTGCCGTCCGTCACTTCTGAAAAAAGGTCGCTCAGGCTGTGATAGGTCACCCCGACCCAGTCGCGTACAGCACCGCTCGTGTGTCCAAATTCCTTGCACCCGCGGACGCTGGACATGCCAAAGGGAGTCTGTCCACCAAATTCGGGCGCCTCGCCGCCAATGAGAACTAAGGGTGCACCTTTCCTGCCCACAAGGGCTCCGCCGACCTCGAACAGTGGCCAGTATTTCGTGAGATAATAGACATTTTCATACACGCCCGTATCGGCGTAGCAAAGAACAGCGTCCAGATCAAGCTCCTCCATTTTTGCTTGAAGGCGCGCAATTCTGGAAAAATAATCGCTGTCGGGAATAAGATTGACCATTTTTTCACCTCTGCAGCTCTCCATATTCGTGCAGCCACCAAACAGCAGCTCCGATAAGAGAAAATCTTTATTGCAATAAGCAACTAAGTGCCTACGATGTTATCATTGACCCTATATTTTGTAAAGCACTTCCTAATAACAAGACGCCAAATAAATAAATAATTGTAACAAAATACAAATAATAAGGTAATGGATGCAAATATTCAGTACTTATTAACTATATTATTTTTCTTTACATTAAAGGATTAAAATGCTAATATTAATTATATAAAAGTTACTTGCTGCATGAAATAAAGTAAGTTGGAGGCTTTATGACCGGAGAAAACACTGTTATTGACCTTAAGGCACTGGGTGACGCAAACAGGATTAATATCTTGAGGTTGATACACGAGAACAGCGGAATATCCAGAACTGATCTAAGCCAAATGATCAATCTTAGCCTTTCGGCTGTATCAAGGATTGTCAAGCAACTCATTGAGGAAGACTATATCCTCGAAACGGGGCTAGGAGATTCCAGCGGCGGAAGAAAACCGGTTTCCCTAATGGCGAATCCGAGAGCGGGCTATGTCATCGGTGTGGACTTCTCGAAAACCGTTGTCAACACAGCTGTTTTTGACTTTACGGGTGAGATGATTTTTAGAAACGCCGCAGTTGTTCATGACTCGGAATACCTTGTGAGCCTCTACGAATCTATAGATAAGTGTGTTCAGTCGCTTGAAGACAGGAGCAAACTTCTCATAATATACTGCGGTATTCGCGGTCAATTCGACGGTTCTACGGGAACGATCCTGTATTCTAAAACCTTTGGGTGGGAGAACATCCCGCTTAAGCAGCTGCTTTTGGATCGCTATAAAGTTCCGGTGGCGTTGGATATCAATGCCCGCTTAGCAGCACTTGGCGAATGGAGCACGATCTATAAAGAGTCTTATAAAGAAATGGTCTACATCACAACCTCTTGGGGAATCTGCGCTGGTATCATCTCAAACGGAGCGCTTTACCGCGGGGCGGTCGGAATGGCTGGAGAAATCGGCAACACCCTATCCTTTAATGCTTCCGGGGTTTTGGAGGAGCACAATTTGGAGGAATCCTGCGGCGGACAGATGTTGATTAGGCGTGCTCAGGAACTCTGGGACAATCCCAGCAATACGCTATTAAAAAAGCTTTCGGCCGGGGAAAAATCCAAAGTCACCGTTGAAAGTATCGTTGCGGCAGTCAATAACGGCGATCCGTTCTGTACTCAGATCGCGCAGGAGGCGGCAGTCGTTTTGGCGATTGGTCTTTTTAATGTGGCCTATATGTACAATCCACAAATTATTGTCATAGGGGGACTCATGTCTGAAATGGGAGAGGTGATTCTTGCACCAATCCGGCAGTTCCTTGAGAAACGACTTCCGGCACCAATGTACAAGAATTTGCGGCTTGAATTGACGGTCCTCGGGAGCAGAGCGAGCTTGGTCGGCGCTGCTCAGGCGGCTTTCGGACTTGTGTTCTCAAGTCCCATTAATTCCAGCGACTCGGGCGAAAATATTTGCTTTGACGACAAACGCCTACGCTCTTATTAAGCGTAGTTCATTAGCTAAAGGAAGCCCGAGCGCGGGGTGCACGGGAGGTCCAAACACCGGGTTATAAAGCCTAAACGGCTTGTAATAGTGAATTAACAAACTACTAGGAGGATTGAAATGAAAATGAAAAAACCCCTGAGCCTCTTGCTGGCGGTGGTGCTGCTCGGTGCCCTTTTCATGGCTGGATGTGCAGCAAAAAACACTGAGACACCCGCAAGCGCTCCCGCAGCAGAACAGAGCGCTCCCGCAGGGAGCGAGACCCTTCTCGACCAGATTCTGGCAGCAAAGAAGATCGTTGTCGGAACCAGCGCCACAAATGCGCCCTGGGAATCCATTAATGAAAAGGGCGAATACGTCGGTTACGATATGGATCTTATTAACGAGATCGCAGCCCGCATGGGTGTTGAAGTTGAAATCTCAGACATGAGCTTTGACGCGCTTGTCGCGGCAGTTCAGACCGGCAAAGTCAATGTTGCCATTGCATCCATGGGTGCGAAAGAAGAGCGGAAACTGAAGGTTGACTTCACCCAGATGTATCACCAGCAGATGAACGTTTACCTTACCAAGAAGGACTCAGACATTTCGATAGCCAACATGGAGGACATTGTTACATATAAGGTTGGTGTCCAGAGTGGAACCTTGCCCGATCAGTACGTCACATCCCTTGTAGATGCCGGCAAAATGAAGGAAAATCAGGTTTCACGCTACGAGAGCCCGGAGACAATGATCCTTGATCTGGAAGCTGGCAGAATTGACCTTGTCGCAGGGGACAAGAACCAGGCAAAAGAGTATGAGAAGAAATACGCCGTTCAGATCATTTTTGAATGCTCCTTCTATGGCACCGGCGAGAATATCGCTGTTCCTAAGAATCAGCCCGAGCTGCTCGACAAAATCGATAGCATTATTGATGATCTGCGTTCCGAGGGATTCCTAGACGAACTGGCCACCAAGTGGGAAGTCGATTAATTTTAGACTAAAAGTACCCCCGTTCTTATAACGGGTTCCATATTCACAAGGGGCAATATTGCCATTGCCCCTTGTCTCTTTTATGGAAGAAGTAACAATAGATATTAGGACGTATGAACCGACGCCCTACGGAGAAAAAACCATGGAGTTAACTTTCGAGCGGGTCATCACATACCTGATTCCCTACTTACTCAAAGGCGTTTTTATTACAGTTTCCGTCTCCTTTTTTGCCCTGTTTTTTGGCGCGATAGGCGGACTGTTGCTGGCACTTATTCGTGTTTATAGAGGAAAGGTCAGCAGATTTATCATGATTATTATAAGCTCAGTTTTCAGGGCGCTGCCACAAACTGTGCTTCTTCTTTTACTATATTTCGTTATCGCAGGCTCAATCAACATTTCTGCATATTGGGCTGGGACACTGTCGCTTTCGATCATAAGCTGTGTGTACCAGATGGAGATATTCCGTTCATCAATTGAATCCATTGATGGTGGGCAGATGATGGCGGCAAGGGCGATAGGCATGTCCAACATGAAGGCGATTAGGGTTATTATCCTGCCGCAGGCACTTCGACGCGCGCTGCCGGCCTGGGCCAATGAAGCGGCGGGCGTCATCAAGGGCTCATCACTCGTTTATATTATCGGCGTTGTTGAGGTTATGCGCTTAGCACAGTATGAAATTGCACGGAGCAGAGAACCTTTTGCAGTATATTTCTCTGTTGCGTTAATCTATTTTGTTATTGTTTACTTAACCAATTTAGCGCTAAGAAGAGTTGAGAAAAAGCTCAGAATTCCCGATATTTCATAGTTGTGAGGTCAATTTTATGAGCAGAGAAATACTACGCTTGGAAAATATACATAAATGCTATGGCAGTACGGAGGTCCTCAAAGGTATCGATTTATCGGTGCATGAGTCTGAAGTTGTTGTCCTACTCGGTCCCAGCGGAACAGGCAAAAGTACGCTTTTGCGCTGTATCAATATGCTCACGGTACCCGACAAGGGACATGTGTGGGTTAACGGCAAGGATCTGACCGATCCCAAAATTAACATTAACCACGCGCGTGAGCATATGGGAATGGTTTTTCAGGAATTTAACTTGTTCGCACATCTGAGCGCCATTGACAATGTCGCCGTGGGACTTGTAAAAGTGCAGGGAATGAAGAAGTCCGCAGCGCTGGAGCGGGCCAAGTTTGAACTGGAAAAAGTGGGGTTGAGTGACAAAGCGGACCTCTATCCGGGGCAGCTTTCCGGTGGGCAAAAACAGCGCGTCGCCATTGCCCGGGCGTTAGCAATGAGTCCCGACGTGATGCTTTTTGACGAGCCCACCTCCGCGCTTGATCCAGAACTCATTGGCGAGGTGCTGGAGGTAATGCAGAAACTGGCGCAGGACGGGATGACCATGGTCTGCGTCACACACGAGATGCACTTTGCCAAGAAAGTTGCCAATCGGGCTATTTTTATGGAAGGTGGCGTGATTGTGGAGGAAGGGTCCCCCGCTGAATTCTTCGACCAGCCTAAAACCGACAGAGCACGTCAGTTTCTTGGCAAGTTTGATAGTCAATTCGAATAGGTGGATTGTTATGAGTTATTTTGATTTCTTCATAAGCTCTATCCCCGCCTTGCTCCGCGGAACGGTCATTACACTTGAAATGTCTGCCATATCCTTGCTGATTGGTCTGCTTGTGGGTGTTCCGCTGGCGTTTGCGCGTGTGTACGGAGGCAAAGTGTTTAGGACAATCAGTCTGGTATATTCCGAAATCTTAAGAGATACACCAGTACTTGTTCAGCTCTTTGTAGTGTACTACGGGCTTCCTGAATTTGGGATCGTGTTTTCACCACTTGTTGCCGGCTGCCTAACCTTGGGGTTAAATTCCGCTGCTTATCAAATCGAGTATTTTCGCGGTGCCATCTTGTCTGTCGGTAACGGCCAGATGATGGCGGCAAGAGCCTTGGGTATGTCGCAGACCAAAGCGATCTTGGTCATTATCCTGCCTCAGGTTTTGCGACTTGTTATTCCAACCTGGTCCAATGAGGCGATCTCCATGATCAAGAATACCTCGGTGTGCTACCTGATCGCCGTTCCGGAGCTGATGACTCAGGCTAAGATTTTAATAGCCCGGTACTACAACACGATTGAGACCTATTCAACGGTTGCGATATACTATTTGGTCATAATCGGCGTAATGACAATTATTTTTTCACTTATCGAACGAAAGCTGCGTATTCCGACGATGACAATTGAAAGTGCTAAAAAATGATTATCGCGCTTATAAAATGAAATCCTCATTACAGATATAGAGTTCCTCCAAAAAGCACTTGGGGCTAAGCATGGGTATCCATGCTTAGCCCCTTATCTATTAAATAGGGATGCGCCGACAAGCGAGAACAGCGGTTGACCAGGGCGGTATATGCAGCTTCAGCGAACGAAGCCGAGCGCCATCCAACCGTTTTCCGACTCGATGCCGCGGAAGGAAAAGCCGCCGCTTTCAAAAGCGGCGCGTACATCCGCGGCGCGATCCTCAATAATGCCGCTGAGCAGGAGCGCGCCCCCGGGCCTGAGCTTGTCAAAATAAAATTCACGCAGACGAAGATGCACATCGGCGACGATATTCGCGCAGAGCAGGTCATAACCGGAGCCCAGCGCTGCGGCAAAGGGACTGTCCGTCAGGGCATTTCCCCAGCGACTTTCGAAGCGGTCTCCGACGCCATTGAGCCGAGCGTTATCGGCGGCGGTATAGACGGCGGTTTTATCAATATCCACGCCGAGCGCGGACTGCGCACCGAGCAGAAGCGCGGCAATGGACAATACCCCGCTGCCGCAGCCCATGTCCAGCACCCTGTCGCCGGGGCGGATCTGAGGCTCCAGAAGCCGCAGGCAGACCCGCGTGGTTTCGTCCCCGCCGGAGCCAAAAGCACCGCCGGGGTCGATGGTCAGCACAAGATCCCCATCGGAAGCGGCAAAGTCCTCCCACGACGGGCGGATAACCAGGCGCTGACCGATGCGCTGCGGCTTGTGAAATTGCTTCCAGCTGTTTTCCCAGTCCTCGTTTCCGACGACGGCGCGCCCGAGTGTGAAAGCAATGCCCGCCGCTCGCAGCAGTGTCGAAATCCGTGCGGCCATGGCATCCGCCGAGTCCTCGGCGGATAGGTAGACGTGGATGCGAGCGTGCGTCCGGTCCTTTGCCGCGAGCGTTTTATCGATATAGTCCGCTCCGCCGATGAGCGGGAGCAGGCGCTCCATGTCCGAATAGTCCTCGATAAAAATGCCCGCGCCCGAACAGCGCGCGGCAATTGCCTCGGCGTTTTTTGCTTTATTAATATCGACCTCGAAAATGAGGTCTGTCCAGCCTGTGTCCATCAGATGCCCCCGTGCGTGTTTGAAGAGATTCTACCACAAGCGTTTGGCAAACGCAAACCGCTCTGTCACTTGAAAGGTCCGCTCAGAAAGTGCCGAATCCAGCACGCATCAGAAAAAAGTCGGCATAAATGCCGCCGACAAGTAGCCACAGGCGATAAGATGTGATAAAATTTGCCTGAACATGCAGAGAACCTAGATTAACGGGAGAAAAAAACCGTGAGTTTTACAAGCCTTCAATATTTTCTTTTTCTGGCACTGACCGCCATTTTATGCTATAGGCTCACCCCACGGCGGCGAAACCCGCTGCTGCTGGTGCTGAGTCTGGGTTTCTATGCCGCTTTCGGCCCACAGCACCTGCCGTTTCTGATCGCCTCCGTCGGGCTGAGCTATGCCGCGGGACGGCTGATTGAGACGGCTCCGGACAAGAACCGCCGCATCCGGCTTGCTGCCGCGCTGGTGCTGAATCTGGGCCTGCTGTTTTTCTTTAAGTACTTTAATTTCTTTGCGGAACTTGTTATGTCCATGTTCGCGCCGCAGCGCGTTTCGGCGGGCGACCGAGTGCTGAACCTTATTTTGCCGGTGGGCATCTCGTTTTTTGTGTTCCAGACCACCGGGTACCTGATGGACGTTTACCGCGGCAAAATTAAGGCCGAGCGGAATTTTATCGACTATGCCCTGTTTGCCTGCTACTTTCCCGGAATTGTTTCCGGCCCCATTCAGCGGGCGGGCACGATGCTGCCGCAGTATAAAAAGCCGTCCGTCTGGGATTTTGAGCATATCAAGGCGGGCTTTCTGCAATTTCTTTGGGGAGCCTTCAAAAAGCTGGTCATCGCCGACCGCATCGCCGTTCTGGTCAACACGGCCTACGCCGCGCCCGCAGAGCACGCGGGGCTTCCCCTGCTTTTTGCCGCGGTGTGCTACTCCGTGCAGATCTACTGCGACTTTTCTGCCTATTCGGATATGGCCATAGGCTCGTCACGGATGCTGGGCATTGAACTTATGCGAAACTTCGACCGTCCCTATGCCGCCGTTTCCATGCAGGATTTTTGGCGGCGCTGGCACATTTCCCTGTCCACCTGGTTTCGGGATTATCTGTATTTTCCGCTGGGCGGCAGCCGCTGTACCAAGGCACGCAATTATCTGAACATTATCATCGTCTTTCTCGTCAGCGGCCTTTGGCACGGCGCAGCGCTGACCTTTATTGTGTGGGGCCTGCTTCACGGGGTTTTTCAGGTGATCGGCAAGCTCACCCAGCCCTATCGGGACGGACTGCGGCGCAGTCTGCATATTGCCGAGGCGGGCAGACTGTCCCTTCTCATAAAGCGCAGCTGCACCTTTGCGCTCGTCACACTCGCGTGGGTGTTTTTCCGGGCGGATTCGCTTTCTGCCGCGATCGGCATTCTCAGCGGCATTTTCGCCGCGCCATGGACGCTCGGCAGCCTGACGGCACTCGGGCTTTCGGTTCCGGCGCTTTTTGTCCTGCTGCTGTCGGTGCTTACGCTGTTTACAGCCGACTGGGCCAATGACCGATATAAGCTCTCCGACAAGCTCTGTGCCGCCGTTACGCCGAGATTTGTGGTGTATCTCGTGCTGTTTGCCGCAATTTTACTGTTCGGCAACTACGGCGCGGGCTTTGATCCCATGGATTTCGTCTATTTTAAGTTTTAGGGGGCGGGCGGGCAATGAAAAGAGAAGCACGAAAAGAGCTCTGCGCCATCGTCCTGCTTGCGGCCCTCCTGCTCGGCTTTGCGGCATTCGGATCGGCGCTGCTGATTCCGAAAAGGCAAAATTACGGCTCAACCTGGGGACGCTATCTGAAAGAACCGGAAAATTCGGTCGATGTGCTGTTTTTCGGCAGCTCGATCAGCTACTGTGATGTGGTGCCGCCGGTGATCTGGGAGGAGGCGGGCATTACGTCCTATGTGATGGCGGGGCCCGAGCAGACCTTGCCGATCACGTACTACTATCTCCGCGAAACGCTTAAAACCCAGTCGCCCAAAGTGATCTTTGTCGAGGTGACGGGGGCGTTCTTCAAGCAGTATCAGGACTTCACAAAGGTGAACATCGGTTATATGCCCTGGGGCAGAAACCGCCTGGAGGCGACCTTCACGGCCGCCGAAAAGCAGGAGCGGACGGGGCTTTTGTTCCCGCTTTATAATTACCACAGCCGTTGGGATGCGCTCACCCGTGAGGACTTTTCAGTTACGCTCAAGGGGTACACCGCAGACCCGCTGGCGGGCTATACCTTTTTGAATACGGCAACGGAGATGACCGGGCTTTCGCCGCGAAACGAAGTTTTCGATGCGGAAAACTACGAGAAAAACATCGCCAACCTCGGCAAAATTGCCGCGCTCTGCCAAGAGGAGGGCATACAGCCCGTCTTTTATATTGCCCCGACCTATTGGCGGCTTTCGGACGAGCACCTTGCGATGCTTGAAAGCGATATAAAGGGCATGACCAATGTGCGCTTTATCGACTTTAATGCGGACGACGGACTGTCGGACTACGATCCGGCGCAGGATTTTTTTGATTTGCTCCACTTCAACTGCTACGGGGCTGAAAAATTTTCATCCCGCCTTGCGCAGCTTCTGACGACACAGTTGGGACTTTCTCGGACGGAGAACGCCAACCGCGCGGGCTGGGACGCAAGGGCCGAAGATTTCCATGCGCTCTGCACAGGGCAGCCCGGCGCGGACTGATTTGATTAAACAAGAAGGCAAAGGCGTGTGTTTTAGCGCCAAAAGCTTTACTTTGCACAAATTCGGCAAGGATATTTGTACAGCATTATCTGGCGGAAGCGATTGCGAAATAGGTCGCGATCCGATATAATCGGTGCATATACTCCTCTGCGAAGGGAGAAACGGATGTCTCTTGAGGAACTACGCGAGCGAAATATTGTTCTCGTCACGGAAAAAGCGCTGGACTGCTTTGTGAAATGTGGGATTGACAATACAAAAATTAAAGACATCGCAAAAGCGGCCGGATTGACGGAGCGCTCGGTCTACCGGTATTATGAAACCAAGACCGACCTTGTTCAGGCGGCGGCCTACCTCTTTTGGAACAACACGCTGGAAGAAATCCGGGATAGGGTTAAGAAAAGCCGCTTGGATAAACTCTCGGGTATTGAACAGATCCGCACCCTGCTTTACTACTACGCCAACCTGTATTTTGAAAACCGCCAGGGCGTACTCTTCACGCTCGAAGCCGAAATGTACCTGTTCTCGGCGGGGCGAAGCAAGACCATCAACCGCCCGCCCGAAAAATTCGACAGCTCGAACAGTCCTCTGGTGCTGGCGATCCGCAAAGGGCTTGCCGACGGCAGTGTCAGTGAAACGGCGGACGTGAAAGAACTGTATTACAACGCATACGATTCCATCCTCGGCGTGATGCAGAAGCTGGCGTTGGAGGCCTCCAGCTTTTCGGAGCTGGACAACAAGCAGCGCATGAAGCATCTGTGCGACCTGTTCGTCAAAGCCTTTGAGGGCAGAAGCGCCGATTGAAACCCGTGAATGAATTGAATTTTCCCGAATCGCGTTTTCGGGAAAATATTTTGCTGATAAATGTCATATGAACTGACAAAGTGGCGCAGCAAAGTGCGGCATAAGGCCGCAACGCTCCCGCGATTGTCAAAAAAACCACAGACTAATTTTTCTGCGGGGCAGGAAAACACCTTTTCATATTGGCATAAATGTCATACAAACTGACAGGATGTCGGAGAGACGATGAAATAAGGAGTGTGATCGGAGAACCGATAGGAAAGCGCACAAAGCGGCGGATTAACCGCGGCATTCAGTTTGGAGAACAGCTAAAAAAATAATTTTTGGGAGAGGTATTATGGGAATCTTGTACGAAGCAACCGGCCCGATGGGCTGGGCAATCCTGGCAATGGTCATTCTGGCCCTGATCGCGTTCAACGAGTTCGGGCGCACGACAAAGTGGGGCGGAATTACCCTGTTTTTCATTATTCCGGCACTGCTGACCCTGCTCGTGTGGCCGACAACGGCGGCACCCGGCAACGAATACGGCACGGGCACCTGGTTTAACTGGTTCAAAACCTATTCGGCGCTGGCGGGCTGTCTGGGCTTTATGGCGATTCGCTATATCCCGGGACTGGCCAAGAAGAAAGGCGCGCTTCTGTTTCCGCCGATTATTTTGGCGGTCAACATTTTGGAGGCCGTCATCCGCGATTTTCAGGCCTATTCCTTCGGGGCCTTCGAGGGCGCGAAGATTGAAAACCTGTGGATGATGTCCGGTCCGTGGAACATCATGAACGGCATTGCCGGGATTTTGAACATTCTGCTCATCTGTGGCTGGGCAGGCATTTTCGTATCCAAGGACAAGAGCCGTGACATGATCTGGCCCGACTGTATCTGGGTCTATGTCATCACCTATGATCTCTGGAACTTTGCCTATACCTATAACTGCATTGCCGACCACTCCTTCTACTGCGGCGTTGCCCTGCTGGTGGCGAGCACCGTGTGCACCTTCTTCGTGAAAAAGGGCGCTTGGCTCCAACACCGGGCCCAAACCCTTGCGCTTTGGATTATGTTCGTTATGACGGTCCCCTCGTTTGCCGACCGCATCGCGCCGGTTGCAACGACGCATGACCCGCGTGCCTTTTTCGCGGTGAGTCTTATTTCCTTGCTTGCGAATCTCGCGGCGGTGGTCTATCAGTTCCGCCTGATTATTAAACACAAGCTCAACCCCCTCAAGGACGAGATATATAAGCATACCAAGGCCTATAAGAAGGTTCTTGAAGAAAACAGATAGGAGGTCCGTTGTGGCAGCAAGAAAGAAAATACTCAAGCTTGCAAAAAAAATCTGCGGAGCGACCGCTTTAATGATTAAGCTCGACGAGAATGCCCCTGAATATTACGTGCTCGACTGTGTCGTGACCGACGACATGGCAGACGTGGGGCTTGCCATGCTGCTGCGCAAGCCGCAGACGCTTGCACAGATTGCCAAAAAGTGCGGCCGTCCGCTGGAAGAGACCAAAGCGCTTGCCTATCAGCTTGCGCAGGTTGGGGGGTGTATTTTCCACGAGGAAAACGGCGAGGACGTTTTCGAGCTGACGGTGTTTGTGCCGGGCGTCATGGAAAAAATGTGCGAAAACAAGGCACTTTGCGAAAAGTATCCCGCGATTCCCCGTGCCTTTGAGGAATACGCCAGACTGCGCGGCGCGATGCTCTCACCCGGCATGCCCATCGGCAAGGGGCCTATGCGCGTGATTCCCGTGCAGTCGGCAATCGACGGTGACACCCGCAAAATCGGCTTTGAGGAAGTCGAAGTTATCCTCAACAAGGCCAAGCGTTTTGCCGTGGGCGACTGCACCTGCCGCCGGTCCAGACGCCTTCTGGGCGAGGGCTGCGGCCATCTGGAGCAGGATATGTGCATCCAGCTCGACACGGGCGCAGAGTATTACATCCGCACCGGCAGAGCCCGGGAAATTACCCGTGAGGAGGCCTTCGAGATCATCCGTACAGCCGAAGAAAACGGCCTGATGCACTCGATTCCGAACATCGACAGCGGCACGACCCACGCCATCTGCAACTGCTGTGCCTGCGGCTGCTACTCGATGCGAAACGCCATCATGTTTAATTCCCCCGATATGATCCGCTCGAACTACATCTCCGAGGTCGACGCTGAAAAGTGCGTGGCCTGCGGTCAGTGTGTTGAAAATTGCCCCACCAACGCGCTCAAGCTCGGGCAGAAGCTGTGCAGCAAGACCCCGATTGTCGTTAGACCCGTTAAAACCGCGCACGACCATGTTCTCCGCGAGAAGGACTGGAACAAGGACTACCGTATAAACCGGAAGAACGTAGTGGAAAGCGGCACATCCCCGTGCAAATCGACCTGTCCGGCGCATATTGCGGTACAGGGCTATATCCGGCTGGCGGCACAGGGCAAGTACACAGAGGCGCTGGACCTCATCAAGAAGGAAAACCCGTTCCCGGCCGTCTGCGGCCGAATCTGCCCGCACGCCTGCGAATCGGAATGCACCCGGGGCGAGATCGACCAGCCGATTGCGATCGACGAGATCAAGAAGTTCATCGCCGACCAAGAGCTTCGCAGCGATATCCGCTTTGTCCCCAAAAAGCGCCATGACTACAGCGACAAGAAGATCGCCGTCGTCGGGGCGGGCCCCGCGGGCCTTTCCTGCGCGTATTACCTTGCGCTGGACGGCTACTCGGTGACTGTTTTTGAAAAGCACGAGAAGCTCGGCGGCATGCTGACACTGGGCATTCCCTCCTTCCGTCTGGAGAAGGACGTTATTGAAGCGGAGATCGAGATTCTGCGGGAGATGGGCGTTGCGTTCAAGATCGGCATCGAGGTCGGGAAGGATGTCACACTTGACGAGCTGCGCAAGCAGGGCTATAAGGGATTTTATCTGGCGATCGGCGCACAGGCGGGACGCAAGCTTGGCATAGAGGGTGAGGAGGCGGAAGGCGTGATTGCAGGCGTCGACTTCCTCAGGAACGTGAACCTCGGCAACGAGACGAAGCTCACCGGGAAGGTCGTCGTGATCGGCGGCGGGAATGTGGCCATCGACGTGGCCAGAACAGCGGTGCGTGAGCAAGCGCAGCGCGTTGACATGTACTGCCTGGAGAGCGCGGCGGAGATGCCCGCGCTGCCGGACGAGATCGAGGAGGCAACGGCGGAACAAATCGCCATCAACAACGGCTGGGGCCCGAAGCGGATCGTGGTTGAAAACGGGAAGGTGACGGGCGTCGAGTTCAAGAAGTGCGTGTCCGTGTTCGATAACGGCAAGTTTGCCCCGAAGTATGACGAGAACAATGTGATTGTCGTGCCGGCAGACTATGTGCTGTTGTCGGTGGGCCAGTCGATCGACTGGGGCACCCTGCTGGAAGGCAGCAAGGTCGCGCTCGGGCGCGGCAACACGGCGGTAGCCGACGGGTTTACCTATCAGACGGCCCAGCCGGACGTGTTTGTCGGCGGAGACGTTTTCACAGGACCGAAGTTTGCCATTGACGCGATTGCGGCGGGCAAACAGGGCGCAATCTCCCTGCACCGCTTCGTCCAGCCGGGACAAAGCCTTGTCTATGGACGCGATAAACGCGAGTACATCTCTCTAGATAAGAATAACCTCGACGAGAAAGCGTTGCGGACAGACTATGACAACACGCCGCGTCAGCGGGCGGACCGTCTGCATACGGCGGACAGTGCCTTTAAGGATACGCGCCTGACCTTTACCGAAGAGCAGATGAAGAAGGAAACGCAGCGCTGCCTCGGCTGTGGTGCGGTGAAGGTCGACGGCACGATGTGCGTCGGCTGCGGCATCTGCACCACAAAGTGCAAGTTTGACGCCATTAAACTGGTGCGTCAGTACAGCGAATATGCAACGAGCTTTGAAAAGCTGCCCCTCAAGATGGCCCCCACAATGGTCATGCGCGTTGGCAAAACGGCGGTGACCGCCGTTCGCGAGACTCTTCGGGGTGACAAATAGGTCCTTGCAAAATAAGTATAATTGGGAGAATGGATTATGTTTTTATTTGAGGCTATTCCCTGGTATTCCTGGCTGGCATGGCTTGTCATTCTGGCCGGACTGATGATTTTTAATGAGGTCACACGGTATAACAAGTGGATGGGGCTGCTCTTTTTTGTGGCGCTGCCCGCCGTGCTGACGGCCTTCGTCTGGCCCAAAACCTCCGGAATGGACGCGGGCGCGCAGACCTCCAACTGGTTTGCATGGGTCAAGGTTTATTCCGCGCTTTTAGGCTGCTACATCGGGATGGGTATGCGCTTTTCCAAGAAGATGCAGGCCAGAAAATGGTGCTACACGCTGGTGCCCGCCATCCTTGCGCTGAACATTTTGGAGGCCGTCGCCCGAGAGGTGCAGGTTATGGGCATGCAGGGCGTTATCGACGACATGTTTTACATGGGCGGTCCGTGGAACCTAATGAATGCGGCTGCCGGGATTATCAACATGCTGACAATCTGTGGCTGGTTCGGCGTTGTCATCAGTAAAGACAAGCAGCATAGCTTTATCTGGCCGGATATGATGTGGTTTTGGATTATTGCCTATGACCTTTGGAACTTTGCCTATGTCTACAACTGCGTGACAGACCGGGCGTTTTACAGCGCGGCCCTGCTGATTTCCTGCACCATCCCCGCCTTTACGATCAAAAAGGGCGCATGGGCGCAGCACCGGGTCCATACACTGGCGCTCTATATGATGCTGATGATGACCATTCCGAACTTCTTCGTCACAGGCAAATACGCCGTCGCCTCCACGCACAGCCCAAGCGCCTATTATGCGGTGAGCATTATCGCGCTGGTCTTCAACCTCGGCGTTGCCGCCTATCAAATCAGGGCCATCGTCAAGGGCAGAAAAAACCCGCTCAAGGACGACCTGTATGCGGACCACAAGTCCTATCAGGCGATTCGAAACGCGAATATCGAAACGCCCCACGCCGTGTGACATGAAAAAGACCTGCCAAAGCACAGCTTCGGCAGGTCCTTTCTCCTTGCCTTGCCGCTGCATCTGCGCGAGCGGGGACTTTTGGACGCTTTCACAAATAAATATGCCGGACTCGACCGACTTGACTTGACATTGCCACGGGGATGCCTTAAGCTTTGCTTAGGCTAAAACTGGGCAAAATACCCATTTGTTCGGCCGAGAATTTGAGGGGATGTGTTAATTTTGACAGAGCTGTCGCCATACGAGGAGAGGGAAATCCTTGAACCTGTGGATCTCTGCGATAAAAAAGGCAATTTAAATAGAGATTGCATCGGTTGGGCCAGAAAACCCCTGTTTAACTGCAATCTGTCCGGGCGCTGGCCCAGAAAGAAACGGTGGAACTACTGGTACACAACGGGCGAGGACTGCCTGTTTTCCGCCACGATCTCCAATCTCGATTATGCCGGGATGGTGTTTGTCTATTTTCTGGATTTCAAGACCAAGACGTTTATTGAAAAGAATATAACGGTTCCCTTCGGAAAAGGCTGCAAAATGCCTGACAATGTGGGCGAGACGGTTGTTTTCAAAAACGGGAGCATGGACCTGCGCCTGATGGACGAAAACGGCGCGACCCACATTCGTGTCAGCAGCGAGGACTTTGGCGGCTTACCGCTGGAGGCGGATTTGCTTGTCACCCCGCCCGCGGACAACGAAACGCTCAATGTTGTGATTCCCTGGAACAACAAAACCTTTCAGTTTACCTCCAAGCAGGCGGGACTGCCGACGAGCGGTTCGCTTCGGGTGGGGAATTTTACATATAACTTTCTCCCGGACGAAACTTTTTCCGGGCTTGATTTCGGGCGGGGCATCTGGCCACGGGTCGTTTCGTGGAACTGGGGCACGGCGTCCGGCAGGGTCAACGGCCGCAGGCTGGGGCTCAATCTCGGTGCCCGCTGGACCGACGGCACGGGCATGACTGAAAACGCGCTCTATGTCGACGGCAAGCTGAGCAAAATCAGCGAGGATGTCGTCTATGAATACGACCTCAAGGACATCATGAAGCCGTGGAAAATCAAAAGCGCTGCCACCGACTGCATCGATCTTGTCTTTACCCCCCTTTATGAGCGCGTCGCCGCGACAAATTTGGGGCTTGTCAAATCCGATATGCACCAGATGATCGGCCACTTTGCGGGATCTATCCGCACCGCCGAGGGCGAACGCATTGACATTGACAAGCTTCAGGGCTGCGCCGAGGAGCACAACACCAAATGGTGATCAAAGCCGGTCAAAGCGGCAGCCGAAGGATGCGGCTGCCGCTTTTTGATCGCACGGAAAACGTTGCCACGTTTGCGTATACTATGCTATAATTGCGGCATCAAGCTGATCCTATTAAAGCCCAACGCAGCGGCCGTGCGGCGGCCAATTTTCACGGAAGAAGGTGTGCGGGTGTCTACCCTGAACGATATTCTGATTGAAAACCCCGTCATTGCGGCGGTGCGAAATGACGCGGAGCTGGAAAAGGCGGAGCACAGCCACGTCAAGATTGTCTTTGTGCTTTACGGGAGCCTCCTGGCTTTGCCCGACATGTGCAGACGGCTGCACGCCGCCTCGAAGCTTGTTTTTGTTCATGTTGACATGATTGAGGGACTGCGGGGTGATATGGCGGGCCTTGAATATATTCGCAGCACGGCTGGTCCCGCGGGTATTGTGTCCACGCGGGCAGCCATCATCAAGTTTGCAAAGCAGCTGCATATGCAGACCATCCTGCGCGTTTTTCTGCTCGATTCCCTCTCGCTGCAAACCGGCATCCGCAACATTCTTGAGACGAATCCGGACGCTGTGGAGATTATGCCCGGCATCGCTTGCCGCCTGATTGACGAGATGGAGCGCAAGATTACGGTGCCCGTCATTGCGGGCGGACTCATCATAAGCAAGGAGCAGGTGCTCGAGTCGCTTTCAAGCGGAGCACTGGCCATCTCCACCAGCAAGGAGGCGCTCTGGGACCTGTAAAATACGTCGTTTTGCGGCGAAAGGCGCTTTTTTCGGAAATGCCTTGTCATGCGGCGGTCTTCGTGCTATAATAAAATAAAATAATATTCGACAGTCGCGGCAGAGATTTGAGAGCCAGACGTGCGGAGCCTTTAGAGGCTTTTGCAGTCTTGGCTTTTTTCTTATTTCGTGCCGTTTTTTTGCGGCTATCGGACGCCGCGCGGGCGGCACCATTAAGGGAGGCGGACTTGATATGATTGATGTTGCAGTAATCGGGGCGGGTGTTGTCGGCTGCGCCGCGGCGCGGGCACTCTCGCGCTATAGCCTTGCGGTCTGTGTGCTCGAAAAAGCGAGCGATGTTGCCGAGGGGACCTCAAAGGCCAACAGCGGTATTGTGCACGCAGGCTACGACGCGCTGCCCGGCAGCCAAAAGGCCCGGTATAACGCGCGGGGCAGTGCCCTGTTTCCCAAGCTTGCTGCGGAACTGGATGTGCCCTACAGACGGAGCGGGTCGCTGGTGGTCGGCTTTTCGGCGGATGACAGCGGCCGGCTGGAAAAGCTGATGGACCACGGTAAAGCCAACGGAATCGAAGGACTTGAACTGCTGGACGGCGACGGGGCTCGGGCGATTTGTCCGCAGCTGTCCGAGAAAGTTGCCTGTGCGCTTTATGCGAAAACCGCCGCCGTTGTCTGCCCCTACGAGCTGACGCTGGCCTTTGCGGAAAACGCCGCGCACAACGGCGTGCAGTTTCGTTTTGATACCGGCGTTTTAGGCATTGACCGCATGGCGGACGGCTACAGACTGCGGCTGAGTACAGGCGAGCAGCTCGAAGCCCGTGCGGTGGTCAACGCCGCGGGGCTCTATGCCGACGAGATTAACAACATGGTTAGTGCACGGAAGCTGAAGATCATTGCACGCAAGGGCGAGTATTGCCTATTTGACCGCATGGCGGAGGCTGTGACGGCACTGACCATCTTTCAGATGCCCACTGCGATGGGCAAGGGCGTGCTGGTGACCCAAACGGCGGACGGAAATCTGCTTGTCGGGCCGAATGCCATGGATGTTCAGGACAAGGACGACACGGAAACAACGCGCGAGGGTCTCGACTATGTGCTGAAAACAGCGGCGCTCTCGGTGGGGCCACTGCCCGAGCGCCAGATTATCACGTCCTTTGCCGGGCTGCGCGCGCATCTAGAGACGGACGACTTTGAAATTGGTGAGGCCCCGGATGCGGAAGGCTTTTTCAATGCCGCGGGCATCGAATCACCCGGGCTTTCATCCGCACCCGCAATCGGAGAGGAACTGGCGCGCTGTGTTGCCGCAAGACTCTCCGCGCAGCCGAACCCGGACTTCGACCCTATCCGGCACGGTATTCCGAAATTCCGTGAGATGGACAACGCCGACAGGGCCCGCCTCATTGCGGAAAATCCTGCCTACGGCAGAGTGGTCTGCCGCTGCGAGACCGTGACCGAGGCTGAAATCGTCGAGGCGATACGCCGGCCCCTGGGGGCAACGACGCTCGACGGCATCAAGCGCCGCACGCGGGCGGGCATGGGACGCTGCCAGTCGGGTTTCTGTACGACAAGGGTTTTGGAAATTCTGGAACGGGAGCTGCGCGCTCCGCGCGAGACGCTGACGAAATTCGGAAAAGGTTCCGAGCTTCTGACAAGCGTCCGACACTAGAAACAGAGGGCTTTAATATGCAAAATAAAGAGCTTGTGATTATCGGCGGCGGTCCGGCGGGCCTGGCCGCGGCGATCAGCGCCTATGAGGCGGGTGTCCGGGACATCCTCGTCCTCGAACGCGACGGGGCATTGGGCGGCATCCTCAACCAATGCATTCATAACGGCTTTGGGCTGCACACCTTTAAGGAGGAACTGACCGGCCCCGAATACGCACAGAGATTCGTCGACAAAGCCCAGGCGCTGGGCATCGAGGTCAAGCTCAACACGATGGTGCTGGACCTCAGTTCGACGCGGCTGATAACGGCGGTCAACCCTGTTGACGGCCTGCTGGAGATACAGACCGGGGCGATCATCCTCGCTATGGGCTGCCGGGAGCGACCGCGCGGTGCGCTGAATATACCGGGCAGTCGCTGTGCAGGCATTTTCACGGCGGGCACAGCCCAGCGGCTTGTGAATATCGACGGCTATATGCCGGGCAAAGACGTTGTGATTCTCGGTTCGGGTGATATCGGCCTCATCATGGCCCGGCGCATGACGCTCGAGGGCGCGAAGGTGCGGGCCGTGGTCGAGCTGATGCCCTATTCCACGGGACTCAAGCGCAACATCGTCCAGTGTCTGGACGACTATGGGATTCCCCTGCTGCTCTCGCACACTGTGACGGCAATCAGCGGCCAAAAGCGCGTCGAGAGCGTGACCATTGCGCAGGTGGATGAAAACAGAAGACCCCTTGCCGGAACTGAGCAGCGGATCCCCTGCGATACCCTGCTGCTCTCCGTCGGTCTGCTGCCGGAAAACGAGCTTTCCCGCAAATGCGGGGTGGCCCTCAGCGGCGTGACCGGGGGGCCCGTGGTTAACGAGAGCCTTCAGACCAGTATTCCGGGGGTGTTTGCCTGCGGCAATGTGCTGCACGTGCACGACCTTGTCGACTATGTTTCCGCCGAAAGTGCACTGGCGGGTGAAAGCGCCGCCGCTTATCTGCGGGGGGATGTGTCGGACGGCGGGCTTCCCATCCAACCGGAAAACGGCGTGCGCTACACGGTGCCCGCCACGGTTGACCCCGCCCGCGTCAGACAGCCGCTGGAAGTTCGTTTCCGCGTCGGCAGCGTCTATAAAGACAGCTTTATCTCGGTGTATTTCGGAGATCAGCGCGAGATGCACATCAAAAAGCGCATCCTGACCCCGGGCGAGATGGAAAAGGTGCTGCTGCGGCCCGAGCAATTTGTGAAAAACCCCGACTGCAGGGCGATCCGTATAGCGGTCGAGCAGGACTAAGCGCCATGATCAGAAGGAGGCTATCCCAATGAAAGAGAAAAAAGAGCTCACCTGTATCGGCTGCCCGATGGGCTGCCTGATTACGGTTGAAACCGATAACGGCGCAATCGAGCGTATGACGGGCTATACCTGCCCCCACGGCAAGGCCTACGCCGAAAAGGAGCTGACACACCCCGAGCGCACCGTGACCTCCACGGTTCCGGTAGACGGGGGCGCTCTGCGCATGCTCCCCGTCAAGACGGCGGGGGATATTCCGAAGGATCGAATTTTCGATAGCATGGCGTGCATCCACACGCTGCGCGTTCATGCGCCAGTGAAGGCCGGGGACGTGGTGCTTGAAAATCTGGCCGGTACCGGGATTAACTTGGTGGCGGCACGCACCATCGATATCGCCTGATAAAAACAGCCGAAATCTGGGCTGCATTCTTGAATTGTTCAAATAATTGCACTAAACTATAAAAAACGGCACTTTCCGCCCAGGCGGAAGGCGACGCCAAACGGAAGGGTGTGACGCTTTCGATGAAAGCAATTTTGGCGCTCGATCAGGGAACGACCAGCTCAAGAGCCATCCTCTTTGACGAGACGGGCGGCATTTTGGCCCAGGCTCAGAACGAATATCCGCGGATTTTTCCCCAGCCGGGCTGGGTGGAGCAGGACCCGATGGCGATATTCCACAGTCAGTGCCGCGCGGCGGCCGAGGTAATTGCACGCAGCGGACTTGAGACAGAAGATATCGCCGCGGTGGGCATTACGAACCAGCGCGAGACAACCATCGTCTGGGACGCAAAGACGGGGCAGCCCATTTTTAACGCCATTGTTTGGCAATGCAGGCGCACCGCCGCAATCTGCGACGCGCTCAAGGCGGAGGGCTTGGACGAAAGCGTCCGTGAAAAGACGGGCCTTTTGATTGATGCCTATTTTTCCGGCACTAAAATTAAGTGGATACTCGACCATGTTCCGGGCGCTCGGGCGCGGGCTGAAAACGGCGAACTGAAGTTTGGAAACGTTGACAGCTGGCTAATTTGGAACCTCACCAAAGGCAAGGTGCACGTGACCGATTATTCCAACGCCTCGCGCACTATGCTGTTTAACATTCATACGCTTGACTGGGATCGTGCACTCTGCGACAGGCTGGGCGTTCCGCTTGCCATGCTGCCGAAGCCGATGCCCTCGAGCTTTGTCTACGGCACGGTGGCTGGGAAAATTCCCGGGCTTGAAAAACTCGAGGGTGTTCCGATTTCCGGCGCCATCGGCGACCAGACGAGCGCGCTTTTCGGACAGGGCTGCTTTAGTCCCGGCATGATGAAAAATACGTACGGAACGGGCTGCTTCTTCCTGATGAACACGGGAAGCAAACCCATACACTCTGGCTGCAACCTCTTATCCTCGATTGCCTGGGGGGTGGGCGGCAAGGTTGAATACGCGCTTGAAGGCAGCGTTTTTAACGCGGGCAGCGTCATTAACTGGCTGCGGGACGGCATGGGTATCATCAAGGCCCCGCATGAGTGCGACACCCTTGCCGAGAGCGTCGGCAACACGGAGGGCGTCTATTTTGTGCCGGCGTTTACCGGACTCGGCGCGCCTTATTGGGACATGTACGCCCGCGGCACGATCGTGGGGCTGACCGCAGCGGCGGGAAAAGCACACATTGCCCGGGCGGTGCTCGAGAGCATTGCCTTCCAGACGAAGGACCTCATTGAGGCTGCCGCCGGTGACGCCTGTTTGCCCGGTGCGAGCCTTCGGGTTGACGGCGGGGCGTGCGTGAGCGATTTTATGATGCAGTTTCAAGCGGACATTCTCGGCATGACGGTCGACAGACCGCAGAATGTCGAATCCACTGCGCTGGGCGCCGCCTATATGGCGGGGCTGGCTGTGGGCGTTTGGAAAAACACGGACGAACTGCGTGGCTACCGCAAAATGGGCCGGCTTTTCACACCGAATATGGCGGATGCACGCAGGCAGGCGCTTTACGGCGACTGGAAGCGCGCTGTTGAGCGGGCAAGAGGCTGGGCCGAAAGCTGAGCGGCAAACGGCTTAAATTGCCGCTTGACAGGTGCAGCTCCTTTTATTATGCTGGAGTTGTAAGAACGGTTACGGAGGTAGTCCAATGAAAAAGAGTATCGATGGCGCAGCGTTGGAGATGACCCGTGTTGAGGGAAAAACACTTGCCACAATCGGGTATATTGCCGAACGAAAAGACCTTGCGTTGGAGTTCACAAGAGGGCCTGTGATTGTTTATCACGAGGTGCCGGAAACAGTCTTTAATGAGCTTTTTGACTCGGACGCGCCGGATGACTACTTTGAAAAGAACATCCGATATGTCTACAAAAATAACAGGGTCTGGTAAAGACCGCAAAAAGCCCGCCGAAACATCGGCGGGCTTTTTGCGTCTGTTTTGACACGAGTTGTGACAACCAATTGTCAATGACAAATGCGCTAAAACCCTGCGTGGGAACCCTCTGCGGACTTATAATGAACTGAGCCCCTCGAAACAGGTCGGGGGCGTCCCTGCGGCAGACCGGCAACCGGTCGGTGCGCCGGACCGTTCAACAGACAGGGCATTATTTTGGAGGGATTGACTATGAAAAGCAGAAGCGGTTTTTTGCGCAGTGCCGCAATTATCCTGTGCGCGGCTGTCCTGACGTCAGGGTTTGGCGCGTGCGCGACCACGGTCGTCAAACCGACGGGGGCTGCCGAAACGGAGGAAAACACCCCGGTCCCTTCACTGATGACCGCGAGCGAGACCTTTGCGCTGGCGGCAAAGCAGGCGCTGCTGACGGCTGTTGATAGGAGCGAGCGATTGAGCTCGGCCCGACTGGATCTGCTGCTCAGCCCCGCGGCGCAGCTCGACGGATCGGCGTCCAACGACACCAAGGCCACAGTTACACTCACCGACCCGCAGGATCCGGACAGTAATACGACCCTCTCCATAGAATCCACGCTTGACACCGCGACGGGGGACGCAAGCCTTGTCACCAGTGTCCAGACCGGCAGCGAAGTTGCCAAAAGCGGCGGGCTCTACTTTACGGGCGATACGATGCTAATCAAACGGGCGAATGTGGAAAAACCCATGCTGCTGCACAGCTTTGACCCCGCTGTTGCCGCCTCCTATGCCGGTCAGGCCGCACCGGAGCGCTTCATTCGCGCCTTTTCAGACTGCTCCACGCCAAAAATGTCCGACGCGGAGTGGGGCACTGCGATTGATGCCTACCTCCAATCCGTGACGGCGCTGGCGCAGGAAACGAACTATGTCTCCGAGCCGCAGGCCGTCAGCGTTGCCGGAACCACGCAGGACTGCACGGCGACGACGCTCAGCCTTAGCGGGGAGAACGCTGTTTCCACGGTGCAGGGCATTGTCACGCTGATTTCAAAGGATCCGATTTTCAAGGCAAGCTTTGTGTCCACCTATATGATAGACGGCGAGACCTACGGCGTGACGGGCATGGACGGCGTTTTGCGCGACCTCGACGCGCTGACGCCCGAATCGCGCGCGGCCCTTGCCGTCACCTTTAAGACACTTTCGGGCGATAAGGTTTCGGCCATGTACATCAGTGCCGTTTCCGGGAATCAGTCCATGAGCCTGCTGCTCAAGTTTTTTAAAAACGGCTATGTGCGTGAGGACGACCTTGTATTTACGGGCTTTGACGGCGCAGGCATTAAAATGACCGAGCAAAATATTTCGGCGGGCGGAGACAAGTACCTCGGGCAGCTCGTGTATGAGGACACGGCGCCGGGCGGTGTTTTGAACAGCCATTTGGAGCTGAGTCTGGACAGCACCATTACGGAACAGAGCGTCACGACCACTACCCAGCTCAAATTAACCCGCGCCGCCACCCCGGACATGGACGCGCTGGATATCAGTGCGACTCTCAGCTATGCCCAGCAGAAGACCGCGCAGGGCAATTCGGGGCAGGCCTCGGGCAGCATGACCAGTGTCAGCGAGGGCGAGACGGACACCATCACGATCGCCATGACACTCGAGCAGTCCGACACGGCACCCGCAATTATGCCGCCGCAGTTTATTCCCGCCGCGGGTATCAGCACGACCGATCAGAGCGGACTGTACAGCGTCTTCGGAGAGGACTTTGAAGCGGACCAGTATCAGCGCGCGCCAGCGTCAATAAAGCTGCTCTCGACGCTGATGCTGCTCATCCTTTGAGGCGCGGCCATGGCAACTGAACGCGTACGGGCGGAGGGCCTCTGCAAGCAATACGGCGAGCTTCACGCACTGGAAAATCTGTCCTTTTCCCTGGCACCGGGCGAGGTGCTCGGTCTTTTCGGGCTTAACGGTTCGGGCAAGTCGACGCTTCTGGATATTGTGGCGCTGGCGGCAAAGCCTGACGGCGGACAGCTTTTTTATGACGGACGCGAGCCGGGGCATACGCTTGGCGCTGTCCGGCGGCGCATCGGCTACGTGCCTCAGGAAATCGCGCTTTTTGGAGAACTGACGGTTCGGGAAAACCTGCTTTGCTGGTCAAGGCTGCCCGGCAAAGCGGCAAAGCAGCGGGCGGACGAAACAGCCGAGCGGCTTAATCTCACGGAATTTTACAACAAAAAGGTCGCCGCCCTGTCGGGCGGCATGAAAAGACGGGTCAATCTTGCCGTGGCGCTGCTCGGTGAGCCGGAGCTGCTGGTGCTCGACGAACCCTTTGCGGGCGTCGACACGGATAATACGGATGGAATCGCCACCGTGCTCCGGGAACTGGCCCAGTCCGGCGTTACAGAGCTTGTCTCCGGGCACGCGCCTGAGCAGCTTTGGCCGCTGATTGACCGCGTATTGGTGCTTTCAAGGGGCGCGTGTGTCTGGCACGGCACAAAGGCGGCGTTTGCCGCGCAAGCCGGGGAAGGGGGCGTAACCGCTGGGATGCAGCGCCTGCTCCGCGGTGAGGCCCTATGAGATTTCTGCGTTTTGACTTTAAGCGCCTTTTTTCTGGAAAGGCGCTGGTGCTCCTGTGCCTGCTCTCGCCGATACTGGTGGTTTTCATCTTCACATCGGTTGTTTCGCCCATGATCTATTCCGCAAAGGGTCTGCACTTTAATCTGGCCATCTGTGACGAGGACGGCAGCGAGGCCGTCAGCACCTTCATCACCCAGATGCTCAACTCCCAGGCGCTCCTATCCCTGGTCGACGCGTATCCCGTGAAATCCACCGAGGACGGACTGGCACTGATCAGCAGCGGTGACGTTTCGGTGTTCGTGCATGTGCCGAAGGGGCTCTTCGAAAAGATGCGGAGCGAGCAGGCGGTGCAGGTTGAGATTATCAGTACCAAGGCGCATGCACTGGAGGCAAACCTCACGTCCATGGCGCTCACAAGCGCACTTGAAATTGTCGGCAAAAGCCAGAATGTCATGGAAGCCGCGCGGCAGATGCTTCTCGAGAAGGGCGTTTCCGAGACGGATGCCGACCGCTACCTCTCCGATGCGACAAACACGGCCATCAAACGCTATATGACACGGCGCGAGGCATTGGGAGACGGCGGACCTGTCTCGCCGGTTGGCGAGTTTTTGCCCGTTGAATATTATATCAGCGCAATTTTTGTCCTGTTTGCCGCGCTCTCCATGCTGCCGCTGATCCACTTCACGGCGGCGGATTCAAGCGGGGCCATCCTGCGGCGGGGATTGCTCTGCGGTATTGGCACGGGGCGTTTTTTCGCCGCACGCATCATATCGGGCGGGGTATTTGTTTTTCTGGTCCTGACCATGCTCTTTCCGACCGCCCTGCTGCTCAAGCTGGGCGATGCGATGCTGGGCGGGACCTATGCCAATAACATCGGCGCGCTGGCGCTGGCGCTCGTTTTGACGGCACTGTGTTTTTCGGCACTGGCGCTGGCCTTAGCCGTCTGGCTGCCAAACGAGAGCGTGGCGCTCTGGGCAGGCTTTTTTCTTGTGCTGGGAATGGCCGCTTTCTGCGGGGCGCTCGTACCCGAGGGGGCCTTGCCCGCATGGACGGCGGCGATCGGGCGCTGGCTGCCGCTGCGCGCGTCCATGCGGCTGCTCTCGCTGTCGCTTTTCCGCTATGACGGGGCGCTGTTCGTGCGGGATGTGCTCAAACTGCTCGGTTTTTCCGCCCTGCTGCTTCCGCTGGGCTATCTCGGTCTATGGAGAAGGGGGCGCGGCGTATGAGACTGGACCAAATGCTTAGGGCGCGGTTTCGCGGCTGCTTGCGGGAGCCCTTCTCCCTGGCGTTCATTGTGCTTGCGGTCATTATTTCGGTCGCTGTGGCGGTCCTTGCCCAGGAAAAGCGTGAAACCGGGCTTGTAGTTGCCGTCATCAATGAGGACGGGGGCGACTACGCGCAAAGGCTTATCGACAGACTGCACGCCTATGACAGCTTTACCGTCCGGGAACTGTCCTACGATCAAGCCATGCAGGCGCTCAGGCAGGACCGCTTGGAGGCCGCCGTCGTCATCCGGCCTAACTTTTCGGAGAGGCTCGCCAAAGGGGACTTTGAAAACACGCTGGAACTTTTGACATCCCCCTCCGCGCAGGCGCCCGCTACAATCAGCGAACCGATCGTCAGCAGTGTGATGGTTCTTTGGATGGAGGCGCTTGCCGCCGTCACCACCCGAGACTATCTCGCCGAACACGGACTCAATTATACCGAAGCCGACGCGCAGGCCCAGCGGGAAGACATTGCACGACTCTGGGAAAGCGGCTCCACAATTAACGTCGAGCGGATTGAAGCAGACGGCGGCGACGCGGAGGAAACGGCGGACGGCCCGATTGAAACTTGTGTCCGGTGGTACGCCGTGCTGGGCCTGTTTAACCTTGTGGTCGGCGCGTCCTGGGTGCTGGACATCAGCAAGCAGACCCTTCGGATCCGGATGCGGCAGATGGGTGTGCGCCAGTGGCAGGTGGTTCTGATAAACAGCCTGGTCCCCCTGCTTCTCAGCCTTGCGGGATATTTTGTGGCGGGCCTTGCCTGCGCGGGGCTGACAGGGGTGGCTCCGCTGAAGGTTCTGGTGTACCTCCCGGCGCTGCTCCTGTATCTGTTTGGCCTGCTGGGCGTGACGCTTCTGACGGCGGCCCTGCTGAAAAACATTCTGTCGCTGATGTTTATCGCGCCCGTTCTGACCTTTTTAAACGGCGTGCTCAGCGGCCTGATTTTGACGCTGCCAGCCTGGGCCTATGTGCTCAAATGGCTTTCGCAGGCGCTGCCGGGGCGCTGGCTTTCGCAGGCGCTTTCAAATCCGCTTTCCGCCCTGCCAGGGGCCCTGATTTGCGGCCTTGCCTGGATGAGCGCGGGGATTGTCGTTTCCGCCCTGCGGTCGAAGCGCTGCAGAAAACTTTGACAAAAGCCCCTGTCACGACCTCGGCTGAAGTGGTGACAGGGGCTTAATCGTCTTCGTTTTAGTTGTTCCGGATGAACAGGACGCCGAGGGTACTCGGCCCGCAGTGACAGGCGACGGTGCAGCCGGCTTCCGTTTCCAGTACGCGCCCGAAGCCGCCGTATTGGCTGACGGCCTCGAAGGCGAGCTTCAGGTCCCCGTCCGAAACCGGGGTGTGCGTGACAAAGAGGCGCTCGCGGATGATATCGTCCCGGGCGGACAGACGGTCCCGCACATAGTCGCCAAGGCATTTGCCGAAGGTCCCGCGGTATTTTTTGACGACCTGCATCTTGCCGTTTTTTACTTCTATGCAGGGCTTGAGTTTGAGAATGTTCGCGCCGAGTGCCATGACGGACGAGCAGCGCCCACCCTTGACCATATAGTCAAGGCGGTTGATGAGAAAGCTCGCCTCGACGCGCTCGGTCAGCTGGCGCAGCTGCTCACATAGCAGATCAATGTCCTGACAATCCGCCGCACGGGCACAGGCTTCCAGCACAACATGGCCCTGCCCAGTGGAGAGGTTCTGCGAATCAATGACATAAACGTTCGGCAAATCCTCGGCCGCGATGAGGGCGTTTTGGTGGCAGGCGGAGAAGGCGGAGCCGATGTTGATATGTACAACCGCGTCGTAATCCTTTGAAAGGCTTTCAAAGACCGCGCGGTATTCCGCAATGTTCACGGCGGCGGTCGAACAAAGCGCGCCGCCCTTGTCGACGTGGGCAAAAATATCGGCAGGCCGGATATCGAAACCGTCCTTAAAGTTGCCGCCGCCCTTGACGATCGTGAGCGGCAGTATCGTAATATCGTTTTCCTGAATCAGGGCCTCGGAGAGATCACAGGTGCTGTCCGAAGTTATTTTTACTCTCATAAACGCATTCCCGCTTTCGTTTTCTCTTGCAGTACCAAGAATCGGTTTACGTTGTAAAATCGGTGAGTCCTTCCAACGCAGCAAGTTTGGTGCACTAACTTCATATTTTCTCAAAGGATTTGAGTTTGTCAAGCGATTTTTTGCTCAATGCGATTAAAATGGATAAAATATTTTAATTAATTTGAGAGGTTAAGCATTGAATTCGCAGGATATAGTCCTCAGTAAAGGCGAACAGGATGCAATTTTACAATTGTGTTATAGATTAGTGCCGGTAAAGTAGTATAATACTATTATACTTGTCCGCTTAAAATTCCGTATGTTGGAGGGAAACCCAATGAAAAATAGAGACGATGAAATATATCTTGCGGGGGGCTGCTTCTGGGGAACGGAGCACTTTATCAAGCAGATCCGGGGCGTCCGGGAAACACAGGTCGGCTTTGCAAACGGCCATACCGAAAACCCCAGTTATGAGGACGTCTGCAGGCGGGGCACCGGCCATGCCGAGACCGTCAGGGTGCGCTACGATAAAAAAACGGCCCCGCTGAGCTTCCTGCTCGACCTGTACTACAAGACCATTGACCCCACAAGCCTGAACCGTCAGGGCGGCGACGCGGGCACCCAGTACCGCACGGGCATTTATTACACGGCGGCGGAAGACCGGCCCGTCATCGAAAAATCGCTTGCCGAGCTTCAAGCGCGCATCGGAAAGCCCGTTGCCATCGAGGTTAAGCCGCTTGAAAATTTTTACCCGGCGGAGGACTACCATCAGGCATATCTGGATAAAAACCCGCACGGGTACTGCCACATCGACCCGGCGCTCTTCACGCTGGCGAAGGCCGCCGCGCCCGCGCCGCGTTTTGAAAGACCGGACACGGCGGCGCTGAAAAACGCACTCTCCCCCCTGCAGTATGAAGTGACACAGAACGCGGCGACCGAACGGCCCTTTGCCAATGACTACTGGGACCGCTTTGAGGACGGCATCTATGCCGACATTACGACGGGCGAGCCGCTTTTTATCTCGACGGACAAGTTTGAATCGGGCTGCGGCTGGCCGAGTTTTTCAAAACCGATCGACAAGGCGCTTATCGACGAGCGTGCGGACAAAAGCCACGGCATGGCCAGAGTCGAGGTGCGCAGCAAAACGGGCAATGCCCACCTCGGACATGTTTTCGCTGACGGCCCGAGCGATCGGGGCGGCTTGCGCTACTGCATCAACAGTGCCTCGCTGCGCTTCATCCCCAAAAGCCGCATGGCGGAGGAGGGCTACGGCGAGTGGCTCCCCCTTTTTGATCAATAAAAAGACCGCCGCACGGCAACTGCCAGCCGCGCGGCGGTTTTATATTTTAAGTTAAGGACTATCTGTTTTTTTCCTTGGCCCGTTTGTCGCTGATGCGCTTCATTTCGGCTTCATCCAGCAGGGTGACGCCGTTTTCTTTGGCCCAGTCGACACAGCCCTGAAGCGCCAGCTTCAAAAACACACGCGGAACCTTGAGAAGCGTCGCACAGGCGGCGTCTGTAAAGTGGATATCGGGGTCCATCCGGTTGGCGGCATATTTGACCGAGGCGATATCCGTGCCCTTACTCTTGGGGATCGGCTCCGAGATTGGTCTTTTGAAACGGGAGTACCAGAAGCTTTTGGAGTCGCGGTACCCGTAGTCGACGGGAACCCGCGGGAAGGCCGAGGCCTTGACCCCGTTTATTATGGCGTCGTACTGTTTTTCTTTCATCAGGATTTTATCGATTGTCAGGATAAAATGGCAGCCGAATTGACTTGTGACGCCGTTAAAGCTGCGGTAGGGCGCGTCCATGCCCTCCAGCTGACCGACGCGCGATTTGTCCTCATAGGCGTTTTCGAGGGCGTCATTCCAGGTGCATTCGAACACTTGATAGGCGCTTTTGACGATGAGCGGGCGCTCGCCCGCGCACTGGCCCTTTTCGAGCGAAAAGCGGCAGTCGGCCATTTTTTCCGCTGTTGTTTCCCCGGGGAAACCCAGCCGGACCGCTTCCTTAAAATCCGCGCGTCCGTCCTCGATGAAATTGAGCGCGCACACACCCGAACGCAGCAGGTTTTGGGCCGTGTTTGAGCTGTTGCGGCACTCGAGCAGCATGGCATAGTGGTCTTTTCCGCCGACGTAATAGGGAAAGCAGAGCGAATACGACCCGATCGAGGTGCTGCCATCCTCGGCCAGGGTTGAGACCAGAATCGTCGGCATCGGGAAAAAAGCCGAGGTCTGATAAAAGTTATCAACAATGCGAAGGTCTTTAAAGCTGCTCATTTTGCGTTTCCTCCGATAGCTTTTTTGCACTTTCGAGCATCCGTGCGCACATCTCGTCAAACTGCCGCTGCTCCTGCTCGGACAGGCAGCTTTTGACACGGTCCAGCCAGCTGTCGTAGATGTGCAGGCTGTCCGAAATGGCGTCCCGACCCTTTTCCGTGAGGGTCAGAATGTACTGTCTGCGATTTACCGGGTTGCGTTCGCGGCGGACCAAATCCTTTTTCTCAAGTGCCAGCAGGGCCTTGGCGACCGTGGTCTTATCTATTTTGAGGGCGTTTGCCACAGCCTCCTGGGAGACCTCGCTGTGAAAGCAGAGATAGACACAAAGCTTATGCTCGGTGTCGGTGACACCCGCGTCCCGGATGCGGCGATGGCCGTAGTCCTTCGCATACCGCATGAAAAGATTTAGACTATAAAATTCCATGTCCACTCCAAACAGTTGAAATGTATACAGTTGAATGTTCAACTATTCATAGTATACGCCAGCTGCGGAAAAAGTCAATAAAAAAACAGCCGCAAAGCCGGCCGAATCGGCTTTGACCGCTTGAAGAATCCGCAGGGTCTGCTATAATCTGCCCATAAGGCTGCCGCGCGGACGAGCGACGGGAGAACCCGATTTTACTGATTGGAGAGGATACCATGCCGGATATAAAAACACAGGCGGAGCTCATCCGCGTGATTTTGGAGGACGAGGACGAAAAGCTCGAGGAAGACGAAATGATGCAGCAGCTGCTGCAGCGGAAGGTCTCGAAGAATCTCAACCATGTCCAGAGCGAAAAAATGAGCGTTGGCGCCCGAATGGCCGACGGAATTGCTAAATTTGCGGGCAGCTGGACCTTCATCCTTATTTTTATCGGCTGCCTCATTGGGTGGATTGCGGTCAATGTCATCATGTTGACAAAGGCCTTTGATCCCTATCCATTTATTCTCCTCAACCTCATGCTCTCCTGCGTCGCGGCGATCCAGGCACCCGTCATCATGATGAGCCAAAATCGCCAGGAGGAAAAGGACCGGCTGCGCGCCCAGAACGACTATAAAACAAACCTCAAGACCGAGATTATCATTGAGGATCTCTATCAGAAGCTGGAAACGCTTGTGGAAAAGCAGGATCAGATTCTCAATCGGCTTGCCGGTGAGCAGAACACCGAAAACTGACGCGCGCCGCCTTTTGCCGTGCGGGGCCGACAAACCGTCCGCTCAGTGATTTGTATGCAACACGCACGGACGCTATGACAAGCGCCTCCTCCCAAAACCGAAATTGAAAAGCAAGGGCTCATTTGAGCCCTTGCTTTTTTACGGGTATAGACCTGATTTATGCCCCTAAAAAGAGGGCGATGTCCTCGTCGGCTGTGCCGATGCCGGCGATGCCGAATTTTTCGACGAGCACCGTCGCCACATTCGGCGACAGGAAGCCGGGAAGCGTGGGGCCGAGATGAATGTTTTTGACGCCGAGGTACAGCAGGGCGAGCAGGACGATGACGGCCTTTTGCTCATACCAGCCGATATTAAAGGCGATGGGTAGCTTGTTGATGTCATCCAAGCCGAAAATTTCCTTGAGCTTGAGGGCGATCAGCGCGAGCGAATAGGAGTCGTTGCACTGGCCTGCGTCGAGAACCCGGGGAATGCCGCCAATATCACCGAGGCCCAGCTTATTGTAGCGGTATTTGGCACAGCCCGCGGTGAGAATCACGGTATCCTTCGGGAGCTTTTCGGCAAACTCAGTGTAATATTCTCTGGACTTCATGCGGCCGTCGCAGCCCGCCATGACAAAGAACTTCCGAATGGCGCCGGTCTTGACCGCATCGACTACCTTGTCGGCCAGTGCGAAAACCTGATCGTGCGCAAAACCGCCGACGATGCTGCCGGTTTCAATCTCTTCTGGCGCGGGCAGGGTTTTTGCCAGCGCAATGATTTCGGAAAAATCCTTTTTTCCGCTTACATCGGGCAGAATATGGGTGCAGCCGGGGAAGCCGGAGGATCCTGTGGTGAAAATTCTGGAACGGATTTCCTCGCTTCTGGGCGGGACAATGCAGTTGGTTGTGAAGAGAATCGGGCCACGGAAGGTTTCAAACTCCGTAATTTGCTGCCACCAGGAACCGCCGTAGTTGCCCGCAAAATTATCATATTTCTTAAATGCCGGATAGTAGTGCGCGGGCAGCATCTCGCCGTGGGTATAAACATCCACACCCGTCCCCTGTGTCTGCTCGAGCAGCTGCTCAAGGTCCGTCAGGTCGTGGCCGGATATGAGGATGGCGGGGTTTTTACGCACACCGATGCTGACCTCGGTGATTTCGGGCTTGCCGTATTTGGACGTGTTGGCCGCATCGAGCAGGGCCATTACCTTGACGCCGTACTCGCCGGTTTCGAGCGTGAGCGCAACAAGCGCGTCCGCTGTGAGAGAATCGTCAAGAGTCGCCGCGAGGGCCTTATAAATGAAGGCGTAGATGGTGGGGTCTTCCTTGCCGATGTTTCGGGCGTGCTCGGCATAGGCCGCCATGCCCTTGAGCCCATAGGTGATCATCTCGCGCAGGGAACGCACATCCTCGTTTTCGGTGGCAAGCACGCCGACGGCTGACGCCTTTTCAAGCATGGAGGCTCTATCGCTCGCGGTGAAGTTTTCACAGTCGTGCAGAGCGCCGCCGACTTCATTCCGCAGCTCGTCGCGCAGAGCAAGCATCTTCTTGATCTGTGCTTCAATTGCGTCCGCGTCAAAGTTTGCGTTGGTGATGGTCATGAAAAGGCTGTTGAGCACTTCGCCATTCATGTCGCCGAGTGTTTCAGCCACGCGCTTGCCCCGTATGACGAGTGAGGAAATGCCCTTAACCGTGTAAATCAGAAGGTCCTGAAGCTTTGCGACCTCCTCGGTCTTGCCGCAGACACCGCGCAGCTTGCAGCCAGTACCGCCGGCCGTTTCCTGACACTGATAACAAAACATACTCATTTTCTAATAGTCCTCCTTTAATCGCTGATTGGTTCAAAATCGTCTTTGCCGACAAAGCATATCGGACACTGCCAGTCGTCCGGCAGGTCCTCAAAGGCTGTGCCGGGCTCGATGCCGCTGTCCGGGTCGCCGAGCGCGGGGTCATAGATATAGCCGCAGGGAATGCATCTGTACTTGTTCATGGTTCTTCCTCCGTTTCGTAGTGGGCTTCAGTCCAGAATTCTGCCGTCGGTCGAGATGGTGACGACCTGCCAGGGAATCATTTTGCCGCTGTTCTGTAGGGCGCGTTTGACGGCGTTTTCAATGCCGCCGCAGCAGGGCACCTCCATACGCACAACGGTTAGGCTTTTAATGTCGTTATTCTTGATGATGGCGGTGAGTTTTTCGCTGTAGTCCCCTTCGTCGAGCTTCGGGCAGCCGATCAGGGTGATCTTGTTTTGGATAAAGCGCTTATGGAAATCGCCATAGGCATAGGCCGTGCAGTCGGCGGCGATCAGAAGATTGGCACCGGTAAAATAAGGCGCGTTGACAGGGGCGAGCTTAATCTGAACGGGCCATTGGGACAGGCGGCTGAGGTTTTCATCGACGCAGACGGGCTTTGCCTCGCGCTTTTCGAGATGGACAATGCGTTTGGACTGCGTGCCGGGGCAGCCGCAGGGCAGGTCTGGCGCACAGGCTTCGCCCTTGCTCTGCTTGACAGCGGCCTCGTCGTAGGCGGGCGCTTCGCGCTCTTCAAAGCGAATTGCGCCGACAGGGCAGGCCGGTAAACAGTCGCCGAGGCCGTCGCAGTAATCTTCGCGCATCAATTTCGCTTTGCCGTCGACCATGGCGATGGCGCCTTCATGGCAGGCTTCGGCGCAAAGGCCGCAGCCGATGCAGGCATCTTCATCTATTTTAATTATTTTTCTCAACATTATTTTCACTCCTTAGCTGTTCGATCAACGATCTTCTTGACTTCATGGCCTTAGTTTACTATCATAAGGTCAGGAAGTATGTTGGAAATCCAACGGAATGGGGGCTTAAGCATGGAATATTTTGAAATTTTAAAAAATATCGAGCTTTTTTCGGGCATCGATGGGCGCGACCTGCCCGCACTCCTGGGCTGTCTTTCAGCAAAGCGGGCGCATTACGAAAAAGGCGGCATCGTTTTCCTCGCCGGTGAGCGGATACGAAGCTTCGGCATTGTTTTGTCCGGGCAGGTGCAGATCTATCAGGAGGACTATTACGGCAACCGGAGCATACTCGGGCATGTCGGCCCGGGTGGACTTTTCGCCGAATCCTTCGCCTGTGCCGAGGCGAAGGAACTGCCCGTCAGCGTTCAGGCCTCAGCTGAAAGCGAGCTGCTGTTTATCGACTGCACACGCCTTGCCTCGCCCTGTGCCAACGCCTGCAGCTTTCATGCGAGCCTTATCCGAAATCTGCTGAACACCATTGCCAAAAAAAATATCGCCCTGACGCAGAAAATCGAATTTACCGCCAAGCGGACAACGCAGGAAAAGCTGCTGGCCTATCTCTCCGCCGAGGCCCGCCGGGCCAAGAGCAGCCGGTTTGAAATTCCCTTCAATAGACAGGAGCTGGCAGATTATTTGGCTGTTGACCGAAGTGCCATGTCTGCGGAACTCGGTAAACTTCGGGATGACGGCGTTTTGAACTTTAGTAAAAACCGCTTTGAATTGCTTTGAGCGCCGACGCAGACTTTAAAAAAACAAAAGGGCTCGTGTGAGCCCGTAGTAAATTTATTTTTCTATTACATCAGGTGCAGGAGGTTTTCATAGGCGGACTGTGCCAACAGCGCCTTGGCGCTATGTGCAGAAAGCATTTTGTTGAGTGCATACAGCTTTTGAGAGGAATAAGGCAGGCCGTGACTCAGCAAAGAATTTCCCTTTTCGCGTATTCGTCTAATGAACCACCAATGCCACTCAATTCGAACCGCTAAAGCACATAATTTTAGGTTTTTCATTGTGTTCACATCCTTTGCGTCATAATGGGACATGTTTGTCCTGTAATATACATATATCGCATTTGGCATAGCGAAAAATGTCGATTAAAGGCGAAATTGAAAATAAGATCAGCGTTGGCCGTTTCCTGGACGGCAGAGCGGCAGCAAGACAATTTTATCTAAGAAAACAGCGCGGTGTGTCGGTGTCCATTTCCATCACCGACAGACCGTGCTGACTATTTTGAAGCTTCAAATATAGAACATGTGGGCGCTGCCGTGGTCGTGGCTCTGGGCCTGGGCGACCAAATCCTCCAAGGTGACCTTTGTCAGCGTCGTCTTGACCGCACGGTCAAGGCTTTCGAAGACGGCGCTTTGCATCGCCGACTCAATATCCGGCGCCTTGCCCGGAACGGTTTCCTCCGTCTCATCAAACAGTGCGCTTTCGACAGAAGCGAGCACCTCAAAAGCCGTAATCTGGGCCGGTGAACGCGCAAGGAGATAACCACCCTGCGCACCCTTGCCCGACAGGACGATCCCGCCCCGCTTGAGCAGGGCAAACACCTGTTCGAGATAAATTTTGGATATTCCGAGTTTTTCGGAAATACTGATGGCAGTGATATAGTCGCCGCCGCTCTGGCGCTGCGCCATACAGACGGCTGCAGCCAGTGCGTAACGGCCTTTTGTTGAAATTCTCATAACTGTTCCCCCGTATCCGCAAAGCGCATAAACCGCTATCGCATACATTATTAGTATGTATTAAATGATAAAGTATACGGTCACTTTTGTCAATAGTCTATAAATCATATAGAATTTATATTTTTTATTTGAAAGCACTTGACAAATCGGGCGTAGCGGCATATGATGTGAATAACATATCAAGTATATAGGAATTATATGTGATTCTTTTAATGGAGGAAAGATTATGGCAAAGATTTATAAGAGTCTGACAGAACTTATTGGAAAGACCCCGCTTCTCGAGCTGAGCAATTACGAGAAAAAGCATGAGCTGAAAGCAGCCGTCATCGGCAAGCTTGAATATTTCAATCCCGCAGGCAGCGTCAAGGACCGTATCGCCAAGGCGATGCTCGACGACGCAGAGGCCAGAGGCGTTCTGAAGCCCGACTCCGTGATTATCGAGCCGACCAGCGGCAACACAGGCATTGGTCTTGCCTCCGTTGCGGCGGCCCGGGGTTACCGCATTATTCTGACGATGCCCGAAACGATGAGCGTTGAGAGAAGAAACCTCCTCAAGGCTTACGGAGCGGAGCTTGTCCTGACAGAGGGCCCGAAGGGTATGCCCGGCGCAATTGCCAGAGCCAAGGAACTGGCGGCGGAAATTCCGAATTCCTTCATCCCCGGCCAGTTTACGAACCCCGCAAACCCCGCCGTCCATAGGGCAACCACCGGTCCCGAAATTTGGGAGGATACGGACGGAAAGATTGATTTCCTAGTTGCCGGCATTGGCACAGGCGGCACCATCACCGGCGCGGGAGACTTCCTGAAATCCAAAAACCCGGCCCTTAAAATCATCGCAGTCGAGCCTGACGCATCCCCGGTTCTCTCAGAAGGCAAGGCCGGACCCCATAAGATTCAAGGCATAGGCCCGGGCTTCGTCCCCGATGTTCTGGATACCAAGATCTACGACGAAATCGTCAGAGTTCCCAATGACGACGCTTTTGCAGCCGGACGCGAGGTGTCCAAGACGGACGGGCTGCTTGTCGGCATATCCTCCGGTGCTGCCCTGTGGGCTGCAACCCAGATTGCGAAGCGTCCCGAAAACGCCGGAAAAGTGATCGTCGTGATCCTGCCGGATACAGGCGAACGTTATTTATCAACACCTCTCTTCTCCGAATAATTTCTAAATAGCTCGCCGGTGGGGAGCTGTCCGGAAGGATGGCTCCCTATTGGTATATTTGCAACAAGCTGTATAAAAGTCGCATGCAGCAACAAGAATGTATGACATCGGCGGATTGAAGAGCATGCCTCCGTGTGGTATAATAAACGCAGACGATTATTTACCGGAACCGGACGGCGCGGCTTTTTGCCGGGGCCTTTGGGTGAAAAATACATTTGGATTTGGACCTGACTGTGCGGACTATCTTTCCTGCGGCCGGGTGGGAGAGGCGGACTATGTCGGAAAAAGTAATGGTTGCCATGAGTGGCGGGGTGGACAGCTCCGTTGCGGCCGCGCTGCTGCTTGAGCAGGGCTATGTGCTGACGGGCGCGACGCTCAAGCTGTTTTCAAACGAGGACATCGGGCTTGAGAAAACCACCCGTACCTGCTGCAGTCTGGACGATGTTCAGGATGCAAAGGCCGTCGCCTTTAAGCTCGGCTTTGAACACTATGTCTTTAACTTCGGCGAGCTGTTTCGGCAGCAGGTGATGGACCGCTTTGCCGCCGTCTACGCCGCGGGAGACACGCCGAACCCCTGCATTGACTGCAACCGCTTTATCAAGTTTGATAAACTGCTCGAGCGCGCCCTCGCCCTGGACATGGACTACATCGCAACGGGGCATTATGCCCGCATCTCCCAGGATGAAAACACCGGGCGCTGGCTGCTGAAAAAGGCGCTCGACCCGACAAAGGACCAGAGCTATGTGCTCTATGCACTCACCCAGGAGCAGCTTAAAAGGACGCTGTTTCCGCTCGGCGAGCTGAGCAAGCGGGAGGTGCGTCGGATGGCGGAAGAACGCGGCCTCATTAACGCGCGCAAGCCGGACAGTCAGGATATCTGTTTTGTCAAGGACGGCGATTATGCAGCCTTTCTCAAAAATACGATGAACGTTTTATCTCCGCCGGGTGACTTTGTCGACAGTTCGGGGCGCGTACTCGGGACGCACAAGGGCCTCATCCACTACACCATCGGCCAGCGCAAGGGCCTCGGCCTGAGCTTTGATAAGCCCAAATATGTTGTGGGCAAGAATGTTCGCCAAAACACCGTTGTTCTCGGGGAAGAGGATGAACTCTACACGGAGGACATGACGGTCAGCGATGTGAACCTGATCGCCCTTGAGGCGCTCGATCGACCGATACCTGCGGCGGTCAAGACACGCTATAGTCAGCTTGAACAGCCGGCGACGCTCTATCCCGCCGAAAACGGCCGGATACGGGTCCATTTTGAGAAGCCGCAGCGTGCCGTCACGGCCGGACAGGCGGCGGTTTTCTACGACGGGGACACCGTTATCGGGGGCGGCACCATTCTTTGAGCGGCCTGCCGCTCATCAAAAAATAACTTATCTTAAAATAAAGGAGGCGAGAGGCGATGCTGACACAAAAAAGAATAGCGGCGATACACGACATCTCGTGCTTCGGCAGATGTTCGCTGACGGTTGCCCTGCCCATTATTTCAGCACTGGGGATCGAGGTGAGCGCCATACCGACAGCGGTGCTCTCGACGCATACGGGCGGTATATCCGGCTACACTTACCGCGATCTGACAGACGACATTTTGCCGATTGTTCGCCATTGGAAAACACTTAATCTGAAATTTGACGCCGTTTATACCGGCTTTCTTGGGTCTTTCGAGCAAATTGATCTTGTTTGTGAGAGCTTTGACCTGCTCAAAACGCCGAAAACCCTGTTTGCCGTCGATCCGGTAATGGCCGATAACGGGAGTCTATATAAGCTTTTTCCATCGGACTTCCCGGAGGGCATGAAAAAGCTTTGCAGCAGGGCGGATCTGATCACGCCCAACATCACCGAGGCGGTGCTGTTGCTTGGCGAGCCCTACCTGGAGGGACCCTATACAAGGCCCTATATCGAAAGACTGCTGAAGCGCCTGTCCGAACTCGGCCCAAAGCGGGTTGTACTGACGGGGGTGTATTTCAATGAGGCACAGCTTGGCGCCGCAAGCTATGACGCCGAAACGCAAAAGACGGAATATGCCTTTTCAGACCGTATTCCGGGCTATTTCCACGGCACGGGCGACGTGTTTGCAAGCGTTGTCGTCGGCGCGCTGATGAATGGCTGTACGCTGCCGAAGGCCGTGCGACTGGCGGTGGATTTTACCGTTTCGAGCATTGCGCGCACCAAGGAAGCAGGCAGCGATGAGCGCTTCGGCGTCAATTTCGAAGCGGGGCTTCCCAGACTTGTCCAAAAGCTTGGACTAATCTGAGAGAAAGGGCATAAAGACACAGACAGAGAGGGCGGCAGCAACGGGAAAAGTTGCTGCCGCCCTATTTTATTTGAAGTAAGAATTTGGGTCTGAATCGTCGGAAAAAAAGTCTTTCTCCTCCGTTAGAACCTGCTCTGTAAATGCCGTGACAACAGCGCCATCAAATTGTGTTCCCGAGCACCTTACCAGCTCCTTAACTGCGTCAGCGGGGCTGACCTTATCTCTATAGCTGCGGACAAAGGTCATCGCGTCGTAAGCATCCGCCACGGTGATAATTCTGGATTCCAGCGGAATGGCATTGCCCTTGAGCCCCTTGGGATAACCGCTGCCGTCCCAGCTTTCATGGTGACAAAGGACAATATTTGAAATATCCGAGAATTCATAAGTGTTCTCAAGTATTCTCCAGCCTTTTTCAGGATGCGTCTTCATAATGGCCCATTCGACTGGATCAAGCTTGCCGTTTTTGTCGAGAAGATTCTCGGGTATGCCGATTTTTCCGATATCGTGCAGCCAGCCGGCCACCCGGATCTTGTTGACGCGCTCCTTGTCAAAGCCGAGCGCTTCGGCAATAGCGGCGGAGATGTTTCCGACGCGCTCCGAATGCAGCTTATCTCTGGGGCTTTTTTCAAAAAGGGTCTTCATGATGATTTCAATGGTACGCCCTTTGAGGCTTCGGCTGTCGTAATATTTCTGATTATACATAAAGCCTTCGGCTTCCCGCATCAGCTTATCCAGGTTCTCTCTCGCTTCGGTCTGGACAGAAAACCCAAAGGAGATGGAAAGTAGATCACGCCCCTTGACAGACTCAAAATTTCCCTGCTCGATCGCATCCTTTATTTTCTGAATCAGTTCTTTGGCTTGCTGCTTGTCTGTTTTAGGCAGGATAATACCAAATTCGTCCCCGCCGATTCGAGCCAAAATACTGCCGGGCTCAAGGCAGCCTTCAATTTTGTGCGTGGCGGTTTTTAGGAGCGCATCTCCCTCATGGTGTCCCAGAGAATCATTAATGAGCTTTAGCCCGTTGACATCCCCCATTACGACTGTAATGGGGAAGTTTTTTTGGGTATTCAAGCGTTCAAATTCTTCCTCAAAGTACCGCCTGTTGTAAGCACCGGTCAAAAAATCGTGATAGCTGATGTACAGAATGTCCGCATATGCTTTTTCACGCTCAGTCGCATCATAGATGATCGAAAAATTGACGGTTCGGTCGTTGAAGGTGATCGGGGTACTGAAGACATCGACGAATTTTATGGTGTCATCCTTGAGCTTGTGCTGAAGGGTAAAGCGCTGCTGCACCTTAAAAAGCATTTTCAGGCTGATGTCTTCAATCTGTTCCTTTGAAGATATATCGATATCTTCTATGTGCAGGTTTAGCAGCTCGTCCCTTGTATAACCGTAAAAAGAGCTGGCCGCAGGGTTTGCGTCCGTTATTTCACCGGTCATAGGGTCAACCAGCATCATGATCGCTTCATGCCCGTCAAACATGGCGTCCATTCGGGCCAGCATTCGGTCCCGTTCCTCGGAAAGCGTTTTTTGCTCCGTTATATCAAAGCCGATGGAGCAGAAGCGTAGTGGTATGCCGCTTTCGTCAAATATGCCGATGTCACGCAGTCTGTGCCATTGGGTTGTTCCGTTCTTTTCAACTTGGACTTCGTAGCTGTGGGTGCGGTTTTCGGGTGTGAGCACGCAGTGGTTTTTTTCGGACGATACCCTATCCTTTTCCGGAATGAATTCTAAAAACTTGTGGTTTATCAAAGCCTCAGCCGGAAGGCCAAAAAGTGAGCAGTATTCTTTGTTGACAAAAGTCAGCGTGCAGTCCGGCAAAAACTCACAAATATTTGCGGGCAGATCGTCGAGAATGGACTGATACTTTTCACGCTCGGCAAGCGTCTGCATCTGAGCGGTTTTTTTCTCAACTGCCAGCCAGGAACTCTGCATCAGGATGATTAATTCATTGATGTCCATGTCGGTATAAGGGGTCGGCTTATTACCTAGGCCCGCCACGGCAACGATTTTGTTGTCAACGGTTATGGGAACCGACATAAAGTTTTCTAATTCGACATGGCCAGGCGGGAATCCTTTTCTCAATGGGCTCGGGCTGCGCATGTCGTTTACAACGATGGGCTTTCGCTGCCTGACCGTCTCACCCCAAATGCCGGTGTTTTCAAGCTGGAAGACCGTCTGCTTATCCAGTACCTCGCAGATGTCCATAACACCGTCCGACCATGTGTTGAGCGTGAACTCGCGGCTTTCCTCATCGTATAAAAACAGATAGCCATACTGGCTGCCGGTCAGTGCCAGCGACCGGTTGAGCGTATAGTTGAGCAGCTCCTGACTGTCCCGGAAATTTCTCATGAAAACATCGACCAGAATGTTCTGCCGTTCAATTTGCCTTTTCAGGTCGTCTTCCTGCTTTTTTCGCTCGGTGATGTCTTTAATATAGGCGCCTACCCCCACCGTGCCGTCCGGGTAGTGAACCGGGAATTTTGCGACATCGAAGAATCTGCCCAAAAGGTATTCCTCCGACATAGACCGCTGCCCCGAACGAAGGACCTTAAGGTCCGACGCGCGGCAGACATCCCCGGCCTCTCGCCCAAAGAGGTCATAGTCGTCCTTCCCAACCAGGGCGTCAGGCGTTGTGCCTGTAAACGCGGCGAGAATCGTGTTGGCGTAGACGTGGCGGAGATTATTGTCCTTTAGATAGATCATGTCTGTGCTGGAATCGAGAAAATCCATCAGGAGCTGGTTGCTTTCGGTGAGCTTGTTTTGGCTACACTTTTCCGCGGTCAGATCATCCAAAAGCGTTGCAAAATACCCTTTCTTCGGAGAAAAAGCGGTGACTCGGTACCATTTGCCGAGTGAATTGAGGTTTTGTTCGTGCTGGATACTGATGCCGGTCATTGCAACCTCGGCATAGGCCAGGTAAATATCCGAAACGTCATCAGCTATGCCGGGGAAGAGCTCAGATGTTTTTTTTCCGATAAGACGCGCGGCAGGCAGACCGGTTATTTCCTCAAAGGCTCGATTGACCTCCATATATTCGCAATCACAGGGGCGGCCTTCGGCATCCAAAATGAGCCTGTGCAGGGCGTACCCGACGGGCATTGCTTGCAGGAGCTGCGCATGTATATCTTTCAGCATTGTGATTACCTCCGGTTGGTATATTTTTAGCCATGCAAGAGGATACTTTGCAAATGACCCGGACGGTTTTCAAAGCCGAGCGGTAATTATTTAGACAGAAGAAGGCAGAAGCGCTGCATCGTTCCCGCCAAGTGGACGTAAGAATTATTTTTTTAATAAGTAAGGTTAAATTTAACAAAAATTATTTTTTATTATTATATAATCAAAGTTTAAATTCGTCAATCTGAATAAATATAAGGGCGAGATCGGGGGTGAATTTTGAACAAAAACAGTAATAATGAACAAGAGAGAATTCAGAAAAAGGCCCGTGCGGGACGTCTTGTTGAAAAACCGCAGTAAAGCGGTGCCGTATCAAAAGAAAACGCACCCCGATTGCCTCACTTAACATGAAGAACAATTAGGGTGCGATAAGAGCTGACGGCTTTTATTTTTGGTTAAAAGGCCTGATCGAGGTCGGCAATGATATCATCGATGTGTTCAGTTCCGATGGACAGACGGATGGTATTCGGCTTAATGCCCTGATCTTCAAGCTCCTCGGCACTGAGCTGGGAGTGGGTGGTACTGGCAGGGTGAATAACGAGGCTCTTGACGTCCGCAACATTTGCCAGCAGGGAGAAGATTTCGAGCCTGTCAATGAAGTTCTTAGCCGTGTCGGCGTCTCCGTCGATCTCAAAGGTGAAGATGGAGCTGCCGCCCTTCGGGAAGTATTTCTGATAGAGCGCGTGGTCGGGGTGGCTGCGCAGGGCCGGGTGGTTGACCTGAAGCACCTTCGGGTGGGTAGACAGATAATCTACGACCTTCAGTGCGTTCTCAACGTGGCGCTCGACGCGCAGGGACAGCGTTTCAAGGCCCTGCAGAAAGATAAACGCATGGACGGGGGCAAGCGTTGCACCCGTGTCGCGCAGCAAAATCGCGCGGATTTTGGTGACAAAGGCTGCGGGCCCGACCACCTTGGTAAAGCTGACGCCGTGATAGCTCGGATTCGGCTCGGTGAGCGAGGCGAACTTGCCGCTGCCCTCCCAGTCAAACTTACCGCTGTCGACGATGACACCGCCGATGGCCGTTCCGTGGCCGCCGATAAACTTCGTTGCCGAGTGGACAATGATGTCTGCGCCGTATTCAATCGGGCGCACCAAGTAGGGGGTTGCAAAGGTGTTGTCGACGACCAGCGGGATTTTGTTCGCATGGGCAATCGCGGCAACCTTTTCAATGTCAATGATGTTGGAATTGGGGTTGCCCAGTGTTTCAATAAAGATGGCCTTGGTATTTGGCTGGATGGCCTGCTCGAAAGAACCCTCAACCGCGGGATCAACGAAGGTCGTTGTGATGCCGTACTGCGGAAGCGTATGCGCCAAAAGGTTATAAGTTCCGCCGTAGATGGTCTTGGCGGATACAATATGGTCGCCTGCCTGTGCAAGATTGAGGAAGGTATAGTTGATGGCTGCCGCACCGGAAGCGACGGCGAGGGCCGCAACGCCCCCTTCCAGCGCCGCAATGCGCTGTTCAAAAACGTCCTGCGTGGAATTTGTGAGCCTGCTGTAGATGTTTCCGGGATCAGCCAGACCGAAGCGCGCCGCCGCGTGGGCGGAATTTCTAAAGACATAGGAGGTGGTCTGGTATATGGGGACGGCGCGGGCATCCGATGCGGGATCGGGCTCTTCCTGGCCGACATGTATCTGCAAAGTTTCGAATTTATAATTTTTGTTACTCATTGTAAGTGACCTCTTTCTCATTTTAATTTTTATGATAGCTGCGGGGATCGGGCTACTTACATGGACACATTCGTCCATTCCTGAAGTTGTGCCTGAGCATTTTGAAAACAACCGAGTACATTCGAATGTGCCTCCTTATTAAAAATTACAATTCATATATACATTGTATGAATATTATATTAACCGAAGCGGTGCCAATTGTCAATAGCCAATACGCGCGGATAAAAACCTAATAATTTAATAAAAACACAGGGCCCTTTTGTCAATAATAAACAGACAGATGACCCTGAATGCAAAACAGACCCCGCCCTGCGCCTGCGCACAGTGTGACGGGGCCTGCGATTTCCGGTTCAGTCAGCTTTTGAGATCCCGCAGAGACGGAAAACCGCCGAGCGACTCGGCACTGCCGACGGCGTCGAGGATAGCCTGCTCTACAGCGGAAGCGGCTAAAATGCCCACGGCGTCGAAGGCGGCGTCCGTGTCGCCCGTGCAGAGGGTGAAAACCGTGTCCCCGTCGTAGACCGAATGCGCCGGGCGCACGGCTCGGGCAATGCCGTTTTGACCTATCGAGGCGAGCTTTGTCGCCTGAGACTTGTCAAGGGCCGCATTTGTTATGACGCAGCCGATAATCGTGTTGCCGGTGAAAAAATCCGTTTTCAGCCTGTAATCTTCGAGAATGACGCGCTCACTGCCGATAAAGCTGCGCCTGTCGTCATCCAGAGCACCGGCGAAGAGGGTGCCCGTTTGGGAATCGAACACATCGCCCACGCAGTTAACGGCCATGACGGCGCCGACAATCAGCTCGCCGTGGCGCAGGACGCAGGAGCCGAGTCCGCCCTTCATCGCATGAGCAAGGCCCCGAGCCTTTCCGATTGTAGCGCCCGTTCCCGCACCGTAGTTGCCGCTTTGAAAAGGCACACCGGAAAAGGCGTTCTCGCAGGCGGCATAGCCCATTTTTTCATCGGGCCGCACGGCGGCGCTGCCGCATTTGAGATCGAACAGAATCGCCGCGCAGACATTGGGGACGACCGTCACGCCCACATCCCGGCCAATACCGCGCTTTTCGAGAAATTTCATAACACCGCCCGCCGCATCGAGCCCGAAGGAGCTGCCGCCCGCGAGCAGGACGGCGTGGACACATTTTCTGTTGTTGACGGGATTGAGGGCATCCGTGTCCCGCGTGCCGGGCGACCCGCCGCGGACGTCGACCCCGCAGACGGCGCCCTCCGGGCAGATGATGACCGTGCAGCCGGTTGCTGCAGCCTGATCCTGCGCACTGCCAACCGCGATATTTTTTAAAACCTGTAGATTTGTTTTCTGCATGAGGATCTCCCGATACCTGTTATTTTAACGGCGCTTGCCGCTGCTATGCAAAAACCCTCCCCCGAGAATGCCGGAGAAGGGTCTGTTTTCAAAAGCTCAGAGCTTGGCCCGCTGCTCGAGAACGAGATCGGCCAGTGTAATGTTGTCCACAACGTCGCTGACGGCCTTGTCAATCTTCTGCCAGACGCTCAGCGTGACGCACCTGTCACAGCGCGGACACTGATTGGGGTCGTCATCCATGCAGGCGACGGGGGCTAGAGAGCCCTCAATCAGGCGGAGGATCGCGCCGACCGTATAGTCTTCGGCGGGCTTTGCCAGCTTGTAACCGCCCTGTGCGCCGCGGACGCTCTTGACGAAGCCCGCTCTGCTGAGTACCGAGATGATCTGCTCGAGATACTTGCCGGAGATTTCCTGACGCTCCGCGATGCTTTTAATGGTGACAAACTGATCGTTTTCATTGAGTGCAAGATCCAGCATGAGCCGCAGGGCATAGCGCCCTCTCGTAGAAATTTTCATAAATCCACTTCCTGTTGAAAGACATTTTCCTTTATGGCCGAAGCATCAACGTACACCGCAGCGCAAAAGCAATGCTCGGGCGACTCAATCGATGCACGCGTCCTACACGCTTTCCGCTCATTATAACATATGAATAATAGGAATTCAACAAAGAGATACAGGCAGACAGCTGCTTTTCCCTGGAACCGCCGCATTCAACCAGCGCCGAGTTCCTGTTCGGCCCCGCTGTTTCGAAGCTGCTGAATATAGTCGGCCAGCTTCTTTTTGCTTTCCTCCCGACTCCGGGCGAAGGCGCTCTCGCCGCCCGCAATACTGCAAAGATAGTCCCAGAATGCCGCCCGCATATTGTACTCCCCCGTGACAATGACCGCGGGGGGCGCCGTGGTCTTGGCAAGCACCGCGCCGAGATCCTCTTTGACATAGATCATATAACCGTCCTCCGCCTTACCGTCGGAAAAGCGGATATGGAAATTTTCGTGTGCGGTCATGAGTGCCGCAATGTTTTCAAGATGGGCGATATATTCCGCCACTGTATAGAAGACCGCGCGGCCCTCCGGCAGATCGGAGAGCGAGACTTTGACCTCCCCGCGAAGCACCGTTTGGGCATCCCACGGTCGGATAATCTCGGTAAAGCTGTTTTCCGCCAAATTTTTGAGGAATAAGCTCAGCCGTTCCTTTTGCTGCGCTAAAAAGAAGCCCGGCCTTAGCCCGCGAATACGCCCGGCGACGGAAACGGCAACCGACTCTGGCATCGTCAGCAGCGAGAGTGATTCAGACTTGATCACGGCGTTGCAGGGCGCGTTTTCAAAGTCGCGCAGGGTATCCAGGCACGCCACTTCCTCCTGGATTGTGAAAATGCGCATCAGCACCTTGCACAGGGAGAGGTATTCCCGAAATTCACTCTCAAGGGCGGAAACCGCCGCCTTATCCCGAAACAAAATGTTTGCCGCCTGATGATACATGCCGCCCACGGAGGTCGAAACGACGGCGGCGATGGACGGCGCGACAAAAAGCGTCCGTTTAAAAACGCCGTCCCGCTTTTTGGGGTAGTAATACGGCTCGATAGACCCGGAGAGGTACAGCGGCATCCATTGGGTTATCGCGCTGAGCATCTCGTCGAGATCCCGGCTGACGGTATGGATGATTTTAATTTTCCCGCCCTGCGCGAGAAAGCGCGTCATCAGCGCCGCCCACTTTCGAACAAAGTCCCGGTCCCCGGAGAGCCAGTCTATCGGTTCGTCGCTGAAGAGCAGGAGGGTCTGACGCTTTTCACAAGCCAGAACATCCGCGAGGAAGCCCAGCACCGCCTGACGCTTGCCGTCCGGCCCGATAGATACCTCCGCATTGGAATTAACCCGTTCGGGGACGGCCGCGCCCGCAGCTGCGCTCGAGGCTGACGAAGGCTTGTTTTTGAGCTTTGCTAGGCCTGAAAGAAAATTCTCAACCGTGTCGACCTCACTTCGATTGCCTGCCGACAGCCATTTGGCAATCAGTGCGGACAGTCTGCCGTCCTCACTGAGGAAAGCGCTGTGGTCGAGGGCTTCGAGGATGGCTTTCTTCTGATAGTCCTGTTCACAGTGACGGGCGAAATACACCGCCATCGCCTGAATGCAGCTCTCGTTTTTAAGCGCACTGCGCTCTCCCCTGCGAAGCCTGCTGATATGAGAGGGGTCCAGCTTGATATTCAGCGCCAGAGCGCTGTTGGATGTGTTGGTCACATTCATAAGAAAATCGAGCTTTTCGGAAAACTGCACGGTGATCACCTCAAATAAAATAATCGCTGTTTGCCCTGTTTCCGTTTAATTAATTATAGCATTGGTAAGGGATGACAAGCAAGAAATTGTCACAATTATTGTCATTTATTTGACACGGTGCAAAAAAATGCAGAACCCCCGCGCCCGTTAAAGCGCAGGGGTCCGTTTATCGTTTAACGCGCAGTTTCAGCCGGTGTTTTTCGGGGGACTTTGAAAAGTTCCGCAAGAGCCGCGCCCCCCAGCACCAGCGCGGCACCGACAAGCTGCAGCACAGTCAGACGTTCGCCGAGCAAAGCGGCGGAAAAGCCCAGCGCAGACAAGGGTTCCAGATAGCCGCAGACGGCGACGGTCTGAGCCGGCAGCGCGCGGAGGGACGAAAAATACAAATAGCAGCCCAAGCCGGTGTTGATAACACCGAGCACCAAAATTGGCAGGAGGCTGCCCGGCGGGACGGTGATGAACGTACCGTCCTTGATGAGCGTAAACAGACAGACCATGACAAAAGCGACCATGAGCTGGGACATCGAATTTTCAATACCCGACATCTTCTCGGCCTTCTTGTTGAAAATAACCATCACAGGGTACATGAGCGCCGAGAGAAGGCCGAAGACAAGCCCCCACGAAAAGCCGCTCTTGACAAGCTCAGTTCCGTAAACACAGAACATACCCGCGAGAACAGCAACGATACCGGTGAGCTTCACGGCGGTGAGCTTTTCACGGAAGACAAGGGGAGACAGGGCTATTAGAATGACTGGCCCGCAATAGCAGGCGAGCGTCGCGATGCTCACGCCGATCTGGGAGTAGGCCTCATAGAGAAAAAGCCAGTTTGCACCCATGGCTATGCCAGAGACGGCAAGACAGAGCACCGTTTTTCTGTCCTTGAGGAACAGCGGCTTATGTCGGCCAAAAGCGTAGACCGCAATCAGAAAAAGGCTGCCGATGAGTGTTCTTGATAGGACAATCTCATAGCTGCTCAGTGCGATGCGGCTTGCAATAATGCCATTGGACCCGAAAAGAAGCAGGGCCGCTATGTATTTCATAAAGGATTTTTTCATGTGGTTTGGTGAGACTCCCTTGAGCTTGTGGGTGGGGGCACGGTTTTTGAGATATCGTACGGGCACCCAAACGTTTTATACGGATGATCATACAGCACGCAAACGGCCAAATCAAGCCAAAAGGCAATGAAATACCCCATTTTGAGGGTCATTCTGTGCAATCTGCATTGATTATTTAGAGAGGCAAGATTATAATGGACAGAAACATAGCAGACCTCGGACAGCGGACAAGTCCGAAAAGCAGTGTGGGTCGGCAGCAGATTAAAAGATGGATACCGACTAGACTGGCAATAACCCCACTTATCCCACATCAATAGAATACTGCCGAGGTCCGGAATTAAACAGGGCCGGCAGGTGCGACTATATTTTACTGGAGCCCGGAATGAAAATTACGAAAAACTTACTGATGGTCATAGCCGCCATAGTGGGGATACTGGCACTGATTATTGTTGCCGATATTGGCTATTATAACGCGCTTGTCGCTGAGATGACCGACGCGGGCAGTGCGACGTTTAAGAACTTGGACAGCAGAGCCACGATGACCTCCTGTTTTGTTGAAACCATGACCACCTACGCGGATAATTACCTTGAGAACGGCGGCGCACGAAAGGACTCACCCTATTTCAGCCTGATTCGTGAAAATGAGGAGAGTAACGACTATAGCATGGATTTAGTGGGCGGTACCCAGCTTGAAAATATGACGGGGAACCTGACGGGGGTAGGCACAGTCCCAATGGGCGGCCCTGAAAGGCAGGAAATGAACCTGGCCCTGTCTTTCAACGATTATTTCCGCCACTTGTACGACAGAATGCCCGAAATCGCTTGGATCTATTATACCAGTGAGCAGGGCTTCATGAACCTGTATCCTTGGACCGCATCATCCAGCGCAAAATATACGGCAAGCATGAAAAATGATGCATTCTATACCGTGGTGACACCCGAAAATAATCCAGCACGGGAGCCGGTCTGGACAAAGGTTTATTTGGATGCGGCCGGAAAAGGGCCGATGATTACGTTGTCGAGCCCGGTTTATTACGGCGATAAATTTTGCGGCGTTATTTCCATTGACTATACGACGGCAATGCTTCAAGGGCTTCTTAAAAGCAGCTACCCGACTTACCTGCTCAATGCCAATAATGAGGTCATTGCTGCCGGAGGCTTTACCATCGGCGCGGACAAAAGTTATGTGATCAAAGATATCCTGCGGTTTTCGGATACGGAGCTGCAGCTGATTCAAGATGCGGAGTCCGGAAAGGTCAGCCTCATAGGTATTAATTATATCTATAAGGCCAAGCTGACGGATATGCCGATGACCTTAATTATGATCACACCCCGCCTCAATATTGTCATGAAGTCCATTGTCAAAACGCTCCCGATTATTTTCACGGGCATTATGTTGGGCGTGACCTTACTTGTCATCATGAAGCTCCGGAGAACGCGGGACAAGCTTCGGGATTCCGCGCTGACCGACCCGCTGACGGGACTGAAGAACAGACGTTTTCTGGATACCATTATGGAGACCGAGATTGCCCGCGCGGACCGATATAAACAGAGCATGTCGATGCTTTGTCTGGATCTGGATCATTTCAAAAACGTCAACGACACCTGGGGCCATCCCATCGGCGATGAGGTGCTTCTGATGACGGCAGTCCTCGTCAAGCAGACCATACGCGAGTCGGATGTGGTGGTCCGTCTGGGCGGTGAGGAGTTTATAGTCCTGCTGCCACAGACGGGAATCGAAGCCGCACTCGAAGCGGCGGAACGTATTCGGAAGGCGATTGAAGCGGCCAAACACCCTATTGCGGGGAAATTCACCGTGAGTGTCGGCGTTATTGAGCGCAACAAAGGCGAGAGCTATACCGGTATGTACAAAAGAGTGGACGAGGCCCTGTATCTGGCCAAAAATGCCGGAAGAAACTGTGTCAAAGCATATGACGACAAAGCGGAGAGCGGCGCCGTCACCATTAATCTCGAGTGGAACAACGCCTGGAACTGCGGGGAAGAGACCATTGACAGGCAGCATCAGGAACTCGTTGTATTCATGAACAGACTAATGGGGCTTGTTTCGCTTGACAAGCCCAAGGCGGGGGCGCTGCTGTCGCTGGTTGTGGTGAAGATTGCCGAGCACTTCGACTATGAAGAAAAGGTGCTCACAGAGCTTGATTATCCCGAGCTTGAGCACCATTTGAATGAGCACAAAAGGCTGCTGGAACTGGCGAGAACCGTGAGCGAAGCCTACCTTGCGGGTGTCGGCAAAGCACAGAGCGTTACGACCTTCATCGTGGATGAAATCATTGTCGGACATCTGCTTGAAGAGGACGTAAAATTCTTCCCGTATATAAAGGAAGCCGCCGAGGCGCAGAAAGTGCACACGATGACAGGGGAAAAAATGACGAGCGACGCGTTCTGGGAGCTGTTTCTGCGCGAGACGGGCAGGGACCCCGCAACGCGTTATTACGAGAGCTTTTATTTCACCACCGATGAGACGCTTGCCGACAAGCTGCTGGAACTGGTACTGGCGGGGAAAAAGCTGGCCACGGCAAGCAGCCTCCTCTGCTATGAAAAAATGGGGACAAGGCCACCGCAGCCCGGCGACATGAGCATTGTGACCGACTGGTCGGGCAATCCGCGCTGCGTGATCGAGACAACGGCGGTCAATGTCTATAAGTTTCGAGACATCACCTTCGACATCTGCCGGAGAGAGGGCGAGGACGACAGCCTTGAAAGCTGGCGACAGGGACACGCCCGATTTTTCATAGAGGACGGACGGGAACTCGGCTATACCTTTTCCGAGGAGATGCCGGTGCTGTTCGAAGATTTCAGAGTGCTTTTCGTGAAATAGGCCGCAGCGGGCTGCCGCTGACGGCAAATCAGGTTTTATCAGATCCTGCATGTTGCATAGTCATAGACCGATAGGTCAAGGAAAGGGGAAAAACCGATGAAAACACTGGTGGCATATTATTCTCTGGACGGCAATACGGCGTTCATCGCGCAGATCATCGCGGAAAAGCTGGGGGCGGAGCTCGTAAGGCTGGAACCGGTCAAGCCGTATCCGACGAAGGGCTTCAAAAAGTTTTTCATAGGCGGCATGAGCGCTGTCTGCAAGGCGGCCCCGAAACTGAAAAACGACAACATCAATACCGCCGCATACGACAACATCGTGCTCGGTTCACCCGTCTGGGCGGGAACCTTTGCGCCGCCGCTGAACACGCTGCTCAAAAAGCAGAGCATCAAGGGCAAAAAACTGGCGTTTTTCCTTTGCAGCGGCAGCGGAGACGCGGCAAAATGCCTGGCTAGCCTCAAAACGGCCCTTGAGGGCAATACCTACGTAGGTGAAATCGACTTTGCCGAGCCGCTTAAAAACGGCAAGGAGGAAGCCGGACATAAGGCCGCGGTCTGGGCAGAAACACTCGGATTCTGAGCCTCGGCACACGACCGATCAAAACGCACGGCAAGAGGCGGCTGCCTTTTAACCGTGCGTTTTTTGCTTACGCGCAGTAGATATCCAGCGCAGCGCGGAAAAATTCCGCCGCACCGGTGCCCGCTTCGTCATAGTAGGCTCGGAAGCGTGCATCCGCCGCATACATTTCACCGAGACTGCGGTGAGCCTGCTTGCTGTAGGCACCGTCCTGTCAGAAAAATGAGAGCCACTGGCGATGCTTTTCACAAGCCTGCTGGGCCTGCTCGCAGGCCGGGTCGCCAAGCGCCAGCGCGGTCTTCAGCAGCGCCAGAATCTCTCCGCCAAGTTCCGTTTGTATCTTCCACTGTTCCATTGTCATCCCCGCAAGCTGCGCGTTGGACGCCTCTGCCGCTGCGTCGCCAAATTTTTCACGGACCTCCGCCCCGTAGGCTGCCTCGTTGTCACTGATGAGTTTTTTCTTAAAACCTTCAAATTTTTCGCTGTCATTCATAACAGCACCTCCATCCAGCTCGCAGATCGATTTGCTTACATTTTGGATCAGCGCCTCGAGCTGCGTCTTTTGTTCTAGGAGCGCACGCAGATGGTCTTCCAGGGCAGCCTTGCGATCAAAAGCCGGGGAAGAGACGATTCTGCGAATTTCCTCCAGGCCCAAGCCAAGCGCACGGTAGAACAAAATTTGCTGCAGCGCGTCGAGCTGCGCCGGACCATATAGCCTGTAGCCGCTGGCTGTCCTGTCGGGTTTAAGCAGGCCGATTTGATCGTAATACCGCAGGGTGCGGGTCGTTACGCCCGCAAGCGCTGCCAATTTGTGTACCGTATATTCCATCTGAGCACCTCCTGAAATTAAGGATAGACTATGACGCAGCGTCAATGTCAATAGCTAAACACAAAAATAGATAGAAGTCAAAAATAGGCGTCAGCGCCGTGGGCCGCTGACAAACTAAAAATAAAAGAGAAAAATCCGACGAAAACGGATTTTTCTCTCTTTTTGCGGTTTTATAATAACACAAAACGGGACAAATTACAAGTCTTGTATTCACAAGGCCATAGGGCCATACTCAAAAAGGAGGCGATAACGATGGAAAATGACTTTTCACTTGAACCGCTAAAGAAGCGGCTGCCCGCAGAGGTTCGGGCGCTCGGCGCCTGCAACGCATTCAGCAGCAAATACGGATTGGTTCTCAGCGATAAGCAGCTTGAAAATCTGGTGGTTCGGCGTTATGAGGCGCTCCGTGAAAATGGGCGCGTCGAATTCGGCGAGGGCATTGTCAAAAAACTGATCATAGCCTTTTGCGACTCGCCCTATATCGGGCCGCTGGACTGGGAGGAAACGCTGCTGGAGCTTCAGGATGCCTTCTATTTTTACAAAAACGAAGCGGACGAGCTACTATCGGACGATGAGCTGATCGACTATATGAAGCAGACCTTTAACGGTGCGGCACAGGGCTCGCTGGAGTACCTGACCCAGACGTCGCTGGAGGAACTGTGCCGCACGGCTCGGAACGGATTTATAGGTGATGTTGAAAACGAGGATGAAGATGAAAGCCTGTGAGGGATGCAATGCCCGAAAATAAAAAAATGGCTCCGGTCGGCGGCAAAGACGGCCCACTTTCCGAAGCGGATGCGCAGCTGATACGGGAAAGGCTCCTGAAGCTGCTGCAGCGGCGGACGGGACTCTATACCCTGGACGAGAGCAGCTCTGTCCGGGTTGAGACGGCGCAGGCACTCTTAAAATCAATCCAGTTTCTTCTGGAACTCTGCTTTCGGGAGCGCGGCGGCTCGATCAGGCTGCTTGCCAAGGAGGACCCGGAGGCGCTTTTGGCGCAGGGACTCCAGCTCTGCGAGGAAAAGCTCGAGGCGGGCAAGGCGCTCTATGCCGAGGCCTGTCTGACGGCATCGTCGCTTGAAAACCGCTCCTACAAGGACACACTCACGGGAATCGGCGGCTTTTTTAAGCGCTATGATTATCGGTTTTTCGCGCATGAGATTCCCTGCGATATGGATTACCAGCTCTGCTTTCCGGTCGACGAGCGTGCGCTGGGCGTGGCCTATATTAACGAGTATCTGCGCCGCCTGATTATCGAAAATCGTTTTTTGGGCTGCTTTGAAATAAGCAGGGTCGAGCGTGTGCTTGAACGGGCCTGCCCGGATTACAGGGGTTTGCTCATTAATCTCTATGAACCCATCTGCACCAACGCCGTTGGGCTGGCCCTGCTCGAAGAGGATATCCTCCTGCTGAGTGTGTCGCCCGACCAGTGTGCGCGGGTGGCGGCGCTCTTTCACCAGCTGTCCGCGACACCGGCCAAAAAGGCCCTGTCCGGAGCGGCGGGAAGCGTTTGCGCGCGGCTGGGGATCACAAATGCCCCGGCGCAGGCCTATATCGAAAAGACGGCGACGGATCTCTACCCGAGAATCGAGGCCGCGCTGCCGCATGGGAATCTGGGCAACATTTTCCTCTCGGCGAACTGACGGAAAAGCCCTTGAAAATGTGGCGACGCCGTGCTACTATAATGAAAAACAGGTTTGGAGTTGAGAAGATGCGCAAATTTTCCTGCTAATATCAATAAGCGCGAGAAAATAGACCGCGGTGGACAATACACCGCCTGTTTTGCCGTGCTTTTGCAGGAAAGTTCACGTGTCCGACCCGATCACCTATCCTCGCCAGGCCCTACGGGGTCTCTGGCGTATGCTGTGCTGTGGGCCGCGGGAAGTAATTTTCCTGCGGCCCGCATTCTATTTTCAGGAGGATAAGACCATGTCTATGATCGACATTAAAAATCTCAGCTTTGCCTATGAAGGCAGCTACGATAACATCTTTGAAAACGTGAGCTTCCGCATTGATACGGATTGGAAGCTCGGCTTTACCGGCAGAAACGGACGGGGCAAAACCACCTTTTTGAATCTGCTGATGGGCAAATACCCCTACATGGGGACGATCAGCGCGGCCGTTGATTTTCAGTACTTCCCCTTTGATCTGGGAGACAGCAGCCGGAAGACCGGGGCGCTGCTCGGTGAGCTGCTCGGGGACGAGGATGATTGGCGGATTCGGCGGGAGCTCAGCTTGCTTGAAGTACCCGAGGATGTGCTTGAACGGCCCTTTGCCACGCTCTCAAACGGTGAGCAGACGAAGGTGCTGCTGGCAGCCCTCTTCGTGGGTGACGAGCGCTTTCTGCTCATTGACGAGCCGACGAACCACCTGGACGCTTTGGGCCGACAAACCGTGAGCCGATATCTGAACACAAAAAAGGGCTTCATTCTCGTCTCCCATGACAGGGCCTTTCTTGATGGCTGCGTGGACCACATGCTGACAATTAATAAAGCAGCTATTGAAATTCAAAAAGGAAACTTCTCGTCCTGGTGGCACAATAAGCAACTACAGGACGCCTTTGAACTCGCGGAAAACGAGAAGCTGAAGAGGGACGTTAAGCGGCTGACCGAGACGGCCCGGGAAAAAATCCAATGGTCCGAGGCAGCAGAACGCCGAAAAATCGGCTTCGACCCGAAGAGCACGGAAAAGAACATCGGGAGAAGGCCCCTGCAGGGCGCGAAGGCAAAAAAGCAAATGGCAAGGGCAAAAGCCATCGAGGCAAGGCAGTATACCGCGGTCGAAGAAAAATCAAAGCTGCTAAAAAACCTTGAGGACAGCGCGGAACTCAAGCTCGTTACGCTCAGGTACCACGCCGAGCTGCTTGCCGAACTCAAAAACGTCGGGGTTTCCTATAGCGGGAAGGCGGTCTGCGAAAATGTCAGCTTTGAAATCAGGCGGGGGGACAGAATAGCCCTGCTTGGTAAAAACGGCAGCGGCAAATCGAGCCTGCTCAAACTGCTGTGCGGACAGCAAATCGATCACACGGGCGCGCTTCACACAGGCAGCGGGCTTCAAATTTCCTATGTACCGCAGGACACATGCTTTCTATCGGGGAGTCTCTCGGACTATGCGAAGGCAAAAGGCCTGGACGAGAGTCTTTTTAAGGCAATGCTCCGAAAGCTTGATTTTTCAAGAGGGCAGTTTGAAAAGGACATGGCGGATTTCAGCGCCGGACAAAAGAAAAAGGTGCTCCTCGCCGAGAGCCTGGCGACGCGGGCCCACCTGTATATCTGGGATGAGCCGCTCAACTATATCGATGTCCTCTCGCGGATGCAGATTGAAAAACTCCTTTTGACCTATGCGCCGACACTTCTGTTCGTCGAGCACGACGCGGCCTTCTGCCAAAACATTGCAACAAAAACGGTGACGTTATGAAGTCGGCGGCGCGCCTTTATCCGGGGGGCAGGCGGCCCGCTGTGCCGCAATCAAAGACAGATTGTCACCAACGACCGTCACAAGAAGTGCGAGCACATTGAGGGTGCTGTTATCTGTCACCTCATCGGCAATCGCAATGGCGATCGTGGACGCTATGTAAGCCAGCTGCCCGCCGGGAACACAATTAAAATCACATATAAGGCATCACCTCAGCACAGTTTATGCAGCAAACAGATTACAAGTCAAAAGCGGTAAGGGATCATCATACCCCTTACCGCTTTTTGTGCTGCCGCCGATGGCGGGAAACTGTTATTCCTCGTCCTGAAGGGCGTCGTAGCCCTCCTCGCCGGTGCGGACCTTAACGACGTTTTCAACGTCATAAACAAAGATTTTACCGTCGCCGATGTGCCCCGTGTAGAGGACATCCTTGGCCGCATCAATAACAGCCCGGACGGGGACCTTGGCAACCACGATCTCGACCTGCACCTTGGGCAGAAGGTTGACTTCGGTTTCAACGCCGCGGTAATACTCCGGCTTACCCTTCTGCATGCCGCAGCCGAGCACCTGTGTGACCGTCATGCCGGTGACGCCGATTTCGTTCATGGCAACCTTGAGTGCTTCGAATTTGCTCTGCTTGGTGATGATCTCGACTTTGGTCATCTTCACATCGGAAGCAAGCGCAGTCTTTGGCGCTGTGACAAGTTCCACCGGAATCGCCTTGTCGACGGGGGTCTTTTCGACGGAGGCCTTTGGAGCAGCGTGCTTTTTGGGTACGCTGTAGTTAAACCTGCGCAGCTGCTTAATTTCCGCGTTGTCAGTGGAATCGAAGTCCAGATCGCCACGGACCATCTGGCTGTCGGGATAGGCTAAAACGCCCATCTCGGGCAGGTCAAGGCCCTCAAGCTCATATTCGGGTGCAATCCGAAGACCCCACACCTTATCAAGGATTTTGTAGAACAGGAAGGAAACACCGAAGCCATAGATCACCAAGACCGCAAGGCAGATGAGCTGGGCCAGAAGCTGGGAGGCGTCGCCGTAGAAAAGGCCCGTAACGCCGCCCGAAACCCCGTTTATGCCGTCGCCGTAGCGGCCGTCGGCAAACAGGCCGAGAGCCAGAATGCCCCAGAAGCCGTTGACGCCATGGACGGAGATTGCGCCGACAGGGTCATCAATCTTAAATTTATTTTCAAAAAAAGGCACCGCAACGCAGACGAGGATAGCGGCAACAAGGCCGATGATGGCAGCGGAGATGCCGTTGACAAACGCACAGGGGGCCGTGATGGCGACGAGTCCCGCAAGGGTACCGTTGGCCGTCATCGAAGGATCGGGCTTGCCGTACTTTTTCCACATATAGAACATGGCGACAAGGCCGCCGACGGCGCCGGCAATCATGGTGTTGGTTGCAACCACCGCAAGCCGGAAGTCCGAGGCGCTGAGCGTAGAGCCGGCGTTGAACGAAAACCAGCAGAAGAACAAAATAATGGTGCCGATGATGGCCATCGGGATGTCATGACCGGGGAAGGCGCGCGCCGACCCGTCCTTTTTGAACTTGCCGATACGAGGACCGATGACGATGGCACCGGCCAGTGCAAGCATACCGCCCATGGAGTGCACGACAGCGGAGCCCGCGAAGTCCACGACGCCGTGACCAAGGCCGAAGTTTTTGCCGAGTGTGGATAGCCAGCCGCCGCCCCAAACCCAGTTTGCAAACAGCGGATACAGGAACATGGAAATGAAAAACGAAGTGATGACCACCGCGGAATACTTCACGCGCTCCGCCATGGCACCGGTCGGAATGGTGACGGTCGTATCCATAAAGACCATCTGGAAGAAGAACAGCGCGTAGACGCCCGCATCATAAGTACCGCTGAGCATAAAGCCCTTGTAACCGAAGATACCGCCCAGACCGGGGATTGAGACCATGGCGTCGAGCACGCTCCCGCCGCTGCCAAGGCCAACAGCACCGCCGCTGCCGCCCATCTGCAGGGCAAAGCCGACCAGAAAATAACCCACCGCGCCGACGAGGAAAACCATGAAGTTCATGGTGATCGTGTGGGCGGCGTTTTTTCCGCGGCAGAAGCCAGTTTCGACCATTGCAAAGCCGCACTGGAAGAAAAAGACCATGAACGCGCAGATCATAACCCAAGTAAAGTTTGCGCCGAAGTAAGCCTTGTTTGCCGTGGTGGCGACATCGGCGAGCGTTTCGCTGCCCGTCGTTGCCACATAGCTCGACCCTGTTGGGTCGGCGCCCGCCGCGTAAGCACTTATCACGAACAAAGACGCGATGAGCATGACGATCAGCAGGATGCCGAACATTTTTTTAAACACTTTCATTTAATACACCCCTCAAAATATAATAACAAACCGAGATTTGCTATTTTAGGACTTTGCCTTTTTCTCCGTCTTGAAATTGCGCCAAGAAAAAACAGTGGTGGATTTGAAGACCTCTCGTCTGAGCTTATTGACGGACAGCAGATACCGAAGGCCGAGAAAGAGCATGACGGCGCCGAATACTACGCCGGGAATTTGCGAGGACAGAACCGGAAGCGTGACATTGTTTATCAGACTGAAAATGCTGAAGGCGGTGCCGATGAGGATGATGAGAATTGAAACGATGTAGAGTGTGATGATCGGGAGCAGTTTTTCCGTCCCGACGGCGGGCTTGCCGGATTTGTTGTTCATACCAATACCTCCTGTTTATGATGGGCGCTGTGCCGTGAAATGCAAAAGGAGCCGAATCGTCCAGCCCGCTCTGCGGCTGAATGGATTCTGACCCCTTCGTCATGTGCCGATGCCTATTTTACCAATATCATATGCACCGTGCGTCGTATTCGGTTAAAGCCTATATGCTTGAAAAATAAAAAACGGCAAGGGCGCTGTTTGTCACTACAGCGTCCTTGCTTGAAGCAATAATAGTTCTCTGCTTTGTATTTGTCAAGAAATACTTGCAGCGAAATCTCGACAAAATTAAAATCTGTGATAGTGCCTATTTTTTGGCGTCAAATGGGGGCAAAAACTATTGTTTTGACGCGATCAGGATAATGTTTCTGTTTAAATCAATGCTCTTAAGCTGACCTTCAATGACGGTCTGTGTTCCGAGCAGGGTCGTAAGCCGGACGGAGCCGTCCTCGACGCTGACGTTAGTGATGCGGTCGGCAATCAGCTTCTCGGTGCCGCTGCCGATGTCATAGGCTGTTGAAAGACACATTTTTATTCGCCTCCCAAAAGTTTGAGCGCCTCGGCGAGCTTGGCATTGCCGTGGCCATAAAAGTGCAGCGCATCGGAGACAAGCGCAGCGGCTTCCTTGTTGCCGGCGGTCTCAAGCGCGTGGTAAAGCTCGTGCAGGTCTTCGCCGTGGTGTTGGTTATGCTCGAGCATGTACTTCAAAAGTGCGAGATTTTCCGCCGAAGACTCCGTTGTATGTGCCACGACATGGACATGAGGGTGGGCGTGTCCGTGTTCCTGCTCGTGTGTGTGCAGGTCTTCGTGGGCATGGCTGTGCTCGGCCTCGCCGCCGGGGACGTGCTCGTGCTCGTGCGTGTGGGCATGCTCATGCTCGTGGGTGTGAACGTGTTCGTGCTCATGTGTATGGTTATCGCTCATAAATAAAACTCCTTTACATCAAATTTTGCTCTTGAGTTTTTTGATGGAATACAAAGCCTGAAGCGCCGGTATTCCCGATAATATGCGGTTGTCTTCATGCTGCCGTGACTATATGGAATAGTATAGGATAAAATTCGCCAAATCGCAACCCACCCGGGGGGTCAGACATAATTGACGCCGCTAGGCCGTCGGCAGCGGGTAAGCTGCGGACGGCCAAGTTTTTTGATTAAAGGCTCAGCCGCATTCGCTGCATTCGCCGTCGCACTTGGGTCTGTATTCCTCGGGCATGACTTCACCGCGCCGGGTGTAGTAGTCGAGCATAGCCATCCGGACCCCCTCCTCGGCCAGAACCGAGCAGTGCATCTTGACGGGGGGCAGCCCGTCAAGCGCCTCGGCGACAGCCTTGTTGGTGAGCTGAAGCGCCTCGTCAATGGTTTTGCCCTTTATCATTTCGGTTGCCATAGAGCTTGTCGCAATGGCAGCTCCGCAGCCGAAGGTGTTAAACTTCGCGTCCGTTACAACACCGTCGTCTATCTTCAGATAGATTTTCATAATGTCGCCGCATTTTGCGTTGCCGACTTCGCCGACACCGTCCGCATCCTCGATCTCTCCGACATTGCGCGGATTGGTGAAATGGTCCATGACCTTTTCGCTGTACAGCATGTTATTTACCCTCCTTCATTCTTTTCCAAACAGGAGACATGGACCGCAGCCGATCAACGACGGGCGGCAGCTTCTCCAGTATAAAGTCGATTTCTTCTTCTGTGTTGTATTCGCTCAGAGACAGGCGCAGCGAGCCGTGGGCAACCTCGTGGATCAGGCCGATGGCCAGCAGCACGTGGCTGGGGTCGAGCGAACCGGAGGTACACGCAGAGCCCGAGGAGCCGCAGATGCCCACATGGTCGAGCATGAGCAGGAGACTCTCGCCCTCAATGCCCTTAATGGAGACATTGACGTTGCCGGGCAGCCGCTTTTCCCTGTCGCCGTTTAAGATCACTTCGTCAAGCTTGAGCAGGCCGTCGATGAGCTTATCGCGCAGGGCCTGGACCTTCGGCATGTTGACGGCCATATTTTCGCAGGCTTCCTTGAGGGCCGCCGCCATGCCGACGATTGCGGGGACATTCTCGGTGCCGGCGCGCTTGCCGCGCTCCTGAGCGCCGCCCTCAATGAGAGACGTGATGGGCAGACCGCGTCTGCAATAGAAGACGCCGACGCCCTTGGGCCCGTGGAACTTGTGCGCGGACAGGGAGAGCATGTCGATGTTCTGCTCCTTGACGTTAATCGGCAGGTGGCCCGCTGCCTGAACTGCGTCGGTATGGAAGATAATGCCCTTCTCTTTGCAGAGTGCGCCAATCTCCTTGATCGGCTGGATGGTGCCGATCTCGTTGTTGGCGTACATAATGGTTACAAGCGCCGTGTCGGGACGAATCGCCGCCTCGAGATCCTCAAGACGGACAATGCCGTTTTCATGTACGTCCAGCAAGGTGACCTCATAGCCCTCTTTCTCAAGCTTGTTGAGCGCGTGAAGAATGGCGTGATGTTCAAATTTGGTGGAAATTATGTGCTTTTTCCCTTTTCTGGAGCCGAGTACGGCGGCTGTAATTAAAGCCTGATTATCCGCTTCGCTGCCCCCAGAGGTGAAGATGATTTCGCTCGGCTCGGCGCCGATCAGGTCTGCGATGGTTTTTCTGGCGTCCATCAGGAGCTTTGCCGCCTCCTGCCCGATGTGGTGCGGGCTGGACGGGTTGCCGTAAGTTTCTGAAAAGCACGGAAGCATTGCGTCAATAGCGGTCTGGCTGACCTTGGTGGTTGCCGCATTGTCTGCATAAACGTTCATGGTGGTCCTTCCTTTCGATTTGATTTATTCGCCAAGCTCGATCATACGATCGATGCATTTTTTTGCTTTAATTCGGGTATCCTCGTCGAGCTCAATGATTTCGCCGCCCGTACCTTTGAGACAGGCGAGCACATCGGTGAGCGTGGTGATCTTCATGTTATGGCACACTAGATCAATCGAGAGAGGATAAAAACTTTTTTCAGGGTACTCGTACTGCAAATGATTCATGATCGAAAGCTCTGTTCCGATGATGAATTCCTTCGCGTCGGACTTTTTTGCATAGTCCATAATGGCGGTTGTGGAGCCAACAAAATCGGCGGCGTCAACGATTTCGGGCAGGCACTCGGGGTGGGCGAGAAGCAGGGCCTCGGGGTGCAGGGACTTTGCTTTTTCAAGCTCGCGCCGTCCCGCACGCAGGTGGGTCGGACAGCCGCCCTGAAGGAGCTTGAAATTTTTCTCCGGCAGCTGCTTTGCCACATAGGCGCCGAGCTGCTTGTCTGGAATAAATAGAATGTTTTTGTCCGGTAGCTTCGAGATGATGCGCACCGCGCTCGAGGACGTGACGCACACATCGCAGACGGTTTTGAGCGCCGAGGTGGTGTTAATATAACACACGACCGCATAGTCCGGATAGCTCTCCTTCACTTGAGAGATCAGGGCTTTGTCCATCTGGTCGGCCATGGGACAGCCCGCCAGCGGATTTGCCAGATATACTGTTTTCTCCGGCGAGAGAATTTTAACCGTCTCGGCCATGAAACGCACGCCGCACATGATAACGGTCTTCTGCGGAACCTTAGAGGCCGCAACGCTCAGGCCAAAGGAGTCACCCGTATAATCGGCAATTTCCGTTATCTCTCTGGATTGGTAGGAATGGGCGAGAATGCACACGTCCTTTTCCTTTTTCAGCTTCAGGACCTCGTCCTGAAAAGCCTGAATTCCCATTTTGATCACATCCCCCTGCGGCCGGACCTGAAAACCGACCGTTATAATAGAGTTAATCCTATAGGACATATAGGATATTAGCACCCGCTTCGGTATCTGTCAAGACTTGCACGGGACTTTCTGCATTGTGCCGATTTATTTTGTCACACTTTGTGAGATTCGATGCAGGCGCAGTTGGCACCGCAGCCGGTTTGTTTGACGAGATCGGCCAGAGACACGCTTTCGAGATACTCGTCGATGCGTCTGTCCAGCTCCCGCCACATGGGCAGCGTCTGGCATTGATCGGCGTTCGGGCAGGTGTTTTCCGGCAGCTCCAGGCAGGTCACAGGTGCAAGAGAACCCTCGGTTGCCTTGAGTACGGAGCCGACAGAATATTTTTCCGGGGCCTTGGCCAGCTTATAGCCGCCGCCCTTTCCACGGGAACTGAAAACAAGTCCGGCTTTGCTGAGCAGACTGATGATCATTTCGGAATATTTTTCTGAAATATCCTGCCGCTCCGAGATTTCTTTAAGCGGTGTAAAAGCGTCGGACTGATGCTGGGCAAGGTCAACCATGATCCGCAGCGCATAGCGCCCCTTGGTTGTGATCTTCACTTCTATCGCCTCCTTTCATTATCCCTATTGTACTATAGGGTTTATAGGAATTCAAGTCCTATTTCATGAATTTCTCAATTTATTTACATTAAGCCTTCAGCGGCGAAAAAGAAAACAGCGCTTGCATTTTTCGCCGGATATAGGATAATAAAAAACTGAGACCTTTATACAAGGGTGGACAAAAAAAGCACAACAGGATGCGGAGGAACAGAGTATGCCGGAAACTTCCAGCCAGGCTGAGCGTGTGCTCGGCGGAAATATGACGTTTATCGACTACACGTGCGAAACGGCGGCTGTCGACAGCGCGACGGACCCGGACGGTGCACGTCCGAGCGACCTGCCCTATTGGACGGCTGTGCGAGACGCGAAGAAAAACGGCAAAAAGCTGATATTTACAAACGGCCCCGTGCCGGGCGAGCTGCTCTATGCGCTCGACTGTGTGCCGCTTTGTCTGGACTTGATTCCTGCACGCATTGCGCGGGACGAAAACCTGATGGCAAAGCTGATAAACGACGCTGAAATCAAAGGAAATGGCGACCTGTGCTCGCTGAACAAGACGGTGACGGGGGTGCTCCTGTCAGGCAATCTGGGTGTGACGCCGGATGCCTATGTCTCCATGCCGATCCCCTGCGATTCGGCACGGGCGGCCTGCACCGGGATAGCGCGCTTCATCGACGCGCCCTTTTTGCATTTTGATATACCCCTGCGCGTTGATCCCAAAAACGTCCGCTACATCGGCCCCCAGATTGAACGCCTCATTGCGTTTTTGGAAGGCATCACGGGCAGCAAGCTAGATTGGGAGAAGGTCAAGCAGCGTATGGCGCTCTACAACCGGTCGGCCCGCATGCTGGAGGCCTGCACCGAGCTGCGCGCAAAGACGCCCTGCCCGCTCTCCTCGCACCTGGCGGTCTGGAACGAGCTGATGAACGCCTTCGGACCGACGACGGAGATGGGGACACTGCTGGAAAAGGAACTGGCCCTCTGCACCGCGCGGATAGACGCGGGCTTTTCACCCTGCGGGCAAGGCGAAAAGCACCGTGTACTGCTCCTGCACAATCTGGTTTGGCAGACTTTTGAGCTGACCGAGCGGCTGGAACGGGACTATGGTGCTGTCACGGTGCTCGACGGCTTTTGCCTGGGTGCACGGGAGCACTTCACCGCGCCGGACGACAGGTCCGCGTGCCTTGCCCTGATGAGCCGACGCATGAACGCGGGTGCAATGGCGCACGGTTCCGGCGTTTCTGGCGACGATATTCTAAAAGCATTGGAGAAGCTGCTCCCCGACTACAAGCCGGATGTCATCATCTTCCTCGGCAGCAGGGGCTGCCGCCACAACTGGGCGGCGATGAAAATGCTGGCAGATACGCTGCAGAAGGACTACGGCTACCCCATGCTGCAGCTCGATATCGACAACACGTTCAGCCGCTATAAATCCCTGCGCGACATCGGCGACGCTATTTCAGACTATATGGACACCGTCATAAGAGGGAAGTAATCAATATTTTAGCTAGAACCCCCCGCCGGGAAATCGGCGGGGGGTTCTAGCTGTGTTATCGTCAGAGCGGAGGCCCTGCCTGATCGGTTCAGTCGATGTGCTGCAGGATACCAATCAGTCTGTAATAGAATTTGATGGTGTCGGCCAGCTTTTCCACGGGAATGCGTTCATCCTTGCCGTGGATCATTTCGCGCTCCGCGGCAGACAGGTACATGCCCGAGAAGCGGTACACATTGTCGCAGATGCGCAGGTAGTGACGAGAATCGCTGCCTGCAATCATGAGATACGGCGAGACGATGACCTCGGGGAAGCTCTCCCGGATGGCACGCTCCAGCGCCAGATAGCCCATAACGTCTGTCGGCGAGGATTGCGACGGCTCGGAACCGGAGAGGCGGATGTACTCGACCCGGTCCTTGCCGACCAGGCGCTCGATCCTTTTTTGGACGCTTTCGGTCGTGTCACCCTCAAGGACACGAATGTTCATGGTCAGGCTCGCCTCGCTCGGCAGGACATTTGCACCCTTGCTGCCCGTCGTCATCGTGAAGGCAACGGTGGTGCGCATGAGGGCGTTGAGCTCCCCGCCCTGTTTTCGGGTCAGCAGGTTTAAGGCGGGTTTAAACAGCCAGAGGTTGGCAAAGATCATTTTGTAGAGGAAGTTGGAATGGGGCGCGAGATTTAAGAGCATCTCCTTGGCCGGCTGCGTGATACGGAACTGGAAAGGATGGTCGTGTATCCGACGGCAAGCATAGGCCAGGATATCAATGGGCGAATCCGCAGGAGGCGCGGAGGCGTGGCCGCCCTTGGAAACGGCGCGCAGGCGCAGGTTCCAGTTGCCCTTTTCCCCGATGCCGATGAGCGCGCAGCGCTTTGAAACGCCGGGAAAGACGTTTTCGACAATCGCGCCGCCCTCATCCAGTACCATGCAGGGCTTGATGCCCCGTTTTTCAAGCGTATCCACGATGGACGGAGCGCCGCCGCCGAGGACTTCTTCGTCCCCGCCGAAGCAGAAATAATAATCCCGTTCGGGCACAAACCCCTCGCTAATCCGTGTTTCGGCGGCAAACAGGACGCTCAGCAGGGTCGACTTTGTGTCAAGCGCGCCGCGGCCCCAGATTTCACCCTTTTCGATCAGGCCTTCAAAGGCGGGCTTTGACCACTCGGCCTCATTGACCGATACCACGTCGAAATGCGCCATGAAGACGATGGGAGGCGCGTCCGTTTCACCCTTCCAGCGAAACATCAGCGCGCGGGCGTTAAGTCTTTCATATTCGCAGGTCCAGTAGACCTTGGGGAAAAGCGTGGGCAGAAGCAACTCGAATTTCAAAAATTCCGAGTCGTCGTCAAGCTTCGGGTCCGCGTGAGAGACGGTTTTGCAGCGGATCATTTCCGAAAGCGCCCGGGCTGCCCGATCTGAGTCAATTTCCACAGGGGTGTAGTCCACAGGGGTCTGCTCGCGGGGCTTAAATTGAAGCGTTCTCACAACGAGAACGGCAATGAGCGCAACAAGCAGAGCAAGGACCGTATAGCCGATAATGGTGCCAATCATGATTCCGAACATCCCTTTCGTCAAATAAATGGTGGTCTTTTATCAAGCGCTATTTGAGCCAACCTTTTTTGTACATCAGGCGCGCGGCGGCAATGGCAATGAGCGCGGCGACCGGCACGAAGATGGTACCGCTGGCGGCAAGAGACGGCACGCACACGAAAAGAACGACCATTGAGATAATAGGCGCAATGGCGATCTTCAGGTTTTTACCGATGAGCGCCACACCCAGCCCGCCAAAGAGTGCGGGAAGAATCTGATCGAAGGCGGGCTTCAGCACCGGACTGTCTAAAATCGGCGTGAGCGGGGCGATGAGCAGGACGCCGACGAAGATGATCAGGGTTGTCACAATGCTCGAAACCGCAACGGAAATGGTGCCGACGACTTCGCCCTCGGGGGTGCCGGGCTTTGCGCCGACCTTGTTGAGCGCGGTTATGGTGCAGGGAACCTTCAGGTTGGTGAGGTTTCCCGTGATGAAGCCGAGATAGCTGCCGCCCGCGCCGAGCATCGGCACATAAGTAATGACCTCAATGGTTCCGACTGCCCAGAACATGGGGGCAATCGCGAGAACACCTTTGAGAAAACCGTTTGCCTCCGGCCAGGCGTTAAAGTAGAGACAGCAGGCCGCGGGGAACATGAGGAGCACGATGCCCATGCTCCACATCCAGATACGGCCCCAAAAGTGGGTGCCGTCATCATAGCTTCTAACTTGTGTTTTCATGGTGTCTCCTCCTTATGCAATGTAGGCGTTGACGGCGTTTGTGATCGGAATCGCGAGGGCCATTGCCCCAATCATCGAAATCGGCAGGGCATAATCCTCGAGCCACTTGGCTTTAAGCTTTTTGATGAGTACCGCGCAGATCAGCATGATGACCATCGATGCGAGCATGACAAAAACGGGAATCCAACCCGTGAGGCCTTCGCCCACTTTTCCGAAGATCATGCCGAGGAAGGCGGAAATCATACCCATGAACAGGGCGGACATCAGAATTTCGCCCCAACGCTTGTCGCGCTTTTCCAACTTGTCGACGCCGCTGAGAAGTTTCTTGCTGATAAGCGGCGTGAGGATGACACCTGCCATGATGCCGAGGGTCATGACCCAGGCGATGGTGGTGAACTGACTTGCCGTCAACAAGGACGAGGCGTCTCCGATGCTGGTGCCGAGGGCATTTGCGGCGGCCTCGGCGGCGGCGGTTTCATAGGTCAGCGCACCGATAACCGATAGACGCAGCCATGGCAGGGGCAGGCCCAGCTTTTTTGAAAGTGCAATGACGCCGATAAGAATCGAAATGGCCGGAACAACGGTGAAGACCGCGCTGGATTTGACAACACTTTTTAGCTTCTCCTTGTCGATACCGAGCTGGAGGGCCTGCCGCCATGCGCGGACGAGGAAAAAAACGGACTGTGCGAGCACCAGCACGATGATAATTCCCACGGCGACAAACATAAACGGACTGTTGACATTAAATTCGTGGCTCAAATCAGTCACTCCCTACATTTTTTGATTATAACGATAGAGTCATAATAACACATAATCCACATTGAGAAAATTTATAAATGCCAGTTTCTGCAAAAAAGTGAAATTGTCTAAATTTAGGTCGCTTTATTAGGCTAAAGCGGCAAATAGAGCCGCCGATTTAAATAAAAAACAGCAGAGGGCTGGCATGAACGGTGATGGTGTTTTATACTATTTATAAGCAGTGTAAACGCTTGGGCTTAGAGGGAGGGCGGCAGGTGAAAAAAGAAAAGTGGCGGCGCAGACTGCTCTGCATGAGTCTGATTGCGGCCCTGACGCTCGAGGGCGGAGGGCTTTGCTCGGCGCGGGCCGCGTCGGTATCCTTTACGGATGTTGCCGAAACGGACTACTTCTATCCGGAGCTTTCCGAAATGGTCGGGCAGGGCCTTGTCAGCGGCATCGGGGACGGGCGCTTTCTGCCCCAGAATCCCGTCAAAAGCGCCGAAGCACTCAAGCTGATATGCGGCATGGCGGGCGTGGACTACGCCGGATATTCGGACAAAACGGACCCCTGGTATGCGGCGGTTCTGGCCTGGGCGCAGAGCAGCGGCGTAGTCGCGGCCGAAACCGACCCCAATGCCTTTGCCACGCGGGAAGAGGTCTGCCGATACATCGTCTCAATTTACAGGCTTCGTGCCGAAACGGCGACGGACGCCTTCACGGACACCGACTCGGAGGCGGCAAACGTCCTGCTTGACCTCGGCGTCCTGAAGGGCGTGCCGAACGGGGACGGCACGGTGTCCTTTCTGGGGGCGCAGCCGCTCAAACGCTGTGATGCGTGCATTCTGCTCAGTCGTTTGAGCCGTGCGGTGTCAAAGCCGGACTGGTCCGCGGTCTTTGTCCCCAACAAGAGCCACTACACGGTTTCAAAACCCACCGCCTTTAACAGCTTTTCGGACTATGTGGAGGCCTGGTGCTACATGCTCGTCAACCAAGACTTCGGTGAAGTTTTTACGGCGACCGGCGTGCGCTGTACCAAAGCGGAACTCGGCAAGATGCTGGAGTCGGTGCAGACGGCCTTCTATTACGCCATGTTCGACTATATGGAGTTTGCCTCCTTCTTAAACCAGTGGCAGGTCGGGGCAAGCTATAGCCTCGACAGTGCGGGAAATTGTGTCAATCCGCGCTTTTCCCTGTCTCTATCCAACGGCAGCGGGCTGACGCAGAGCACCGTGTCGGGCAGGATCGCCGCCTTCAAAGCTGCCTGCGAGGAGATTATGAGCGGCCTTTATCAAAGTGGGGCGCTCAAAAACAACATGACAGTCAAGGAAAAGGCGCGGGCGATTTTGCTGTATACGACCTACAACACCAAGTTTGACACAACAAACAGCGCCTACACGGGCTATGATGCCGCCGTGCGCAAAACGGCGGTCTGCCAGGGCTATACCGCGATGTACAACTATCTCTGCAATCTCGCGGGGGTTCGGATGGAGTGCATGACGGGTACGGTCGACGGCGTGGGGCATGCGTGGTCCCGGGTGTATCTGGGCGGGGTCTGGTACAATGTGGACACCACTTGGTGCGACCCTGTGCCCGACCGCGCGGGCTACTGCGATGAGCGCTGGTTCTGGGTGACGGACAGCTTTTTGAAAACCGGCAGCGACGCGCGCAGCTTTGACGGCGATGTGCTCGGCACCGCCTGAAAAACAGCGCACCCGCGTAAAAAATTGCAGCTCAAAGAGGCGGCCTCTAATTGAGGACCGTCTCTTAAAATATATTTGGAACGCTTGAGATTGCTAAAATTTGTTGATATACTGTTTTTAATTATAAAACCTTTTGCCCGAACGGCAAAGTCGAATTAAGCGTCTTCAGGCAGCTGCGGCGGCTGCGGCAATCAAATCAAAACGATTGGAGCCTGTGACATGAAACATCTTTATGACGCACGTCAATATAACCTGAGGCAAAAGATAAAGGAAGCGGCCCTGGATGCGTACCTTGTGACCGCTCAGGACAGCATCTATTACCTGACCGGTGCGACATACAGACCGATAGAGCGTCCGTTTTTTATCATCATGTGGCCGGAGAGTGAGCCGGATCTCGTGGTGCCTGAGCTTGAGCGCGCGCATATGCGCAAGGCTGAGGGCTTCAGAGAGGTGCAGTCCTATTTTGAATACCCGTCCGTTGCGGGAGAAAACTGGTTTGATAAGCTCAACAGGATGCTTGAAGGGGTCAAACGCCTTGGGATCGAACCCTCTGTTTCCGCTGAAATTACCTCGGAGCTGTCGGCCTACAGTCTGATTCCCTGCGGACTGGTCGAGGCGCTTCGGCGCATTAAAACCGAGGACGAAATTGCCTGTATCCGCTACGCCGCACGCTTTGCGGACAAGGGAATGGCGCTGCTCATCGATAACCTTTATGCGGGGGTTTCGGTCATTGAGCTGTTCTCGCTATCCCGCAGTCTGCAGCAGGAAATGATTAAGTCCGGGGAATACGACCCTGTCACCAGCGAGTTTCTAACGGTGGGCTGGCCGGCTCCGAAGAGCGCGCAGCCCCATAGCGTACCTGCATTGGATGATCGGCTGGATAAAGGACCGCTGAGTATGATGTGTGTCCTTCGGGCCAACGGCTATGCGGCCGAATGCGAACGCACTGTTTTTCTGGGAGTACCCACGGAAGAAGACCGTGCACTTTTCGAGCACATGAGAAAAGCCCGGGCCATCGCGTTTGCCATGGTCAGGCCGGGCGTTTCCTGCTCGGATATTGATGCGGCGACTAGAGACTATTTTGCCTCTCAGGGCCTTTCACAGTACATTTTGCACCGCACGGGACACGGTTTTGGTCTGGGCGGGCACGAAGCGCCCTGGCTGAGCGCCGGCTCGACTGATGTGCTTGAAAAAAATATGTTCATCAGCATTGAACCCGCCCTTTACCTGCCCGAGATCGGCGGCTTCCGCCATTCCGACACGGTGCTGGTAACCGAAAACGGCTATGAAAGCCTGACAAAATATCCGACTTCCATAGACGAGCTGACCCTGCCGACCTCAAAACCGCTCAAGGCCTTAAAGGGCAGAATCATCCGGCAGGCGCTTGGGCTGAAATAGGCCGCCGACCGTCTGTTCAGGCAAAATTATCAATGAGAGATTAGCGGGGGAAAACACTATGCGTTCAAAAAAGGTCAAAAAGAAGGTCGGGTGGCGGCAATATCTGCCGTTGCTGTTTATAATGCCGCTGGGGGCGATTTGTGGCATCTATATTGGACGGTACATTAAAAAACTGACGGTTGTCGGCGGCTCCGCCGCCGATACTATCTTGCTGGCGGCAGTGCTTATCATGGGGCTTTATCTGGCAATTTTTCTACAGCTTATTTTGCACGAGGCCGGACACTGGTTCTTCGGACGACTGACGGGCTACCGCTTTTCCTCCTTCCGCATCGGCAGCTTCATGTGGATAAAGCAGGATGGGAAGACTCGTTTTTGCAAGTTCAAGCTTGCCGGAACAGGCGGGCAGTGCCTGATGACACCGCCCGAGATGCGGGATGGAAAAATGCCCTATGTGCTGTATAATTTGGGCGGAGCGATCAGCAACATCTTTTTTGCGGCGTTGTTTGCCGCAGCGGCGGGGCTCGCAAAAGGCAGCGGCTTTGCGTCGGCACTGTTTATGATTTTCGCTTTAGTCGGCGCCGCCTTTGCGCTGATGAACGGGATTCCCCTGCGGTTCGGGACAATTGATAACGACGGCTATAACGCCCTGTCGCTCGGCAGGGACCCGGCGGCCCTGCGGGCCTTTTGGTCACAGATGCAGATTAACGAGCAGAGCATGCAAGGCGTTCGGATTAAGGACATGCCGGAGGCCTGGTTTGAGATGCCGGAAAAAGAGGCCATGAAAAACAGCATGATCGCAGCGATTGGCGTGTTTTGCTGCAACCGCATGATGGATCAAATGGCGTTCGAGAAGGCGGGAGAGGCTATGCGTGAGTTGCTTTCATTGCAGACCGGCATTGTCGGCCTGCACCGCAGCCTGCTGACGGTTGATTTGATATATTGCGAGCTGGTCGGCGCAAAACGACCGGAAAAGCTGGCTGAAATGCTGGACAAGCCGCAAAAAAGGTTTATGAAGACGATGAAACAGTTCCCCGGCGTTCTGCGCACGGAATATGCCTATGCTCTGCTTCTCAAAAATAATCAAATGAAAGCAGCGCAGATCAAGGCGGCCTTTGAAAAGATGGCAAAGAGCTACCCCAATCCCGCCGACATTGACAGCGAGCGGGAACTGATGGCCTATGCCGCGTGCAGGGCAGCGCTTTAAGCCGAGGGCAGAAATCCGGCGAAAGACAAAACGGCAGCGTTGCTGCAAACACAGAAACGGCGTTAAAAAAGGCGGGCCGCGGTGATTCCGACCGTTTGGGAAGGACAGAAAATGCAGCGATTGAGCGTCAAAGAAAACGGGTTTTACGGGTGCTTTTTCCCGGTCCGTGACCAAGGGGAGAAGGCGATTATCGTAGTGACCGGAAGCGACGGGGGAATTTTGGGCGCGAAAGCCATTGCAAAGTTTTACGCGGGCGCAAAAATTTCCGCGCTTGCTCTGGCGTTCTTCAAGGTCAAGGATACGCCAAAATGCCTTTCCGAGATCCCCATAGAATACATTGAAAATGCGGTTTGTTGGCTCAAGGCGCAGGGCTATCGTAAAATTGCCGTGGACGGTATTTCCAAGGGGGCGGAACTAGCGCTGCTTGCCGCCTCACGTCTGCCGGATATCGGCTGTGTGATTGCACGCTCGCCAAGCTATTTTGTCTGCGAAGGCATCGGGGCACGAAAGAGCGCCGCCAATACATCCAGCTGGTCGTGGCGCAGCAAGGCGCTGCCCTACGCGCCCTTCACCGAACGGCAGATACAAATCAAGAAGGACCTGTGGCGGACCAAAGAATTTACGGTGAAGAGATACTACACCGGCATCAAGGTTCGTGAGCAGGATATCATTCCGGTGGAGCAGATAAACGGGCCAATTTTGTTGCTCTCGTCCCAGATTGATACCGTGTGGCCCGCGGCGGAAAATGGCGAGAAAATTTGCAAACGACTGGAAGAGCACAGTTTTCGTTATCCCTACCGCCACCAGATTTATGAGACCGTCAGCCACTATCTGACGCCGCTGAACATTGGCATCATGAGGCTGCTTTTTAAGATTGAACGGGAGCAGCCCAAGGCCTGCAGACAGGCCCGAGGACATGCGCGCGTGCTGGCGCTCGACTGGCTCGAGAACATCTGGCATTAAGGAAAAAACAAATTAATTAAAAGGAAGTGCCTGTGAATGGACGGAACAAAACTGATTCAAAACGAGGTGCTGGACTGCATTCATGCGCGCAGAAGCACCCGAAGCTTTCTGGATCAACAGATTGAAGACAGCCAGCTTGAGACCCTGCTTGACGCCGCTGCTTGGGCGCCCAGTGGGGGCAACAGCCAGACCTGGCTGTTTACGGCGATTCAGAACAAGCAGACGCTTTTGGCGTTAAACGAGCTGGTGAAGGCCGGTTTCCAGCGTTGGATTCCGGACGACGACTACCCCGGAAAGCAGGCGGCGAAAGCCGCGTCGCAACGGGAGGGCTTCAATTTTTATTATCAGGCGCCCACACTTATCATCGCCACCAATCGGCCGGGCTATGAAAATGCGATGGCAGATTGTGCCCTGGGACTTCAGAATATATTTCTGGCGGCGCAGTCGCTTGGGCTCGGCAGCTGCTATATCAATCAGCTGCACTGGCTGCGGGATGACCCGGATATCCGCGGCTTCCTGTTTGAGCTCGGCATTCCAAAGGAGCACACCATCTGTGCCTCGGCGGCAATCGGCTTTATCGCGAAGGCCTCGGCCGCCCCGCCGCGCAAGCAGCATACCAGCCAAATTATCAGATAAGCACCTCTGAAAAAAAGCGGCGCCAATCGCGAGGATAAAATGAACAGAATTGTTACATTAAAAATCGAGATGCCTTATGGAGAGCCCGGCGATTTTATTTATCCGGTGGTTCTCTGTGATAAGGAAAACTGTGTTCTGGTGGACTGCGGCTATGTTTCTGCCCTGCCGAAAATTGAGCAGGCGCTTGCATCCAACGGCCTGTACCCGGAAAAAGTCACCCATCTGTTGCTTACCCATCAGGATCACGACCACGTTGGGGCGGCGGCGGCCTTCAAAAAGGCCTATCCCAAGGTTCAAGTGCTGGCCTCTGCCGAGGAGGCTCCCTACATCAACGGAGCCCGTCCATCTCTGCGATTGACACAGGCGGAGCAGCTGCAGCAGACGCTGCCGCCGGAGCAGCAGGCATTCGGCAGGGCTTTTTGTGCACTGCTGCGGTCAGTCGAAGCTATCGAAATCGATCAGGTGCTTGACGGGGATGAGTGGCTGCCCTTCTGCGGGGGCTGTCAGGTGCTCGCAACGCCGGGCCATACACCGGGGCATATTTCGCTCTATCTGCCGGCCTTCGACACCCTTCTTTCCGGCGATGCAATTGCGCTGGAGGATGGGCGGCCCGTACTTGCAAACCCGCAGTTTACGCTGGACCCGGTGCAGGCGGCGGCCTCCATGCAGCGGCTGCTTTCCCATCCTGCCCGCACGATCCTCTGCTATCATGGCGGGGCGTTTGAGAAAGTCTGAGCGGGAGCGGCGCTAAGCATCATACACGCTGGTCATTGCATTTAGAACGCAGGAACGAAACAGAACGGATCCATTCAAACTTAGACCCTCAAATTTATTTGAGAGCGGGAGGTTTTCTGTGAAAGAATACGAAGAATTTTTGGTGCTGCTCGAAGCGGAGAATAAACAAAAGGCCGTCCAATATGCGCTGGATTTGCTGGACAGCGGAAAAATGGATGTCCAAACGCTCTATACGGAAATTTTGGCCCCGGCGCTGAACAAGATGGAGTGCCGCTTAACCGACAGAAGCATCTGCATTTGGAAAGAGCATGTGCGCACAGCCATTGTTCGCACCATTGTCGAGTGCTGTTACCCCTATGTGGTCAAAGAGCGGGACAAAATCGGTCCGGCGCAAAACAAAACCGTCGTGGTCCTGTGCCCGCCGGAGGAGTACCACGATCTGGGTGCCCGGATGGTGGCCGATTTCTTCACGCTTTACGGCTGGGATGCCGTTTTTGTGGGCAGCAACACCCCCTATGAGGACTTTTATAACGCGGCCAAACTGATTCGGCCGGATATCATCGCCATCAGTATCACGAACTATTACACCCTCGTGGCGGCAAGAAAAATCATTGGGGAGCTCAAATCCCTGTTGGGCGCTTCGGTGAAAATCATCGTGGGCGGCTATGCCGTTCGGGAAGCTACCGGAAACTTTGAAACACTGGGGGCGGACTATCGCGTTGAAACCGTCGAGGATATTTTGAAAATAACCGGAGAGGCAGGTGACTTCAGATGAAGCTAAGCTTACAGATTGCCACTCGGTTTCTAAGATCGACTCTGGTACAGACCATTATCATTATACTGGGCATCGGCATCGGCGTTTCGGTTCAAATTTTCATCGGCTCCCTGATCACGGGCCTCCAAAAAAGTTTAATCGAAACCACAATCGGCAATTCCTCACAGATCACCATTTCCACCGAGGCGGACAGCGGATTGATTGCCGACTATAAACCCCTTCTCACGCAGGTCGCCTCGGACGACAGCCGCATCGAATTTGTCGGCCCGGCGCTTGATAACGCCGCGTTTTTATCGTTTGACGGCAAGTCCCAGTCCCTGCTGGTTCGGGGCTTTGAACAGGGCAGCGCCGATCATATCTACAATCTGTCCGACTACATCACAGAAGGCAGCTTTCCCGCGGCGGAAAATGAGGTGCTGCTGGGCAAAACACTCCAAGAGAAATACGGCTTCAAGGTTGGAGACCACTTTGAACTGATTGCGCCCGACAAGAGTACCAGCACCTGTGTCATCAGTGGATTTTTTGACCTCAAGGTTGCCGCTGTCAACAACAGCTGGTGCGTCACAAGCCTCTCCAACGCGCAGTCCATCTTTGGAACCGGGGACAAAATCTCCTCGATCGAGATGCAGCTGTACGACGATCAGGTGTTCGCGGCGGACGAGGTCATGGCTAATATCACAACCGCGCTGAAGAATGACAGCCTGCACCTCACTAACTGGAAAATTCAAAACGAATCGCTGCTCAGCGGCCTGCAGGGCCAGAGCATCTCAAGCCTTATGATTCAGGTATTCGTGATGATATCCGTGGTGCTGGGCATTGCCAGCATTCTTGCCATTACCGTCATGCAGAAATCAAGGCAGATCGGCATTTTGAAGGCAATGGGCATCAAAAACGGCAAGGCCAGTCTGATTTTCCTGTTTGAAGGCGTCATCCTCGGTGTTTTCGGGGCCATCGTCGGCATTGCACTGGGACTAGGTTTGGCATTTGCGTTTTCCACCTTTGCCCTCAACGCGGACGGTACCCCGGTGGTTGCGCTTTACATCGACCAAAACTTCATTGCCCTGTCCGGGTGCATCGCGGTACTGGCCTGCATGGTCGCGTCGCTGATTCCTGCGCGCCGCTCCTCCAAGCTCAACCCGATTGATATCATCCGAAACAATTAAAACATCCGCTGGCCCAACCCTAAATCGCTTCAGAAAGGAAAGATTATCGGTATGATAATCGGGTCGCTTTATGGAAAATATTCTCGAACTGAGACATATCAATAAAATTTACGGCACCACGATAAAAACGCAGGTTCTGACCGATATCAATACGAGCTTCAAAAAAGGCTCCTTCAGCTCCATCATCGGGCAATCCGGCAGCGGCAAATCGACCCTGCTCAACATCATGGGCACACTCGACACCCCGACCTCGGGCGAGGTGCTCATCAACGGGATTGACACCGCCAAGTTTTCCAAAGGCAGGCTGGCGGAGATACGAAACAAAAACATCGGCTTTGTCTTTCAGTTCCATTATCTGCTGCCGGAATTTACTGCGCTTGAAAACGTTCTGATGCCTTACCGGATCGGTAATAGCGCCATCACGCCCGAGGTCCGGCAGCGGGCGATAGAGCTGATGCAGTTGGTGGGACTGGAAAAGGTCATCAATAACAACGCCACCCAGATGTCGGGCGGGCAGCAGCAGCGCACAGCCATTGCAAGGGCCTTGCTGAATAATCCCGACATCATTCTAGCGGACGAGCCGACCGGCAATCTGGACTCCAATTCGACCGAAACCATATACAACCTTCTGCGCGATATCAATGAACGGTTTGGAACAACTTTTATCATCATCACGCACGACCGGCGCATCGCCGAAAAGGCGGACAGAATCATCGAAATTGCCGACGGGCAAATCAATATGGATATTTACAAATAGTCCCGCAAGGGCAAATCAAAATGCGGTTTTTGGAAAGAGTCCCAGCGCACGCCACATTAAAGACGTCACCAAAGAGAAAGGAAGCGCCAACATGACTGTTACACTGAGCTCACTGGATGAAGCCCGGAAAGAACTGATGAAACTAAAGGGAAAGCAGCTTGTTAATGCGGTTGCCTGGAGTCCATATCAGACGTTTGCACACTGTGCCAAAACGATTGAGTATTCGATATCCGGGTACCCGGCTCTCAAGCCGACGATTGTTCGAAATACGGTGGGCAGGCTGGCTATCCGCAAATTTCTGAAGCAGGGCTATATGCAGCATAATCTGGTGGACGATGTACCGGGCTCCCCCGCTATTGATAATACCGGTTCCGCGCAGGACGGCGTGCAGATGCTGATCAAGGCTATCGATAAGTTTAAGGCCTATAAGGGCGAATTCAAACCACATCTTCTTTTTGGACGCCTGACCAAAGCGCAGTATGACCAGTATTTTGCCATGCACATCGCCAATCATCTGTCTGCCATCGACAGCAGTAAGATAAAACAGCCGGTTTGTTCGGTTTCATCACAATAAAGACAATGAGAGGGCCAACCACTTTATGAAAAAGGCGAAGGTCAAAAGAACAATACGTATAGCGCTGTCCCTTGTACTCCTTGTGGCACTTGCGGCAGGCGGCCTGTTTTGGAATAAATACCTGAACAAGAACAGCCTTCTTGGAAAGTATGAAACACCAAAAGCACAAGACGTCTATATATTAGGAACGCTGCATAAAAATCATTTTAACAGATGGCTGAATTATTCAATGGCGGATATTTTAAGCGTTGTTGAGACGGTGCAGCCCGATGTTGTCTTTATTGAGGCCAGAGAGGCCTATTTCAAAGACTATGGCGTGATTGACGGACCCATAGACATGGCTGTTGTGTACAGTTACTGCATCGATCAGGATATTCCGGTCGAACTGATAGACTGGTGGGTTGTGGATAACAGCTTCAAATCCAATACAACCAGCGATAAACGAGACGATCAGATAGTCGGAAATATTGCCGATAAGCTGGAGACGATCAAGGCGGACACAACAATATTGGTGGTATGCGGGTCGGGCCATTTCTATGAGCAAGCTGAACGTTTTCAGAATAATGGATTTAAAAAGCAGAAAATAAAAAATAAGGCCGCTTATTTTGACAATCAAAATAAGGCGTTTGAGTATCCGACCAGTGTTGAAAAGATTTGGGAGCAGCGCGCTTATTTTTATGCCTATACATTTCCCGAAATTATCGAACAGGATCAATCATTAGATGACGAGGTGAAGGCGGAATTTACGGAGGGCGACCATGATGCGTACTATGAGCAGCAACTAAATTATAACACGCTGTTTTCAAATAACGCGCTATACAAGTCATAGCGTATACAGAGATATAGAGATACAGTGCTTTTCAAAGAGCAGACAAAAAAGGAGCCGTATGATTCAGGATATTGAACCGAAAATATTCTACAATAACTTTCAACAAAAAAAGGCGCGGTCCGAGGACCTGTTTCTGTCCTTCAACGACGATACCGTTTTGGTGCGGGAGGAGAAAGAGGGACTTTGGTATCCGTCCTTTGCCGATTTTGAGCAGAGCCACCCACAGCTGATTGATAGCGCTCGATTTCTGTTTTCGATCGATACACTCAATTATTTCCTGACGGAGGAAAAAGGGCTCGACTCGGTGGATAACTGGACCTATGTCTCCATATCCAGATTCCGGACGGAGCCGAAATACTGGCGATCCTTTGCGGGCGCGGTGGGATGGCAGCTAAACCGCTGGTATCAGAACCATCGTATTTGCAGCCGATGCGGCAGCCCCATGCGCCATTCCGAAAAGGAGCGCATGCTCTACTGCGAAGCCTGTTCTTTCCAAGTCTATCCGACGATTTCCCCCTGCGTTATCGTGGGTGTCTATCACGGTGACCGCCTGCTGCTGACCAAGTATGCGGGACGGGCCTATAACCGGTATGCCCTTGTTGCCGGATTTGCCGAAATCGGCGAAAGCCTTGAGCAGACCGTTCATCGGGAAGTGAAAGAAGAAGTCGGTCTGAACGTGAAGAACCTCCGATTTTTCAAAAGTCAGCCCTGGCCGTTCACCGATACGATCCTCGCCGGTTTTTTTGCCGAGCTGGACGGCGAGGACACCATTACCCTGCAGGAGGACGAACTGTCCCTGGCGGTATGGGTGGACAGAAAAGATATCCCCCCGGAGGGCCTGAAAATCAGTCTGACGGGCGAAATGATGGAAGCCTTCCGGACCGGGGCGGTGGCATTATAAGCGGAAGGACCGGCCATCAGGGCCAAGCGCCGGGAAATAGGAGCGGTAATGAACGGATTTTTGCTGTTAATTCCACTGATAGTAATACGATATGGGCTTTTGGGCCTGTTAAATAAAGACGCGTTAAAGCGTGCGGCCTTTTTTCCGCCGCTGATCGGAAAAGAAAAGACCGCCTTCTGGTTTTATCAAAGTGCGACCCTGCTTATATTCCTATATTTGTGCTTTCTCAAAATCAATATTGATTCAATGTGGTTTTATCCCGGTGCGGCCGTCTATGGCCTCGGAATCCTGCTGTGCATCGTATCCACAGCAGATTTTGCAAAACCCGCAGAAAACGGAATAAGCTTCAAAGGGATTTACCGTGTCTCCCGAAACCCTCTGTATGTGGCCTATTTTATTTATTTCATGGCTTGCTTTTTGCTGACACAGTCCTTAATTCTGCTGGCGTTTGTACTCGTTTTTCAGCTATCGGCGCATTGGATTATTTTGTCCGAAGAACGATGGTGCATTGGGGAATTCGGGCAAGCGTACAGGAGCTATATGGAAAAAGTGAGACGGTATATTTGAGATAAAAGGGGAACCCTATGCGGCCCTCTCTGCCTTTGAGGAGGGCCAATAGGCAGGGAAACAACGAAAGAAGTGACAAATGAGTATTATGAATCCGCAATTTGCAAGTCCGCTTATTCCCATCAAAGAATTTGCTTGCTATGCACAGCACTTTTTATCGGAAGAGACCCCGATTTGCGACATTGAATGTGACGAAGAACGAATAGAGCGTGGGAATTTTTACAGCATAGAGACCCAAAAGTGTCTTTTCAAAAACTGTGTATTTAATACTTGCAGCTTTGAAAATGCAAGTTTTATCGATGTCCTATTTGAAGGCTGCGACTTGTCAAACAGTAAATGCGCAGGGGCTTACTTTGAACGCTGCCGCTTTGTATCCTGCAAGTGCCTGGGAATCGATATGAGCGCGTCGGTTGTAAAGCAAGTGTCTGTTGAATCGTCAAATTTTCAGTATGCCAACTTCAATAAAAGCAGGATGACCGATGTGCAGTTCCAACACGTTGATTTTACCGAAGCGTCGATGTCCGAGGCAAAACTCGTAAGGTTTCAAGCGGTGAAATCCAAGTTTATCAAAAACAACTTCTTTAAGACAATGCTGGCGGCTGTGGACTTCACCGATAATGAGCTTGTCGCACCCACCGTATCAACGCCGCCCATCGAACTGAAAGGCGCTGTAATCAATTCGTTTCAGGCGACGGATTTAATTCGGCTCTGGGGCGTTGTTGTGAAGCAATGACGTGCGGAGAAATTTCACTTGTAGCTCAGCGGCAGTGCTAAAGCGGGGCAAGCGCAGCCTTGACCTTGCGCATAGAGCCTAAAACGAAAGAAGGTCTTAAAAATCGATACGACCAGCTTGATCAGGATGGCAACCGAGGCGGATGCGGCAGAAATTTTGAAGATTTATGCCTCCTATGTGACGGATACGGCCATTACTTTTGAATATGAGAGTCCTTCTGTTGCTGAATTTTCACAGCGGATTGAAAAGACGCTGCGGAAGTATCCGTACATTGTGGCTTTGGAAGGCAGCCGGGTTGTCGGCTTTGCCTATGCGGCGGCGTTCAAGGCACGTGCGGCGTATGATTGGGCGGTTGAAACGACTGTTTATCTGGCACAAGACTGCAAGGGCAAGGGCCTGGGCACAAAGCTCTATCTTGCGCTGGAGGATATCCTGCGACGCCAGAATATTATGAATTTGAACGCCTGCATCGCGTACACGCCCGGCGCGGACACGCATCTCGATCAGACAAGCGTGGCGTTCCACGAACATTTAGGGTATACAAAGGTGGCCCATTTCACAAAATGCGGCTATAAATTTGGCACCTGGTACGATATGATCTGGATGGAAAAAATACTTGGACCGCATCCGGATAGGCCGGAGCCGGTCATACCCATAACGGAACTTCAAGACAAGCTTTTTCGGTGAGACACAGGTGAAAGCGGGGGATAGCATGAAAAATGAAATCAAAAAGTTGATCATAGACCTTGGCGCGGATGTTTGCGGTATTGCGGACATTGCCGGTTTTTCCGAAGCGCCCGAGGGTTTTAACCCCAGGGATATTTGGCCCGACTGCAAGTCCGTCGTGGTGTTCGGCATTGCCCTGCCCAAAGGCCTGACGAAGATCGAACCGCGGCTGATATACGGCCATTACAACAGCGGCGTCTACCCGGATTTGGACCGCATTGCGTTCAATACAGCCAAAGCGCTTGAACGGCTTTACGGCGCGGATGCCGTTCCGCTGCCCTCGGACGGCCCTTATGACTATTGGGATGCCGAAAACATGGAAGGCCGGGGCCTCCTGTCGATGAAACACGCCGCCGTCCTCGCGGGACTGGGCGCCCTCGGCAAGAGCACGCTGCTGCTGAACAAGCGCTACGGCAACCTGCTGTCTCTGGGGGCGGTGCTGACCAATCTTGAGCTTGAGCCGGACCTGCCCGCCGAAAATATCTGCCTGGAGAAATGCGATCTGTGTATCCGGAGCTGTCCGGCGCAGGCGCTGGACGGTCAGGGCGTCAACCAACTGAAATGTCGGCGCCATACATACGGAACCAATGCCAGAGGCTTTGATACGGTCAACTGCAATACCTGCCGGACAGTTTGTCCGATGCGCTTTGGCAAGACCGAAGCCTGACCGGCCCCAAACGGACAAAGAGACGCTGCGTCTTTCCCCTGCTAAAATGCATGCCTATAAATAGGCCGCTTTGGACCGTTGTTGGCTTTGTTCATCAGCGCGCGGCAAAGTCGGTCAATTTCCGCGTCGTTTTGCCGGATGGCCTGCTGAGCAAGTGCCTCGAGCTTTCTCATGTTTTTGTCGCTCGCGTTGTCCATGTCGGTGGTATCGTCATCGAGCTGCACCTGAAAGCGCGCGTAGTTTTCAATGCCGACCAATGCGCGCATTTGATAATTGACCGATGCACTCGAGGAGTTGAGCGTGACGGCGATGATAGGGACGGCCCAGTCGGCAATGCCCCAGTTGTTGACTTTTGAGCAAAGCTGATTGTGCAGCTGCTGCCCGGTGCCGAGCGAGACGATCAGAAACGCCGTTTCTTCCGGATACATGTTGCGCGCCTGCGCATAGGCGCACAGCGCCGGGTTGCTGGCAAACACGCCGCCGTCAATCATGCAATGGCCTTCCATCATGAGGGGGGGAAAATAGGTCGGCGCGGCGGTCGTCGCGCGGACGACCTGCGTGAGCAGCGGATCGTCTTGGGGCAAAGGGTGATCCTTGGCAAAGGATGTCTTGAAAAACCACGGCGTGCTGCTGGACATGTCGTAAGCTGTCACGAGAATTTCCGTCAGCGTTGCATGCAGGCGGGCGCTGCCGAGATAGCTGTCAAGCATTGCGTCCAGCCCGCTCGGCGAATACTTGGGCTTGACGAAACCCCCAAACGTTGATACCGAGCGCAGCAGGCTGTGATGGAAAATTTCTCCGCCGTGTTCAAAATAGGCGGAAAGCACCTGTTCTGCCGAATATTTCGGCCTGCCAAACCGGGTCGGCAAGGTCAGCATCGCCGTCAGGATTCCCCCCGTTGACGTTCCTGCAATGAGATCGAAAAGGTCGCAGATCGGCTTGCCCGTTCGTTTTTCGAACTCTGCTAAAAATACGGTTGGGATAATGCCCCGAATTCCCCCGCCGTCGATTGACAAGATGGATACCATACAGTGACCGCCTCCCATTTCTATTCGCTACAGCTTATGGGACGGACGCTGAATCGGTGAAGGCTTGGGCTTGGGCGACAGCATCAGGGCAATGACAGACATAACAAAAATTACTTAAATTACTTAAGCTTTTCAGGATAATGAAACCACAAACAAGATAGCATGAAGTTCCCTAATCTTTAGTAAGCAGGAGGAAAATACCATGAATAAGAAACATGTTATTCAGCTTTCAATCATCTTAATTCTTGCTGCGGGGATAATTGTTTTCTCAGTTAAATACTTTTCTTACAAATCGTACAGGGATACTCTCGCAAATTCAAACTTCTTAAAATGGTGCCAAGAGGTATCTGATGAAAGTATTGAACTTGCAGAGGTCTATTCTGGAAATGGACAGGATAAAGTGGCTTACGAACTTACAGTTGAAGACAAAACTCAATTGATTAAGGTGCTCAGAGAAATTAGTCCCGTTGACTTAAGCTTAAGCAAAGGCGCTACCGACTCAAACGCGGATGGGGTTAATCTCTATCTGCGGTGCCGGAATGGAATAGAATATCTTTTCAAATATACATCAGAAACGTCGACGAAAGCTGCGGTAGTTACTACAGAAGAGAACCATGATGAGTTTGGGGACAGAAACGGGCTATTTGTCGAAAATCCATCACTGAATTCTTTTATCATAGCTTTAGATCCAAGAAAGCCTTAAGCAAACCGCTCAGTATGGTAGGAACTGAGCGGTCTGTCATATGTATACTATCAAGATTAATCGAAGCTGGAAGGATACAGGCAGCAGATGGAGACGGATGAGTTTAGCGAGAAGATAGGACGATTAACCCAAAGTGATGCTTATCTGCAATATTGTGAAGAGGTATACGGGTATAAAGAGTATCTCTTTAACATGATGGATAAAGCGCAAATCGATTTTGTCCTAAATTCAATTTCGATATCAGCAGAGGACACCCTTTTGGATTTGGGGTGTGGGTCAGGCAGCATGCTTAATCTGCTCGTTGCAAAATACGGATGCCACGGCGTTGGAATTGACCGGTTGGACAGAGCCATTCTGGACCGTGGCGGCAATCGAATAGCCTACATCAATGCCGATATAGACGCACTATCCGAATGCAGCATAAGGCCTACAATCACGCTTTCTATCGATAGCCTTTATTTTATCAACGACTTGAATGGACTGGTGCGAAAATTAACGACAGCCAAAAACAACAGAATGTATTTTTTCTATTCGCAATATTTAGTTGATGAAGCCGCTGAGGACGAAAGCATCCTTGAGAGAAATAACACCAAAATCGCGCTTGCGCTGCAGAATAACGAAATCCCTTATGAGACAATTGAGTATAGTGAAAACGAGCGTTTATTATATAAAAATTCTTTGAGAGTGCTCGAAAAGTTTAAAAAAGCATTTGCGGCAGAGGAAAACGCAGATTTGTATGCGCAAAAATTTCAGCAGGATTTGATGGGGATGAAGCTGTATGATAAAGGTCTTGCCAGAAGATATCTGTACATAATAAACGGCGTATGACCTGGCCCGAACTACATCTTCATCATAACAATAGCAAAGATGGCGCCTAAAACAAGGAGCAGGCTGATATTGAAAAGCAAGAAGATTTTCATAAACTGAAGCTTTTTTTGAGAGAAAACCCGGCTAAACAGGGAATAAGAAATGATGCTGGCGAGGGAGGCAACGGGGGTGCCAAGGCCACCGATGTTGACCCCGTAAAATAAGGCGCGGACATGCTCCGTAAACGGCGCGAGCATGATCGTACACGGAACATTGCTGATAATCTGGCTCAAAAAAAGCGCGGAGAAATATGTCTTGATGGGCGTGGTTACAAGTGCGTCGATCTTCTCTTTCAAAGCGGGGATATGGGAGACATTCCCGATTGCAACAAACAGGAATAAAAACGTCAGCAGCAGCCGGTAATCCACTTTTCGCATCAGGGGTCGATTTAGAACGCAGGTGACCAGCAGTACCAGCAAAAGCGTAAGCGTGTACGGAATTAAGTCCATGACACTGGCGATGACGGGCAGGGCCAGCAAGAGAAAGGCCGTGGATTTTTTCTTATCGGTAACCGAAATAGACTTGAGCCCGACTTGAATTTTTTTAGGCCGGATAAAAAGGCCGGACATTAGTATCAGAGCCAGACTTACAAGTCCTAAAGGCAGAGATGCGCTGAAAAAGGCTGCGGGGTCCATTTTGAAGAAGGAAAATAGAAAGAGATTCTGCGGATTTCCGATCGGTGTCGTGCTGCTTCCAAGGTTTGCGGCAATGGTGACCAGCACGCACGGAACAACAGCGGAAAGCTTGCAGGTCTGTGCGATTGTGATCAGAATGGGGACGACCGTCAGCACCGCGACATCGTTTGTTGTGAACATGGAAAGAAAAAATGAAATCAGACACAGCGCAATTGTCAGCCGCCGCTCATCGTAGCAGTAATTGACGATTTTGACGGCAATGTGCCCGAGTAGGCCGTATTCCTCATAGGCCTTTACAATCAGCATCAGTTCAAACAGGCAGACAAGGACTTTAACATCAATATAGTCCCATTGGGGCGTGTTAAAGCAGGACGTGATGACCGCGGTGCATACAGAGATAGAATAAAGCGTATTTGCTTTGAACTCGTGACCAATTATATCCCCTATCCGAGCGATCAGGCTTCGGATAAAAATGAGAAGCGGCGGCGAAGGCTGGTTGTATTTTTTTGTACAGAGGGCGGATTGCTCTTTAGACGCTGAATCTTGCTCAAAAGGCGCTTCATCTATGTAAGTCTTCAAATTTTGGATCTCCTATTTTGCTTCTAAGAATGCTGAAAAGCGCAAAAATAGTAGGCCATACGCGGAATACAGCCCAAAATAGACTATTATCACCCGACAGCTTTGAGGCGATACGCTTATGAAATATCGAAACGACAGGTTTCGACTTGTTTTATACTGGGGCAGCTTACTTCACGGGATGCGGCGGAACTGGCCCGTCGTCCTTCAAAGGCGGACGCTTTTTCATTAAAGGCGGCGGGACGGGGCCTTTCGCCGGCGGCGGAAGTGGTTTCTCGTTATCCTCGTCGGCAAGCAGCGCTTGCGCCTCGAAGGAGACACACAGCTTCTTGAGAATGGTGTGGAAGGTGCCTTTTTCTCCGTCCGTTAATCCTTCAAAGAGCTGCTCGGCAAAATCATCCTGATTCTGGGAACGGTCGACAAGTTTGCGCCCCTCAGACGACAGAAAAACCCGCGTGACCCGCTTGTCCGTTTCGTCCTTTTCGCGCGTAATCAGGTCTGAGCGTTCCAGCTTATCCAAAAGCTCGGACATGGAGGGCGAGCGGATATCGAGAAGCGCCGCAAGCTCTTTCTGATTCAAGCCGTCGTTATCTGCTATGAGGTGCAAAACCCGGCTTTGACCCCGGTAGGGCCCATACGGAAGCCTTGATCGGTACAGCTCCTTCTGGTACAGCCTTGTAAACCGACTCAGGATTAACAGCAGCTCATCGGAAGAAATGACGGGTGCTTCAATAGTTTGAGCGTTTTTATCTTCGTCCATTGTGACCGCTCCACATCTTATGATTAGGTACCTAACTTTAAGCATTATACACGGACTGTATGTGATGTCAAGGGACCTATCTAAATTTAAATCAGCTTATTTTTATGGACGTGATGGAGGCGTCTTGAAGTTCTGGCGGGGTGAATGCCACATAGCAAGCTGAACCTTTCAGCTTGCCCCCGACATAAGCGGCCTGTCGGACTGGGTACGTGAAAGGTTCAGCCTCACTTGACGGTGCACTTTTGAAGTGCAATGGCGGGTACGCCTCATTTTTGACCGGGCGTGTTGTCCCTGGCGGTGTCGCCGCTTTTCTTCGTTGCCTGCCGGGACTTGTGCTTGGCGTTATCCGGTGTGGACGGAAGCTGTTTTTCTGCCGCCTTCTTTTTCATAAGACTGCTCCTTTTAATTTTAAAATTTTAATGTGAAACGTTGGGCTTTGGACGGGAACCGTCTGATAGCATACGGTGTTGTGTGCTGCTATTATTTGTATAGAGAATTGGGTTTATTCGTCTGTGATTTGGGCTTGACACGCGTTTCACCTGCTGCTAAAATGCAGCAATCAAGAGAGAAAATCGAGCGGCGTGAAGGGCTTACCAATGGACAAGCCCAGAGGAGGCTCTTTTGGCATAGAGCCTAGCTGATGCACCCAATTATATGTCTATAAATCAAAGATGCGATGACGCAAAGCAAAAGGTTGGATGGTGTATTATGGAGATAAAAAGTATTGGTGAAAACAAAAAGCAATTTCTGGATTTACTCTTATTAGCGGATGAACAGGAATCCATGATCGATCAATATTTAGAGCGCGGAGACCTTTTTGCCTTATATGATAGCGACTTGAAAAGCGTGTGTGTCGTTACACGGGAGAGTGCCGATGTCTGCGAGCTGAAAAATATAGCCACTTATGAAAAATGGCATGGGAACGGGTATGGCAGTAAGCTGCTTCATCACATTTTTTTATACTACAAGGGCAAGTATAAGACGATGATGGTGGGAACAGGGGACAGTCCATGGATCTTACGGTTTTACGAAAAAAACGGTTTTAGAATTTCGCATCGGGTCAAGGACTTTTTCATTGACAATTATGACCATCCCATGTTTGATAACGGCATTCAATTGGTGGATATGATTTATTTGAGTAAGACGCTGTAAGCGCGTCAACAGTCTTACCCAAAGACGCGGAAACGCAGGTATATCCAACGAAGATCACGTTCCTGCATCACTTGAGACAACAGCTCGTTATGGAGAAAAAACGAATGGAAATCAAGAAGATAGACGGCGAATTTTCGGTGTGCAAGCTGGAAAACGTATCGGAAATAGAACTGAGCGACGCATTTTGTTTTATTGGAAAGACCGATGAGGAAGTATCTTTAGTCTGCCCGACCACTCATGTGCCCGCCAAGACGCTTGAGCGGGAGGATGGTTGGAGGGCTTTCAGAATACAGGGCGTACTGGATTTTTCGCTTATCGGGGTTTTAGCGAAGATAGCGACGCTGCTGGCGGATAACGGCATTAGCATATTTGCCGTCTCGACGTTTAACACCGATTATATTTTGACAAAAGCCGATTGCTACAGCAGAGCGTTGGACTTGCTTGAAAAAGCCGGGTATCAGATTGTTTAGCGCTGCAGCTTGTGTCCCGTGCGCAGCATGAGCATGAACGGAAAGAAATTAAAATGAAGGGTCGTGTCTTATTGAACGAGCAGGAAATTATTATAGCCGACATTGAAAGCGTCCCGTCAAAACACCAAAGCCATCAAAACTTTGAGTATTTCAAACATTTAATTGTCCCTAAAAGGCCGGAGAACCAATGTACGGTGGCCATTATGGAGGTTCCACCACAAAAGTCCTCATATCCGTATCATTTCCATGCGGGCATCACCGAGGTGTTTTATATCATAAATGGCAAAGGACTCTTAGAAACCCCTGATGGCGACAAAGTGGTCAAGCAAGGGGATGTCATCGTTTTCCCGCCTGGTCAAGGTGGCGCACATCGAATTCTTAACACATCTGAATCAGATATGCTCATATATCTGGATTGCGATACAACTTCTGCGGCAGATGTTGCTTTTTATCCGCATTCAGATAAAATCGGTTTTATTATTGCTGGAGAGACGGATTCTTTTTTTGAGCTGTCAAAGAAAGTGGATTATTATAAGGGAGAATAAGGGTTTGGCGCTATCGTATCAATAGGCCTGAAGGCCGCATCGTGCACGTTCTTAATTGGCGTGATTATAGAACAATCCACCCACAACAGAAAGGAAAATAGAATGTTAAAGAAAAATATTACAAGCCTCATTTTTGCCTTTGTTTTCTTAGCAATTGCGCTATCAAGATGGAATGATACACAAGCGATTGATCATCTGTTTTATTCGTTGGCGGTTGTGGGGTTTTTGCTATTATGGCTTTTCTCAAATCTGAAAAACAAAAAGGATTAAGCCTATTTGTCATGATACATCGTGCATAGCGGAGCCGGGGTGGGCCGCGCCATGCGAGGTGCAGCAGCGCGCTTAATAAAACGCACCCCATGGAGACGGATATGATCAGACCCATTTGCAGAGATACTATTATTTTGAGCCGGAAATCGGAAGCTGCGACACGGGCGGATTTGCCTGTGGCGCAGGACCTTTTGGATACGCTTCGGGCGAATGCCGAACGCTGTGCCGGTATGGCGGCAAACATGATCGGGGTTCATAAGCGCATCATCGCCGTCAGCCTCGGGCCCGTGTTTATCGTGATGATAAACCCCGTCATTACAAAGCGCGCCGGGGCGTATGAAGCGGAGGAGGGCTGCCTGTCGCTCGACGGCGTGCGGAAAACCATCCGTTATCAGACGATTGAGCTCACCTTTTTCAACCAGAGCTTTGAAAAGCAAAAGCAGCGATTTTCCGGCTTTTCGGCCCAGATCATCCAGCATGAGCTGGACCACTGCGATGGCATCCTCATCTGAGGATGCCGCTGGCGCAGACGGATAAAAAGCAGACCCCCGGCGCAAGCAGTTTATACTGTGTGCGCCGGGGCCGTTCTTTATTTTATCCGCGGGGATTTTCGGGCCGAAATGGCGCTTAATCCGCGGCTTTCAGCGTGCTTTTGGCGAGAAGCTCTGAAACACAGGCCTCACAGACTTCCTCCGAGGGGGACATGACGTAGAAGAAAACCGACACATTCCAGTCCTCAAAATAACGGGCGTAAACAATGCTCTTCATCGTAATCGGGGCAAAATCGGCCGAAACGGGGAAATTTGGCGGGCCGTACTGCAAATAGGCAGGGACAAAGCCGGCTTTTTTGTGGTTGACCCCCTTCGTGTCGATATCCGAGCACACACGGGTCGAGCCCTCGTAACCGACGAAGGACAGCCCCGTCTCGGCAGCGGTGACGGTATAGTCGAAAAGCCGCTCAGTCTTCGGCAGGCCGAAGTTTCCGAGCACAAGGGTTAGATAATCAAACTTCGCAACGCTTGCAACGGCGGCTTCGTCGAGCGCGCCCGTTTGCTCGGAAAAGCCGAAGGGCCTGCCGTCGCTTCGCTTTACGAGATAGGCCCCGTAAAAGCTGCTGTAATAGGGCGAGCTTTCGTCATAGAGCCTGCTGCAGCCTTTTTGGAGGGAAAAGGCGGGGAAGTTATACAAAATGGTGAGCTTGGCGGGAAGCTGAGTTTCCGAAAGAAAGGCGCTGTCCGCCGCAAAATTCATCACAAAGGGCGTCCAGTTTTCATCACTTGGGATATCCAGCGTGATGTCCTCGGATTCGAGCAGGCTGTGGCTGTCGTTGATGGGACTGTAGACCGACATGACGGCCAGTGCGCGCAGATAGGGATACAGCGGGCTTATAAAAAATAAGATCACCGCCGCAAGGACGCACAGGGCGACAAGCCTGCGCCGCTTTTTCTTGTCCATGCCACATCTCCCCTATATTAATCGGTTGTCTGCGCTGGCGAGCAGCACATTACAGGTCCAGAAAAGTCGGCTCGTGTCCCATTGCGGGAATCAGCTTTTCAAAAAGCTCGGACGTTTTAAACTTGAGACTGCCGGTGTTGATGCAGGGATGGCAGGCGAAAAACTCCTGCTGCAGAAGCTCCCGGTCCATCAAAAGCCGAACCCTGTTTTCCTTGTCGTTCATCAGGCCCAGAATGCTTACACTGCCCGGGCGACTATCGAGAAACTGCACCATATGTGCTTCGTCGGCGAAGTGCAGGCGGGCCACATTGAGTTGGGTGGAAACAACCGAGGTGCGAAACTGCTTGTCCGCGGGCATCACCAGAAGATAGAACACCGTCTCCTGCCGGTTGCACAAAAAGAGGTTTTTGCAGATGCGCGTGCCCAGAACGGCGGCCCGCTCGAGGCAGACCTCCATGGTCTCTGCCGCCTCATGATCCACCCGCGTATAGCCGATCTGCAGGCTGTCCAGCAAGTCATAGCTGCGTATTTCCTGAGGGATGCGCCCCTCCGTGTCTTTGGGTCTGCCGGTCTCAACATCCATGTTTTTCTCTGGCCTCCGGGGTTTTATTCTATGCTAGTAAACATAGCACAATAAAAACGCCGTTTCAAGCCTTGGGGGGAAATCGGCGGTTGAAGATCAGGTGGTGCTGGGGTATAATGAAAACAAGAAAATGTCCGCAGGCGAGGAGAAAAAATGAACCCCTTTCCCTATTCAGACGACAACAAACGCTATAAAAGTCTCGCCTACGATAACGGCCGGCTCGGGTTCCGGGTCTTTAAAGCGGCTGTCGATGCGGGACTGAGCTGCCCGAACATCGATGGCGCCAAAGGGACGGGCGGCTGCATCTACTGTGACGGCGGCAGCGGCTATTTCACAGCCCCGCCTGCCGTATCCATCGACCGCCAGCTCACGGATGAACTCAGACGTATCCGGGCCAAATACCCGGGCGCGATGGCGATTGCCTATTTTCAGGCGCATTCGAACACCTATGCCCCGCTTTGCCGCCTGCGCGGACTGTTTGAAGCGGCCCTGCGGCACGAGGGCGTCTGCGGGCTTGCGATTGCGACCCGAGCCGACTGCCTGCCGCCCGATGTGCTGGACTATCTCGCGGAGCTCAACACCCGAACACGGCTGACCGTCGAACTCGGTCTTCAAACCGTTTTTGACGAAACTGCGCGGGTTATGAACCGCTGCCACAGCTTCGCCGAGTTTTGCGCGGGCTACGCGCAGCTTAAAAGCCGCGGCATCCGCGTGACCGTTCACCTTATTAACGGCCTGCCGGATGAAACGCCGGAGATGATGGTTGAATCCGCGCGGCTGCTTGGGACCCTGCGACCGGACGGGGTGAAGCTGCACCTGCTGCACCTGATCGCGGGTACGCCTCTGTGCGCGCTATATGAGCGGGGCGGCTACGAGCCGATGGTGCTCGACGCTTATGCCGACACGGTTGTGCGTCAGCTGGAGGTGCTACCGCCGGAGACTACAATCGAGCGGCTGACAGGCGACGGGGACAGAAGAACACTCGTGGCGCCCCTCTGGAGCCGCGACAAGATACGTGTGCTCGGTACGATAGACAAGCTTCTGGCCGAGCGCGACACTTGGCAGGGCAAGCTCTTCCAGGCCTCACAGACCAGCGGGGTGATGCAATGAGTCTTTTTACCTGCCCTGTCTGCGGCGCGGCCTTGACGCGGACGACAAAAAGCTATGACTGTCCCGCCGGACACCGCTTTGACCTTGCTTCGGATGGCTATGTGAACCTGCTGACCGCGAACCAAAAGCACGCCAAGGAGCCGGGCGACGACAAAAACATGGTTCGGGCGCGCAGCCGCTTTCTCTCCGGCGGGTATTATGACCCGCTCCTGCGCGCGCTCGAGACGCTTGCGGTCGAGCTGCCGGAAGCACGGCCCGTATTGCTCGACTCCGGCTGCGGTGAAGGCTATTATACCCAGGGACTCTACACGGCGCTGTGTCAGGTGGGCAAACAGCCCCTTGCTGCCGGAATTGATATCTCAAAGGAGGCGGTGCGCCTTGCCGCAAAACGCCTGCGCGACGGGACGTTTGCCGTGGCCTCCGCCTACCGCCTGCCGCTGGCCGACGGGTGCGCGGATTTGGTCCTCAACTGCTTCTCACCCCTCGGTATTTTAGAATTTCGCCGGATTTTGAAGCAAAACGGGCATTTTTTCTATGTGGTGCCTGCCCCCCGCCACCTCTGGGAACTCAAGCGTGCGGTCTATGACAAGCCCTACGAGAACGAAAAGATCCTAGCCGAGTATGAAGGCTTTACGCTTGAAAAGAGTGTCTCGGTCCAAAGCCGGATTGTTTTGAGCGAAAAACAGGCGATTTCGGACCTTTTCACCATGACACCGTATTTCTGGAAAACGCCGCGGAGCGGACTTGAGCGGCTGGAGGCCCTCGAGGTGCTTGAAACGGAGATTGCCTTCGACGTATATGTCTATCGCAAAATGAACTGAAAATCGCCCGGTTTGCCCGATTATCCCAATACTTTCCGGTCGACCCACTCAAAAAAATGATAAAAAGGCTTGCAATTTGAAGTGAGCGTGGTATAATAACAATCAGTAATGATAATTGTTACTGATTAAGGAGGCTTATATGGCCATCAAGCGCTACTCAAAGCAGCGTGAGCTGATCTATCAGGCCGTTTTGAATACAACTGAACATCCAACGGCCGAGATGGTTTACAAGTGGCTCAAGCCTGAAAACGCGTCCCTGAGCCTTGGCACGGTCTACCGCAACCTTAACCAGCTTGCGGATGAGGGTAGCATTGTCCGAATTCCTCTGCCTGTCGAACGTTTTGACGGCAGAATCGAGCCCCACGCACACTTTATGTGCCGCTGCTGCGGCAACGTCTTTGACCTGATGGATATCGGTTACGATCGGTCTCTGGACAAGAAGGTGGAGAAAAGCACCGGTCACACGGTCAGCGAGCACAAACTTATTTTTGACGGCACCTGCGCCAATTGCGCAGATCAAAACTAATTTCATACAGGAGGTTATATCATGGAACTTAAAGGCAGCAAAACAGAGGCTAATCTTTTAAAGGCATTTGCAGGCGAGAGCCAGGCGCGCAACAAGTACACCTATTTCGCAAGTCAGGCCAGGAAAGATGGATTTGAACAGATAGCAGCGATTTTTGAGGAAACCGCAGGCAACGAGAAGGAGCACGCAAAACTTTGGTTCAAGGCGCTCGGCGGACTGAAGACAACCGCTGAGAACCTGATTGACGCAGCCGAGGGCGAGCATTACGAGTGGACCGACATGTACAAGGAAATGTCCGAGACCGCACGCGAAGAGGGCTTCCACGCACTGGCCGATCAGTTTGCGGAAGTTGCCAAGATTGAAAAGACACACGAAGAGCGTTACATGAAGCTGGCCGAAAATATTGAAAACAACGAAGTCTTCAGACGTTCCGGCATCAAGGTGTGGTATTGCCGCAACTGCGGTCACCTCGAGTATGGCACGGAGGCACCCGAAGTCTGTCCCGTTTGCAGCCACCCCCGTTCTTACTTCGAAATCAAGGCTGAGAACTATTAAACTACATACCCCCGATAAACCGGCTTAATCAGCCGGTTTATTTTTGATTTAGCCGCAAATTTGCCGGTTTTCCTTAATAGTGGTATACTATTGGTATTCAAAAGACGGAAAAGAAGGAGGCACTTGATGGAAAATCGGGTAATAAGAGTCGGAATTGGCTTTGCAACGGGCAGAAAGCATTTTCAACGGGTCTTGAGAAGCTACATTTATAACTGGATGGAATCGGGTCTTGTGGACAACAAAAACATCAGCCTGAACCTCTTTGTGGCCTATGACCTCAAGTATATGGGCACCAAGAGCACGGATTTCACGGCGATTCCCGCGGACATATCCGACTTGATCGACAGCCAGCACTTTATCGGCGCCGAGCAGGTGGAGCAGGCAAGGCAATTTTTAGTGGACGCCGATATCACGGACAGGCGCGGCGCGGAGCTGGTTTTTCAAAAGGGCTATGCCTCCCTGCGCAACGCCATCGTTTATGAGGCCATCAAAAATCGGATGGATTATCTGCTTTTTCTCGACGACGACGAATACCCCATGGCCGTGACAAAAAACCGGGACACCGCGCTATGGAGCGGACAGCACGTGCTGGCAACGCATTTAAAAAGCATTGAGGAGGCGGACCTGACCTATGGATACCACTGTGGCTACATTTCTCCCATTCCCAGCATCGATTTTTCCGCCAAGCTAAGGGAGGACGATTTCAGGCAATTCATCAGCGCCATCAGCAACGACATCGTCAACTGGGACAGCATCAAAAAAGTCGTGCAAAACGGAGGCGTGACTTATGCGGACGCCGCGGTGCTCGCCGAACACAGGGTGGAGGAAGTGCCCGAGATTAAAGGGGCAAAGTTTATCTCTGGGGCTAATCTCTGCATCAAGCTCACAAGACCCGAGCGTGTTTACCCCTTTTATAACCCGCCCGGCGCGCGGGGCGAGGACACGTTTTTAAGCACCTGCCTGAGCGAACGCCGGGTGCTGCGCGTGCCCTGCTACGCCTTCCACGACGGCTTCGGCGCGTATAATCACCTGCTGTCCGGTGCGCTGCCGACAAAGCTCAAGCCCATCAGCGCGGACTCCGAGCCGCTTGTCCGCCGCTTTTACAACGCCTGTGTCGGCTGGACGCGCTATAAGCCGCTGCTGCTCTACATTACGGAGAGAGCGGACTATGACGACCGCATTGCGGACATGACAGACAAGCTCGACAGAACGCTGCCGAGTATCTGCGCCTATTTCGGAACGGAGCTGTTTTATAACATCCAAAAAGAACTCCGCAAATATGACCGAAACGTGAAAAAACACTTTGATGAATATGCCGAGACAAGAGAAATTTGGGCAGCCATGCTCCCAAAACTCGGCGGTTGAGCGATTTCCAGCATTTTTAGGTGACGCGCGCTTTGGCTGTTGCGTTTTATCCCGCCCTGTCGTATGATTGACTTAAACACAAGCAAGAGGAAATAAACGCATGATAAAACAACAGCGGCTCAAGCGTGCCGCCCCCCTGCTCGTCGTTCTGGCGGGCGCGTGCTGGGGCTTGATCGGTCTATTTTCAAAGCAGCTGGACGAGATCGGCTTCTCCGCGGTGCAGACGGTTTTTCTCCGTTTTGCCAGCGCGGCGGTGCTCCTCTGGCTGTATATCCTGCTTTTTGACCGCGACAAAATGAAAATCCGTCTGCGGGACTGCTGGATGTTCATAGGGACGGGGCTGCTTAGTTTGACACTGTTTTCAACCCTCTATTTCACGACCATCAGGCTTACGACGCTCTCCTTTGCGGCGGTGCTGCTGTATACGGCGCCGAGCTTTGTGATGTTGTTATCGGCTCTTTTTTTTCGTGAAAAAATTGGCCCCGTTAAGCTTGCCGCGCTGGGGATTGCCTTCATCGGCTGCATCTGTACGACGGGGCTGCTCTCAAACGGGGTGGGCCGGGTTTCCACGCTCGGAATTTTAACGGGGATCGGTTCGGGCTTTGGCTATGCACTGTATTCCATTTTTGGCACGGCGGCGCTGAAAAAATACAACACGGTCACGGTGACGGCCTACACCTTTCTTGTCTCGGCGCTGGCCCTGCTGCCCTTTTGCGCGGACCGGGCGTTCTTCGCCCTCTTTGCCGGGCCGGGTGTTGTGACAAATGCGCTGGGACTGACACTTTTATCCACACTGGCACCCTATCTGCTTTACACACAGGGCCTTCAATACACCGAACCGGGCAAGGCTTCCGTTCTCGCGTTTTCGGAACCGCTGGTGGCGACGCTTGCGGGTATACTTTTTTTCCGTGAAAGACCGACGGCAGGGGGTATCCTCGGCATCCTGCTCATCTTCGCATCGCTTTTCCTTATCAACTACAAAAGGAAAAGCCGCTCCGAGAGCCTGAAAGACTAGGCGCGGGCGGCTTACTATGACATGAAGGGACATTAAACACGTGGAAAACGACGGCATCCTGCGCTTCAACATGACAAAACCCGCTGAAAGACAACGAAATTATCTGCGGCCCCTGACATGGGCGCTCAGCTTTCCGAGCGTGTGGAGCCACAAAACCCAAATTACAAAAACCGGGATGGAGGGGCTCAAACCGCCCTATATCCTGCTGTGCAACCATAACGCTTTTTTAGATTTCAAGGTTGCAACCGTTGCGACCTTCCCCGACCGCGCAAACTACGTTGTCGCCATTGATGGCTTTATCGGCCGCGAGTGGCTCATGCGAAAGGTCGGCTGCATCTGCAAGCGCAAGTTCACAAACGACGTGACGCTGGTGCGCCAGCTCAAGCGCGTGGCGGAAAACGGGGATGTTTCCGTCATCTATCCCGAAGCGCGCTATTCCCTGTGCGGCACGAATTCCGAGCTGCCGGAGTCGCTCGGCAAGCTCATTAAGCTCATCAAGGTGCCCGTTGTCACGCTCATCTGCCACGGTCACCACATTAATGCGCCGTTTTGGAACACGGCCAACCGGCACGTCAAGGGAACACAGGCGGAGCTGACGCAGATTATCACGGCGGAGGAGCTCAAAACCCTCTCTGTCGAGGAAATTAACCGCCGTATCAACGAAAAATTCGTCTATGACGATTTTGCCTGGCAGAAGGAAAAGGGCCTCGAGGTGTCCTATCCGCTGCGGGCGCTCGGCCTGCACCGGGTGCTGTACCAATGTCCGCACTGCGGGGCGCAGTACCACATGCAATCGACCGGCAAAAAGCTGCGCTGCAAAGACTGCGGCAAGGAATGGGAGATGACAGAGCTCGGTGAACTGCGCGCGCTGTCCGGCGAGACGGAGTTTTCGCACATTCCCGACTGGTATGAGTGGCAGCGCGCCAACGTCAAAGCGGAGGTCGAAAACGGCAGCTATGCGTTCACAGCGCCCGTTCGGGTCTGCTCGCTGCCGAACGCCAAAGGCTATATCCGCCTTGGCAAAGGCACGTTGACCCACAATATGAACGGATTTGTACTGGAGGGCAGCTACCGGGGAAAGCCCTATAGGCTCGAAAAATCGGTGCCCTCGCTCTATGCCTGTCACATTGAATATAATTACCTCAATAAGCACGGCGACTGCATTGACTTAAATACGCTTGAAGATACCTATTACATCTACCCTTACGACTGCGATTTCTCGGTGACGAAGATTGCCCTTGCCACGGAGGAACTTTTTCTCGCCGACCGACGGAAAAAGCAGGCGCAGAAAGCCGCCGCGGCGGCTGGATAAATACGAACAAGCAGAGCCTGCCGTTGGTGTGCTACCCGTCAAGAGGACAATGAAAAAAATATAAGAATTTTTGGATTACTGCCTGCCGTAAAGCGGGCAGTAAATTTTTATGCCGCTTTCGCATATTGCCCGTGGAACTCTATCGGCGTCATGACAGATAAACGACGTTGCAAACGCTTGTAGTTGTAAAAATAGATATAGTCTGAAATGGCATGTATAAGCTGTTCTCGGCTGGCGAATTTGTGACCGTAGTACATCTCCCGTTTCAGGATACCCCAGAAGCCTTCCATCGGCCCGTTATCAATACAGTGCGCCACTCTGGACATACTTTGCTTCATTCTGGCTGTTTGCAGCGTCTGGTGAAAAGAGCGGCTTGTATACTGGAACCCGCGATCACTATGAAATAGCGGGTGTGCGCTGGGATTGGAGGCCGCGGCAGTGTCAAATGTATCGAAAACGAGCCTGTTGTCGTTATGATCGCCTATGGCATATGCGACGATTCGCCTGTCGTACAGATCCAGGATGGCGCTTAAATATATCTTGTGGATTTCTGGGCCAATGTAGTATTTGAACTCTGTCACATCTGTCAGCCATTTCAGATTCGGCGCGTCAGCATGAAACTGACGTTTCAAATAATTCTTGGCTATGTATTCCGGTGATACCGCATTCCTAGTGCAGCCTTGCCTTTTGTACTTAATCGTTGATTTAATATGAAGAGCTCTGTCAATGCGGAGAACACGCTTGTCGTTCACATGAATGTCGTGATTCCTATCCAATTCGTCCCGTATTCTCCGGTATCCCATATCCGGATGTGCTTCATGGATTTTCTCCACCTCACCAGCAATTCGTTCGTTTTCCAACTCACGGCTACTCTTTGGGCTTTTTAGCCAACTGTAATATGCCGACCGTACGATATGCAGAAAACTGCAAAGTTTCCAAACCGGATAAGACTTTTCTTCAGAAAGTTCTTTTACAGCTTCATATGCCGATTGATACCTTACGAAGCTCAGCGTCGCCTCCTCTCCAATTCCTTCACTTTTTTTAGCAGGGCGTTCTCCATTTCCAGATCATAGTTTTTCCGTTCAAGCTGGGTGACCCTGTCCCTCAACTCTTCCTCCGGAGTCCGGCTCGGCAGTGTTCCGGCGCGGTGCCCTCGCCGATCTTCCAGTCCCGCTTCTCCAATCTCGCGGTATTTCTTTGTCCATGTGTAGACCTGCTGATATGACACCTGATATTTGAGTGCTGTACCGCCGTAATCTTTCCCGTTGGCGATGCACTCTTTTACAATCTGTATCCGTTCCTCCGGCATTGTGTTTCTGCCCTTCGTCATACAGCTTCCTCCTGTTTGTGTCCTGAAGTCTTCATGACGATTATACACCTTTACCCAATTCCCGAGTTGCCGGATATTTCGAATTCCATATTGCTCACAGATTTCTCGCAGGGAGCCTTTCCCGGAAAGATAATCCCGAACGGCTGATAGCTTGGTTTCTTTTGTATATTTTTGATTGTGCTCCTTCGGAAGATAACCTGTCGGTCCTTCTGTTTTATATCGGCTCAACCACCGACTGAAGGTTATCTTACTTACTCCAGCTTCCTCATACGCTGATCTGTACCCCATTTCTCCTGCAAGATAAGACTCCACAATTCGTAGTTTCTCTTCTGCTGCTATTTTCCCTTTTTGTGGCATAAACTTACCCCCAGACTGGTCAGTGTTTTTTGTTTCACTGTCCTATCTGGGGGTAGCATATCACGTTTTGGCAGGCTCTGCTTGTTCGTCGTCCAATGAAATCCCGTACCATAAAAGCAGGAGTATGAAGGGCCTCTTACAACCATAAAACTAAATATAAAATGCAAAATAGATGCCCTGGGGGCTGGTTTTTATTCCGCCGCTGACTTATTCCGGCGGGAATCCCTTGTGAGGTCATAGGGCTTACGCAGCTGGGCAAAGGCCGAAAAGCCGCCGCTGACCAGGAGCATCGTGTAAAAATTGATAAAGCGCGAGAGGAGCATGGCGGGCATGATCGCCTTGCCGAAAAGTGGCCCGAAGAGCATGACGAAGCCGCCCTCTGCCGCGCCCACGGAGCCGGGCAGCGGGAACATGTTGATGGCGACATACAAAATGGCGCTGATGGCGAGCAGGTCAAAGAAGGAATCGCCTTTGAGCCCGAAGGACTTGAAAACAAAGAAGGGAATCAGGTGGTACAGCAGGAAATGCGCCGCTGTGGACAGCAGGATGAGCACAAAGCGCTTGCTGTTATTTTTAATCAGGGCAATGCCGGCCTTATAGTCGTCCAGATAGACGTCCACGGTGCAGAGCACCTTTTCGCTGTTTTTGATGAGCTTTATGCGGGACAGGAAGGACACCGCGCCGCGGAGAATTTTCCGCAGCAGATTCTCCGAGAACATGACGCCGAAGAGAATCAGCAGAATAAAGAGATTGACGCTCAGGCCAAGGAAAAACAGGATGATAATGGTGCGGTTGACGCGGATGACATAGTGCAGCTTCGTGAAAAACATGAACAGCCCCAGCACGACAATCACAAACTGATAGGCCATGTTCGTGATAAACAACACCAGTGTCGCCGTTGAGGGACTCATCTTATCCCGGCACATATGGTAAAACTGCATCGGCTGGCCGCCGATAGCCGAGGGCGTGATGCCGCTGTAAAAAAAGCTGACAAAGGAATATTGCAGCATTTCCCAGGGGCTGAGCCTGATGCGGAGACACTGGGCCGATAAGCCGATTACGAGGCCCTGAAAGAGGATGAAGCCCAGCATGCACAGCAGACCGCCCGCCGCCCAATAAAGCTTGATCGTTTTAAGCAAGTCCCAGATTTGGTTGATCGAGGTATCCCGGAAAATGACATAGAAAGTTACTGCCATCAGCACAAGCAAAAAGCCCGCGCTCAGCAGATATTTTCGAATACTTTGTTTCTTTTTCGGCTCTTCACCGTTTTGGCAGGCTGCGACGGAATCCGGCGCACTGCCGTTGGTCTTATTTTTCATCATAAAAGACAGGTCCCTTTATTTGTTCGGCACCGGCGCCGACGTTTTTAGTTTTGCCTGTTTTAATGTGTTTTCCCGCCAAAGACGGACGGAAACATCAGCCAAAGGCCGCGCTGTCACATTGAGCAATTATACAGGTGATTCGTGAATAATTCAAGCGCAGTCAGATTAAAAGCGCATTAGAAATGCCAACAAATAACAAAACGGCAGCCCGCAAGCTGCCGTTTCTGGGGGGAGGAGAAATATGGAGGAGAATCATTATTAAAGAGGAGACTTAGCAAATTAATTTAGAAAACCCAGGCGCTCGAGCGTATTCAAAACAAGATGCCGACCCGCGTCGACGCCGTCAATGATGCGTCTTGCGCGAACACTGTCGCCGATGTTGAGCACTTCGGTATCCGTGCCCTCAAAATCCTTTTGAATGGCGTCCCAGATGGGGGCGTAGGCCTTCATGCCCAGACAGACAAAGCCGTAATCAAAGGGCAGCTCCTCTTCGCCCGCACCGGTTCTGACCACAAAGGACTGCGCTTTTACGGTACACAGGGCGGTGTTGGTCATTTGACGCACGCCGTATTGGGCCATGCATTCCTTCATGCCGGAGCTGGAGGAGGCATCCAGGTCGCGGCCGATGGCGGGCAGCATCTCGACGATGGTGACCTCGGCCCCTCTGGGCGCGAAAAACTCCATGACGTCAAGGCCGACGGCGCCTCCGCCGATGATGACCGCTTTTTTGCCTTTGAGATCGGCGGGATAGCTGTCCAGATTAGCGATGAAGTCCATAATGGTGAAGACTGAGGAGTCCGCTTTGCCGAGGTTTTCGGACAGGCCGTCAATGGGCGGCAGCAGCGGGACGGAGCCCGTTGCGTTGACGACAAGGTCCGGCGCATAGGACTTAATAAGCGCGCTGTCCGCCTCTACACCGGTGATGACCTTGAGATTTGGCAGCTTTTCGGCGCGGTGCTTGAGGTAGGTCGGAAAATCGGCCAGACGCTTTTTGGCCGGAATCTTTGAAATTTCAACGGATAGTCCGCCGAGGAAGGGTTTCTTTTCAAGCAGCGTGACCGTGCAGCCGACCTCGGCCGCGACGCAGGCCGCTTCCAGTCCGGCGGTGCCGCCGCCGACAACGACGACATGGCAGGGCTTTGAAATTTTGCGTTTTTTATAGGCTTCACCGTTTATCAGATCGGGATTGACGGCGCAGCGGAGGGGCTTATTGCCGCCGATGCGGTTTCCGACACAGCCGGTGTTGCAGGAGATGCACTTGCGAATGTCGCACACGTCGCCATAGCGGGCCTTATTTGCCCAATCGGGATCGGCGATCAGGCCTCGGCCAAGGCCGATGAAGTCCGCATCGCCGCGCGCGATGATATCGTCTGCAATTTGAGGATTTCGGATATTGCCCATGGCGATGGTCGGCTTACCAAACTTTTCCCGAACGGCCTTTGCCATATAGGCGCGCCAGCCGTCGTCCAGATAGCAGGCGTCAATCTGGTACTGGATGGTCTGATTCAAAGCGGCGGAAGTATCAAAAATATCGACGCCGTCGTTGAGGTATTCGAGGTATTCAAGGCAGTCTGCCAGGGTGTTTCCGCCTTCGACCAGCTCGTCTGTGCTCAGACGCAGGGAGATGGGAACGCGGGGGCCGATGGCCGCACGCACCTCGTCGATGACCATCCGGCAAAAACGCGCCCTGTTTTCGGCGCTGCCGCCGAACTCGTCGGTTCGGTCGTTCATGGTCGGGGATAAAAACTGGCTGATGAGATAGGAGTGACCCGCGTGAATCTCCACAAGGTCAAAGCCCGCGTTGACGGCGCGTTTGGCCGCGGCCGCATAATCCTTGGCGATAGAAGAAAGCTCGTCCTTCGTCAGGGGGCGGGGCTTTTCACCGCCCGGTTTGGAGGGGAGCGTTGAGGACGAAACAGGCTGCATCCCGATTCTGGAGGACATGGCGGACGCACCCGCATGGTTAATCTGCACACCGATGCAGGCCCCGTGTCTGTGGCAGGCCTCCGTCAGGGTGAAGAGCCTTGGGATGTAGCTGTCCTTGTCTATACGAAGCTGAGTGGTTCCGTTGGAACCCTCGGGGTATTTGACGCACACGTTTTCAACCAAAATCAGCCCCGTGCCGCCTCTGGCACGAAGCTCATAATATTGAATGTGCTCATCGCTCAGTTCTCCGTCGTGCCCGGCAAAGTCGCTCCCCATGGGCATCATGACGACGCGGTTCGGGATTGTTAAACCTCTGACGATAAGCGGCGCGAAAAGGTGACTGAAATTATTTTTCACTTCCTCAACTCCCGGTAAAAAATTTATATTGCGGTTGTTATAACATTATATACATTTAGCTTGATTTCATTATATAGCCGTCTTCCTGATATGACTAATTAGACTTGCAGGCAAATTTGCAGAGCACCCATAGGCTTTGCCTATAGATTGGATAACAAGCGAGGCTTTGACCGCCAAAAGCATCGGCAGCGGCGAAAAGCGCCCTTTTTAGAGCAAATCATAGGGATCAAAGAACAGCTCGGAAGGCAAAGCTAAAAACAGCTCAAACTATTTGTCCCGTGCGAGGCACTTCTCAATAGCTTTTCCAAAGATTTCTGCTATAATACGCTTATGAGATCAAGCCTGTAGGGGGAATTAAAATGGACTATACGGTGCGCCCCATGACAAAAGACGACTGGAGCGAGGTCATCGAGATCTATTATCAGGGTATTCAGACCAATAACGCGACCTTCAGCACCTCCTGTCCGTCCTATGAAGAGTGGGACAACGGCCATATCAAGGACTGCCGATTTGTTGCCGAGACGGACGGCGAGGTCGCAGGCTGGGCGGCCATCTCCCCGGTTTCCGCCCGCGAGTGCTATAAAGGCGTGGCGGAGCTGAGCATCTATATCGATGCCAATCACAGCGGCAGGGGCGTCGGTGAGCTGCTGCTGAAAAAACTGCTGGAAGCCTCCGAAGAGGCGGGCTTCTGGACCATACAGTCGAGTGTGTTTCAAAGCAACGCCGCAAGTCTGCGGCTGCACGAGAAGTGCGGCTTCCGCACCGTCGGCTACCGGGAACGCATTGCCAAGGACCGCTTCGGCATGTGGCGCAGCACCGTCATTCTCGAACACCGCATCACCAAGGACATCGCGGGCGGCTGCGACTGCGACATGGTCAAGCAGCTGCAGCGGGAAAACGCCGAGAACCGAGACTGAAAAAGCGAGAAAAAAACCGGATGCGCCTGCATCCGGTTTTTTTATTGGCATAAGCAAAACGCTGGGACTTTTGCAAGAAAGAGGCCCGTGTCCCGCTTATTTCTAAACCCGCTTGCAGCGGACGACAACGCGGCTTGCGCCGCCCGGTGTACAGGTGAAAAGCGTTAAATCCCAGTCTCCGGCCAGCATTTCGCCCGCGGCAGTCCCTGCCAGCGTTTCGATATCTGTGACCTGATACGTATAGGCCGCGCCCGTAACATCCGTAAAAACAACACAGTCGCCGTTTTGCAGCTCACGCAGCAGACCAAAGTGCCGCTTATAGTTGTGCGCGGCAATAATCATCGAATCGTCCAGATAGGAACCGGCATAACGGCAGGGCGAAACTTTAAGAAACGTATAATTCCAGTTTTCCAGAATCGGCAGAGACAGATTCAGCACCGGGATATCCAATATGCCGATATAATCCTGCTCTTTGATTTTGACATCCTGCATCACGGTTGCCATTGTTTCAGTCGGCTCGGCCGTTGCTGTAAGCACATCGGGCAGCGGTGCCGCAGAAGCCGTTATGACGTTTTTTATTTCGGCGGGCGCGTAATGCGGAATGACCTCGGCCAGTGCCGCGCGTGCCTGCTCGCTTTGAAATTCGGCGTTTTTTTCGTTCCATAAGTTCAGCGCCGTGAGAGACAGGGCGCCCAGCAGCAGTAGTGTGCCCGCTGCCATTAGAACCGTACTGCGTCTATTTTTCATTCTTCTTATTCCTGATGCTAAAGCGTGCATGCCATCCAAGACCGAATAAAACAGTTCCGAGCACCGCCATTAAGGAAACAGGCCACCACAGCATGCCGGTTTGCGGAAGAATGCCGGGCTCTTTTGGAACGTCTTCATCGGGAATTTTGGGTGTATGGGTATTGGTGATGGTCAGGATGCCATTGGCTTCGGTGTAGGTGACGGTGTATCCCTCGGGAACCGCCGTTTCGATGACGCTCCAGTCGTAACCATAGCTGAGGTTACTCCAGGTATGACGCCAGTAGTTTGATTCATCGAGGGTGCAGGTCTCATAGACGCTGCCGTTACGCAGCAAGGATACTTCAATACGCTCGGGCCTTACAGTCTTGTCGTTGCCGTCATTCCACACTTTTAGAACCGTGACATCCGTCGAGTAGAAAACCGGCTGTGTGTCAAAGGAAATCTTAGCGGTGACAGCACGGTCATAGGCCCACGTCTCCGCTTCCCCTTGTCCCGGCAGACAGACAAGAAACGGAGCGGCTCTGTAGGTCAGATTGCCCTTTGTCAGCGGCTCGCCGACAAGCAGATAGAGTCCGGTCGAGAGCGAATCGAAGTCTATAGTCCCGCCGCTGTCGGTCGAGAGCGTTTTCAGCGCTTTAATGCCGTCCGGCGCGATATAGGCTGCAAGCGTGTTTGCGGCGGCAAGCCAGCCGGAGGCATCTAAATTGCTCAGATTAACCTTATAAGCGCTAAAGTCGCCGCTCAGTGTGAAGACCGCTGTGTCGGATACATCGGCCACGCGATACAGCCGAAACGTAAAACCGGATAACGCTTCACCGTTACCGGAACAGCTGAGTGTCATTGAACAGGGCTTCCCGACATCGATTGCTCCTGCTGCAAACGCGGGGACCGACAGCGCGCATATCAATGCTGCCAGCAGGATGGGCAGCACCAGGAACCGAAGCCTGCGGCCCTTAAAGCTCTTCACTTTTCGGCTCACTGATTTTCACCTCCTTTTCCGCCCCGGGGACGCTTTTTGCCGGTACTGGTCAAAAGCCAAATAAACAGGACGATCAGTATTGGAACAGCTAAAACAGACGCAACGAGTGTGGTATCAAGCTCGGTTGCATCGGCCATGACATTCATCACCTGCGCCGCTTTTTCATCGTACGCCACGCGTACACCGCGCACAAGCAATCGGTGAGAATTGACCCCGTAGGGCGTGCAGGTCACAAGCGTGCAGTAATCCATGCCGTCGACAATTTTCAGATTCTCGCAGTCCGTAGGCTCGACGATTGAAATTTGATCCACCTGATAAGCCAGCACCTCGTCAAGAATGTGCAGCAGAAATATATCGCCCTCAGTCAACCGGTCCAGATCCGTCAGCAGCTTGGCCGACGGCAGGCCCCGATGCCCCGAGAGCACGCTGTGCGTACTCCTGCCGCCTACGGGAAGAGAGGTTCCCTCAAGGTGACCGATGCCGACCTGCAGCACGGTGTCGTCCGTACCGTGGTATATCGGCAGCTTCACGCCAATGGCACTGATCTCGAGATAGCCCATGATGCCGTTGCCGGTCGGGTCCAAAAGACTGTTATACTCGGCCTTATCCGCATCTGTCATCACAAGGCAATCGGAATCAGCTGCCAGCCCTTCGTTATAGGCATAGGCCGCGGCTCGATAATCGGAATAATCCGTTTCCGCCAGACTTGAGACATTTTCCTCATATTTTGCGATGGCACTGCTCTGATGCCGGGCATTGACAGCGTCGCTGACTGTCGGATACAGCAGCAGGGCAAGCCCCGTCAGAAAGACTGCCGCCAGTATGATCGTGGACAAACGCTTTTTCAAGAGGCTCTCCTCGTATCCGCTCGGCGGGCTAAAACCCGCCGAGCGGACCTGTACTTATTTTATTTATCTTGCTGTGACGACATCTTCCTTTTGGTTGTAAACAGCACGCCCGCGCAAAGCATTAGAACAAGGCCGCCGCCGGTGAAGATGGTGGTGCCGATGCCGCCGGTTTCCGGCAGCGTCGAGCCGGACTTATTGACGACAGTTATGCTTGAGCTTTCGTTAACGGTCACCGAAAGAAGCTGATCATTCTCAGCATCCAGCAGATGTCCGTCGACATATTTGGCGATGTCATAGCTTGGCGCAATAGTAATCGGCACAGACGCGGTCAGACGGTTATAGCCGGTGGGCTCGTCGATTTCAACCAGGTAATAGATGCCTTGGTCCAGACCCTTAATGGCATAAGCACCGGCGTTGTCTGTCAAGACCTGGGTGGTGCCACTGGGGTTATACGTGTAAACGCCTGCACTGCCGGTAAACTTCAGGGCGTTTGCAAGCGCTGTTGGGTCGGCAACAGCGGCATCGGCATCAGCCGCGGTTTTAAACAGAGCAAAGGTGGCACCGGACAAAGCGTTAGTCCCGTCTGTCTTGTTTACCGGCAGCCTAAAGGTGAACGCGACGACTTCGTCCTTCGGGGTTTCGCCTGTTCCCTCGCCGTTGGGGTTGTTGCTGTAGGTCAGCTTAACTTCGTTCGGGTTGCCGGGATTTCCGATAACGGCGCTGCTATTCAGTGTTGCGGTATATTCAATGACGATGTATCCCCCGGCGGCGACGCCCGTGGTCTTCAGGTCGGTAAAGGACAGGGTGAAGAAACTGGCGCCTGCTGTATAGCCCAACGAATAGCCGGTTGTCAGCTCCGTGCCGCCCGCGCCTGTTGCAGTGCTGGTTTCAACGGCATACATGTTGGCGCCGGTTGCGTAGTAAACTTTTAAGCTGCCGGGGTTAAAGGACAAACCGCCGGAGAGCGTATCGGTGAACATATAGGAATAGCTTGTGTAATTGCTCATGTTCGGGACCAGACCGACAATGCGGAAGGGGACGGCATCGCCGATGCTATAGTCCGCGGCATCATTCCAGGTGTCCGCATATGTAGTGTCGTTATTCTCCATAACCTTTTTGGCGACAGAGGGACTGTCGGTTTTGGCGTCGACCGTTACATTGTCGACCACCTGGAGGATAAATTTTGTATAGGCGTTGTCAACGGTGCCGCCAAAAGAACTTTCATTGATGAAATAATAACCGTCGGCAAGACCGTTAATTTTATAAACATAGGGGTTGGTACCTGTTGGCGCACCGGAGTCGGTATGGGTCGCTGATAAATTCTCTGCCACCACCTTTGCAAATTTATCCGCGAAAGCGGTATCCTTGCCGCTCAAGACCCCTGCGACAGCCTCCGCCGTTGAGCAGCTAAAAAATTCGTTTGCTGCGCCGGTGCCGAACGCGCTGTCGGCCTTGAGGGCGGCTAGCAGGGCGGCGTCGTCAACACCGGTGCCCCAGGTTACGTTTGAGAGGACATTTGTGTCGGCGTAATCGCCTGCAAATACTTGATACGCCTGATAGGTGTGGCCGCTGGTTTTGGAGTTAATGGTTACGGTATTGCCTGTTACCGCCAAAGCCGAAACACTGAGTAGGCCGGTGAGTAAGGTCAGTGCAAAAAGGACGCTCAGGATTTTTCTGAATTTGTTCATGCTATTCTCCTTCTCAAATTAAGTGTTTTTGGTTTTACGCTCTGGTCGTTTCTTAAGTAGAATACGAAGCGCCTCCCTTCTTTCCGGGCCTTTTCAGCTTCGTATTGATATAGAAGGCCACGCCTATCAGGAACAGTCCGGCGGTCGTAACCGGCGCTGTTCCCTTTCCGCCGGTGCTTGGCAGGGAATACTGAAACTGGTTGCAGACACAGATTGTTCCGCAGCTCAAGCCGTCCGACGAATAGGTCACGCCGTAATATGCGGATACATCCGAGCCGTTTTTAGTGATCGAGAGCTCCTCAACACTGTAGGTATAGCCCTTGGCAAGACCCATCCACGTATAGCTCCAACCGGTACTGCTATTGAGCGTAACAGGGGCGCCCACCAGCGTCTTCACGCCGCTTTCTAAACGATAAAGCTGGATAGTGACACTCATGCCGTTGAGTGCGGGCCCGCAGATCGTGTTGCCGGCAGAGTCTTTCCACACCTTGTTGACTGTAACACTCACCGGGAGCTTTCCGACAAAGTCATCGCGGTGACTTTCTTGATCGACGGTGACATTATTGGCGATGATCGTTCCGTTCATCGTGGCCCCGACAACGACAGTGGCGTTCGGCGCAAGAATGGCCACGCCATACAGTTCCCTGGTGTTGATGGTTCCGGCGTAATTTCCAAAATTCCAGAGGACTCGGCTGTGCGTAAAGCTGGTAACACCTCCCGACGCCAGCCAGCTGCCATTGATGAAAGAGGTGCTGTGAGGCATATCAATGGTACCGCCGCCGTAGCCGGAGCAGTTTACATTGATAATCACGGTGCCGCCGCTGCTTGAAAAGCCTTTGATGCCAAACCAGGGCTGGTTGTTGTCACTCATCGCATCCAGCGCCGCGGCCGTAATATTATAGACGCCGACACCATCCGGCTCCGTCAGCGCAATATAATTGGTGCCGACATTATTACCGCCTAATGTGGTGCTAATGTTCGAATTCGGCAAGCCGGACAGACTGGCGGAAAGCGAAGAAACGTAGCTATGAACCTCGGAAAGGTTTATAAAGGGAAGCGTTGATGTGTTTGCATCCTTCCAGATGTTTTTGGGCCGATCGACTGTTACCCCATTAATGATGTAACGGCCATCGGGCATTTGTGACAGCGTATTACCGGAGCCGATGGCTATAACATGATCAGCAGAAGGAACACTGGAGCTGCTTACGGTAGCATAATTTTGCGCATAGGTCAGTTCGTTTTGCAGTCCATCCGTTCCGAAATTTCTGTTGGCATAAAAGTTTGCTGCAAGCACATTGCCGTTGGTATGAGAATTCAGGGTTGCCGTGTTGAATGCAACGATATGAAAGCTGCCCGCAATGCCCAGCGGATTGCCGGCATTATAATAGGCTGTGTTCGTAAAAAGATCGTCAGGCGAATCAATCCATTTTGTCGGTGAAACCACTGTTGTCTTTTTGAGCAGGATGGCCGAGAGGCTTTCGGTTGTAAAGCTTATTTCCTTGGGCTCGGCGGAGACCTGAGGGGTAAGCTCCTCCAGCGCCGGCGTGCCCCCTTCTTCATTGAGCACATGGAAGACCTGAATATCTTCCGCCGCCGCCGGGGCCGCCAACTCCGTGGCGTCCTGAATGGTAACAGACACCGTGCCGCCTGAGGGTTCTACTTCAGCGCCCTCCAGCACAAAGCAGATGTCATAAGCTGAAAACGAATACGGCTCCGGGTTTTCACCGGTTTGAAGCAGCAGGGCCAGCTGTGCGTAACGTTCCGGCGCGGCTTCCTCGGTGATGCGGGTCACAAGAAGCTCCGCTTCGTCGGGCACCGCCGCGGGGTCGGACAGGACAGCCGTCACCGTAAGGCCGTCTTCCGTATACGCATAGACGGTTCTTTCACATACCGTTTCAGGGGCTTCGGAATCGTCGGCGTCCCCCTCCGATGTGTTGTCGGGATCCTTCGCGTCGGCGGCACCCTCCGATGTG